>JGI10216J12902_103634068_pt1 | contig 14421 bp, 16 predicted proteins | sample KanNatreferecore_FD_12902 | JGI IMG/M metagenome (IMG submission 12902)
CGCGGCCGGCCACTGGCTCGACGTCGCCGCCGCCATCGCGACCGAGGGTGAGCGCGGGGCCGTCACTTATGTCGGAATGCGGTTCGACCTCTGGATCGATGCCCGCCACGTTCCGCAGTTAACGACGGAGAGCGTCGGTGCCCACCGGCGGCGCGAGGAAGCGGTCCGGGATGCCATCGCGAGCTGGAGCCGGTTCGCGTGCCCCGCGTTCGTCGGCTCCTTGCTGCCGCCGGGACGGCGCGATCCCGCGCCTTACCGCCTGCATCCGGGGGAGGTAGGCATCATCGGGGCGAACGACCGGGCCTTCACGGGAGTGCGGCAGCTCTTGTGGGGCACGCTGGACCCGTTCGCCCGTGCTCTCGTGGCCGGCACGCCGGATTTCCACTCCGTCTCACTGAGCCTCACCGCCGAGGGACAGCAATTGACGGGCGGCTGCAAGATCGACGGGGCGGAGTCCAGCGAGCTGATGGCGGCCGTCCGCGCCCTCCCCTGGCCGGCCGGCCGGCCGAGCTACATGTTCCGCTTCTTCTGCGTCGTCACGCCTCCGTGATACGCGTCCCGTCAGGGCGGCGCTCCGGACGAGGGACTCGGGAGTTCGCCCGGGGAGACTACCTTGGAACACCAGGAGATCTACGGGATCCGGGCCGCATCCGCGGTCGATGCGCTGTGGATCGGAGCCGCGAACAGCCGCCTCCGCGAGATGCGGCTGCTGCTCGCGGACGGCGTGGACGTGAACGGGATCGCGTCCTATTCCGGGGGGACCGCGCTGCACCGCCGCGGGCCAGGGGTTCATCCGCTCCGTGGATTTCCGACCTTCAGCTCTTGCACCGCGGGCTCCGGTGAGGCGATTTCGATCCGCGCAAGCTGGTCCGACCGCAGCTCCTCCAACACTTCGTCCAGCCGGGACGCCGGCGCGGCGAGGGCGGGGCCGGCGGGGCCGGTGCTCTGAACCCGCTCCACGGTACCCGCCAGTTCGTCAAGCGCTTCCAGTCTTGTGCAGGCGCCAGCGCGGTGGACGGCCGCGCTTTCCGGGAACTGCTGGATCAGCGCCGCGGCGTGAAGGACCTCCGCCAGGGCTTCGTCCGCCGCGGCGCGGATGTTCGGGCCAAGACGGTGCAGCGTGGGGCTCGCCCGCTCCCCCTCGATAGTCAGCACGCCCTGGACCCGGTTGTACTGGCGAGCGGCGGCGTCCAACAACTGGAAGGCCTCCGGTACCAGGAGGTCCGCCGACCGCCGGGGAGCGCGGCGCCAGGGGAGCGGCATGGAGTCATCCAGCCCCTCGATGAGCCGGCGCAGGAGGCCGTCCGCTTCTTTCGTGAGGCGGGCCTGGGGAGTGCCTTCCGCGTGGGCGCGCTTGTTCACGTTTCCCGCGGTGCCCAGGTAGTAAAGGCCCTGCAGCGTGAACCAGACCCCGATGAAGCCGAAGGCCTGCAGCTCCGCCGCGGCCCCGGAGAAGATGGCCGCACCCAGCGCGGCGCCCCCCGCGAGCACCTGGACGGCCCCGGCGATGGTCCACGTGCGGCTGCCCGTTATCCCCGCCGGCACTCCCAGTAGCATGGGGCCGCGCGTGCGGACCAGGCGGTCCAGCGAAGAGCTTTCAATCTCGGGCATGCGGCTCCCTCACCTGATCAGCGCTAATCCGGGAGGTTACGGAACCGCGCTGAACGAGCGCGGCTCCCACTGGCCGTCGTGGTACCACTTCACGTGGGCATCCGCGAAGCCGGCGTTGCTGCCGCCGCGGTGGTTGTGCTGCGGACGGTCATAGAGGAACTCGCCCGCCTGGTCGGGACGCAGGTAGGCTTCGTCGAAGCGGGTCTTCAGGCCGGTCTCGCCCAGAAGCAGCGTGCGCGAAGGTTCCCGGATCCCGGCCTCGCCCAAGCCGTGCGCCGTTACGATGAGGCCGTTGAAGTGATAGGACATCAGCCGGCCGGGCACGCTGCTGGTCGAAGGACAGAGCCACAACCGCGCGTCCTTCACGTACGGCATCAGCCGGTCGTAGTAGTTCTGCCCATCCCCACCCACCGCCCGCGCCGGCAGCCCGTCTCCGTTCTGCGGCGGGTAGGTCTGGTCGTAGTCATCGACGTACAGTTGGCACGCGATCAGGATCTGCCGCACGTTCGAGGCGCAGTGCGCCCGCCGGGCGGACTCCCGCGCTTCCGCGAACACGGGGAGCAGCAGCCCCGCCAGGACCGCGATCACCGCAACGACCACCAGAAGCTCGATCAGCGTGAAAGCGCGTCGCATGCCCGGTGGGACGCCCCGGTGGGGCCGGGGTTTCGATCTCATCAAAGGGCCGCCCGTTCCCAAGTTCCACAGTTCGACGGCGGCGAGGGACTCGGGGCAGAATTGTCAGGAGGCAGAGTCGGGTTTGAGCCAGGGACCCGGAGGGAGCTCCCGGTGGTCTGGGAGAGCGCGGATGATCTCTTCGGGGCCGCATGGGGAGTAGACGGCGAGGAGCTCCATCGTTTCCGGGCCGGTGTTGAGCGTCTGGTGAAAGACGGAGGCCGGGATGTGGACGAGGTCGCCGGCGCGGACGTCGAAGAAGCGGGGCTCGCCGCCATTCTCCTCGAGGTCGGTCTCAACCATCTGCTGTCCCTGGCCCGCAATGATGAAGAGGATCTCTTCCGAGCCGGGGTGGTTGTGGCGGAGGTGCCCCTGGCCCGGGCCGAGCTTGACGTGGCCGATAGTGAGGTGCTCGGCGCTGCAGACCTTCGGGTCGCAGAGAAACTTGATCTGTCCCCAACCGAAGGTAGAGGTTGCAAGCTCTTCGGGCTTTACGTGGCGTTTGCCGGGAAGTTCGGGCATCGCGGGTCCTCGAATGTCACATGTCAAATCTGCGGGAGGCGGAAGGCGAAGATAGTGCCGCCTTCGGGGTTAGGCTGAGTCCAGATGGTGCCGCCGTGAGCCTCGACGACCATGCGGCTGAAGGCGAGGCCCAGGCCGACCCCGGCTTTTCGCTTGCGCCCTGCCTCCGCCTGGTAGTAGGGCTCGAAGACCCGCTCGGCTTCCGCGGGAGGGATGCCGGGACCGAAGTCTCGGACCTCGACCCGGACGGAGCTGACGCCTTCGAGGGGGTCGCGGGGCTCGAAACAGGCGGCGACGTGGATCTCCGCCGGCCGGCCGCTGCGTTCCGGCGGCTTACCGTACTTGATGCTATTCGCGACCAGGTTCTCGAGGACGCGGCGGACCTTGTTCGCGTCCCCCGTAACGCCGGGAAGCGGCTCGCCGCAGGCCTTCACGACGATCGCCAGGCCGTTGTCCCGTGCCCTGGCCTGAAGGCGCCGCGCCACGTCTTCCATCATCCCGGGGAGATCGAGCGGCTCCCGCTGCAGCTCCGGGGCGCTGCCGACTTGCATCTTGCCCACGTCGTTCAGGTCCTCGATCATGCGGAGCAGGTGCTCACACTCGTCGATGGTGGTCTGGAGGTACTCCTCCGTCTCCGCCGGATCGAGAACGCCCATCTGCATGGTTTGCAGCCACGGCATGATCGCGGTGAGCGGGTTCTTCAGGTCGTGCACGATCATCTGCATCAGGGACTCGCGGTGCCGCTCCGCCTGGCGGAGGTCCGCGTAGGCGTGCTCCAGCCGGTCCTTCTGGTGCTTGACCGCCATCATGGCGTCCACCCAGGCCCGGCCCTCCGGGTGGTCCGCGCGGGAGCGCATGATGGCGGCGAGCTGGTCCGCCTGGGCGGGCTCCGCCACGTCGAGGGCCTCGGCGTAGAGGGTCGCCACTTCGCTGGCGCGGTCCCGGAGCCGGAAAAAAGTCGCGGCTTCGAAGAGCGCTTCGGCAAGCTGCGACGAGGCCCCGGAGGCGCGCAGGCGGACCAGGGGCTCGCGGACTGCGGGCGCCTGGAGGTCCTCGCCTTCCAGCAGAGCACGGCGGACGGCCGCGCGCTCTCGCATCACGGCGTCGTCCGCTGCGTTGAAGTAGTCGCACGCGGCGATGACGGCTCGGAGGGCATCCTGGAGGTTGCCGAGCTGGTGCTCCGCCTCCGCGAGCGTGAAGGCGGCGTGGGCCTCCAGCCGGGTATCCGCCCGCCCCTGCGCCATCCGGCAGGCTTCGAGCAGCTCCTCGCGGGCCTGAGTTGGGTTCCCGTGGCGCAGATGGAGCTCGCCGAGGTGGATGCGCGCCTGGGTGGCGTTCCGCTCGTCGCCGACGCGTGAGGTGAGGTCCCGCTCGCGGTCCAGGTAATGCATCGCGCGGGGGTAGTCCCCGAGCGCCATGTAGAGGCGCGCCAGGTTTCCGCAGGAGAGCGCCTGGCCGCGGAGGTCGTTCAAGTCCTCCTTGACGGCGTAGCTCTCTTCGAGGAGCTGCCGCGCGGACTCGTAGCGCCCGGACTCCATGTCCAGCGCGGCAAGCGAATCCAGCACCCGCGCCCGCCCCTGGCGCTGCTGCATGTACTCGAAGCGCTCTCGCGCGGTCTCCAGGTGCCGACGGGCGAAGTCGTAGTCGCGGCGACGGACCGAGATGAGCCCCAGATAGTGGTGGCCGTAGGCCTCCGCGAGAAGCGAGTTCGCGGCACGTGCGAGCTGCAGGGCGCGCGTGGCCGCTTCGACGCCGGCGACGTGGTCACCCGCGTGATAGCAGGCGCGCGCCATCTCGCTCTGCACGAACGACGCCGCGGCGCTGTTGTCGCGGCCGGCGCGCTCCATCGCGTCGCGCGCTTCCTCCAGCGCGCGCAGCGCGGCCAGGTTGTCGCCCATTAGGTTCGCGCTGAGCCCCGTCGCCAGCAGCCACGCCCACGCAACTTCCGGGGCGGCCGTCCGCGCTCCCTCCTCAAAGAGCCGGCGGAGCTCCGAGTAACGGAGATCGCGGGCGACGGCCCGGTCCAGCGCGAAGTTCAGCTCCAGATAGCGCTGCTCGTCTTCCGGCGCCGAGGCGACTCTCTCTACGGCGAGGCGGACGAGGGCGACGGTATTGGCGTAGGAGTCGCGCATTGCGGGCGTTGGGGGGTTCGGCGTTTGGGAGACTGACCGCAGATCACGCAGATCACGCAGATCGAGGCTGACGGTGGGATTGCCTGCTTTTGGTTCGCCCTTTCGGGGGCGGCGCCCTTGGCGGCGGGAAAGTCTCAACACATGGGTAGCGGCGGCTGAGCGAGCGTGTCAACGGGCTTCGGGGAGGCAAGCCGTTTCCGCTTTGGGTCCTTCGACGGAAGGGCGTCCTACCGGACGGCGTAGCGGTGGGTAGGACACGCTTGCGGCGCTGGGGAATGAGACCGCGTTGCGTCCCTGGAGACCCCCGCATGTCTGAGCCGTCGCCCGCCGGCGTTCCTGCCGCGCCGATTCCTCGCACGTTCCTGGACTACGTCCGGTCGATGGGTCCGGGGATCGTGGTGGTGCTCACGTGGCTGGGGGCGGGGGACATCGTCGACTCGTCGGTGGCGGGCGGGTCCTACGGCTACGCATTGATGTGGGTGCTGGTGCTGGCACTGATGGTGCGTTGGATGTTCGTGAGCACCATCGCCAAGTACCAGCTCTGCAACCAGCACGGTGAGACGCTGATGCAGGGGATGCGCCGGGTGCATCCCCTGCTGCCGCTGTTGATCCTGATCGCCTGCGTGCTGTTGTGCCATGCGATCAACATCTACATGTACCTCGGGCTGGCCGAGTCCCTGAGTGCGTTGTTCGGGGGACCGGGGATCGCGTGGTGCGTGGCCTGGGCGGTGCTTTGCTTCATCCTGCTCTCCCGGCCGGTCTTCAAGGTGATCGAAGCAGTGTTCATGGTGTTCCTGGGCATCCTGAGCGTCGCGCTGATCGGGGCGGCGTCGCAGGTGGGACCGGATTGGGGCCGGGTGCTTCAGGGCACGATCGGGTTCGAGATGCCGGCGCAGCGCGGGGCTTTCGACCCGATGCTGGTGGCGACGTCACTGGTCGGGGCCGTCGCGGGATCGCTGGCGAACCTGATGTACGCCTACTTCGTGCGGGAGAAGGGCTGGACGACGCCGGCGCACCGGAAGGTGCAGCTGTACGATCTGGCTTTCGGCGTGCTCGTGATCATCGTGCTGGACCTGGCCGTGTGGGTGGTGGGCGCGGAGGTACTGCACCCGCGGGGGCTGAAGGTCGAAAACATCAGCGATCTGGCGAACATGTTGACGATCGCGCTCGGCCCGATGGGCCGGATCCTGATCTACCTGGGCGTGTTCGGCGCGGTGGGCAGCAGCATCGTGGGGAACGCGATGGCCTTCAGCTTCATGGCAACGGACGCTTACCTGACGTGGCGGCCGGTGATGGGGGACGCGGCGCCGGATTACCGGCGGCACCCGCTGTACCGCTGGCTGATGGTGTGGGCGCTCTTCTCGCCGCTGCCGTGGGTGCTGGCGGGGCAGGTGAAGTTCGTGCCGCTCACCATCGCGGTAAACGCCGTGCAGGTGGTCCTGCTGCCGGTGCTCGCCATCGCCATGTGGATCCTCACCTCCAGCACGCGGTGTATCGGGCGCGAGCACCGGAACCGGCCGTGGGAGAACGCGGGGATGGCGCTCTTCCTGGTGGTGGCGCTGCTGGGCACCTATGGGACGTTGAAGTCGCTGCTGGCGGCGGTGGGGGTGAAGTGAGGTGCCGGGTGGCCGCCTCAACATGCAGGCCGCGGATTCTCCGCGCCGGAAACCGCGGCGTCGGCGAGGGGCAAAGAGTAAGCCTCCTCTGTGGCGCTCGCCTTCAGAACCTCGTACTTCCGACCATCATTACACGCTGAGGCTATGGCCTTGACCGCTTGGGCGGGCGATGCTAGACTAATCTTGACTATCTTGAGCAGTTTAGTAAAGTATCGGCCCGGTGACTGCACGAACTATGAACGCCTCTATGACCGATATCCGGTCCGCCGCCTACCGGTCTTGCCCGGCCACGGCGGAGCGCCTGCGTGCCTACCTGATGGGCGCGGCGCCGGAGGCGTGCCGGGAGCTGGAGATGCGCGTGCGCGCCGTGCATCCGCCGGCGCCCCGAGGGCTGCTGGACCTCCGGAACGCGGCCCCCTCGATCCTTTCGCTGCCGGCGCCGCCGTGGAGTGACCCGGATCTGAGATTCCTGGTCCGGCCCGAGCTCGCCGAGCGCCTCCGGAAGACGGCCGAGGTGCTGCCGAACGACCTGCGGCTGGGGCTGTGGGAAGGGCTTCGGCCGCTGGCGATCCAGCAGTCGCTCTGGGAGACCTCGCTCGCGTTCCTACGCCGCACCTATCCCGGCTGCGACGTTCCGGAGCTGGAAGGCATGCTGGAGCGCTACGTTGCCCGGCCCACCGGAATGCCCCCGCCCCACAGCACGGGCAGCGCGGTCGACGTCGCCGCGATCGACGTTTACGGGCGGGTGCTGAACCCGCAGGACGCGTGGGGAAAGCTCGGAACCGAGATTCTCTCGCGAGCGCTCCGGGAGGCCGGCCTCGTCAACTACGAGCCCGAGTGGTGGCACTGGTCCTACGGCGACGAGGAGTGGGCGCGCGCCAACGATTGCGCCCCGCTGGGGTTCGACGTAAGCTCGGAGTTCGACGGGCCCGGCGGTGGGATCTAGACTCGTCCGCCCATCAGCCGCTGGAACAGGCCGACCACGAAGATGATGATCGCCAGGGCGATCGCTACCTTCACCGCCAGCATCACCATGCCGATCGCCACGCCGAACAGCCACAGCGCCAGCGGGATGGCAATGCTGAGCAGCACCAGTCCTCCCAGCACCATCAAGAACGTCTTCATCTGATCCCCCACGGCCGGGTACGGCCTCCATCCGATATAACGGGCGGTTTCGGCCTCTGGTTGCGTGCGTCCCTGCCTGTTCAGCGAGCCCCTGGCGAGGACGCCCACACTCCAGTATATCCGGGCACGATGGCCTGCCGCGACCGCTGCATCTGGTTCTAGCGCCGCCGGTAGGAGGTTCGGCAAGCAGCGCGAAACTTTCCTCAAGACTGTGAGGAACCTCCCGGCTTCTCCGTATTGTGCTCTGGTCAGATCTTCGTTAGAAGCTGCAGCATAGCCCCTCGTGGGCGTTGAGTCTAATCCCGGCCGATAGATACAGCCCGGGTGGAGTCGCAATATGAGCGTCCAGGGCATGGTCCCTTCAAACGAAGCGCCGGTAGTGAGCGCTGCGAATGTGAGCGTCGACCCCGCGCTGGCGGCGGTTATTCCGCGCGCGGCGGCCGAGCAGCTTCAGGTGGTTCCGATCGAGGCTGCCGGCGACACGATTACCTTCGCGATGCTGGAGCCCGGGGACGTCTTCACCCTGGACGAGCTGCAGCGCCTCACGGGCCGCCGCATCCGCCCCGTGGCGATCACCCCGCCGGACCTCCGCGCGCTCATCGCCCGCCTCTACGCCACCAGCGGCGGCCCGGAGCAGCCGTCGGAGTTGATGAGCGAGTACGGCAAGAGCAACGTCGTCGTCCTCGGCGGCGTGACCACCTCAGCCGACTCGCACACCGTCATCCTCCTCAACGAGGTGCTCTCCCAGGCCATTCAGCAGCGGGCCAGCGATATCCACATCGAGCCGTACGAGAGCCAGTGCCTGGTGCGCTTCCGGATCGACGGCGTCCTCTACGACGCCTTCCCGATGACGCAGGAGCAGCACATCCCGCTGCTCTCGCGCGTGAAGATTCTTGGCAACATCGACATTGCCGAGCACCGGCTCCCGCAGGACGGCCGCTTCACCATCTCCCTGGTGGGCAAGCGCTGGGACGTCCGCGTCTCCACCATCCCGACCCAGTTCGGTGAGAAGGCGGTGCTCCGCATCCTGCCGAAGGACGCCACCACGCTCGGGCTGGAAGAGCTCGGGATGCTGGAGCGGGAACGGAAGCTCTTCGAGAGCATCATCTCCAAGCCCTACGGGATGCTCCTTGTGACGGGCCCGACCGGATCCGGGAAGACCACCACGCTCTACACCGCGCTCCGGCAGATGGACACCGTCGGCCGCAACGTGGTGACCATCGAGGACCCTGTAGAGTACGAGCTGCCGCGCGTGAGCCAGATCCAGGTCCACCACAAGATCGGCCTCAGCTTCGCCGCCGCCCTGCGCTCCGTGCTCCGGCAGGACCCGGACGTGGTGATGGTGGGAGAGATCCGGGACGGCGAGACCCTGGGCATGGCGGTCCAGGCGGCGCTGACGGGGCACTTCGTTTTCAGCACCCTGCACTGTAACGACAGCGCCAGCGCGGCCACCCGCGCCACGGACATGGGGCTGGAGCCGTTCCTGTTCACATCATCCGTGGTCGGCATTATCGCCCAGCGCCTGGTGCGCCGTATCTGCACCCTCTGCCGCGTGCCGGAGCCGCTTCCGGAGCCGCTGCGCCAGCGCCTCCAGATCCAGGACCCGCACGCTTCGATCTTCCGCGGCAAGGGCTGCCGGGACTGCCGCCACACCGGCTACCGCGGCCGGACCGGCGTCTACGAGCTCCTGGCGATGAACGACGCCGTCCGCGAAGCCGTCAACGAGCGCCGCAGCGCGATGGACATCCGACGCGCGGCCGTGCAGAGCGGCATGGTCGCCCTCCGCGAGGACGCGCTCCGCAAGGTGTTGTCCGGCGTGACCACGCTGGAAGAAGTCCTCCGCGCCGTGTATCTGGACAGTTAGCGGCTGAGCGCCTCGCCAGGCTCGTAGTGAGGCGGTTTACCGCCGTCCGAATCTCGACCGGCCCTCCGACCAAGATGCCATCCGCCAGCATCAGGCTGATTATCGCTGTCGCCGCCGCGCTCGCCCTGGCGCCGCTCGCGGGCGGGGCGCAGACGGCTATCGGCGCGGCCGACTTTCGGCTGCTCCCGCTCCGCATCCATCTCTTGCGCGCCCGGGAGGCGCCAGAGCTCGGCTGCGCCCTCCAGGAGACGGACGCCCGCCGCATCCTGGGGAAGGTCAACGGCATCTGGCGCCAGGCCGGGATCCAGTTCTACGCGGACGCCATCCAGCCGGAGGACGCCGCCAACCAGGCGCTCTACCGCGGCCTGGGCGACAACCGGACGGAAGCGCACCTCCGGCTGGTGCGCCCCCGGGAGAGCCAGTCCGACGCGCTCTTCCACGTCTACTACCTGGGTGAGATGCGCCCCAACGGCATCTGTCTGGCGGCCAGCTACCAGCTCCTCTTCGTGAAGGAGACCGCCCGCCTCTATAAGGTGACCGGCGGCATCGACGAAGACCTCCCGCGCGTCACCGCTCACGAGATCGGCCACGCCCTCCGGCTGCCGCACCGGCAGGATACCTTCAACCTCATGGCCAGCGGCACCACGGGCACGCGCCTCAACGACGCCGAGATCGCCGCTGCCCGCGAGGCCGCCGAGGCGTTCCCGTTCAGCCTGGAGCCCGAGGAGGCGCTCGCGCTTGCGGACCGCTTGAAAACGGAAGGCAAGCCGCAGGCGAAGCAGATCTACGCTGCGCTTGCCGGCCTTCCAGGCGGGGAGGTCGCGAAGGCCGCGCGGGAGCGCATGGCGCCGTAGCCGTCAGGGAGCGTCTTCGCGCAGTCGTGCGACAAACGCCTGGTGCTCAGGGCCGGCGACGCCTTGCCGCACGACTTCGGCGAGCCGCGTGAGGTTCGGCATCGCCTCGTAGCGGCGCTCGAACTCGTCACGGGTGAGATGGCCGCCTTGCTCTAGCGGCGGAACAAGAGTGAATGCCACACCCGGAGAAGGCACCTCGCGGAAAGGTCATAGACGATACGGCGTCTGCTTCAAAGTCGCGCACCTATCGGCCGGTCTCGGACGCGACCGGCTCCTGGTCGAGGCTCACTTCTTGGTTATCCAGCAGTCGATCCCGAAACCGTTCCTGGAGTTCCATGTAGTACGCGGCGAGGCGCGCCGGATCGTGCTCGAACCGCGCGGAAATACGGCGCCGCACCTCTCGGACTTCGTCGAGCACTGCGTCGCTATTCATCGTCAGGCCCTCCAAGCAGTTCCAGCGGCGTTACCAGAGTCGGCACAAACAGCCCCAACAGCGTGTTGACGCGGCGGATGTGGCCGAACTTGTTGGCGTTTGCCAAGTGCCGGCAGTTCCATGTTAGCAGGAAGTCGCATTTGTGGTACGACGCGAGGGCCAGGTGAAGCGCGTCCCCTGCGGGATCCTCAGGCATGACCTTCTGCCGGACGTACGCCTGCACGATTTCCACGATCGGCGGCTCGATCGGAACCAGCGGGAGGTCTCGGACGAGCGCAAGCCTCGTGTCATTTCGCTCGGCTAAGCGGCCGCCAGCAAGCTCATCTAGAACCGCAGCGCTCGTGACGAGTTTATAGTACGATGCTTTCGCATCCCACCATTGTCGAGTCCACGAACGGCGGGCCGCGATTTCGGGATCGGTACGCAGCTCGTGGTAGAAACTGGCAATCGTCGTCTCGATGTATACTCGAGGCCGTCCCACACTCGGACGATACCACATTTCACAGCCATCAGGCGCGCGGCCGTGAGCCCTGTCTCATCGCTCGCGCGACATCCCTCACCGCCTGCGCCGCTCGCTTGTGCATACTGTACCGCCGGACCATCATCAGGTTCGCTGAGGCTTCGGCGGCGCCCCAGTCTTCGGTGACGGCTAGCCGGTAACCGGCCCTGGCCGTCGCTCGCGCCACGCGTTCGTTGTAGAAGCCGTTGCTGTAGCAGAAGAACGGCCGATTGCCGCCGAGGTGCTTCTCGACGGCCTGCCGGGAGGCGGCGAGCTCGTGGCGGAGCTGGCCGTCGGTCAGGTCGCGCATGTCCGCGGGATGGCTGGCGGTGTGCGGGTAGCAGCGGACCAGCCCGTCGCGCTCCATCTCCCCCAGCTGGTCCCATGTGCAGTGCGCCTTGCTGGTCGGCTTGCCCACGTAGTCGGTGTGGACGAAGAACGCCGCCGGCCACCGGTAGCGCTTCAGCATGGGCCAGAGGTGGGTGTAGAGCCCGAGGTTGTTGTCGTCGAAGGTCAGCACCACGGCGCCGGGGACGATCGGCGCGCCCTTCTCGAGGTGCTCGGCGAGGACCTCCATCGTCACCGGTGTCAAACCGGCGGTCCGGATGCTCTTGAGCTGGCTCTCCAGCTCGGCGACGGTGGTGTCGAACCACACCTCTTTCTTGCGCGCGACCACGTCGTGCCACATCAGGAGGGCGGAGTAGCTGCCGCGCGCTTTCGGGTGAACCTTCGGAAGCGGCGACGCTGCCGCGGGCGCCCCCGCAAGCGCTGAGACGAGCGTCCGGCGCGTGAGCCGGGGAGAGGCGCTCATCGGAAGGAGAAGAACTCCCGTTCGGGCAGCATCACGGCGGTGAGCGGGCCCCCGTAGGCGGCGCCGGTGTCGATGCCGATCTTCTCCGGGAGCTCCAGGGGGCGCCAGTCCAGCTTGTCGTAGTCCATCACGGGTCCGGAGGGCTGCTCGAACTGCGGGGTGTGCCCGAAGACCACCACGCGGTCCCACCTGAACCGGGAAAGGATGAACTCGTCGCGGATCCAGAGGCGGGTCTCGTCGTCGCAGTCCTGCGGGCGCTGCCCGGGGAGTAATCCGGCGTGGACGTAGATGCCGTTGTCGTCCTGGTGCCAGGACTGCAGGGTCTCCAGAAACCGCACGTGCAGGGGCGAGACTGAGTTCACCCAGTCCCGGCCCCACTGCGTCCCCGCGTAACTGGCGATGGTCTCGAAGCCGCCGTTCTGCATCCAGACGCCCCGCTCGTAGCGCGGCCGCGGCGTCATGAAGTCCAGCATCAGCTCTTCATGGTTGCCCTTCAGCGTGGTGACCGGCCCGTCCCACCCCCCGGTCTGCTCCGCCAGCACCAGGTCGATCACGCCGCGGCTGTCCGGCCCGCGGTCCACGTAGTCCCCCACGAACACCAGCGCGTCGCCCGGCGCCGCGCGCTCCTTGAGGAGAGGGAGGAGCCCCCGCAGCTTTCCGGCATGGCCGTGGATGTCGCCGACTACGAACGTGCGCATTTCTTCAGGGGTTAGGGCGAGCGGCGAGGGACGACGGGGGACCCCTGACTATGATACCGCCCGCCCTCCCCCCACGCACTGGATTCTACCTGGGCCACGAGCTCTCAATACTCTCGCCCCTCGCCCTAGATCTCATAATCCACCACCAGCACGTCCGCCTTGATCGGGTTGATGAACTCCTCCACACAGCCGCGGTGGGCGGGGTGGGGGATGTAGACGTCCAGGGCGGCGCGGTCCACGAAGCGCACGACCAGCCCTATGTCGAAGCCCTGGTTGCGGCTGCTGAAGTTCGTGCCGACCGTCAGGTCCACGATGCCGGGGATCTTGTCTTTGAGGGCGGCGAGCTCCGCCATCATCCGCCCGCGCTGCTCGTCGGTGGCGTCCGCCGTCGTCCTGAAAAGCACTACGTGCTCAACCATACCTACTCTCGTCCTTTCGTCTCGGACAGGTCGATTCCGAGGCCCTCGGCGCAGTCGCAGAACTGTCGCCACGTTCCTTCGTCAATGCGAACTCCCTCGCGGCGGCGGCGCTGCTCTTCGCGGAACTCCGGCTCGCCGGGCAACAGGACCTCGGTGAAGCCGGGCGCGGGCGGCGACGCCTTTACGTGTCGCTCCAGAATGGCCACGTGCTCGAGGAACTCCTCGCGGGGGATAAACTTCTCCACGTCGATTGCCGTGTAGAAGACCGCGTTGCCGTTGCGGATGTCTGGGCTGCGGCTGCAGCCGGCGCCGGATAGCGCGCCGGAAAGGATGTCGACCATCATGCTCAGCGCAAACCCCTTGTGCGCGGCGACGCCGCCGAACGGCAAGATCGCCCCGCGCGGCTCCAGGTAGAGATCGTTCGGATCCGTGGTCGCCCGCCCCTGGGAGTCGATCAGCCAACCTTCCGGGACCGCCTGGCCGGCGTTCCGCTTGATCCGCACCTTGCCTTCCGCCACGACGCTGGTGGTGATGTCCACCAGGATCGGGCGCTCCGGACCGGGAGCGGCGAAGGAGATCGGGTTGGTCGAAAGCCGGCCGTCGCTGCCTCCGAACGGCGCCACCAGGTTCCCGCGGCCGTGGTTGTTCACCATCATCACGGCCGCCATCCCCTCCTCGGCCGCCATGAGCGTGTACTCGCCCAACCGGCCCAGGTGGTTGCTGTTCCGGAGGGTGACCGTGCCCGTGCCGTACTCCCGCGCCTTGCGGATGGCCGTCTCCGCGGCGCGCCTGCCGGCGACCTGACCGAAGTTCCAGCCGCCGTTCAGCACCGCCGTGCAGGCGGTCTCGTGCTCCACGGTCACCGGCGCGCCGGGGATCGCCTCCCCGATCTGGACCATCTTCACGTACTGCTCGATGCGGATGAGGCCGTGCGAGTCGTGCCCCGCCAGGTTCGCCAGCGCCAGCGAGCGGGCGATCACCTCCGCCTCGTCCCCGGGGCAGCCGAGGGCGGATAAGACGCGGCGCATCAGGTCGGAAAGCTCATCACAGCTCAGCGTAGGCACACTCGGCTCCTCTCCTTCATCGCTCTCCCTCACCCTTCACCCTTCGCCGTGGCGAGGTAGCCCCAAAAAGTGTGGAAACGGCGTCAGGCGGCGGCCCTTCC
>JGI10216J12902_101400285_pt1 | contig 14420 bp, 10 predicted proteins | sample KanNatreferecore_FD_12902 | JGI IMG/M metagenome (IMG submission 12902)
GCGCATCCCGTTCTGCCGGCGTGGCTGCATCGCACCGCGTCCAATCACGCCGCCAAGCTCGTGCGCGGAGAAATGCGCCGCCGCGTGCGCGAACAGGAAGCCCACGCTATGCAATCGCAACCCAACGAAACTGAGGCCGAGTGGAAACAGATCGCGCCGTTGCTGGATGGCGCCATCAACCAGCTCCCCGAACGGGATCGCGCCGTCATTCTCCTCCGATTTTTCGGAACGAAGTCCGCCCGGGAAATCGGCGCGGCGCTACGCGTGAGTGAAGAGGCAGCGCAGAAGCGTGTCACGCGCGCCGTGGATCGCCTGCGCCAGGTCTTTGTCCGCAATGGGGTGACGCTCTCCGCAACGACCCTCGCCACGATCCTTGCCTCCAACGCCACCGCGGCCGTTCCGCCCGGGCTTTCCCTCTCCGTTACGGCCGGTGCGTTGGCTGGCGGCACGGCGGTCACCGGATTTTCCCTTAACACGATACAACTCATTCTTATGTCTAAACTCAAAGTCGGTGCTATTTGCGCGTTGGTCGTCGCCGGTGTGGTGACACCTTTGGTTATCCAGCATCAACGCAATGCGAATGCCGTTGTGCCAACGGCGGCGACGATTGCTCCGCCCGCGGACGCAACCGCTTTAGCCAAAATTCCCTCCTCCCCCGAGGAACTGCAGAAGTATCACGCCGAGGTCGCGCAGACTGTGGACATGCTGAAACAGGTAGGAATGCAATTGCGGCTGTCGATCCGCGACAACCCCAACGGCATCATCGACGGAGCACAGGTGCTTGAGACGGTCGGCGCCGGGGTTTCCGGCCACAAACACGTGGTACTGATGGTGCCCAGCGTTGCCGAACTTCGCCGTATCATGTCACGGGCGCCTGAAACGATCGTGGCGCGCACGACAGAACCGATCCGCACACCGGAAGGAAAGTGGCTGCGCGTTTACACGCTGGCGGACGGCAGTGCGCACCAACGAATCACCGATGACCCTGCCGAGATTTTCGAGGGAAACTGGCAGCCCGCCCGGGTGAAGTAAAAAAACGCCGACACAACAGCTTGATTGACTCGCCAAAGAACTCCGCATTGAAAACTGCCCGCACCTCTGGCCGAACAAATCGCTCGGCAGCGCTTCACTCGTTGATCGAATGCAAAAGCCAGCGCATTTCGAAAAGCGCCGCAAGATTGGTGGACACGTATTGGTGAGTGGCCGCGATAACGACGCGCTCAATCCAAGCAATAGCGATATCAGCCGCCTCGTGCCATCATTTGCCAGTTATGCGGAACGCGACGTTGGAACGGAAGATCATCGCGAAGGTGCTCGCGGACGACGGAAAGATTCCGAACAGCCGGTTGCCGCTGCTGATTTATCGGCGGGCCTTTGAATTGTCGGGGCCCGATCCGGCGGCGGTGATCGAGCGGAGGTTCGCGGAACAAGGCTGGGGCGGGTTGTGGCGCAATGGCATTTACTCCTATCATCATTACCACAGCACCGCGCACGAGGTGCTCGGGTGTTATCGTGGCTCGGCCCAGGTGAAGTTCGGCGGCGAGAGCGGCATCGTGGAGGAACTGGAGGCGGGCGATGTCGTGATCATTCCGGCGGGCGTGGGCCACAAGAATCTCGGCGCGAACGCGGATTTCGGCGTCGTGGGCGCGTATCCGTCCGGCCAGCATTACGACATGAAGTACGGCAAGCCGGGCGAACGTCCGCGCGCGGACGAAAACATCGCGCGCGTGCCCTTGCCGGAAACCGATCCGGTCTTCGGAAAAGATGGCCCGCTGTTGAAGCATTGGCGTGGGTGCGTTTCGGGGTAGGGACATGGTGCTGCTGCTCGCCATTGGTGGTGGGAGGAGTGAATTGACTGCAGTACATACCATCCAAGAGGCCGCAAGACTGATCCTGTTTCGCGCAAACCTGAGAGATGCGCTATACTGGTGGCGACAAGGGGGAAAAGTATGAAGCAAATCATCATCGCATTATTCGCGGCAGCCGCTTTCGTTGGCTGCAATCAACAAAAAGCCGAAATCGAGAGAAACAAAGAGGCTCAGCAAAAAGCGCTCGACCAGCAGAAAGAGGCCATGGGTGCTGCTGCCAGGGAGAACAAGAAACAAATCGAAATCGGCAAGGATGCCGCGCAGGCGCAAATCGAAGCCGAAAAGAAGAAGGTCGAAGCGCAAGCCGAGGCGGACAAAGCCAAAGTGGACGCGGCGAATAAATAGTCCTTCGTAGCGCCCCAGTGGATTTGGGCGGAGGCCTGCTTAATCAGGTTGGGCTGCCTGCGCAAAGACCTTGCCGAGACAGATGCTCGTTTCGGGAGAATGAAGGTATTCTCCGTAAAGCGGGATCGGTTCAAAGCCAGTGGCGCGATAAAGCGCGAGCGCGGCTTGTTGCCGGATGCCGGTTTCGAGAACCAACCGCCGAACGCCCAGTGCTCGCGCCTCGGTTTCGAGGGCCGCCACGAGACGACGCCCCAGTCCTTTCCCGCGCGCGGCGGGAGCCACATACATGCGCTTGAGTTCAGCCGTCTCTGAATCGAGGAGCCGCACGGCACCGCAGCCGACGGGATTTTCCTCATGGTAAACGACGAGGAAAGCGCCACGTCCATCGCTCGCCTCCGCCGGGTCCAGACCAAAGTTCGCCCGCGGCTCGGGATGCGCGCCCGTCAGTTCCGCGTTCAAAGATTCTATGAGCGTGCGGCTGACATCGTCCGTTAACGCAGCGCGCGCAATTCGGATCGCTTCAGCGGGTTGCCGTGCAGAATGGGACGTGCTCATCCGCCGGAGCTTGATCAAGGCAAAGCGACCAGCGCAACACGGCCTTGCCGTTCGCCATGGCGCAACTCCATGAACAGATTCAGGTGGTCAATTGTCGGACCGTTTGGACGAGGTGAGCGAAATCCACGGGCTTCGTCAAAAATGCATCGCCCATGCCGTGAAATTCTTCCTCACAATTACCAGTCACGAGCACAATCGGAATGTGACTCGTGGCCGGTTGCGCCTTGAGGACCAGAGTGACTTCGTGGCCGCCCAGACCGGGCATTCGCATGTCGCACACGACAGCGCTGGGCGCGGTCTTGTTGACCAGCGTGATGCCGTCGCGCCCCGAAGTGGCAATGGCAGCTTCGAAGCCGCTGGCCGAGAGAATGGCCGCAATCACTTCGGCCACTTCCACTTGATCGTCGATAACCACAACAGTGGGCATGTCTCATTGCTTCGGCTTTGCAATGCTTGTCCTTAAGCCGGAGCCGCAGCTTGCGAGAAATTCCTACAGGCCAGAGCGCCAACCTTTCCTTTGTGTTCGCGCGATGTGGTCTCCGCGGTACGGGCAAACCCGCATGGCGCGCGTTGCCGATGTTTGTCACCGTTGCGCGGTAAAGTCGCACAAGGAGGATCATTGAGGGTTTTGCGACCGACGCGCCCCGCCGACATGGGATATCGGCGGGGTTTGTTTTGTTCGAAACACTTTGATTGTTCAAAACGATTGGAACGCTGACCGCCGAATCCGCGTGCGAATTATTCTCTGCGCCTGACTCGCGATGTTCCCTCTTTCAATGCAACGTCCGTCGCCTCAATGCGCTCGCGTCCGAGCCGCTCTTCTAGCTGCGGCGGAACGCTGTGCGTGCGAACGCCGCCGCGACGCGCTGTGGGCGTGACGCGAAAGCGCGCTACGCGAGGCCGCCGAGTGACCTTCGTGTCGCAAGGCCCTCAATGTCGCGCGAGAGCGTCGGGTCGATGGATGGCTCGTGTGAGCTTGTCCTTTCCGATAATCGCGCTTCGCCTGGCGGCGTGTTCGTGCGGAAGCCGTGCCGCGGCGCGGAGGCGGCAGCTTCACTCCCGCGCGGCGCGCTTTGGAGAGACCAATGGCAATAGCTTGCTTCGTTGAGCGCGCGCCATGCTTGCCTTCGCGAACATGGTGAATCTCTTCCCGCACAAATTCACCCGCTTGGGTTGAAGGCGCTTTGCCTTCCGCCTTGTCCTTGCGTGCTCTTTCGAGTGTTTCTTTTTCTGGCATACGGTTCTCCTCCTTTAGCGTGGCAACCTATTCACGAACCACTTCGTCGCAACCGGAAAGATTTGCATGACTCGCTTTCCTGCCTCGCACCCCGCACTGAGGTCAGTCAAATGAATCTTGAAGCAACGGAGCGAAATCGGTACGGACTGCGCGTGGTCTCCAAATCTCTCTCAGCCGATCTGCTTTCGGCGCGCGCTATCAGCAAGTCCTTTCCCGGCGTGCGTGCGCTGGCCGGCGTGGACTTCACGGTGCGGCACGGCGAGGTCCATGCGCTGATGGGCGAGAACGGCGCGGGCAAATCGACGCTCATCAAAGTGCTCACGGGCGTTTACCGGCGCGACGGCGGTGAAATGCTGCTGGAAGGAAACCGCATTGACCCGCATTCGCCACAAGAAGCCGAGGCGCTTGGTATCTCGACGGTTTATCAGGAGGTAAATCTCGTGCCGTATCTCTCGGTCGCGGAAAATATTTGCCTGGGCCGGCAGCAAACGCGCTTTGGCTTCATCGATTGGAAACAGATTCGCCAGCGTGCCCGGCACGCGCTGGCGCGGCTCGGCATTCATGTTGATGTGAACGAACCCGTGGCCAGCTACTCAATTGCGATTCAACAACTCGTGGCCATCGCCCGCGCGCTCGACGTGCAGGCGAAGCTGCTGATTCTGGATGAACCGACGTCGAGTCTCGATGAAGACGAAGTAGAACGGCTCTTCGGAATTCTTCGCCAGCTCAAATCAGCAGGACTTGGCATCGTGTTCGTTACGCATTTTCTCGATCAGGTCTATGCCGTGAGCGATCGCATTACCGTGCTCCGCAACGGACAACTCGTGGGCGAATATGAAACCACAAAGTTGCCGCGCATCGAACTCATCTCGAAAATGATGGGCAAGGAGTTGAGCGAGGCGGATTTCAAGCAGGGCGCGCGGGCGACTCCGGCGGCGGTGAAGAAGCCCGTGCTCAATCTGCGCGGCGTCGGACGGCGAGGCTCATTGCAGCCGATGGACTTGAGCCTCAATGAAGGAGAAATCCTCGGCCTCGCAGGACTGCTCGGCTCTGGCCGCACGGAGACAGCGCGCCTCGTTTTCGCAATCGATCCCGCCGACTCCGGTGAAATGTCGCTGGATGGTAATCGTCTTGCGCTCCGTTCGCCGCGCGATGCCATTGCGCACCGCATCGGTTTCTGTCCCGAAGACCGCAAAGTGGAAGCGATCATTCCCAATCTCTCCGTGCGCGAGAACATTGTGCTCGCGTTGCAGGCGAGCCGTGGCTGGACGCGCTGCGTCTCGCACGCGAAGCAGCTCGAACTTGCCGATCGGTTCATTGAAGCACTGAACATTAAAACGCCGGGCGCCGAGCAGCCGATTCGTCTTCTGAGCGGCGGCAATCAGCAAAAAGTGATTCTCGCGCGCTGGCTCGCGTCGAACCCGCGGCTCCTCTTGCTCGACGAACCCACGCGCGGCGTCGATGTCGGCGCGAAATTTGAGATCGAGAAGCTGATGCAAAAGCTCACGGGCGAAGGGATGGCCATTCTCTTCATTTCGTCCGACCTCGAAGAAACCGTGCGCAACAGCCATCGCGTGGCCGTGCTGCGCGACCGCCGCAAAATCGCCGAGTTGCACGGCGAAGAAATTACCGAGCACAACATCATGCACGCGATTGCGAGCACGGAGGCGGTGACGTGAAACGACAGCGACGCGAACTTCCTCGTCAATCTCACGGTAGAGTGACGCTGTCCTCAGCGCGCCGCCGCTCATTGCCAACCACCGTCTCAGCATTCCAGTGTGTCGCCCGGCGCGCTGAGGACAGCGTCGCCCTACCCTTGGTGGCCGGTTCAAGGTCTCAATGTGCAAACGTTACTTCGGTATGACGGCAATCTGGCACAAACTCAAATGGCCGCTCATCGCGCTCGCCGTCGCGCTGCTGTTCAACGCGATGTTCACGACCGGGTTTTTCAACTTCACCGTCCGCGATGGCCGACTGTATGGCAGTGTCATCGACATCCTGAATCGCGCCGCACCTGTCATGTTGCTTGCGTTGGGCATGACACTTGTCATCGCCACGGGTGGCGTGGATTTGTCTGTCGGCGCAGTCATGGCAATCACCGGCGCGACCGCGGCGTTGCTGTTGACCAAAGCGGCGCTCGCTGTTCCGGCGGTTATTCTGATTTCGCTGGCTGTCGCGATCATCGCGGGCGTTTGGAACGGTGCGCTCGTCGGTCTCTTCAAAGTACCGCCCATCGTCGCGACGCTCATTCTCATGGTCTCAGGCCGTGGCATCGCGCAACTGCTCACCGACGGACAAATCATCACCTTCGAAAACAAATCGTTCGAATTCGTCGGGCGCGGCGCGTTCGCTGGCTTGCCTTTCACGCTCACACTCGTTCTCACTGTTTGGCTTTTTCTCTCCCTGCTGAAGTCCCGCACCGCGCTCGGCCTGTTCATCGAATGCACCGGCGATAACGAGACTGCGAGCCGTTATTCCGGCGTGAACACGAACCTCGTGAAGCTCGTGACGTATTCCATCTGCTCGCTGTGCGCTGGCCTTGCCGGGTTGATTGTCACGACCGACATCAAAGCCGCCGACTCCAACAACGCCGGCCTCTGGCTCGAACTCGACGCGATTCTCGCCACTGTCATCGGCGGCACCGCGCTCACCGGCGGACGCTTCTATCTCGCAGGTGCGCTGATTGGCGCAGTGCTGATTCAAACGCTCACGACCACAATCCTCACACGTGGCGTGGCCGTGGAACTGACGCTGGTGGTGAAAGCAGTTGTGGTGATTCTGGTTTGCCTTTTGCAGTCGGAGAGATTCCGCAACATCGTTTTGCGCAAGCGCATGACCGCATGAACCTTCGCGCCATCCAACGCAATATCCCTTTCCTCGCCACCGTCATCGTGTGCCTTCTCCTCTACTTCATCGCGGCCATGAGCTACGATGGATTCGCTTCGCTTCGCGTGTTGGTCAATTTTTTCGGTGACAATTCATTTCTCGGCGTGGTCGCGCTTGGACTCACGTTCGTCATTCTCTCCGGCGGAATCGATTTGTCCGTGGGCGCGGTAATTGGCCTGGCCAGCGTTTTTCTCGCGCTCGCGTTGGAGAAATGGAACCTGCATGCGGCGCTCGCCATCCCCATCGTGCTGCTCGTGGGCGCATTGTTCGGCGCGGCGATGGGCGCGCTCATCCAATGCTTTGCGCTGCCGCCATTTCTCGTGACGCTTGGCGGAATGTTTTTTGCGCGCGGCCTCGCCTATCTGCTCAGCCTCGAATCACTGCCGATTACAAAATATCTTGATGCCATCAGTTCGCGAATCCGCATACCGCTTGGCGAGGTGATTGAATTGCCCGCGACTGCGATCATTTTTCTCGTCACGCTGACGATCGCATTCGTAGTCGCGCATTTCACGCGTTTCGGACGCAACGTCTATGCGATCGGCGGCAACGAACAATCCGCCGTGCTGATGGGCCTGCCCGTTGCACGCACAAAGATCGGGGTCTACGCGTTGAGCGGATTCTGTTCCGCGCTTGCGGGCATCGTCTATTGCCTCTACACGCAATCGGGAAATCCAAACGCGGGCATGGGACTGGAACTCGACGCCATCGCCGCCGTCGTGATCGGCGGCACGCTGTTGAGTGGCGGCGTGGGTTACGTTGCAGGCACAGTGGTGGGTGTGCTGATCTTCGGGATCATTCAAACGGCGATTGTTTTTCAAGGCACGCTCAACTCGTGGTGGACGAAAATCGTGATTGGCGTCCTGCTGCTCGCGTTTATCCTGCTTCAGAAAATCATCCAGGCGAAAAAGTTCAAAACAGCAACGACGTTTCAAACTGCGAAATGAAAACCAGGTTCTTTTTCCGTGGCAGCCGAGGTAACGAGGCTCTGCTCGAGCGCATTCAGAATGAGTCTCCTCACGTCGGCTGCTATCAGGACGCGACATGGTTGCTCGCGAAACTTCTGCTCGCATTTGTATTCGCCATTCCATGCGCATTGGCGGCCAATTACAAAAATCCCGTTCTTCCCGGCGATTATCCCGACCCTTCCGTCATTCGCGTGGGCGATGAGTATTGGGCCACGGCCACCACCAGCGAATGGGCGCCGCTCTTTCCTCTGCTCCGCTCGCGCGACCTCGTGAATTGGGAGCATGTGGGAAACATCTTCGAGCGCCGCCCGGATTGGGCCATCGGGAATTTCTGGGCGCCCGAACTCTTCGAGCACCAGGGCAAGTTCTACGTTTACTACGTTGGACGAAAACGCGGCGGACCGCTTTCGCTTGCCGTCGCCACAGCGGAAAAACTAACTGGCCCGTGGCGCGATCACGGCCCGCTCATTGGCCAGGACGCCGGCTCCATCGACGCTTTTCCCATCGTCGATGCTGATGGCACGCGTTATCTCATTTGGAAAGAGGACGGCAACTCGCGCAACAAGCCCACACCGCTCTGGATCCAAAAGCTTTCCGGCGACGGACTGAAGCTCGTCGGCGAGATGAAGGAGATTCTGCGCAACGACACGGACTGGGAGCGCAATCTCATCGAAGGCCCGGCTGTGATTCGCCGTGGCGATTTTTGGTACCTGTTCTACGCCGGCAACGCGTGCTGCGGGCGTGGCTGCAACTACGCGCAGGGCGTCGCGCGCGCGAAGAACCTGCTCGGCCCGTGGGAGAAAAATCCCGGCAATCCGCTGCTCGCCGGCAACGAAAAATGGAAATGCCCCGGCCACGGCACGCTCGTGCGCGACAAATCGGGACGCGACTGGTTCCTCTATCACGCTTACGACTCGGACACATTCACTTACGTTGGCCGCCAGGGCGTGCTCGATCTCGTTGAGTGGAAAAGTGATGGCTGGCCAGTCATTAACTATGGCAACGGCGTGAGCATCGAGTTCGCGTCGCCATTGCTCGCAATCGAACAACAAGTCAGTTCCACGTTTCACGACAATTTCGCGTCCGCGAAATTGATGCCGCAATGGCAATGGCCGCAGAACAACGAACCGCGCGTGAGCGTGGGCGGCGGCAAATTAAATCTCTCGTCCGGCACGACGAACAAGGACGCCTTCGTGGCGAGCCTCGTAGCCGTGAAAACCACGACTGGCGACTACACAGCGACGACTGAATTGAACGCGAAAACTGTGGGCGCGGGCGAGACGGCTGGCATCTCCGCATTCGGTGATCGCGAGAATGCACTGGGCGTCAGTCTGCGCGACGGCCAACTCATCGTCTGGAAACGCCAGCGTAACAAGCACGAGACGCTCAGCACCAATTCCGCGCCCGCCGGCGAAACGATCTTCCTTCGCATGAACGCCAGCGCGGGCCACAAGTTCAGCTTCAGCGCCAGCGCGGACGGCAAGGAGTGGACAACTCTCGGCGGCAACATCGATGTCGAAGGCAATTATCTTCCGCCTTGGGACCGCGGCATACGGGTGGTGCTGGTCGCGGGTGGCGAGAATGCGTCCGCCGATTTTCGGTCACTGCGGATCACTCCTGGGAAACCGTAGCATGACAGCTTGCTCTTGGGGCGTGTTTTCAAAATGGGTAGAACGGGCCACTGGCCCGTTCCGGTCGGCGACTCGCCGACTGGAATGACGGCGGTGCTCCGAGGAAACCTGCGCTCACATAGCCCAGGCGCGCACTGCCGTTTCGTCCGGCGGGTCGCCGGACGGTACAGGCCAGTGGCCTGTGCTACCCATCCATTTTGAAAACGCGGGCCACAGTTACGCCAGGCGTTTCAAAATCATGCTGTTCAGACTGGGCCGGACTTGCAACCTAACCAGCCGCTTTGGCAATTTATGCCGCATGTTTCCATCCAACCAACGGCGTGCCTTCACACGAACGGAATTGCTCGCCGCCTGTGCCGCGCTGTTCTTGATTGCAACGCTGGTGCTGCCCGCCCTTGCTGCCAACAAGTCGGATTCCGGCCGAATGGTTTGCTTCAACAACCTGCGGCTGATGGGCCGTGGCGTGCTGATTTGGGCGGCAGATCATAACCAGCAGTTCTCCTGGCGGAGTTGGCCGCCCAGCGAGGGTGGAAGCCAACCGCGCTCGGGCAATGCATGGATAGAGTACTCCGTGCTCTCCAACGAACTGGTAACACCGACGATTCTCGCCTGCCCTTCGGATGCCGGTGTGCGACGCGCGCGAGTGTTCGATTGGGATTCCAACGGGGGCTTTGTATCGCCAGGGTACCGCAATAATGCGGTGAGCTATCCGTTGCACTTGCATGGCTCGCTCGACGAACCGCGTTGGTGGTTGAGCGGTGATCGAAATTTGCAGGCCGACGGCGCCAATGCTGCCTGCTCTGTTGGAGTGATGAATGCCGACCTGATCCGGATCGCTGTTCCGCAAGATTCTTTGTTGCGGTGGACCAATGCAGTGCACGGTCCCGATTTCGGCCACATCCTCACTACGGATGGCACGGTCGAGTTTGCTTCCAACGCACGCATGCGGGAGATCATTCTTCGGCCGGGCGTTAGTGACGACAGCCAGACTCATTTTTTGCGCGCGAGGTGATAGATGCGATTTGGGATTCTTTTCATCGTCATCGCGGTTGAATTGGCTCTCAGCCATTTCGCGCGTGCAGCCACACTTGTCGCCAGTTCCACTACAGGAGCAACCAGTCTTTCAGCGGATGGCAGTTCCTTCGGCCCGATGCTCAGCGATGATGGCCGGCGGCTTTTTTTCTTCAGCCACGCCGGCAACATCACGAGCAACCAGCCTCTCAGCGACTCACTCCAACTCTTCGTGCGCGATCTCGTCACGAGCAACACGACTCGCCTGAACATTCTCTCCAATCGATGGCCATCGGATGCGGATGTCACCACGTTCAGCGCCTCGTCGAATGGCCAGTTCATTGTGTTCGCCAGCGAGGCGAATCACCTCGCCCTGGGCGACACCAACTTCGCGAGTGATATATTCGTTCACGACGTCGAGTCGAATGTCACACGGCTCGTCAGCCGCGATTGGATTGGTAACCCGCTATTCTCTCCCGCGCCAACCGGCACCAATCCACTAACGGCGAATCCCATAATCTCCGCGGATGGACGCTGGGTGTTTTTCGAGAGCATGGCCACGACGCTGACTTACGAAAATGCGGCGGATAATAACAACGCAGTGGATGTATTCCGGCGCGACCTGCAACGGAATCGCACTACGTTGGTCAGCCGCAGAATGTCATCCTGGCCCGAGGCAGCGAACGCCGGCTCTAAACTCGCCGCCGTCACGCCCGATGGACGCTACGTCGCGTTTCTCAGCAGCGCCACGGATTTGCTGTCGGAGCCATGGAACGGCCTGGAGAACATTTATGTGCGCGACATGGTGTCGAGCAATACTGTGCGAGTCACCACATCTCTCAATGATTATCCTCCTCCTTACCGTTTTACGAACGTGCGGTTGAGCGACAGCGGGCGGTTTGTTCTTTTCGCCGTCGAGGCGAATTACGGCTGGCCCACGCTTTTCATTCGCGACATGGAATCCCCAGCAGCGGTAGCCATCGTTTCGAATTATTGGATGTCAGAACTGTCTTTCCAAACCGCGCCACAACTCAGTGCCGACGGTCGCTTCGTGCTCTACCAACTCGGCGGCACCAACATTTTCCGTTTCGACGCGACCGCCGGGACCAACGAACTCGTCTCGGTGAAACTGGATCAAATGCCGTTCGTCAACGGTGGTGCTCGCGACGGAGTAATGACGCCGGATGGGAATTTCATTGTGTTCAACGGCAACTCACCGGACTTCACCACGAACAACACCACCGGCTGGCAACTTTACGCGCGCGATATGTCGGCGGGGACCACACGCTTGCTGGTGATGGCGACCAACGGACAGCCGAGCGCGAATCAACTGCCCGTTTTGTTCTCGGCCACACCTGATCTTTCGCGTGTCGCGTTTGACAGCACGGCAACGGACCTCGTGGTGGGCGATGAAAACCGCGCCAGCGACGTCTTCCTCCGCGATTTGGCCAGTGGCACAACAGAACTGGTGAGTCGGCGCGAGCCAGGTCAAACGCGCACCACCGGCTCCGGACACGCCTTCATCAACAGCGACTGCATCAGTGCCGATGGCCGCTTCGTCGTGTTCACCAGCTACGACAACGACTGGTTTGCCGGTGACACAAACGGACGCCCGGACGTGTTCATTCGAGATTTGGAAACCGGAACACTCATGACCCCCGGCTTCTCGACCAATGCCGCGCGCTCGCCGGTCATTTCGGCTAATGGACGCTACGTGGCCTATCTCCGCAGGCACGTCCGCTATTCTTATGAAACAACCGGCGGGGCGGTTCTTCGTTTCGACCGGCAGACGGGCACGGAAGAACTTGTCTCGTCGAACTCCACGAGCTTCGCGCCAGGCATCAGTAGCGACGGCAACCTGATCGCTTTTCTTTCAAACAGCGTCCTCGTCGTGCGTGATATGATAACCGCGACGAACCATGTGATTGGCACTGCACACGCGAGTTCAGGCCGCGACGCGACATTCACGCCGGACGGAACGCGTGTGCTGTTCACCAGCACTGCTGCGCTGACGCCGATTGCGAGCGCAAGTTTGCGCAATCTCTACGCGTGGGATCTCGCCCAGCGGCAAATCCGGCTGCTGAGTCATGATGGAACGCAGGAACTCGGATTCAGCCGTTCGTTCGTGGTCAGCGGGAATTCACGCTACGTCGTCTTCAACGACGGTAGTGGGTTTCCTAACCTGTATCTCCACGATCTGATTGCCGGCACCAATGCTTTTTTGCGATTCGGCGCGATCACGCCTGCCATTAACGCCGATGGTTCTCTCGTCGCGTGTGTCACCCTGAGTCCGATAAGATTGCTCCTGCTGAACACCACGAACGGCACGGAAGTCGGCGTGGCCACGAATTATCAATCGAACTATTATTTCAACACCCCGCTGCTGTCGCCTGATGGACGGCTGCTCGTGTATGGCGAACGGCGTTACACAGGTTCCATGGGCCAAATCCCTAATGGACAGTATATCTATTTCACCACTTACAGATTCCCTCTGGTCGCGCGCGACCTGTGGTTCGGAACCAACCTTGTGATTAGTCGCCCGCTCTCCGGCACAAATCCCAACGCACCGGCCTGGACGTCTGCGCTGGCGCGCGATGGTCGCACGGTCGTTTTTCACTCCGCCGCGAGCGATTTGGTTTCAGGCGATTACAACGACAAGATCGACGTCTTTGCTTTCAAGCTCGGTGGCGGCGACTCCGAAGGCGATGGCTTGGATGACGATTGGGAAGTCGCTTACTTCGGGAATCTCTCTCGCGATGGAAGCGGTGACTTGGACGGCGATGGTTCTGGTGACCGCGACGAATTCTTCGCCAGCACTGATCCCACGAACGAGGGTTCTGTTTTCCGGGTCATCAAGGTGACTTCAGTGAGCAGCGGCGAGCGAAAGATTCTTTGGCCAGGCAATCCTCAACTGACGTATCGAGTCGAATACAAGGACGACCTTGGCTCAGCAATGTGGCACATCCTGCAAGGCAGCATTTCCTGGCAGGGCAACACCGCCTCGATCACTGATTGGGGCAACAATCCGAAACGCTTCTTTCGCATTGTGCGCGTGCCCTGATTACCGGGTGACTGACACGAGTTCAACCAATCCGACATCGATGTATTGCCCGCCCGTCGTTTGCCGGCAGTGGACGGCAATGACGTTCCGCCCTTCGCGCAGCGACTTGGCCGCCTCGGCGCTCACGTCGAATTCCTGGTAGTCGCCGATGAAGCGCGTCGTCTTCGTCGCGAGGACACCATTGATGTAAACCTCCGCGTCTTCGTCGTGGCACATGAGGAGTTTCAACTCGCGCGGCTGGCCGGTGACGTTGAACTCGCGGCGCAGCCAGATGTCCGGCGTTCTCCATTCGGTGCCAATGATTGAACCCGGCGTGCCCGCCGTGCCGAAACCCGCGCGGCCTTCCTTCCATGAACTCCCGTCAAAGTCGGGCTTCATCCAATCGTCAGCCGGTTTTGCCGTCATGTAACGCCACGTTGCACCGACATGTTGCGAGGCCGTCGGCGAGAGCACGACTTGCTTTGGCTCGGGTGGGAATTGGAAGCGGTTCGCTTTGGCAACGACTTCCACTGGCATCTTCAACACGCGGTCGTAGGTCATCAGGCCGTTCACTTCCACCTCCACGTCAGTCGTCTGCGTATAAATCGCTGCGGAGAGTCCGTGTTGCTCGATCATCGGCTGAAGTTTGCGAATCAAATTCACGTAAGCCTTCGTAAGCGTCTCGGCGTTCGTGAAACTGCGGTAGCCCCAATTCTTCTCCGACTGCCAGGTGCGGCCTTTGATCGGCAGGCCGAGTCCGCCGAATTCGCCCAGCACCATCGCGCGGTCCGTCACTGCCGCGGGCGCGCCGGGACCGGGATACTGATGATGATCGATGATGTCGCCCGCCGGGAAATGATTGCCGCCGCTCGCGCCATC
>JGI10216J12902_100841377_pt1 | contig 14419 bp, 10 predicted proteins | sample KanNatreferecore_FD_12902 | JGI IMG/M metagenome (IMG submission 12902)
CGCCCCTCCCCGCCGCCGCGGGCGCGGAACGGCGCGTACCGCCCGGCATGGAGCAGGAAGAGCGTCCCCGGTGACGCCTGCCGAAGCGCCTCCTCGATGCCGCGGAACGGTTTCGCGGCCGTCCCGTCGCCTGGCCCGGTCTCCGCCGCCGCCGGCGCCACGTGAAGAGTCCGCATTCTCGCCGGCAGCGCGGGCTCAACCAGCGTGCGCGCCGTCAACCGCCGCTCCACGGGCGCCCCATCCGGGTCGGCAAGGGTGAGCCGGATCTCGTAGGCCGTACCCGGCTCCAGCAGCACGACGCTTCCGGCAAAGAGCCACCCGTCCGCCGGCACCTGCACCAGGCTGCGCGTCCGCTCCGGCTCGTGCGCCCCCTTCTCCACCCGGAACAGCGGCGCCCCCGCGCGCCAGTCCCGTGAGCCCTGCGGGCGATAACCGACCTCGACGCGCGCATCCTTGTCGGCGTCCCCGCGAATGGTCCAGTACACCCCCAGCGAATGCAGTGTCGGCGCCTCCAGCACCGGCTCCCCCGCAGCCTGTGCAGCGTCCGGAGCGTTCTGTCCGAATGCGCCCGTGGCTGCGGCCGCGAGAAGGAGACCGAAAATGTGAACGCGCCGGCGCCGCCCTTCACTCTTCACTTACCCGGTCCTTTCGCCTCCTGGCGTCGCTTCGCGCCTTCGCGTCTTGCTCCCCCATGCCATCCGCCTGATCCCGCCAACCCTCCAGCCGCCGCCGTACTTCCGCCTCGTAGCCATGCTCGGTCGGCAGGTACAGCGGGCCGGAGACGGCGCCGTCCGGGATGTACTGCTGCGGGACGTAGCCGCTCGGAAAGTCGTGGGCGTACTGGTAGCCCTTGCCGTGGCCCAGCCGCTTCGCGCCCCAGTAGCTCGTGTCGCGCAGGTGGAGCGGCACCGGTCCCTGCGGGCGCTTCTTCAGGTCCTCGTGGACCTGAGCGATCGCCTTCACCACCGCGTTGCTCTTCGGCGCGGTCGCGATGTAGATGGCGGCCTGGGTGATGGGGATCTGCGCCTCCGGGAGCCCGACCAGCTCCAGGGCGTGCGCCGCCGCGCCGGCCACAAGCAGCGCCTGCGGGTCCGCCATTCCCACGTCCTCGGCCGCGTGGATCATGAGGCGCCGGCAGATGAACCGCGGGTCCTCCCCTGCGGCGAGCATCCGGTGCAGCCAGTAGACTGCCCCGTCCGGATCGGAGCCGCGCATGCTCTTGATGAAGGCCGAGATGACGTCGTAGTGTTGGTCGCCTTCCTTGTCGTAAGCCAGCGCCCGCCGCTGCATCGCCTCCTCCGCGAGATGGAGCGTGACGTCGCGCCGCCCGTCGTCACCCGGCTGCGCCGCCATGACGGCCGTTTCGAGGGCGTTCAGAGCGCTGCGGGCGTCGCCGTTCGCGACGTTGACCAGGTGCGCCTCCGCCTCGGGAGCCAGCTCGGCGTTCAGGCTGCCCAGCCCGCGCTCTGCATCCTCGAGCGCGCGCCGGAGCAGCACCCGGATGTCCTCGTCCCCCAGCGCCTCGAACCGGAAGATCCGGGAGCGGGAGATCAGCGGGGTGTTGACCTCGAAGTACGGGTTCTCCGTCGTGGCCCCGATGAGGATGATCGTGCCGTCCTCCACGTATGGGAGGAACGCGTCCTGCTGCGACTTGTTGAACCGGTGGATCTCGTCGACGAACAGGATCGTTCGTCGCCCCACCGCCTGCTTCCGCTGCCGCGCCGCCTCGAGCGCCTTCCGCACATCCGCGATCCCGGAGAGCACCGCGCTGAACGTCTCGAACTGCGCCCGCGTGTGCCGCGCGATCAGCAGCGCCAGGGTGCTCTTCCCCACCCCCGGCGGGCCCCAGAAGATGACCGAGGAGAGCTGGTCCTTCTCGATCATGCTGCGGAGCACGGTCCCCGGCCCCAGCACCTGCGCCTGACCGACGAACTCGTCCAGCGTCCGTGGGCGCATCCGCGCGGCGAGGGGCCCGCTCACAGCAGCCGGCGCGACGGGCTCCTCGTCATCGAACAGGGTAGCGCTGGACATGGGAAGTACGAACGAAGGCGGAAGGTGAAAAGCGGAGCCCCTTCCGCCTTCATCCTTCCGCCTTCATCCTTCAAGAGGCCCCGCAGTGCCGTGTGCCCTTAAGCTTTTGAACCCGTGAGTCACGGGCGGAACCCAACCCAACCTGCTCGCGATTCCGGCTCAGCCGCTAGGCTTCAACACCGGCTGCCACTTGCGCGGTTAGTCTATGATCGGATTCCAATGGATGTAAGTGTTGGCTCAAAGCCTCAGATGACATCACGCACACCGCAGGGTCAAACCGTTCTGACCAGAGTCTAGCACGATCCCCCGAAGCCCGCCACTCCCTGCACTCGTCCACGCCGTCCACCCTCGGCCACCCCGTCCACCCTCTTGGTGACCAGCGGACCCCTGTCCCTCTGTCCTTCGGATGACGACCATCCATAATCAGTAAGGAGGCGCGCGTTCCCTACGCCTCCGCCCGTTCGTGCGTCCATGCTCAGCAACCGCGTCCAACTCGGCAGCATCCTCAAAGAGCACGGGGTGATCTCCGATGAGCAGCTCCAGGGCGCCCTGCGCTTTCAGACGGAGCGCGGCTGCGGCCTCGGCGAGGCGCTGGTGGCCCTGGACCTCTGCACGGACGTGGATGTCGCCCGCGCGCTGGCGGAGCAGAACGACCTGCCGTTCGTGGACCTGCAGCAGACGCCGCCGTCCACACAGGCGCTCCGGCTGATCACCCGGGAGCTTGCGGTCGAATATGGCATCATCCCCGTCCGCGTCGAGGGGAAGCGGCTCCTGGTTGCCGCGCGCAACCCGTACGACTTTCGCATCGACGAGGTGGTGCGCAGCGCGACCCGCATGACCGCAGTCGTGGCGGCGGTCGCGGATTCCCAACTCCGCGAGTTCCTGGGCAAGTACGACACCCTGAAGTACGCCAGCACCGCCACGGCGATCACCTCCGGCAACTACCGTCCCGGCGCGCGCTACGGCGGCGGGACCGCTCCCGTAGGGCTGGACCTGATTCCCGCCAGCGAGCAGACCTCCACCGTCCGCAAAGTGAGCTCACTGATTGCGGATGCCGTCCGCCGCCGCGCGCGGGACATCTATTTCGAGCCCGGCGACGACGTGCTCCGCGTCCGGGTGCGCATCGACGGCGTCATCCATCCGCTCACCACCGTGCCGCAACACGAGATGGCCGCCGTCGTGAGCCGCCTCACCGCCATGTGCGGCATCAACCTCTCCCAGAAGGCCGGCATCATCCCCACGGGCGGCTGCCAGGTGCGCGTTGAAGGCCGGACGGTCCCCTTCCTCGCCAGCGTCGTCGCCGGCACCGCGGGGAACATCCTGCTGCTCCGTAACCAGGGGCTTGATGCGAAGGACCCGGCCGTCGACCAACTCGGTCTCGAGCCGGAGATGTTCGCTCGCCTCCGGCGGCTCCTCGCCCGCCGCCAGGGCCTGTTTCTGGTAACGGGGCCCGCCGGCTCCGGCCGTCCGACCACTCTCTACGCGCTCCTCACTTTCCTCCAGATGCACGGGGTGCACTCCTTCGCCCTGGAGCAGACCTTCGAACGGAAGCTCGCCGGGATCAGCCGTATCCAGTCCGGCGAGTCGGGCGTGCAATCGTTCAGCGGCGCCCTGGCCGCGGCGCTGGGGCAGGGGCCGGAGGCCATGCTCGTCGGCGACCTGCCCGACAAGGAATCCGCCGAGATCGCCTGCCGCGCGGCCTCCTCCGGCCAGCTCGTCCTGGCCGGCTCCCTGGCCCCGGACGCGCTCTCCGCGATAACGCGCCTCCTCGACATGGGTGTGTCGCCCGCCAGCCTCGGGGCCGCCCTTCAAGGTTGTCTCGCCCAGCGCCTCATGCGGCGCGTCTGCGAGCGGTGCGGGCGCGAGACGCGCCTCTCCTTCCAGCTCCAGCGCGTCCTGCGAGACCGGTTCACCATGCCGGCGGACGCGCTGTTCCGCAAGGGGCGCGGCTGCGCCGACTGTCACCGGGTGGGCACCCACGGCCAGACGGGCGTTTTTGAATTCCTCGAGTTCGACGACGATCTCCGGGCGCTTGTCGCCCAGCGCGCCCTGCCCAGCGTCCTCCGGGAGGCGATTGCGGCCCGGGGCTACCAACCCCTCGAGGAAGACGCCTTTGTGAAGGTCTGCCGGGGCGTCTCCCCGCCGGAGGAGATCGTGCGCCTGGGCGGCAGCGTCGCCGAGGCGATGGAGGACCTAACCGCAAAGACCGCCGCCCTCGCCGACGTCGAGGAAGAAGAGGTCGTCGAGCCTGCGCCCGCGGACCCCGAGATGATGGAGCTCGTGACCTGGGACCAGGTCGCGGAGATGGCCAAGCTGCTGGAAGATTGAGCGCTCCGATCCTGCCCATGCCGGCGATCGTCCTCGCGGGCGGCGCCACCAGCGCGGAGTTCGCCGCGGAGGCGGGCCTGGAGCCGCTCCCCGGTTCCCGCGGCCTTGCCGAGATCGACGGCCTCCCGATGGTGGGCTACGTCCTTCGGGCCCTCCGGCAGGCGGAGTCGGTCGGCGAGATCCTGGTCGTAGCCCCGCCCGGCTTCCCCACGCAGCCCGGGGTGGACGCCCAACTGGTGGGAGGGGCCAGCCTGGTCGATAACATCGAAGCCGGGCTTGCCCGCTGCGGCGGCGCCTCGCACGCGCTGCTCTCCACGGCCGACATCCCGTTCATCACCCCCGCCGCGGTCGACGATTACGTCCGCGCCTGCCTGGCCCGGAAGGCCGATCTCTGCTATTGCGCCGTCCCGAAGGCCGCCTGCGACCGGCGTTTCCCCGGAATGAAACGGACCTATCTCCCCACGCCTTCGGGGAAGTTCACCGGCGGGAACATGGTCGTCACCCGCGTCGCCGCCTTCAGCCGCGCGGCCGCGCTCGTTCGCGAGGCCTACCCGCGCCGGAAGAATCCTGCCTACCTCGTACAGCTCATCGGCCCCGCCAACCTCCTGAAGCTCCTCCTGCAGCGCATCTGCCTCAAGGACATCGAGGCCAGCGCCTCCCGCCGCATGGGCATCGAGTGCCGCCTGGTGGTCACGGACCACGCGGAACTGGGCACGGACGTTGACCGTCCGGAGGACCTTCGCCTGGCCAGACAGCTCCTCTCTGCCCGCTAGGCCGCCGCCCGCTCTTTGTAAGATCTGGATGTTTCGGGTGCCGTCCTCCCTGGTACCAACAGATGGTGCAGACGCTGGCCCAGGAAGGCCGTGGTGCACCCGATACGTGCCGGAGGAAACAAGGATGAGGAACAGAATTCTTCTCCCGGCGGCGCTGCTGGCCGGCGCCCTTACCGGGAGTGCGGTGTATGCCCAGGTGGTCATCGGAGGGACGCGGTCCACCAGCCCAACGATGGGCCTGAAAGCGTCCTCCACTACCGTGACGTCGCCCTCGGGGCGCGCGGGGTTCACCCCCCCCACGGGCGCGCTCGGAGTAAACGTCAGGCCGGGGATCCCCATGAACCGGCTGGTCCGGATCAATCCGGAGTTCTTCGGCTTCTCGGCGGGGGTCTCCCCGTTCCTGTTCCCCAGCTTCCCGGTGAACACGGTCACCCCGGTCCCGGTCAACCCGGTCAACCCGGTCAACCCGTTTCCGATCACCTCGGAGCCGGACCTGAACGTGATCTCCCGCTTCCCGACAGGGGCTCGCCCGCACCAGGTGACGCCCAGCGGCCCCGTGACGGCGCCCGGCGTGGCGACCAACCTGAGCGGTCAGCCCACTGGTCCGTTTCCCACCAACCAGCCCACCGGGTTCACTACGAACTCGGGACAGCCGTTCGGCGGGTTCGATCAGGCCGGGAATCCGATCGCGTCTAACAACGCGTTCATCGGGTTCGACCAGTTCGGAAACCCGGTGAACACGGCGACGCTGACGCCGGATCCGACCAATTTCATCGGCTTCGACAACTTCGGCAACTTCACCCCGGGATTGGGGAACCCGTTCTTTGGGGGCGTCATTACCACCGCGCCGCCGGTGCTGCCGTACAACGTGCCCCCGGCCCCGAGGCTGCCGTCCGCGGCTAACGCACTGCCGACGCTGGGCATCAACCGGCCGGGTGCACTTCGGGATCCTGCGCGGATGTTCATGGCGAACCGTCCTCGCACCCGCGTGCGGATTGTGGACGGAACCGTCGGGTCGGGCCGGGTCGTGGACGGTGGTGACGGGACCAACCTGAACTACCGCACGCTGATGGCCCATCAGTCCGAGGTCGCTCCCGCGGCCGGCATGGGTGCGGAGCCCGGTACGGACTGGGGCGGCGGCGGCGCGGTAGCGATCACCCGCCCGAGCCGCAGCCGTGAACGGATGGCGCAGAGCAAACGCGACGTCAACGAGCGCGTAGCCCGGGCGCAGTCGGACCAGGTGTTCATCGAGGGCGGCGGCCCCGCGGGGCGCGCCTCCGGAACGATGATCGCCCGTAACAGCGGCGGCATCACGGAGAAAGTCGCCGGCAGCCGCGAAGAGTACGCCGGCAGCGTAATGGAGGTGGAAAAAGCCCCCGCTAACACGGAGCAGATGCGCCTCGTCCGCCGTGCCGAAAGCATCATGTCCGAGCGCCCCCTCACCCAGGGCCGCGTGGTCCGCTCGGGCGCCACGGGCATCGAGGTGACCTACGAGGTGAACGGCGTTTACCGCACCGAGGTCCTCCCGATGGGCCAGGTGTTCTTCTTCAAGAATGGTGAGATGGCCGCCGCGGATACCGATCCGACGTTCGTTCGTATCGGCGACCAGGTGTTGGTTCCCGCCGGAGAGCCGCGGCAGGCCGTAGCCGGCAGCCGTGAGGAAAACCGGACCAACAACACCTATATCATCAACGGCGCCGGCCGCTCCAGCAGCGGAGCCGTGAAGTCGAAGGTAGCCGGCTCCCGCCAGCGGGCACGGTTCCGCAGACCCGCTCGTTAGGGGTAGTAATCAGTGACCGGTAATCAGTGATCAGTCCGGGACAGCGCCCCTGATCACTGATTACTGGATACTTGATCAGTGAATCAGAGCAAGCGGGGCCTGACGACTGATGACTGATTACTGATGACTACATCTGCCGTCCCACGGCGTGGGCGACTCGACTTACCTCTTGAACCAGTTGGCGGAACTGCTCCGGCTTAAGGGCCTGGGAGCCGTCCGAGAGCGCCTTCGAGGGGTTCGGGTGGACTTCCACGATCAGGCCGTCCGCTCCGGCCGCGACTCCGCCGCGCGCGATAGGCGTGACGTAGCGGGTGTAGCCGGTGGAGTGGCTGGGATCGAGGATCACCGGGAGGTGAGACCAGTACTTCAGCACCGGGATGGCGTTGATGTCCGTGGTGTTCCGGCATGCATCGTCGAAGTTGATGATGCCTCGCTCGCAGAGGATCACCTGGTGGTTGCCCTCCACCATCACGTACTCGGCCGCCTGGAGCATCTCCCGGAGCTTGGCGGAAGGGCCCCGCTTCAGGAGGACCGGCTTGTCCGTCCGGCCGAGGCGGGAGAGCAGCCGGAAGTTGGACATGTTCCGGGCGCCGACCTGGAAGACGTCCGTGTAATCGGCGACCAGCTCCAGGTCGTCCGGGTCCAGGATCTCGGTGACCACGGGGAGGCCGGTCGCTTCGCGGGCTTCCGCCAGGATCTTCAGCGCGTCGACTCCCAGCCCCTGAAAGCTATAAGGGGAAGTGCGCGGCTTGAACGCCCCTCCCCTCAACAGTTTGGCCCCGGCATCCTTCACGGCGTGCGCGGTCTCCAGCACCTGCTCGCGCGATTCCACGCTGCAGGGCCCGCCGATAATCACCACCTCCGGACCGCCGATCCTGACGTCCCCGACCTCCACCACGGTGTTCTGCGGGTGGTAGTTGCGGGAGGAGAGCTTGTACGGCTCCGAGATGAGCGTGACGCGCTCTACGCCGTCCATCGACTCGAACTGGTCGACCAGGGTGACCTTCTGCGAATCGACGACTCCCAGCACCGCGATCACCTTCCTTTCGACGCCGGGGTTCACGAACGGGGTGAAGCCCTGCTTCTGGACCTGGTCGATAACCGCCTCCACCTGCGGGGCGGAAGCACCTTGCTGCATGACGATGACCATGATGGCTCCTGGGGGCCTTGGGCGTTGGGCCTTGGGCGTTAGGGAGAGAGTCCCCCCAACGCCTAACGCCTGACGCCCCGCCCTAACCAACAAAAAGCCGCCGGACCCTGGTGGGCCCTGCGGCTCGCTGCTCAAAAACGGTTCCCCGGGTTCAGGGGCGGACCGTCCTCCGTTCGGAACGCGAGGCAGGGCTGTGGCGCCAGTAAAACGGGCGCCGGTAGGTAAAGTAAAAGCCCCAGCTCCGGTCCGTCCGGTCCATACGGTCCCTTCGCGGCCGCACAGTACGCGGCGCGCACCGGAATTGTATCAGTGACGTGGGAGGGCGTCAACCGCGGCGGCCAACCTTGGAGCGCGGGCATCCCTGCCGCATGGCCAATCGCCCGAGCACCTCAGCCGCCCAACCTTGGAACGGCCATCCCCCCTGCATACACTCCAAGTGTCGCGCCGGTTGGGGTGTTCGGCGGCTCTGCGAGTAAGATTACGAGTTACGATTACGATTACAAGGAACGCCCGAATGTCGGAAGCCGCGCTGCTGCGCACGCCCCTTTACGAGACGCACGTCGCCCTGGGCGCCCGCATTGTCCCTTTCGCCGGCTGGGAGATGCCGGTCCAGTATTCCGGGGTCATCGACGAGGTGAAGGCGGTCCGGACCCAGGCGGGTCTGTTCGACGTCTCCCACATGGGCGAGCTGCACGTCAGCGGTCCCGCCGCCCTGGCCTGGCTGAATTCCGTGACTACCAACGACGTCTCCCGGCTCACGCCGGGACGGGCACAGTACTCGCTCCTCCTGGACGAGCAAGCGGGCATCATCGACGATATCCTCGTGTACCACGTGGGTGAGGACGAGTACCTGGTGGTGGTCAACGCCGGGAATACCGATAAGGACCGCGATTGGTTGGAGGGGAAGCTCGTCCCGGGAGTGACCTTCGAAGACTCCTCGCGCGTGACTTCGCTGATCGCGCTGCAGGGCCCCGCCTCCGCCGAAATCCTCCAACCGCTCTGCAGCGGACCCCTCTCGGAGCTGCGGCGTTTCGGGTTCGCGGCGGGCACGGTGGCCGGAGTAGAATGCGTGGTGTCCCGCACCGGCTACACGGGAGAGGACGGCTTCGAGCTGTTCACCCAGGGCGATGTCGGCTGGATCTGGAACGCCATCCTGGAGGCGGGCGGGAGTCGGGTGAAACCCGCCGGCCTGGGCGCCCGGGACGTGCTGCGCATCGAGGCCGGCAACGTCCTCTACGGGCACGAGATCTGGGACGAGGTGAACCCGCTCTCGGCCGGGCTCATGTGGGTGGTCAAGCCGCACAAAGGCCCATTCATCGGCAGCGACCGGCTGGACGAGTACGTCCGCGCCGGCGCCGCCCTAACCCTCGTGGGCATTACCAGCGCCAGCCGGGCCATCCCGCGCGAGCATTACGTCATCCGGCAAGACGGGCAGGACGTGGGGTTCGTCACGAGCGGCACTTTCTCTCCGACCCTGAACAAGCCTCTCGGGATGGCCTACCTGCCACCGGAGCTGTCGTCGCCGCGGACGGAGGTGGACGTGGTGATCCGCGAGCGGGAAGAGCGGATGGTGGTGACGGAGCTTCCGTTCTACCGGGCAGCGCGCGCGTGACATCCAGTCCCCCCGCGCGAAAGGGAATTGGAGCACGCCGGGAGAGGTCCACGCAGTCCACGTCGTCCACCTCGTCCACCGGATCCGAAATCGCCGGCGGTTGCCAACGATGCAAACAGGGACAGCGAAACAAGCGGCTGTGGACGGGTTCGTCGCTCCCGAGGGGCATCCACTGGGGGCGGAGCACGCTCTGATCGACGCCTACCTGGCGGAAGCCGCCGCCGTCGATCCGCGCCTGTTCGACTTCAAGCCGGCCGCGCTCCCTACGGGGAAAGAGCTGCTGAGCGCCCCGAAGGAGGCGCAGGCCCGGCTCACACAGGCGGCGGTGGAGAGGCTCGCGTGGCGGCTTCGGCCCCGCAGCGTCCAGGTGGACGGCAGCTTCCTCGCCCTGCGCGGCCTGGCGCGCTCGCTGCTCAGCCGGCAACTTCCCTATACTATCGAGGAGCTGCACGCGGTTCTCACCGCCTTTGCGGGGGAGCCCGGACTCCTGCACTGGCTGCCCGGCGCGGCGCTCGTGCGGGCGGCGGAGGGCTATGTCACGCGCTCGGGACACCTGCCGCCGGCCCTTCACGTGGCGCTTAAGGCGTTCCTGAAGGCATTACGCCGCTACCCGCAAGCGGAGTACCGCAAGGCCGCGGAGCGCGTCGAGGCTCTTTGCCGAGGCTAGGCATCGCGGTCCGGACGGGCCCCGACCGACCGCCACCCGGGGCGAGCCCTCTCCGACGTGGCCGGAGGACCGAAGCCCGACAGCGCTGAATGGGTGACCACCCATGGTGACCGATATGATCGCCTTACGCGATGAGGCACTCTTGCTCTTGGACGGACGCGGAGCCATTCTCGAGACGGCGCGGGACGTGTCGCGGATCTTCGCGGAGGCCGGCATTTCCGCCGCCGTGATCGGCGGCGTCGGCGTGGTCCTCCACGGTCACGTCCGCACCACGGACGACGTGGACATCCTCGTCCAGTCCGCCGAATCCGCGGCTCAGCTCCTCACGGCGAACGGTTTCGTTCTCGACCCGGAGCGGCGGGAATTCGTCCGCGACGGAGTGCCGGTTCACCTGGTGCTTCCGGACCAGGCCGGGACTGGTCCGGGTGCCACCATCGAGCTGGACGGGATCACCACCGTCTCGCTGCCGGTCCTGATCAACATGAAACTGCGCACGGGCTCGCGTAATCTGCTCCGCGCTCAGGACCTCGCTGACGTGATCGGCCTGATCCGCGGGCACGGCCTGACCGGTGAGTTCGCCCGCCACCTCGATCCGGGCTTGCGGCCCGAGTTCCGGAAACTAGCTCGGGCGATCGCCAAGGAGCGGAACGGCTAGGGAGATGCGAATGGGGGAGGGCGACTCTAGATCTCCCATTCCCCCATTCCCCCATTCCCCCGCTCTTCCGCGTCGGCGGCTATCTCCACTGAATGCGGGGGCCGTGTCGCATCACGTGGAACAGCGCCACCAGCGCCGCCCAGTTCAGCATACAGAACGCTCCGCAGGCGTTGACCAGCTTCGACTTTCGCCACGCCGCCTGCACCATGGCCATTACGCCGGCACCGTACATCACCGCCTGGCCAAGCAGTGCCGCGAAGTAAAAGGCGTTGGTGAAAGCCAGGGCGCACGAAGCGGCGAAGACCATCGCCAGCCCCAACGGGATGAATAGCCGGCAGACCTTGTGGCTGATCAGCGTGAACGCAAGCCGTCCCCGCCAGGGCAGGTACATCGGCCAGAACTGGCAGAGCAGCTGGTAGTTGCCGACGAGCGTCCGCACCTTGCGGCGGAACTCGACGTACGGGTCGCGCATCACCTCGAACACCTTTGCGCCGGGCTCCCAGCGGACGGTGTAGCGCCGCGACCGGGCGTAGAGGCAGAGGGTGACGTCCTCGCAGTAGCTGCCGGGCGGGATATCCCGGAAGACGCTGCGGCGCACCGCGAAGAACGCGCCTGATACTCCCGCCAGCAGGTCCAGGTCCGATTCCACCTTCCGCAGCGCCCGCTCGTACTTCCAGTAGAGGCCGGTGCACTCGCTGGAGGCCTCGCCGCCGGCGTTCACCAGCGTCATCTCCGCGCCTGCGATCCCCACCCGCGGATCGGCGAAGTGCCGGGCCAGAAGCCGCACCGCCTCGGGGCAGATCCGCTGCCGCGCGTCGGATAGGAGGATCACCTCGCCGCGGACGTGCGGCACCGTGCGGTTGATGGCCACAGACTTCCCGATGTTCTCCTGAAAGTCCATCAGCCGTACCCGGGGATCCCGCCGCATGTACTCGCGGACGATGTCGTTCGTGCCGTCCGTGGACTGGTCCGACGCGATCCAGATCTCCATCCGGTCGGCGGGATAGTCCTGCGCGAGCAGGTCGTCCAGCTTCTTGCCGATCGACTCCGCTTCGTTGCGGCAGGTGACGATGACCGAGACCAGGGGCGTCCCGTCGCCCGCCTCGCCGCCGGAGGGACCGCGGAGCCGGCGCCAGGCGACGAGCAGCGCGGGATAGCCGAAGTAGGTGTATATGATGTAGGCTGTCGCCAGCCAGAACATCCAATGCCAGACAGACATGTGCTGTGTCTCCGGACCTGTTATCAGGCCGCTTTCCTTGCTTGGGGAACCTGGGTGCCGGAAGCCGGTTGCTGCTTGGGGATCCCGCAGGCGCCCTCGTAGATGGCCTCATACTGCTCGACCATCGCCTGAAGGCTGTAGCGGGCAAGCGCCGCCTCCCGGGCCATTGTCCCCATTGCCCCCCGCGTCAAATCCTCGCGGAGCAGTTTTTTAAGTCCGCTTGCCAGCAGGTCGGGCGCTCCCGCGGGGACCAGGAGCCCCGTCTTCGGGTCGTCCACCACCTCCGGCGTCCCGCCGACGGCGGTCGCCACCACCGGAACGCCGCACGCCATCGCCTCCAGCAGCGTCAGCGACATCCCTTCCGTGAGGGATGACAGGCAGAACACGTCCAGCGCGTTCATCACCGCCGGTACGTCCTGCCGCTCTCCAAGGAAGTGGGTCCGGTCCGCGATGCCGAGATGTGCCGCGAACGCCTCCAGGTCCGCCCGAAGAGCGCCGTCTCCGGCGATCACCAGCCGCGCCTGCGGAATCTCGGCGGCGACCTTCGCGAAAGCGCGGAGCAGCGTGGCCTGGTCCTTCTCCGGCGACAGCCGCGCCACGGTCCCCACCACGCGATGGCTGGAGTCCAGCCCCAGCGCCGCGCGCATCTCGTCGCGCTCCCGCCAGCAGGGCCGGAACACCTCCGTGTCGACGCCGTTCGGAACCGTGTGCAGGCGCTCGGCACGCACCCACTCGCCGAACCAGAGCGGCCGCGCGATGTCTTCCGAAACGGCTGCCACCGCCGCGCTCCGCCGCATCAGCCACCGCCCCAGGGGAACGAGGTACTTCTCGCTCCACATGGAGACGCCGTGCTTCGTCAGGACAAGTTTCGGGGAGGGCAGCAGCAGCGACGCGAGCCCAGCGTAAAGAAAGGCATTGCGGTTGTGCGCGTGCACGACGTCCGCCTTCAGTTCCGCCAGCAGGGCGGCCAGGCGGAGGACCACCGCGGGACGGAAAGCCGGCGGGGCATTCAGGCAGTGGACCGGGATCCCCTGCGCCTCCAGCCGCCGCTGGAGCCAGCCGCCGCCATGCAGGGACACTACCGACGGCATGAACCGCTGCGGGTCCAGCCGCTCCGCCAGCCGGGCGCACAGCACCTCCTGGCCGCCCGTATCGAGCGCCCGGAGCACGTGCACCACCCGAAGGGGCCGTGCGGGTTTCGAGGTTCCAATGTTGGGAATGTCTCGCCGTAGCATTCCTGTACCCGTATGCCCGCCCGTCCTCGCCGTCATGGCCCGGATCCTCCCAAGGGCAACAGTGACGCTCTATGCCGCCGCTCGCACATCCTTCTGCCCCTGCCCCAGCCGGGAGATGACCGGCCGGTGCTTGCCCGTCGCCGTACGCGCGATCTTGTCGACCACCTGGTACTCCAGCCTTACCGAAGCCCCGATCCGCCGCTGGAGGTCCGCCTGAAGGTACGGCAGCATGTCCGGGTGGTAGCCCCGCGCCGGCTTGATGCGCACCTGGATGCGGTCCAGCGCCGTCTGCTCCAGTTGGAACTCCTCGACCCAGGCGTAGTCCTTGAAGAACATCGGGACGAATACGCCCGAGATTCGCCGCCCCTCCGGCGTCTGCAGCACGTCGAGAGTGCGCCCGCACATTTCCTCGATCAGCGGGAGGCCCCGCCCGCAGGCGCACTTCCGGTCCGAGGCGGTGGCCATGTCGCCGTTCCGGTAGCGCAGGAACGGCATCGCGTAGTTGTGGAGGTCCGTCACCACCACTTCGCCCGTCTCTCCGGGCTGGGCCGGGCGGCCGTCCACCAGGATCTCCACGTACAGGTTGTCCGCGGTGAGGTGCATCCCGCGGTGCTCCTCGCACTCCGAGGCGATGAGCATCACCTCGCGGCAGCCGTAGCGGTCGTACAGCGGCGCTCGGAACACCCGCTCGATGATCTCCCGTTGCTGCGGCTGGAGCTTTTCCGCGGTCCCGATGACCCCGCGCGGCGACCAGACCTGCCCGCCCCACTCGTCCGCGAACTTCGCGAAGAGGGCCAGGGAGTGGGAGTACCCGATGAGCACGTCCGGCTTCCGGCGGTTGAACTCCGCCAGGTAGCGGACCAGATGCTCGCCCGTCATGTCGTAGGCGTCCACATAGTGGTGGTTCAGCGCGTAATGCCACGCCCGGCGCTTGAGCGCCGCGGCGCCGGCGGACTTCTTCATCGGCTC
>JGI10216J12902_101732597_pt1 | contig 14413 bp, 13 predicted proteins | sample KanNatreferecore_FD_12902 | JGI IMG/M metagenome (IMG submission 12902)
GGATCCTCGCCCGGACGATCCCGGCCATGCTCCGGGGCGAGGGCACCTGATTGGCGAAGGTCCTGATCATCGGGATCAATTACAGCCCCGAGACCACGGGGATCGCTCCGTACACCACATCGCTCGCTCGACACCTCGTCGACGCGGGTCACGCCACCACGGTGATCACGGGGTTTGCCCACTATCCCGCCTGGCAGGCCGAACCGGGCGAGCATCGCATGCGCGCCGCAGAGTGGGACAACGGGGCACGGATCCTTCGCCGTCGCCACTTCATTCCTGGTTCACAGTCGGCGATCACCCGGGCCCTCCTTGAGGTCACATTCCTCGTCCACGGCGCGATCTCGCGCCCGGAGCGGCCGGACGTCGTGCTGGGCGTGATCCCGAGCCTCAGCGGTGGCATGCTCGCGCGGTTCTTTGCTGCCCGGGCCCGCGCGCCATACGGCCTGATCTTCCAGGACCTGATGGCGCCTGCCGCCAGGCAGAGCGGGATCGGCGGCGGACGACGCGTAGCGGCCGCCACGGCAGCGTTGGAGCGCTGGTCCGTGGCAAGGGCGACAACCGTGGCAATCGCCTCGGAAGCCTTCAGGCCATATATCCATGGGCTGGGAGTGGAGGATGCACGGATCATGGCCCTCCCGAACTGGAACCGCCTCCGGGCGCCGTCTGGAGACCGGGCGACGACCCGGGATCGCCTCGCCTGGCCGCCGGACCGGTCCGTGGTCCTGCATGCCGGCAACATGGGGCTGAAGCAAGGTCTCGAGCAGGTTGTGGAGGCCGCCCGGCGTGCTGATCAACGAGCCGCGCCAGTACTGTTCGTCCTCATGGGCGACGGTAGTCAGCGAGCGATCCTGGAGGCGCAGGCGGCCGGGATAGAGCGCCTCAGGTTCCTGCCGTTCCAGCCCGAGGAAGACCTCCCCGACGTCCTCAATGCCGCTGACGTCCTCCTTGTGAGCGAGCGCCCATCGGTGATCGACATGTCGCTGCCAAGCAAGCTCACGTCATACTTCGCCGTTGGCCGACCGATCGTTGCTGCGGTTCCTGCCACCGGGTCGACGGCGCTCGAGGTTCTTCAATCAGCGGCCGGCGTGATCGTCCCGATTGGCGACCCGGACGCGCTCATCGACACGGTGGCAAACTTGCGCGCTAGCCCTGATTGGGCCGAGTCGTTGGGCCTTGCTGGAAAGGCCTATGCCGCCTCGCGGCTGGACGAAATGAGCGCGCTTGACCGTGCGGACGAATTGCTGCAGCGGACGCTCGGCGTGCCGAGCTCGACACGGAGGTCTGGGTGGAGAACGCACGACGGGCCCTGATCACCGGGATCACCGGACAGGATGGCTCATATCTCGCCGAGCTTCTGCTCGAGAAGGGCTATGAGGTGCACGGGCTGATCCGCCGCTCCAGCTCCTTCAACACGGGACGGATCGACCATCTATACCGCGATCCGCACGAGGCGGAGACGCGGCTGTTCCTGCACTACGCCGACCTTGTCGACAGCTCGAGCCTCATTGGCCACCTCCACCGAATCAAGCCTGCGGAGGTGTACAACCTGGGCGCCCAGAGTCACGTGAAGGTCAGCTTCGAGATGCCCGAATTCACTGCCGAGACGGCCGGGATGGGGACCCTCCGGATGCTGGAGGCCGTGCGCACCGCCGACTGGCCGATCCGCTTCTACCAGGCCGGGAGCTCCGAGATGTTTGGCAGGGTCCTCGAGTCGCCTCAGCGCGAGACGACCCCATTCAACCCACGTTCGCCGTACGCCATCTCCAAGGTATTCGCTCACTTCATGACCGTCGACTACCGCGAGGCGTACGGGCTGCATGCGAGCAATGGGATCTTGTTCAACCACGAATCCCCGAGGCGGGGCGGCACGTTCGTCACGCGCAAAGTGACGCGTGGAGTCGCCGCGATCCTCGCGGGCAAGCAGGACCACCTGTTCCTCGGCAATCTCGAGGCAAGGCGCGACTGGGGCTATGCGAAGGAGTACGTCGAGGCGATGTGGCTCATGCTCCAGCAGCCGCAGCCGGACGACTTCGTCATTGCCACTGGCGATGCGCACTCGGTGCGAGAACTCTGCGAGGTTGCCTTCGGCCTGGTCAACCTGGACTGGCAGCGGTACGTCCGCGTTGACCACAATTACTTCCGCCCGACGGAGGTGGATGAGCTGCGCGGTGACGCGTCGAAGGCTCACAAGCTCCTTGGGTGGAAAGCCCGGACATCGTTTCGAGACTTGGTACGACTCATGCTGGAGCACGACCTGACGGAGGCCGGGATCGCTCCCGAGGCCGTGTCGCATGCGTGACTTCTGGCCCGGACGCCGGGTCATGGTCACCGGCGGCGGAGGCTTCCTCGGTGGCGCGGTGTTGCGGCGCCTGGAGGCCGGCGGTGCTGACAAGATCTTCGTCCCGCGCTCGAAGGACTACGACCTCCGGACCAAGGAGGGCATCGACCGCGCGCTCGACGACGGGCGTCCCCAGCTTGTCCTGCACCTCGCCGCCGTCGTGGGCGGAATCGGCGCCAACCGCGAAAACCCAGGCCGCTTCTTCTACGAGAACGCGATCATGGGGATCCAGCTCATGGAGCAGGCACGCCTGACCGGCGTGGAGAAGTTCGTGACGATCGGGACGGTCTGCGCATACCCGAAGTTCACGCCGGTGCCATTCAAGGAGGACGACCTCTGGAACGGCTATCCGGAGGAGACGAACGCCCCGTACGGGTTGGCCAAGAAGATGCTGCTCGTCCAGGGACAGGCCAGCCGAGAACAATACGGCTTCAACGTCATCCACCTGATCCCGGTAAACCTGTACGGCCCTGGCGACAATTTCGATCCCCGAAGCTCCCACGTCATCCCGGCATTGATCAAGAAATGCGTGGACGCTCGGGAGGACGGCGAGCCGTTCATCGAGGTCTGGGGCACCGGATCGGCAAGTCGGGAATTCCTCTACGTGGACGACGCGGCCGAGGGCATCGTCCTGGCCGCCCAGCGCTATGACGGTCCCGACCCGGTCAATCTCGGGATCGGCGTGGAGATCACGATCCGCGACCTGGTGGAAGCGATCGTGCGCCTGACCGGGTACCGGGGCGAGGTGCGCTGGGATGGCACGAAGCCCGATGGTCAGCCACGCCGAGCGCTTGACACGAGTCGAGCGCGAAGTGCGTTTGGCTTTGAGGCTCGGACCTCATTCGAGGACGGCCTCCGGGTCACGGTAGATTGGTACGAGATGGCCCGCAGGGATCGAGCCTTGCGCACGAAGCAACCTTGAAGTCCCACGAACGGACGACGGAGGCGCTCGCGGCCGGATCGACGTACTGGCGGCAACTCGCCGCGGCGGTCGGCCTCCTCAGCCTGGAGCCCTTCGACCGATCCACTCCGGAGGGACGATCCGCGGAGCGGTACCGAAGGATCGCGTGGTCGACCGTTCTGGGGATCGTTGGGCGGCTTGTCGGCGTCGCTGTCACGCTCGTCACTGTCCCGCTGCTGCTGAGCTTTCTCGGCGGCGAGCGCTATGGTCTCTGGTTGACGCTGACATCGATCATCGCGATGCTCGGTCCTTTGGATCTGGGGATCGGCAGCGGCCTTACGACGTTGATTTCGTCGGCTGACGGACGAGCTGACCGCAACGAAATCCGTAGGCTCGTGTCCACGGCTGTGGCCTTGTCAGTTGGTGCGGCAATCGTTCTCGGGTTCCTGCTCGCTCTTGCCTACCCGATCATCCCCTGGGCAGTGCTCTCGAACGTGACGTCCCCAGGTGCCGTGGCCGAAGCAGGTCCGGCGGCGGCGGCCCTGGCGGCATGTTTCGCATTCGGCATCCCGCTTGGGCTCGTTGCGCGAATCCACCACGGCCTTCAAGAGGGCTACATCGCGAATGCCTGGAGCGTCGTCGGCAATCTGCTAGCGCTGGCATTGCTTCTGGTGGCGCTCAATTGGGGCAGTGGCCTACCAATCCTGGTTTTGGCTGTCGCTGGTGGACCGCTCCTCGCCGCCACGCTGAACGGGGCTGCCCTGTTCCTTCGGCAGCGACCATGGCTGCGGCCGAAGCTCAGGTCCGTGGACCGCCACCAAGCCCGAGCGCTCCTTGGAACCGGGGGGCTCTTCGTCCTCCTCCAGCTATCTCTCGTTGTTGGCTACCAGTCCGATGCAATCGTGATCGCCCAGCTTCTCGGCGCCAAGGCAGTCCCGGAGTACGCCGTTCCGATGAAGCTGTTCCTGGTCGTGCCGACACTCCTCAGCTTCGCGTTGACACCGCTCTGGCCTGCCTATAGTGAAGCGCTCATGCGTCGCGATGTCCCTTGGATCGCACGGACCATGCGCCGCTCCATCCTGCTCGCGCTGGCCCTCAATATCCCGGCAGCGCTTCTCCTGCTGGCAGCCGCACCGGCCATCTTGACCTTCTGGGTTGGGTCAGCGATCAGCCCGCCCCCGGTGCTCCTTGTCAGTCTCGCCATCTGGGCCGTCCTCAATAGCCTTATCGGCCCGTTATCGATGCTGCTCATCGGATTGAACGCCATCCGATTCGCCGCGATCACGGGGGTGATGATGGCGATCGCGAACATAGCCATCTCGATCGCACTCGTGAGCAGAATCGGCGTGGCCGGGGCGATTATCGGAACCATCGTCGCCCAGGTGGCGTTCATCTTGCTCCCCGGGTGGGCACACGCACGAAGGCTGCTCAAGGACGCGGCTCGGTCTCCGTCGGCGCCCGCATTGTCGCCACGGGCATGAATGGAATGCGATCGCGGCGAGGGGGTGCGGCTGCGTGGATCGAGCGCCTGCCCCGCCGCCTGGGCCACTCGTTGCGCCTGCCAGCCTGGTTGCTGTTCCGGTTCAGGCATCGGTCATACCGGTTCGCAGGCCCATATGCGGGTCTGTCGGGTCGGCTCACCCCGAACGAGGTCGAAGACCAACTCGCGCGTCACGAACGGAACCTTCGCCAGGTCCTCGCCGCGCGATCGGGACTTCGGTTCCTTGAGATCGGGATCGGCCCGGCACCGAATATCGACCGCCTCCGACTCCTTGTCGACCACGGCGTGACCTACACAGGCGTGGATTTCGCATCGGTTTGCGAGTCCCATTTACGTGAGATCCGCAGGTCCGGCATCCGATCCGACGCAATGGAGTTCGTGGCGAACGAAACGGGCACATACGCGTGGACGCTATTCGCGATGGTTGGCGATCGGCGCCGGTTCGACGTCGTCTACCTCGACGGCCATCACACCTTCTACGTCGATCTCCCGGCGGTCTTTCTGGCCGACAGGCTGCTCCAGCCAGGCGGGCACTTCCTCGTCGACGACATTCGATGGAGCCTTGCCGCCTTCAAGACGACCCTGTTGCGCCATTTCTCTGTCTGGCGCTTCTACCGCGACATGTACGATTTCTCGGCCTATACCTCTGAACAACAGTCTCTGCCCCACGTCGGATTGATGGCCCAACGAATCTTGGTGGAGGAGCTCGGCTACGGTGTGGACAGGGCCCTCTCAACTCCGTATTGGTGGACGCTTCGAAAGCCACCGCATGATCTCCCGCTCGGGGTCCCTCCGGAGTGGACCTTGGGCCAATGAGGATCCTGGAACTCATCCTCGCCCCGATCGAGGGCGGAGCGCACACGCTGGTGGACGCCCTTGCACGCACGTGGCGCGCCGAGGGTCACGAGGTGGCGATTCTGGCCCTCGACCCGGCACCCTCTGAGATCGCCGCTAAGCGCTCACGCGAGCTGTTTGGGGCCGACATTTCGGTTGTTCGGCCAGCCTCCCGCTTGATGGATCGCTTTCCAATCAAACAAGGTTCCCGCCTCCTGGGGCTGCGCCGCGCGATTACCCGCGGCCAGTACGACGTCATCCATGCCCACTGTATGCAACCAAACATCTATAGCCGCCTGGCGTCCGTCGCCGCGGGCGCGTTCCCTCCGATAGTCGTGACGATGCACTCTCCACAGGGAAGGGACTACCGGGCGACGCGGTCGCGGCTTGCCGAGCGACTGCTCGCCGACAGAACTTCGGCCGTCATCGCCGTGAGCGAGGAGACGGCGAGCGACTACCGGACCATGTTCCCAGGCGCCGCATCGAAGGTCGTGATCATCCCAAACGGAATCGCTCGTGACGTCCCTCGCCGATCGGCGTTTGCGCATCTGCCGACGCGGTTCGTGGCGCTCTCACGGATCCACCCGCAGAAGGACATCCTGACCATGATCCGTGGTTTCGACCGATACCTCGCGTTGGCCAAAGCCATTCCCAACCTGGCGATCGCCGGTGGGTTCGACGACCCCGACTACGAGACCCAGGTCCGCCTTGTTCACGACGGGCTCGCCCATCGTGAGCAGATCCGGTTTCTCGGATCGCAGAGCGACGTTCTCAACTTGCTCGGGCAATCGGACGTCTTCGTCCACAGCGCGGCATACGAAGCGCACAGCATTGCGATCCTAGAGGCGGCAGCCGCGGCGCTCCCCATAGTCGCGACGGACCTGCCCTCGATTCGCGAGTCGATCGGGTCGGCCGCGGAGTACTTCGCCCCAGGCGATCCGGAGGCTCTCGCCGACGCGCTCATGCGCGTGACGGAACGCTGGTCGGACCGGATCCAGGTCGCACAGGAACTGGCCGATCAGGTTGGCCTGCGGTACTCGATGCGGTCCTGCGCCGACGCCCATCTCGATGTGCTTACGCGAGCCGTGCAGAGACGATGACCCCGCCCGTCGGGTGGTCATCACGCCATTGCGTCATACCTTCTGAGCGATGGTGATCGTGTCGTAGGCTCGCTCCACAGGAAATCCAACTCGGCCGGCGAGTCGATAGAAGGCGCTCAGCTGGGCATTCTGAGCTGCAGCGGAGCGGCCCGGGAGATATCGCCTGTAGCCAGGCGTCTCCAGAGATTCGTGCCGACACTCAATTGGCCGCAGTCTGGTGTCCTCGAGAAGGGCCCTCATCCCCTCCGGGTAGATGCGCCAGCAATCAACCGGAGCGGCATGATACGGCCAGCTCACGGGGTTGATCAGAATCACGTGGCCGCCAGTACGGCACACCCTCGCAACCTCCTGTATCCAGAGCCAGATCTTTCTGACGTGCTCGATGACCTGGCCCGCGATGATGACGTCGTAGGCCTCTTCGGGTATCGGGAACTCGTAGTCGGACACGCCCGGGTAGGTCAAATCTGCACCGTTCGAGATGTCCAGCGTGTGCCACGTCACGGGCATCTCCCGGAAGACCTTCGCGTAAGAAGACGGTATCGAGTCGGGGCCGATCTCCAGGACGCGAGACTGCGGCCTCACGAATCGCGTGGCGTAGGCTTCGAAAAGGAGTTGGCTGTTAGCGTGCATACTTGGGTCAGCAGTCTGGCGAGGCGTGACCGGGCGTGCCCACTAATCCATGCGCGCGCGGGCGGACCACCAGAATCGGAAGCGGGACGGGCTGTCCCTTCAGCGCAGGTGCGGGTTTCGCCAGAAGCCGAGATCGCATGTCGGTCGCCTGCCACCCTTCAAGTTGAGCCGGCGGGCTCGCATACCTTGTGACATGGGCAAGCATTATCCGCACAAAGCCCTGAAGATGCGGCGCAATCAGCGTATTGCTTCCTTGCCATGAACCGCCAGATCGGCTGGTGGCTCAGTTGGCCCGCCCGTGCGTACCTACGGCACTCCCCGATCCAACGAGGCAAGGGGTTTGTCATCAGGCGTGCTGTGCTCCCTCTGCTGCCATCACCGCCGGCTCGATTCCTGGCGAGCCTCCCGGGAGGAGGACGGATCGAGCTGTCCTACCGCGAGACACTCGGGTACGTCACCTTGATCTACGGGGGTTTCGAGAGAGCCGAGCTGGAGTCGGTCTTGTCCTTCGGGCGACTGGGGACCACCGTATTTGATGTCGGGGCAAACGTCGGTATCTTCAGTGTGGTCATGGCCGGGGCGGTCGGTGACCACGGAACGGTCATCGCAGTCGAGCCGAATGCTGCCAACGTGCGGCGGTTGCGCTCCAACCTCAAGCTCAACGCGGTCTCGAATGTCCAGATCGTCGAGGCGGCTGCGACGAACCGAGAAGGCACACTTCGCCTGCATCTGGCCGTCGATGCTGCCTATCATTCCCTCGGACCCGTGAAGCACACAGACGGGTCCAGCGAGTCGGTTCAGGTGGATGCGCTTCGCCTCGACCAGATCTGGCAGGACGCGGGATCGCCGGTGGTCTCGTTGATGAAGATCGATGTCGAAGGTGCTGAGATCCCCGCACTCGAAGGATCGGTGCAAATCCTCGCGACTCACCATCCCGCCCTTCTGCTGGAGGCTGGTGACGACGCAGATCTCGACGCACTTCGTGCATTCCTCGGGCCGTTGGGCTATCGCCGCATGAACCAGGCCGGGTACATGACGTGGAACCATCTCTTTCTTTGGGATCGGGTTGGATGACGTTCGAGTCCAGTCCAGGGACGGGCGTCCTCCAAGTGCGACGATGGTGGAACGGGCGCACGAGAATGGTCGCGTTCGTCTTCGGCGGCCTCCTCGTACTCCAGAGTTCAGATACGCTCGATCTGGCCAAGCTGTCATACCTGGTCCTGGTTGGGGCGACCATCGTCTCGGCGATCGCCGCGACTTGGAGGCAACGTGACTCCCGCGACTTCTCGGGGATAGGTCCCTGGCTCGCGATTTCAGTTGCGTTCGCCGGCGTAGTCGCCGTATCCCTGCCGGTTGCGTTGGCGCACGGGACCGGACTCGTCCCATGGCTAAGAGGGGCGGCACCATACGGCCTCTTCGCGGCCGCTCCGCTCATTGCGCTTGATGCCCGCAGGGTGGTGTCCGCACGGGAGGCCGTCGGATGGATGATGACAGCGGCTGGGCTCGCGGCGATCTCCTTCTCGGTCTACTGGCTCGAGCGCCGACAGATCGTTGACCTGGCGATCGATCGCATGGTGCTACCGAGTGCACAGCTCGCATTTGCAGGCTTCGCGGTGGCCTGCGCCTTCGCATTTCGATCCCGTTGGGTAGTGCCGTGGGCTGTGGCTGCCGGATCGATCCTCGGCCTTCTCCTCATCACCGGCACGCGGACGACCCTCCTCATCATCGCGATCCCGGCGATCCTGGCTGTCGTTGGCCGTCCCGGATGGAGGCAGGCCGTGACCGCGGTGACGGTTGGGGCAGCCACTGCCGTCATCGTGGTGGTGTTGACCGTCGGCGCGCTGAGCAGCCAGATCCAGGCAATCGGACCGACCCCGTCGTCGTCACCGGCGGCCAACGAAGCCCATGAGGCTCCCCGTCCCGGTCTGATCGGGGAACGACTCGGCTCAGTCGGGACGCTCGTCGGCGAGTCAGGTTCGGGGCAGAGCCTTACGGAGCGGATCGCCCAGACCCAGGCGGCGCTTTCGGTGTTCGTCGCCAATCCCCTGCTGGGTATTGGACCGGGGGCGCTCTATACGTGGACCAACTCGAGCGGACTCACCGTCGAGAGCAGCACGCTCGACACGCCACTGATGGTCGCGGCGGAATTCGGCATGCTGGGCATCCTGGCCTGCCTGGCCTTCATCGCCGTGTTCATTTGGTTTATAGGGTTCAATGGGCGCAGGATCGGTCGAAGCGCAGAGCAACTCAGCGTGGTCGGCCTGGCGGCTACGTTCGGGCTGACAGGCATCCTGGGACCGCCGATGGACGACAAGGGTGCGGCCTACGCTCTCGCCCTCGTGCTCGTCATCGCCCTGTCGGCAAGACCCACGGCCGGCCGTGCCGGAGCCTGAACCGGGTCGGTCCCAGCCGCTCGTGTCGGTCCTGACGCCGTCGTTCAATCAGGCCGGCTGGCTCCCTGACAACCTGCGCTCGGTAGAGGCTCAGACCTATCCTGCGATCGAGCATATCGTCATGGACGGCGGGTCCGGCGACGACACACTGGAGGTGCTGAGACGCAGCCGTCATGCCGGGCTTATCTGGCAAACGGAGCGCGACCGTGGCCAGTCTCATGCCTTGAACAAGGCATTCGGGATCAGTCGAGGGCAGATCATCGGCTGGTTGAACTCCGACGACGCATACTTCGGGCCGACCGTGGTCGAGGAAGCTGTCCGTGTCTTCCAGGAGCACCCAGACGTCGGCGTCGTCTATGGGCATGCCGTCCTAGTCAATGCCGAGGGGCTCGTGCTCCAGGTCCTTTGGGCCCCTCCGTTCAGTCGATCGCTGCTCAGATTGCACGACTTCATCGTCCAGCCGGCGGCCTTCATCCGGCGCGAGGTCGTCGGCGGCAGCCTTGTCGACGAGTCGTACGACTACACCATGGACTACGAATTGTGGTTGCGGTTGTCCATGCGCCACCGGTTCCGGAGGCTGGACCGGATCGTGGCGATCGATCGGCACCATGGTGCCCGGAAGTCGTACACGATGACGGACGTCGGTCAACGCGAACATGAACGTTTGGGGCGGCAGTATGGCGTCACAAGTGGCCGATGGTGGAAATTCGTCCGAAAGCTGTGGAAGATCGGCAGCCGCCTGGTCGGAGCCACGGTCATTCCGGCTGCCACGACCGAGCCGGTCGTCTTCAAGGCCAGCCGCGACGGAAAGCTCCGGTTCCTTGCGCGGCAACTCGCAACCCGGCGCGCTGCGATGTCGACAGGAGAGAACCCCACTGGACGAGAGCCTTGAATGCCCGGGGTCCCGCGCCCGTCTCAACGATTCAGGGCGAGGCCAATCGCTCGGTCGAGGGCCGCGGCAAATGTCAAGCGCGTGCAGTGTCGGACCCGCGCTACCCTCGCGCTCCGTTCCTGTTTCGTGTGGAGCACGGCGCTGGCGGCGGCCAAGGCGTCCTCGAGTTTGCCCGGATCGTCAGCGGGGATGATGCGCCCCGTTCGGTCATCGAGGAGGTCGACCGCGCTCGCCACCTGATCGGTGGCTATGACGTAGAGCCCGGCCGCCAGGGCTTCATTGACCACGAGGCCCCAGACTTCGCGGACGGACGGGACGACGAGAACGTCGGCGTTCAGGTAGTGCTCCGCCAGGTCCCGCCCTTCGGCACGCTCGAGGACACGAACCCGCCCGCCCGCCGTTTCCGCGATCTGGCCAAGCTTTTCACGAAGGGGACCGTCCCCGACAAAGGTCAATGTCGTAGCGGACGGTGACGGCAATGCTCGCAAGAATGCGCGCGCTAGCTCGACAGGACGCTTTAGCTCGACCAGGCGACCGACAAACAGAAACCGCGTGTCCATGTGCGGCTCCTCGTCCGGGGCGGGGGGCGCAGAGGCAAGGGCTTCGGCCAGCAATGAAGGCAGGCATGATCGGATGACTCGTCGAGGGTCTGCGCCAAGATCCTCGATGAACTGGGTCGCCAAGGTCCCGGTGCTGACGAATGCATCGGCAAGGGCAACAAGGCGCCGTCTGCCGAACCCCGTGATCGGATCCCTGAGGAGTCCAGTTCTAGCGCTGCTTTCCGTCCACATGACGGCTCGTCGATGCGATAGGCGGCTCCACAGGAGCGGCTCGACCATCAACGGCCCCCAGCTGTGAACGAGGACGACGTCCGGGTTCAACCGGCGAAGCGTTCCGCTGATGCCGACACTCAGCCGCGCCTGGAAATCCAGCCGGCCGAGATTGATCGCGAGCGATGGGTAGTAGGAATGATCGAACGTCGGCGGCTCGCCCCAGGAATCGTGGAAGTCGGACCACCGGGCGGCAGCGGTCCCCGGCCTGGCACCTTTGTTCATGTAGATCACGTGCAGCCGGACCAGCGCAGAAAGCGCGTTGAGGATGGGCGTGTAGTACGGCGTTGGGCCCTGAGAGATGGCCACGACGAGCGGATCAGGGGTGTCCCTCATTCGTGTGCCGTGGCGTTCACGCTCGGCGGACCGCAACGATCGTTGCCTTGTTGCCGAGGCGGCCGATCGTCCAGTTCGCGAGGCGCCAAGCGAGGATCGTCAACCGAACCAGTCCTCGTCGGCTGAGAAGGCTCATCAGTCGACCAGGGACATGGTGGTAGTACATCGCATATCGATCCGCACGGACCACGTGGAAACCGGCCGACTCGAGTGCGGACGCAACAGCCACCGGCTCCAGCCGGACCACGCGATTCCCGGCATCTTCGCGGTCGAGTGCGATGCCGAGACGGATGCCGATCGCGGTCGCGGCGGCCTGCGCTGGCTCGCTGATGCACACTGCCAGCCTCGCTACCCGCGCCATCTCGGCGATGCCAAGCTGGGGATCCTCGAGGTGATGAAGACCATCGTGAACGTACACGAGATCAACTGAGCGATCCGCGAACGGCAAGTGCTCGACGTCGGCCACGATCGGCTCGATCGCCGTGTGGTGACGCCGTGCGCGTTCCTGGACTCGCTGTGCCGCACCGAGCGAGAGATCGGACGAGATCACCGAAGCTCCGGCGCCTCGTAGGAACTCCGCGTCCATGCCCGAACCGCCACATACCGCCAGGGCTGTCCAGCCATCGAGCTTTGCGCCAAGCGGTTCGACGGATCGACGGAACTTCTCTTCGAGCAGGAAGCGGTACAGCGCGGGCGAGCCATGTGGCCGCTCGATTTCGAAGTCGGCCAGATCGGCTCTGCCGAAGAACGCTGCCTGCGATGTCTTGTGCGCATCGTTCTGGCGGCCGTGCTCCCGCTCGTGGTGGTTGGCGTGATCGTGGAGCTCGTCGCGGCCGGAGACGCTGTCGCTGACGAACATGGGGATGCCGCCGCGGATGGCAAAGCATGTCCCACACGCTTGGCATTCCAGTTTGTCGTCGCTCCGCAGAAGCTGACCGTGGCAGCTCGGGCAGACGAATACGACGGGCACGCCGGACCGGGCATGTCGCGTCTGGGTTTCGGACAGATCCACTGACCGCATCATATGCTGCCTCCGTGCCCCAGCCGCAGATTCGTGCTCGATCGACCCGCCAGCGACAGATGAAGGGCCCGTCCGGGGGGTTCCTGGTACAACGTCGAAACCGCCAGAACGCGGATGTGCTGTCGGGTCGACTCGAAGCCCTTATTCGCCCCCTTGCTCGCTGGGACGTTGGGCTCGCGGTCTTCGCGTGGTTCTGCTGGTTTGGCGGCCACCTCGATCAGCCAATATCCGATGTCGCCATCCCACTCTGGGTTGTCAGCGGAATAGCTCTCGGCCTCGTGTCGCCGCTCCTTGGCCTCGGCCTGACGATCCTTGTGGTCCCATATCTGGGGGGAGCCGCTGACCCGGCGGGGGCCGAATTGCTCCGCGTGATCCCGATCCTGGGTGCATCGGTTCGGGTTGGTGTCGATCGACTTCGCGGTGAGCGCACGTTCGCCGCGCCCCGCGGCGAGATGACGGCGGTGGCGTTCGTCGCAGCAGGCCTCTCCATACTGACGGTATTCACAGCCTATCTCGATCGTCCGAATGCCGAAGAACTGGTGCTCGGCGCCATGCCGTGGTTGCTCGGTGCACCGGTGGCGTTCCTGGCGACCTGGATCACGGCCGGGCACATCAATGAGTCCTCCCACGCCTTGATCGCGGATGTTGTGCTGGTTGCCACAGTGCTCGCGTGCTTGTTCGCACTCGCTGCGTGGGCCGGCGTTCCGTGGACCGCATCCTTCGCCTATCCGACGGAGGTCAGTGGGAGGCTAGCGGCGTTTGGCTACCCGACACCGACTGGCATCGGGGTCGCGATCGCGCTGCCGTTTGCGGCCGCGGCCGCTCGCCGCCGCCACATCCTGGTGGCGATCGTGATCATGGCGTTGGGTCTGACCACGGTCGTCCTCACCGGATCGCGCGGCCCGCTGATCGCGCTCGGCGTCGGTGCGCTTGTCGCCTTAGCGGTCTCGGGCCGCCTCGGTGTTCGAACGATCCTGGCGGGCGTGGGGATTGCCGCGGTCGTATCGGCGGCCCTCGTTGCTGTCAAATACGGGACCACGCTCGACCAGATCCGGAGCGCAGTCGCAGACGTGAGCGCGGGCGACGCACAGCGGATACAAAGCTGGCGAGACGCGATCGCGGTTGCACTTCAGGACCCACTCACCGGGGGAGGCTGGCACAGCCTCTCGCAGGCACAGGAGGCCGGCGCCTTGGGCATCGGCGCGAGTCATAACTTGGTCCTGGCTAATTTCGCCGACGGCGGCATCCCGCTCGGCCTGACATTCACCGCCGTGCTGGTCTACTCAGTCATGACAATGTGGCGGCAACGGCGATCGATTGCCCCGTATGCGATGGCCGCCGCGACAACCCTGCTGGTTGCGGGATTGTGGGACGTTCCGAACCTTCGCAGTTACGGGGCGATCATGGGCGGGCTTGCGTTGGGCATCGTGGCCCGTCCTGTTTCGGATGCCCGCGAAGCCGGTCGGACCAGCCCCCGCCAGGCGAAACGTGCGCGACGCTCGCGTGCCGACCCGGCCTCGTGAGTCAGGCGTCATCCCTGAAGCGAACGGTCGGATTGGCAAGCAGGTCATCGTCGTCAAAGTCGCCTTCAACCGGAGCCCCATCCTCGGCGAGTGGTTCGTTGGCGAGTGGTTCGT
>JGI10216J12902_101520218_pt1 | contig 14393 bp, 20 predicted proteins | sample KanNatreferecore_FD_12902 | JGI IMG/M metagenome (IMG submission 12902)
GGCTTTATTCCCATGATTCGTAATGGTCAAATCATCGGATTGCCGATCTTGTCGGACCAAATCGGATACTTTTCCACAAACAGAATTCGTCCTAGGGGAATGACAGTCGGTACTGATGGATTAATTTATATAATGACCGACCGACCCGAAGTCCTTTCTTATCAGCAAGAAGCAGGTATTTGGTGTCTCAATCCCATGACCGGGCGAATTTATGCCAAGCACGCCATAGGGTTTTGGTCTGATAAAGACTACGGGCAGAGTTTTGGAGGACTTGCGGGCGCTCTGTTCACGCTCTTGCCGCTCGGATTTGCGACTACGAGAGTCGGCCTCCTCATTGGCGGGGCAGCAACAAATAGTTCCTTTAGTTCTGAAGGAAAGATTTGGACTCTGGCTGATCCGCGCAACGCTACGGCTTCTCGTGGTTATTTCATTACGCAATATATTGATGCCTCAGAGGTACGAGATTTTTGGGACTCTCTGTGGGTTCGGTTCAGACAATTTATAACGGCGAACAATCGAATAATCGTAAAGGCAAAAGGTGTTCGTTCGTTATCATTAAATGCCAATAACGGCATAAGGCCGCTTCAAGCCGATATTACCTGGACGTCGATTTCTCCGACCATTTTTACTGTTACATTGGGTGCTTCAAGCGATGCGCTTGCTGTAGGTGATGAAGTTGAGGTTATTAACGGTGATAATGCAGGAACCCTATCTCATATCGCTACTATTTCCGGTGCGCATGGAGCAGTACAAACGATAACGTTAGATGAGGTGCTGCCAGCCAGCTCTGTATCGGGTTCAGCTTCCGTCATCTTCGACCGTTGGAAGAAGCTGGGGACGATTTCGAGCAGGACCGTTTCTGAACATCCGCTCAATATTGGTATCACAAGTTCGATGCTACAGTTCAAGGTTGAATTGAGGGGCCCCTGTGAGGAAATGGAAGTAAACGACCTGATCGTGAACACTAAGCCAACTCTCCACACTAAAAAATAAATTATGCCGACCCGCAGCACTTACACCTACAGCCTCGTCCGACGGGTACTGCAAACGAAAGTACATGGCCGTTTGGGTAATTTGGCTATGGGCGACACGGGCACCGATACGAATATCGAGCGCGACCTCATCAACTCCGCCGTCCGCGTGGTTCTTTCAGACGTCGGCTGGCGCGGAATGCAAAGGGAAACAAGCCTTGTGCCGATGCTTGCAGACAATCATTGGGAGTATGCCCTGCCTAACGATGTCCTCGGAGACCAGATAATGGACCTCCGGCCACAGGTTACGGATTGCCGTGGCCAGTTCGATGAATACGACCTTGTTTCTCCGGAAGAATTCGATAGGCGCAAAGCTTATGAGAAGGGCATTTATACCATCGTAAATCGAGACCTTACCCGCTCGCTTCGGATCGCGGCGGACGTTGAGGACGTCACACAGGTAGTCTCCACGATGGAGGACACGAACTGGCGGACCTTTGATACGGACGGAGTGAACGATTCTGACGTGAAGGTAGATTCCTCAGACTATATGGAAGGACGCGGTTCCATCAGGTTCCAGACGGACACGACAGACTCGACGGATACGGCGGTCGGTATCCAAAATACTGCTATTACTCCATTTGGGATATCCCGGTTCCTTGGAAGGGGCCACGCCTTCGTAGACGCAAGACTTACCACGGCTGATACCGGTATTCATCAGATCACGCTTCGTCTTGGGTCGGATTCGTCCAACTATTATCAAGTCAGCGATTCCAATACCGCCGATTGTTCCGCCTTCGAGCAGGGCTGGAACAAGATCAGGTTCAACTTCGATGCCAAGACGACCGTGGGGACTCCGGCGGACACTGCCATCGACTACGCGGCACTCTTCTGGTCGCGGGATACGACGACCGTTGCCCTGCTTCATGCCAACGATACCGATTGGGGCTTTGATAATCTGGTCCTGAAGCTCGGAAAACCCTATAAGCTCTCCTACGTCTCGCGCTTCGCTTGGCAGGACACTGGGGACGGCTCGCAGCTTCTTGAGAATTCGGCGGATGATAGCGATGCGCTCATGGTCCAGAACGACGAGCTCGAACTTATCATGGCAAAGGCCTCGGAGCTTGCTTCACAATTCCTGCGCGATAACGAGGATGCCTCCTATTTCGCTGGTCAGTATGAGAAGATGAAGAACTCCTACCTGATGAAAAATCCATCGCGGTCGGACGTGCTGACTTCTTCATATTATGAATTCGAGAGCTTAGACCTTAATCGGCGTAAATCAGAAAGTGATTCCTAACCCCTATGGCGATCAACCCTAACCTTTGGGGCATAACAGACCCCGGAACCTACGCCGCAGTCGATGACCAAGGCAAGCCCATCATCGCCAGCCTTCAGCAGCATGGCTGGTCTACTTCTGGAGTTGAAGGAAATCCAGAAGGAATGGCCCAGTGGGAAGGCCTCAAGAAGATCGGCGCTGGTTCACAGGAACTTTTCAACTCGCTTCAGGAATTGAAGTCTGCTGGTGCTCGCGGCGTGGCTCCGGCTGCTGATTTGGTCACGCCCCAAGCTCTTGAGCTCGCCGGTTCGTTCGGAATTGACCAACCCATCGGCTATGGTGGTCAATCGGGCGCAGGCACAGCCGATAGGTCCGGTGGGCTGATCCGTCCCCCTATTCAAGACCGTGAATTGACGGGTGGCCTTACTACCGAACAAGGCCCCTCTCTTGCCTTTCGTGAAGGACTGACCGAAGACCAAAAAAAAGGAATAACCGGCCTCCTGACCTCGCGCCAGGGGAGGTGGTCGGAGACTGACAAAAAGAACTGGAACTACGCCACAAACAATGCGGTTCCTACTGGCGCAACCCTTATCTCCGGTCCTTCTGGACTTTCTGGCCTGACCGAAGAACAGATTTGGCGGCAACCGGGGACGAACAAGGTCTACCGACTTCCCGGCGGCGCACCCCTTCCTGACGGGAGGATGCCTGGTGAGTCTATTGTTGACTACACGAATCGTATTGGTAACGGGACTACCGACGTTTCTTCAGGGGCAACCGCAACTTCTGAACAGATCAGGAACAAGCTCAAAGAAGAAATCAGAAACGAACTTTTGCCTGATGGGAAGCTCCCCGAAGCACCGTCTTCTGCTGAGGAACGAATCAGACTTCGCAGGGAAAACGGTATCATCAACGACGAACAGGATTTGAACGATATCCGCAACGAGGCGCGACTGACGCAGGAAGAAATGCGGGTGTTCAAGTCCCGCGCCGGTCAGGGAACAAGTGAACTTGGCCGTATTGGGGCGGTTTCTGAAACTGAGCGGAACATGATGTTCCGGATGGAGGGGCTTGCTCTTAGAGAGCAGGCCTTGGTTGATCGTATCAACAGCAAGAATGCCTATATCAATCAGTCCATCCAAGACCAACAGGTGGATTATGGTAATGCGCTTAACAGGTGGAACACCGAGTTCGCCTTGAACGTGAAGGTCAACGAGCTTTTCAATGCACAGCTTGAACAGGACAAGCAGGATGCCCTTGCCACCGTTGCTACTATCGGCAATTTGATGAAGGAGGCTGGCGTGCCTTATGGCGAATGGCCGGTCGAGATGCAGCAACAAGTGGAAAAGGCCTCGATGATCGCTGGTCTTCCTAAAGACTTGTTCAGGGTCGCCTACTCCAGTCTCGCCGAGAACGAGAAGGTTCTTACTACGCATCTTCAGGACAATCCGGAGGGGGGTAAGGATATGTACGTCGTAACCCAAAACTCCAAGGGGGAGATCAACATGATGAAGGTCGGCGGCATTGACCCGTCGGCGGTGGCTCAGGCGACCGATACCGAGGAATTCTATCGCCAGATGTCTCTCCAGATGCAGATGGCGGGGTTGGGTATTCAGATGTATACCGCGACCGGCGACCCTAAATATCTTGGCGGAGGCGGGTTCGGCGGGGGTGGCGGCGGTGCAGGCGGAGGAATCCCGTCCATCTATGATGAGCCCGGTGCGCCGACGACGTTCGGTGCCGAAGAACAGCTTGGGGCTCTCAAGAACTTCAGGACGGTGCGGCATAACAATCCCATCGCGGTTTCAGACGCTTCTTCTGAATTCACGAACGTTCTGAAGAAGAACGGGATTGCCTTCAGTATCGGCGATCCGTTCGGAGAGAAGGGGCAGTACCACACCATCAGATTCGCTGATCCCGACGCTGGCTGGGAGGGTTCTCGCGCCCTGCTCGCAGAGTCTCCTATGGCAATGTCTTGGTATAAGAACCACACCGGCAAGAAGGCGATGGCAGAGTTCGGAGTAAAATCGAACAAGGACTTCGCTAAACTTGCGACCGCTGACCAAGATAAAATTATCCTTGGCATCTTCCAATCTGAAAACGGCCAGCCGGGAATGTCTTACGGCAGGGCCGAGACATCTGCCGTGGGCATGGGCACAGAAAAACCGCCCTCCAATCAGGTTGCTTCTCTCGATATCGCCGCCGGGAGGCGGAATGTAAGCGACGTTCCTAAGAGGATCGAGCAGGGCATCAAAGAAGCCGATACCGGCTATGAGTATAGCCAGTTCTTACCCAAGGATCAGGAGAAATTCGATAAAGCCGTCGAAGCACAGCAGAAACGTATCGACGCCTATCAAACGACCAAAGAAGAAGCTGCCAAGACCATCAAAAGCCAGTTCAAGGGAATCAAACAAAGTGAAATTGATAGGCGGCTTGATGCTTCTGACCCGGTTAAAAATCCTGAAGTTCAGGCTCGTTTGATCGAGCTGGACAATGCGGAAAAGGCTGTTAAAGATTTCGAGAAACAGTACAAGAAAGTATGGCAGAAGAGCGGCGGGCTCACTGGAAGTTTCGGCGGGACGATTTCCGACATCCTCACTAAAGGAATCGGTACGACCGTTCCTGGGTACGGGGATATCCGTCTTCCGCCCATGTTTGCCTTCATGTTCAAGGACATCAAACAGCTCAACGACAATATCTCTGGACTTGCTTCTCTCCTTGGTCAGACCATTAGCCAAGAAGTCTCAAGAGGGGCCGCAAGCGCTAAATCGCCGAGTTATTGGCGCGGCCTTGAAGAAGGTAATATTCCTACTCTTAAAGACGAAAAGAGCGCGGCGGAAGAGAAGTTCAAGCAGCTCTACGAACGCATCCGAAGCAAGAAGAACGACATCAAAAAGAACCCTGCTGCTTTTATCACAAAGCGCTCGGTAATTCAGTCCGAATAATATGGCCTCCGCACACACCGCAATCGGCGAATCCCTCAGAAAAACACTCTCTAAAGAGAAGCCAAAGAACCTTTGGCTGGATCTGGTCGCTGGAGTTCAGGGAATGGTGGACAGGTTCTCTCCCGCTCCCGTTCAGGGACGACCGGGCTCCAACGAATTTAGCCAAGGAGTTCTTCAAAATACCGGACGCTTCGCCGGGGAGGTGCTGAAGCAGGGTGCACAGGGCGCGGCCTACCCGTTTACGGCTACCGCCGGGTTGCTCAAAGACCTCGGCAAAGACGTCGTGAGCGGCGTTACGGGTGCTGCGGGAATGCAGCCACCGGAGTGGTCTCAGGGCGGCTATTGGGATAAGACGGGTATCAAGGTCGAAAGGTACGGTCCCATCACTGCGACCGGCATGAACGCGGTCGAGGGCCTTACAAAAGGCGGGGCCGCAGCGACCGCCGGAGCCATGTCCGGGCAGGCTTATGGCGCTTGGAAGGCCGCAGGCCAGCCACTTCCTGGTGCGGGCTACGTTGAACCTATCCAAAGGCAAAGGGTCCGTGATCCTAAAACTCCGGTTAAGGATCTCATTAAAGACCATGAGGATTACCACCGTCAGTTAGGAACTAAGGGTGAGGGCAAGCTATCTCAATATCACGAGGAACTTTCACAGCGTATCGCTGCTGAAAAAGGCTTGCCGAAGCCTGTCTTAGATGAGGATTATGAAAATCTGTTCCTCAAAGAGAACCAAGCTCTCAAAGACCTTCCCCACGCCAAAGGGCCGTTCAGGGAGGTGAAGAACAAGCCTGATATCCTTGAACAGACCGAGGCTGAAAAGACCGCTTTATATCGGTATGAATACAAGCGGACGTACACAGCGAGCGACCAGTGGGACGATTTCAAGTCGGGCGTCGTTCAGGACTTGCGAAGGGCAGGAGCGTCTGACGAGGCTATCCAGGCCGTGAAGGAACTTCCGATGTCCTCGAAAGGAAAGTTCGGTAGGGTGCTTAAAATGGAAGGGATGCCCGATAACGCGGATAAGATTTTCGAGGCATGGAAGGGAGAGATCGAGGAAGCCACTTCCATCTTCAGCAAGCTCAAATCCGGTAAGCCGATGGGTAGGGCTGCTGCTGCTCCTGTTACTGACATGAGGAAATCGGTCTTCGCGTCCTCGCGTCCGGGGAGCGTTAATGCTGGCGTTGCCGATGCCTTCCGTGAAGCTGGCAAGCTCTATGCGCAGCAGGGGGACGTCGCCAGGGCCGGTGCCTATAACAAGATCGCCGACCTCATGACCTCTCGCGGGGCTCCTAATCTTGCTGACCTAGCGGAAAAGGGGCCAGAGGCCATTCTTAACGCTTTCAAGGGAAAGGGACTAGGAGAAAGGAGCGCTGACCGCATTGTTCAGTTCTTGTCGGAAGGTACGTTTGATGAGCTGGAGGCTTTGAGGTTGAGGTTCCCAAAAGCCCAGGGCCGTTAGCCGAAGGCCCTAATGCGGAAAGCCCAAAGGCCATGCCGAAGACTCCGTTTCCGGGGCCGGGGGCGGAAGGTGTTGTCGGAAGGGATAAAGTCGCCCCACTCGACCCGCTGAAGATGGGTTGGCGAGATTCTGGTGCGACTGGCAGCAGAACATTCAAGACCAATGCTGACGTGCGTTCTGAGATTGCCTCTGATTTCTTTGACCCAAAAGTTACGAAAGAAAACGTGCGCCTCGTGAATGTACCTCTTTCCGACCTGAAGCCTGATAGCAGAATTATTCCTGATGACCCACGTTTAAGCGATCTATCTGGCAAGGCTGCTGTTGTTTTGGAACGTATGCCCGATGGTACTTACTCTATCCGTGACGGAAACCACCGCATTGCTCAGGCTATGGGTGACGGGTATACGCACGTTCCAGCTTGGGTGGTTGATCGTGCTCCTGCGGCTAGTGAGATTACTGACAAATACGGACTTGAAGCCTTTGAGATCGCGGCAGGTTCTAGTGATTTGAAAAAAGGTATTGCCACGAGAGCGGGTGATATACCAGCAGAAATCGTCAGGCTTACCAACGGACCAGAAGGGCAAAAATATAATAGTTATGTTCAGCAAATTGCTAATGAATGGGGCGTTCCTGCACCAAAGGTTTTAATTTACGACAAGCCAGGGAGCCTTTATAAGGCTGAATTCATCGACGGTACAAAAACTAAATTTGGAGATGTCATTCTTTTCAATAAGGCTACTGCTACAGAGAAAACTTTACAGCATGAAATGGCACACTACCTTCGTCTTCTTGGAGAAGGAACATCTGAGATGAGGGCGAAGGGACTCAATCATTTGGATATCCCGATGGATACAATGGCGCATATTATAGAGGATACGCATGGTAAAAAGTTTGATGAAGCATTTGACTTCATCAATCAAACTACAAAAAAACAGCCCTAAAAGGTGGCTATTATCTGCCGTTCATCGACGGGTGGATGCAAGTAACGCATCATGCGTCCGGCCCACGAGCCGTTGATACCATTCACGATAGCCGACAGCGAGAGCATCGTCGGGCGGCTGGTTATACATCAGTTCAGGCGGCACGCTCTTCCCTGGTGCCATGTAGCCCGTGTCCTTGTAAAACATTTCGGCCAATTTGTCGGCCCTCTCCGTAAAGTTCGGAGACAAGAGCAGGATGGCGTTATCTATAGCTTCGTTCGAAGGGAGCATATGGCAGTGGAAACGAGTAGGGCATTTGTAGCAGGATACGTCCCTCGGCACGGGATCGCCGTCGCCACGATTGATATGGCAGATACAAGGACACTTCTCATCCGCGAATCGAAGGCAATCGCAATCTCTCCATTGTCCTTTTTTATCGTAGGGCATAGTAGGCAGTGATTAGTCTTTTCTTCATTTCGGCGGCGGCAAACTGAGCCTCCATGCTGATACTGCCGTGTTCCTCCAACGCATCAAGGTAAGCCCGACCGATTTCCTCCAGTTTTTCAGCTATTTCATCGTGGGTCATACTTCATTTAAAACAATCCAAGTAACCCCATGATCCCGCGAGACTTCAACCGTCGATTGATAGCCTTTTTCACGGTACATCTTGGCTTTATTTAACGCAGTCTGACGGTCTCCGACAATCTCAGGAATAGGAAGGCCGAGGCTCATTTGAAAAATGACAACACGCCACTGAAGGCCGTCTATGTCCGACCACCTGTCGTCGCCTACTGTCCAAGCGGGGATACCGAACTCAAGAAGTTTTTTCATAACCAGACAGGATAGCAGAAATCTGGCAGATTGTCAAAACCGCCCCTCCCCAGGGCGGTTTTTCTATTATTCCTTAGCCGCCGGAGCAGCCGGAGCCGCGATCACTTGCACCACCAGCGTCGGCAGCACCCCGTCAGACGTATACGACAGCGCAGCCTTGTACTCCAGCCCATGACGCTGGCAGACCTCCACGATCTCGGTCTTGAACGCGGTCACGGCTGCGACGAGTTCCTGCGTTTCCTCCGGCGTCCTGTCGGCTTCTTTCTTGGCGATGATGGCTTTTAAGCTGTCGGTCATAACGTACAACGGATACCTATTTGATTAAGAGTCTGTTCGGTAATGGATTTACGCTCGCCTTTTTCTTCCTCTTTGCACCACGCTTCTATATCCACGACGTAGAAAACGGATTGCCCTCGTTCCTTGCAATTCAACATCACGATCACCCAAGCCGCACACCCGTTCAAAAAGTACCCATCGAAGGGAAGACGTGCCTTGTAAACACCATCGTTGCGTATCAGCCCTACGAACGGTCCACGCTTCACCTTGAGCAGCGCAGCCTTCTGGTGGTCCTCCAGGCGGTCGAAGGCAATGCTGTCCGTGGGCGATGTCTTCAACTCGAAGGCACAAGGCTTCGTGAAGTTGGCCGCCATCCACTTGCGTACCTCCAAGGAAAAATCCGCCTCCTTGTAGTCCCGTTTCGTCGGGTCCACCGCCTTCGGTGGCTTGCTCTTCGTACTCCCCAGCCGTATCGGCTTACTCCACCTATCCTCCTTCACCGTCGCCATCCCCGCGATCATGGCATCCGCGCTTTTGGTGACGGGTGCGCTGGTGCGCTCGATGGCGGCGTTGGTGAGGCCGAGCGTTTCGGCTATCAGGTCTGGGCTGTCTTCTGGATTTGTTCCGATAGACATAGGTGGTACCGGAGGAGGGACTTGAACCCTCAAGCCCTTACGGGCGGTCAGATTTTGAGTCTGCCGAGTATACCATTCCTCCACTCCGGCATATTACCCTGGCCTGCACCTAGACCGCCCCAGCCATGCTTTTGCAGGGGCACCGTTCCCGTGGAAGAGGAACAGGTATAACGAACCGAGGTGCAAGCCATGGCGGAGGAACGTGGCGTCTCCGTGTTAGCGCACGGCACCGTCGCTCCTCCTATGGACGTCTTCCGACGCCAGACGTTCGTGAAAGGGATTTTCTAGGAGTTCCACAGCCGGAGCCGCGTTGTCCTGTTCCATCCCCCAATCGCTCACGAACGTTTGGCGGCGGAGGACCGCCGGGGGTTAAAAGGGCTTGGACTCTTCCTTCGCGGGGACGCCGACAATCGTGGCTTCGAAATCGGGATAGGCGCTACCGTTGTCGATACATTTGATATTCACCACCGTCTGCTCGGGGACGATACTATCGTTCAGCTGCTTCAGACAGTCGTGTACGGCATAGCCAACCAGCTCGTAGGTCGCGCCCGTATCGGCGTCCTTGGCGATGTGCTTCGGGATCGTCTTCCCCTTCTTGGAGGTGAAAGGTTCATAAGACACGAGCACGACGTTCGCGCTGGACCCCGGCTTAATCGTGTTATCGGTCGAACCGTCGAGCATCTGTTCGTTAGTCAAATAGGACATAAGGTGTCGGTTACTTTTTAAGTTCTCGATATTTAGCAGCACAAGTTGGGCAATATTGGCCCCCGTCGATTTCTTCCTTCGCGTCCGCATCCACGCCCTTCTTGGCGCAGTTCACGCACTTGAGCGCGAAACCTTCGTTCTTGCCGTCAAAGAAGTCGTCGTAGGCTTTGAGGACATCGACCAGCGCGGGGTCGTCGATGGAGGCCGGGACGATACGGTAGAACTTGTCGGTAGCGGCGTCGTAAACGGAGCGGGAACCAGCATCATACATGGGGGTCTTTTCAAAGTTCATGCGCCGTACTTGCGTCCCGTCGGCGTTCCGGTGGACTTCGAGGAAGCCGATCAGATCCATCATGCCCATCACTTCGCGAGCGTAATCACTCGGGAGTTTCATGGTCCACTTCTTGCCCGCGTTGGGCTTCTCTACCAGCTCGCTGTGGCAAAGGGTCAGGACATCGGCTCCCGCGTCGCGGTAGGACCGCGTAAGCGTCAGGAAGCGGTCGCGCATCAGGCCCCAGCCAGGTTGCGTAAGCTGTCCCTTGTATACGTAGTCGCCGCCCTTCCTGCGGACTTCCTCTTTGGCGAAGTTGTTGACCAGTTCGTCCAGCGTGTCGATGACGACGAGGTTGACTTCACCGGACTTGATCCGCGCTAGCACGTTGTCCATCTGGGACATTTCCTTTACGATTTCGCGCTTCACGCCCCGGACGAATTTGGAGCTTCCTTCCGTGTCCATCACGAGGACGCCGGGGTTGCGACGGACGGCGAAGGTCGTCTTGCCGCTTTTGGGTTCTGAATGGACGAGGATGTTTAATCTCTCGCGCATAGTTGTATTACCGAAAGCCCCTCGCTCGTTTTCAGCACTTCCTTGTGAGTCGTGCCTAATCCAAGCTCGGGGCTATCGGCACAAGGAATAAATTGTCTTGGGTCCATTTTATAACCATCCCGCAAGAGGGTCAAGAGAGCCTGTGGACTACTTCTACCGCCTCCCCAAAGCTCACCCCATCCAGCCGTTGGATAAACGTGAACAGATCCCCGCCCTCCCCGCACGAATGGCAAAAATACACTTTCTTCTTCAGGTCGAACGACGCCGATGGTCGCTTGTCCTCGTGGGCTATGCAGGAAAAGGTCGCCCGTGAGCCAACGACGCGGTGCGTAATGCCCCGCGCCGCCAACAGCGCCAGTACAGACGCCCTTTCGCGGGTCAGTTCCTTGTCCGGCCCCCTGGACGCACCCTGCCTCGACGAAGCCGTCCTGATCCCGAACAAACGGCGAAAGAAAGCTGGGCTCCACTCCCGCTCCTCCAAAGCCCTCTCCTTCAGCACCCCCTCTATCCAGTCACATCTCTCGTCCGTGAACGGAGCACAGGTGGCGGGATCGTAATAGCCTTTTTCTACCTTCCAACGGATCGAGAACATATAGTAGTTCCACTTGCGACCCCGAGGGAGAGAGGAGAACAGGGCTAGTGCCTTCCAAGCCCCAATCGCCAGGCTAAGCGACCACGGAACTCTTCTCTCCCCCCGACCTACAAACGGGGCGGTGGGCTACAACTTCTTGGCTTCTTTGATTAGCTCCATCATACAGAGAAAGATAGTCTCGTGCTCCAGCCTGACGTGTTCGTAGATGTCTCGCTTGTCCATCGGCCTTTCGCAAAGGGAGCAGCAAGTGTCGTTGGGGTCGATGAGTTCTTTCATACTCTACCGCTTTAGGGATTTCAAAGCTGACGGGTTAACAGACCGAGCAAGATAAGCATTGCTATTGGTCCTGACATAAGACATAGGATGAAGCACAGGGCCAAGAGTTCTTCCACGAGAAAGTCGAGTATTTTCTTCCATAGGCTTTTCTCATTCTTCATACACCTTCGAGTGATAGGGGTGGGGGATTAGGGACTGACGACTTTGTATCGAGGGCAACGCTTGTCCTTACAGCGGAAGGCGGTGAAGTACCCGCTCCCGTCATCGTACTTGAACTCCTCCTCTTCCCATTCGTGAACGTGCGTCCACCAGAATTTTAGTTGGTTCCACATAGTTTCAATCCTTGAGTGCGGCAGCTTGGTCGAAGGCGTCGAGCATTTCCAGAAAGCACCACGCACAAACCTTGTCGTCCTTGAACGGGTCAGGGTCAGACGGTACGGCCTTCAACGCTTCCCTCATCCTCTCCATTTTCTCCTCCCACCTCTCGTTCAGTTCCTTCTCGCAGCGAGCAATCTCTTGGCTGATACGTCCTTCAAGCTGCAAGGCCACGGAGAGCATCGTCTTAGCATTAGCCTCTGGAAGTTGAACGAAAGGAACACGGGTCTTTTCTTGCGTGGTCCAGCCGTAGAGCCTTGCGGAGTTCTCATAGGTTTCGTGTAGCCAGGTTGCTGTCGCTCGAACTCGTTCGTCCATCGTCTCCTCCATCCCTCCGCTCTTGGGGGTGGGAACGGTATGGACACGAGGACAGTCTTTCTCGTCAATCCCGTGGTCGCACTCCTTCCCCTCCTGCTTGGGGTGGCCGTGAGCGGGGTGCAACTTCCATTCTCCTTCCCTCATAGACGGGTCAGTCTTTATAGGAAAGCCAAGTATTTCTTGGCAATCGCAGGAGTAGCAACCCCTACAGCCGTGCTTTGGACAGGTTCCGTAACTCTTGCACGGGTTCCCCCCGCACCTATCGTCCTTGGGTTCGGTCTGACAACTTGGGTCATTCGGACAGCTAGGGAAGCCTTCGGTTCCGTCGCAGATACAAACAGGCTTCTCGCCCTTGAGTTCGGAGCAGGGGCAGGGTTTCAAGACGTGCTTGCTGTCTCGTCCAGCGTAGACCTGACCGTTGATACACTTTCCGCACGATGGGGTGGGTTGGCTGGTCATAGGGTTCATTTTGATGATCTATATTCTCCAAAATATTTGATTTCGGCTTTTTTCCTTACGGCAACTGCTTCCTTGAGAGTCTTGAAAGAACCGAGGTGTTTACAGCGTCCGTTAAGGTATATGCGAGCATGAAAACGATTAGTTTCTTTTTTATGGCGAACACCAACGACTCCACTGGTATTATTTTTGGCCCTCCTCCTATTTTGCTGATTCTCGGACACTGTGCAGATTCGCAGGTTCTTTTGCCGATTATCAAGAGTGTTATGGTTGATGTGATCAATAATTCGTTTGTCACCATGCTTCAACCCTTTCAAAAAACGATGCATTCTTATTCCTCGTCCAGTTTTCTTGCCGTCAGGCTTTAGATAGGATTCCCAGCCGCTGGCGTAGAAGCATTGACCCGCTTCACTCCAGGCTGCGTGCCACTTTCTATCTGAAAGACGATCAAAGTCCTCGTCGTCCACGATGGTATATTGACCTCTAGTAAGTTTGATTTTTTTCATATAGCGCAGAGATGGCGGAGGTGATTTCCGCACGGAGCGCGGTTTCGTTCTGAACCCATACGCCGTGTTCTTTTTCCACCGCCCCCAACGCCTCCTGCAAGCCGAGGGTGCGACCGAAGGCGATGGCGCGGCGGAGAGCGGCAGCGAAGTAGTCTGCGTCGAGTGGATAAAATATCTGACTGAATGGCTCCCGTCGATAACGAATTTCATCTTTCACGAACTCCTCAGGGGTTTGCATAGGTCATTCCCGATGATAGGTTTCTAAGCAGTCCTTCTCCAGCTTGTTGCAGTCGTCGAAGCGGCATTTCTTATCGACGGCTGAGCGGGCGGCGGCACGAGCAGTCTCCACAAGGTCTGCTCCTTCTGGTGTTGAGTCGTCCATATCTATCCACCTTGCTTCTACCGCCTTCACCACCTTCTCCCCTCCTTCCCTCGACGCTTCTGCGAGGGCGGAGGCGACACGTTGCACAAAGGCACAATGGTTGCAGTCGTTGGTTACGAGCTTTACGCACTCGAACTGTGTTTCGTCGGCTATCTCCTCGGCTTTCGCTTGGAAGGGGTTATGCGCGGGTTCACCGCAGCCGTCGTTCATCGAGTGGGTCTGGCCGTCTTTTGTGTCGTGGAAGGGCATACTTTCACTCCTTATCCGGTTTAGTGAGGGGATATAAGTCCGTTATTTCCTTGAAGGTGGTAAGGAAAAGGATGTGAAGAGCGCGGCACTCTTGGTCGAGGTCTAGGTCTGGCCCTCCGTTTTGTTCCATTGTTAGTACCGCTCTTATCCTGGCATAGAGTTCCGCTTCTATGCGGTCACGTTTTTGCTGGACAGTCATAATCTATCAATGGCGGTAAGTAAATCTTCGTGTAGGTTCTCCAATACGACGGAATTTTTCTGTCCGACCTGTAGACGAGCGTAGTGAGTATTCACGACCTTACTAGTGGTCTCCCTCGCCTCCCCGATACCAGCCTCACGACCAGCGGCGAAGGCGGCTTTGCTCTCTTGGACGATAGTGGCGTAGACGGCATCAG
>JGI10216J12902_101165488_pt1 | contig 14392 bp, 11 predicted proteins | sample KanNatreferecore_FD_12902 | JGI IMG/M metagenome (IMG submission 12902)
GCCGGATCCCACATGTATGAGCTGTCTACTTCAATGTAAGCTGCCCAATGCAATCCTAACTTCGTTGTTGAATCGTATTGCATATCCAGATACATCTTTGTCGCGGGCGACATCACAAGCTTGGATCCATTACCCACGGCTTCCAGTGCGTGATTGGTATTCGACCAATACTGCGCAATCGCACTTGCAGCACTTGCCTTGGCGGTGGCATTAACATTAACTGCATCCTCGGGACGTTTTTCATTCATGTTTATCTGTGCTGTCTCCTCCCAACCGATCACCTGCTTTCCGTGTGATTTAACGATATCACGCACGCGTGCAACGAACGGTATGTAATGCTCTCTTTTTGTCGCGTGACTTTCGTCGCCGCCTATATGAAAATATGGCCCAGGAGTTATTGCCGACAATTCACGAACTACGTCGTCGATAAATTTGTAGGTGATCTCACTGGTAGTACAAAGTGAGCTGAAGCCTACTTCGACACCCGTGTAAAGAGCCGGAGCCTTGCCGTTGCAGTTCAACTCAGGATAAGATGCCAACGCTGCATTTGTGTGACCAGGCATATCGATCTCTGGTACGATCGTGACGTAACGGTCCTGTGCATACTTTACAATATCTTTATACTGTTCTTGTGTGTAAAATCCACCTTTGCCACCGCCAACTTCTGTACTGCCGCCATGTGCTGTGAGATTCGGCCAGGACTTTATCTCGATGCGCCAACCCTGATCGTTGGATAACGAAAGATGAAGCACATTCATCTTATAAATATTCAGCAGGTCAATGTAGCGTTTGACATCCTCTACTGAAAAGAAGTGACGGGCAACATCCAGCATTGAACCACGGAACGGATACGAGGGATAGTCGCGTATCGTACCTGTCGAAAATTCCCAGGGTCCTTCCTGAACCGAACTCAACTCAACTTTTTGGGGAAGCATCTGGCGCAATGTTTGAACAGCCCAGAATAGTCCGGCCGGCTTATTTGCCGTGACCCTTATAAGATCTTCGGTCACTTCCATTTCATATCCTTCGGCTCCTAACTCATCATCTGCTTCGGCTAAGGCGAAATAAATGTTTCCGGACTTTGGAGCACCGGTTGTAGGTGTAACCGGAAGATCGTAACCCGTAGAGGTACGAAGCTTTCCCGCCAGGTATTCACCTATAAACTTTAACTCCGCCGATTCCCCTTCGATGTAAATGCCAGAGTTTTTGGTCAGCTCAAAAACCTTTGTGGTTGCTGTTACGGAAACAGGTTTCGGAATCAGGTTTTCTTTAGCTAGATCCGTGGGTGGATGTTGTTTACAGGAAATGATTGCTAGTGATAGCAACACAAAACATATAAGATTTCTATAGTGCATATTTCAACAATTTGGGTTCGAAACTAGAAAAATTATCATCAACTAAAACTAAAATGTTGATGACTACGAAGATTAATCCGTAAGGTAGTTATGTGTGAATGACACACATCGAAGGCTGTGCAGTCATTAATAGATTTCAATTCTGTTATATTTGTTTAGAAAGGACAAGCCATGGAAAACATTGCAAATAAAGTCGCACTGATCACCGGAGGAACTAAAGGGATCGGGTACGGCATCGCAGAGGCTCTCATGCAAGAGAATGCCAAAGTAGCTATTACCGGACGATCAAAAGCATCTGCTGATAAGGCTGCAGCTAACCTAAACCGCATTGGCAGTGGAGAAGCGATTGGATTTGTTGCAGACGTACGAAAGATGGCGGATCAGCAAAAGGTTGTGGACGCCATTATAAAAAAATGGGGAAGATTGGATGTTCTCGTGGCGAATGCAGGGATCGGCTATTTTAATCCCATTGAATCATTGACTGAAGATCAATGGAATGAGACAATTGACACAAACCTCACGGGCGTTTTTTACAGTGTGAAAGCATCGCTCGAAGCACTGAAGCAATCTCGCGGATATGTAATCACGATGGCTAGCCTTGCAGGGATAAACTTTTTCGCAGGAGCAACCGCCTATAATGCAAGCAAATTCGGACTTGTCGGTTTTACGCAGGCGCTTATGCTGGACGTTAGAAACCATGGTGTTAAGACAACCACTATATTACCAGGTTCAGTTTCCACTAACTTCAACAATCATCAACCTTCCGACAAGGATGCCTGGAAAATACAACCGGAGGATCTCGGACAAATGGTAATTGATCTGCTGAAAATGAATCCAAGAACACTGCCGAGCAAAATTGAAGTCCGGCCGAGCATACCGAAATGATTTCTTGTATCTGACAGCCAAAAAAGGTATATTCATATTGGAGCATCATAGGGTATTCGCATTTGAAGCGAATTTTGCTGCTTTGCTCTCGTAAAAAATGGGTTTGCGATCTGCTGGATTGACAACACTTGTGCTCGCCGCAATAGTCATGACCGCATTTGGTCAGGAAGAAGCCGTCATTGCCGTGCAAGCCCGGCTCGAGAGAAGTAATTCCTTCCATTTCAATCTCGGGGCGGCTACCAGTCTCGGACAAAACAATTACGAGGGTGGGACTTTCGTAGGACTAGGCTATCAAAAAAGAATTAACAGGATCCTGAGCGCTGGTGCAGTAATAAGTTATGCTACTTATCTGAGTGATTACAATGATTTCATGACCGGTATGTACCGAGATAGCAATTGGGGAACGGATCCCGACGGAGGAGCATTTAAAGTACCAAACAATTTCTACTACACGCCAAGTCAGGCTCAGTACTTGTTGGTGAATATTTCTGGGGGTGATATACGGCAATTCTCATTGGGGCTTGTTGCCAAGATCAATTTTGTGCCAATAAAAAGTAATACAGTGGCCTCAGTTTATGCGTTGGCTGCACCAAGCCTTGTGATATCAAATCTCGAAGAAGTACAATCGAATATTAATTTCTTTGATCACCCAACTGTCGATGATTATGATCAGGTGAATAATCAGTCATTCACTCTGGCTGAATCGCAATCCAAAACAACAGGAGGAATAAACATTGGCCTGGGTGTTGAATTCTTCCCTACAAACCTGTTTTCATTTTACATTCAGACAGGCGTGGGCTATACGTTCCCTGTGCCTTTTGTTGATACTTCTCTCTACGGAAAACATACACTTACTGTTGAGAGTTATAATCCATTTGATAAAGTCCCTCCCCTCCCTAAAAATTTCCCTCTCTCCGACGACAAAGGCTTTACCACTTTAAATTTTCAGTTAGGGCTAACATACAATTTTTAGAAAAATGAAAGCAATTCTTACCGTTACACTTATCATGTGCATACGCGTCGGATTTTCGCAGTACAACCTGTATAAGACCGGCGTCGATGCCTATAATCAAGGGAAATACGAAGAGGCGGTTACCAACCTTTCCGAATATCTCACGAAAAATTCCCGCGACAAAAAACTTGATGTTGAAGCGTATTATGCCCGGGGAATGGCCCATTATAAAAATAACAGGTACACAAGCGCCGTCGATGACTTTAAAACGGCAATCGCGCTGGGCAGAAAGAACAAAGGAAACTTGCATTGGCTGATTGGAAAGAGCCTCGTTTTTAAAGGTGACCATTACCAGGCCATCGAATCTTTTACTGAAGCGCTTCCTTATATATCGGACAGCCAAAAACAGTCACAGTTACTGTTTGATCGAGGGATTACATACAAGAAAATCCAGCAAAAAGATCTGGCAGAAAAGGATCTGAAACGTTCCCTGATGTTAAATCCTGACCATTACCTGGCACAGGATGCATTGGCGGAAATTGTCACGAGCAGCAATGTGGCGCTCGCGAAAAAAAGTCCCGATGCATCTTCCGCCAAAAGAATTGCACTGATCATTGGGAATGCAAATTATAGCGACCCTGTTGGACATCTTCAAAATCCAGTGAACGACGCATTTGCGATAGCGGAAGAATTGAAGAAGCTCGATTTTACGACGACCGTGAAAGTAAACCTTACTTCGGCCGACGTCAAAAAAGCGATTCGCGCGTTCCATGCTCAACTAAAGGAATCCAATCCCTCTAATACTATCGGATTGTTTTACTATGCTGGTCATGGACTCCAGGTTGACGGCACGAATTATATCATTCCCGTCGATGCGGCCATTAAACTGCCTAAAGACGTTGAGCGAACATGTGTGCCTATCGATGCCGCCTTGGACGCCATGCAATATGCTGATGTAAACATGAGCATTATGATCCTGGATGCATGTCGAAATAATCCCTTTCATGCTACCGAACACACCATTGCAAAAGGACTTGCGCCACCTAACCCGGCCGTTGGAGCTTTTATCGCTTATGCTACTGCCCCTGGATCTGTTGCTTCCGATGGCGCGGCATCTCATGGATTATACACCCAGGAAATCATAAAGGTATTACGCGTTCCTGGACTTGGTATTGAACAGGTATTCAAGAAAGTGCGCGAAAATGTTCTGGCTTTATCGAATGGAGGCCAACATACATGGGATACGTCCAACCTGGTGTCAGACTTTTATTTCAACAAGTGAGCATTTTTTTTGAGCCGTCTCTCACCCCTTGATTGTTCAAACCGACCCGTGCAAATGCGCCTCGTAACACTTGTCGTTAACTCATGACAAAAAAACGATAAGAGTATTTTTCGTAGATTTATCCATCAAAAAAGTATTCGACAAATCCACACAAGGTTGGCCATGAGATTGTTTTTGTTTTTTATCGCCTTTGTCGCTGTGGCATGCTCCTCGGATGAGCCGACAAAAATAACTGACAATTGGATAGATCCGTTGGAAGGTTTGCCTGATAAAGGCCCTATTCGATTTGATAATCCGGAAGTAGGCCAACGGAGTCGCTATGTCTATTTTAAGGCGTTACAAGATATGGTGACTAAGGATGTCACCTTTACGTACGACCCTGATACCTTAATACTTGGAATTACGGCGAAAGAGTACGACAAGTGGGTAATAAGAGAATTCATAAGCAAAGGATCCCAAAATTTGACTTCGCCCGAGAATAGGGAAGTCATTAACTATCTTTTAATTGATAGTGACTCTGCTCATTTTTCGGGGCCAACAAACGGCGATTTCTTTTCATGGGTTTTTCCCGGGATGAAGCTAGCAATACCTCTGCAGCCGGTAGGTGACCCAGCCCCCTTGAACCCTGACTGTATCCCTCTTTTCGACTATGATACTAAAATATGGACTCAATATACGATTGACTACACACAGCACGGGCAAACGTTTCATCATCTCAATGATTACTTTGACTACACCGAGATGGCTGGTGATGGTTTGGGATTGATGTACGCCTACGGGCCAGCCTACGGTATCGTTCGTTGGACATGGGTATCGGCCTGGGAACAGAATGAAGCAAATGGCTGGGATCTTGTTCCTGAATAGAATGGTTTGAATTTCTTCCTCTATCCTACCCGCCATTAATTACACACCAGCTGTCTCTGGTAATCCTGAATATATTGACTGGATTGTTGTAATAGACAGTTTGTTTGTCAATCGTCATCCCGTTCTTTTCGGCAACTCTTGCTGATGGCGCATTCGTCAAACTGATAATCGAAATTAAAGACGGAGAATAGTTCAGCTCAAACGATACGTCACGGCATTTGCTCGCGGCCTCGCTGGCAAATCCTTTGTTCCAAAAAACAGGAAGAAGGGAATAACCGATTTCAAGTTCTTTAATGTGATCAACTTGCTGAACGAGAAGACCGCAGTGTCCAACAAGTTTACCGGATGATTTTTCTATCAACGCGTTCATTCCTCCTAAATCTTCATGGTATCTCCAAAACTGTTTGTCATACCATCGTTGACATTCTACTGCGGGAGATTGTGGTTGTACATTCCAGAATCGAAATGAGCTGGGTTCCTCGAAAAAAGGTATCCATTGACTGAAATCTGATCGCTCAATCAATCTGAAACGCAGTCTCTTTGTCTCCTCACCATCTAGCAGATACTTCATTTATTGTCCGGAATTATTGGGATGTGTTGGTTTCAAGGAACATGCGCCACATGCCGCGAAGTTCGTCCTTGAAATATGGGATGTTCAAGCGGATCTTATCAAAAAATCTGAAGCCATTGCGTTCATAAAAACTAATCGCGCTTGTGTTAGTATCGATCACGCCCAACCAAATTACATCCAGATCAAGCTCTTCGGCGAGCTGCCTCGCTGTCGATAACATTTCCCGCCCAAGTCCCTTCCTTTGGTATTTTGTCAGGAAATACAACTTTTCTATCTCTACGTGCTTACCGCTAATTTTATCGGACAGTGCTGAGTTCAATTTAACTTTCATAAATCCGGCTGGCACGCTATCATAGTATGCTATATAGTAGCAGATATTTTTATTTCTGAGATCGCTTTCAAGAGTATCTAACCCGTAAACCTTGTCAAGATACCACGCGAGTCCTCCTTCATTCCAATGATCGGCAAAACTCTCGACATATGATTGCCTGCATATTGAGAACAATAACGATGTGTCACTTTCCTCCGCCTTTCTAACCAGAATAATTTCCCCCATTTGTAAAGAATGATGATAATGCTCTGAGACCCATTCGTCAGCGGTTGATGTTCGGTAACTTACCGCTTCCCCGGCACCAATCGCATTTTTCTTTTCCTCTCGCCCCATACCAAAATCCTTTTCCATCACACCTGGAACAACTTACAAACTCAGAGGTACGGAAGAGTTTGAACACAATGTAACAAGCACCGCCAACTAAGGCAGCGATGAACATCAACCGGACTAGCACAAAAATCATATGTGAAGAATTATTCTTTTATGGTAAACGATGCTACTACGGCAACGCAATGTCCCCTCGACAATTTATGAACACCCATTATTGCGCGCGTATGCTTACCCCGGTCTCCCAACGCCGCAAGGAAAAGATCGGACGCGCCGTTGGCAACTTTTGGGCCTTCGTCCCAATTGTCATCCGCCTGAAAATAAATGTCCAGGTGATTTAGCCCGACTAATTTTCCAAATCCAACTGACTCATTGATTTGAGCCATCACGTTTATTGCTGCCGCTCTGGCCGCGTGGTATCCCTCTTCTGTAGTAACATCTCGTCCTATCCGACCGGTATGAATAAATTTGCCTTCCACAATGGGAAATTGTATGGCAACGTACGCGATATTGGCTCGGACATTCACTGCCACATAGGATCCCCCGGGTTTCGGAGGCGTGCCTAATGAAATTCCCAAAGCTTTTAGCTTGTCGGCAACTGTAACTGTCTCATCCATCATTATGCTATATGTTATTGAAATGGCTCACCCGTTGTTCTTAAAGAAGTAAACTTAACCAACTCTTAAAATAAGTGAACACAACATTGCTTGTTTTTTTGTCAGAGAAATCCGCCACACATCCTGGATTCGTATAAAGGTTTTTAAAGGGTTGAAGTTAAAATCACTGAGCTGATGATGATTTTTCTTCAGTATCTTAGCGAAGTACGAATAAACTTTACCTAAAAGACGATATAATGGAATTTTCGAAATATAAAAAAGGAACTGCCTCCGTTTGGGCTGGCGAGACTGAACCCTTTTACGCTGGGGCTACTACTCCTCCCATCGTTAACAGCGTCACATTCTCTTATCACGATCTGGATGAATGGTATGAGGTGGCAACTGGAAAGCGTGAAGGGTATATCTACAGCCGGAACACAAACCCAACGGTGTCTGTATTGGAAGAAAAGGTCCGATTGCTTGAACAAGCCGAAGCAGCTACATCATTTTCCACTGGGATGGGAGCTATAAGCAATACACTGTTTGCTTTACTTTCACCAGGCAAAAAAGTTGTATCCATCAAAGATAGCTACGGCGGAACCAGTAAACTTTTTCTTGAATTCCTTCCTCGCTACAATGTAAATGTGAAGTTATGTGAAACAACCGATCATGAACAACTCGAAGCAGAGATATCCAAAGGATGCGATCTGTTGTACCTCGAAACACCTACCAATCCCACATTAAAGATTGTCGACATAAAAAGACTGGCATTGGCCGCTAAGAAAGTTGGTGCTGCAGTCGTCGTGGACAATACTTTTGCGACGCCGATAAACCAGAATCCGTTGAAGTTGGGCGCAGACCTCGTCGTTCACAGCGCCACAAAGTTTCTATGCGGCCATTCGGACGCAATGGGTGGTGTACTGTGCGGTAAAAAAGAATTGGTTGAACAGGTCTTCCGCTTTCGGGAGATTAATGGTGCAAGCCTTCAACCAGATTCTGCTTATCTAATCGCGAGAGGAATGAAAACACTTGAACTGAGGATTGAGAGACAAAACGCATCAGCGCTTCGTATAGCAAACTTTCTAAAAACCCATAAAAAGATAAGCAACGTTTTCTATCCAGGGTTGGAGTCACACACGGGTCACGACATTGCAAAGCAACAAATGTCGGGTTTTGGAGGAATGATGAGTTTTTCCTTAGTTGGCAAATACAAGGAGGCAAAACAGTTCCTTACCACACTCAAGCTAGTTCACCTTGCTGCGAGCCTTGGATCGGTTAGTACCCTGGCAGGTCCGCCGAGAACGACCAGTCACGTCGAACTGTCAGAAGAGCAACGAAAGCTATTAGGTATTCCCGAGAGTCTCATTCGTTATTCTGTGGGAATCGAAAACCCTGAAGATCTGCTTGATGATCTGGAAAACGCTCTGTCGTCAATTTGAAACTAAAACAACGGCAACGAACTATCCGTTCACAACGTGGCCAATCTGAACTTCTATCGTGACATCAAAGCTTTAAGGGTTCCACTTGCCAACGCATTGGAGGATCAATCCTTTTTTGCGCTTCCGTCCGACTGGGTCGTAGTGATCGCTGACATTAAAAACTCCACACGAGCAGTAGCAGAAGGACGACACAATGATGTTAATCTCGTAGCGGCAGGATGTCTTGTTGCTGCATTGAATATTGCAAAGGAAAAAAACGTCGAGATACCCTTCTTCTTCAGTGGCGATGGCGGCGCAGTCCTGGTGCCTGCAGACATTAGTGACGACGTTGTCGCGGCATTGCAACGCCACAATGAGAACGCTCAGAAGAATTTTGGACTAACCTTGCACCTCGGCAGTCTTTCCGTCGAGGAGATTTTTTCGCGCGGTGCTACCTTAAAGATTGCCAAGATCCGGGTAGGCGAAAATCTCTCTAAAGCATTGGTCGTTGGAAATGGTCTCAAAGTAGCTGAGCAGTCAATCAAAAAAAATTCACAGAGTGTTCAGACAGTTTCAAATGAGCTCGAGCTAAACATGACCGGACTCGAATGCCGATGGGACAAAGTAAAACCACCTGGAGACGAGAATGAAATCGTCTGCTATCTTGTGGAAGCAACAGATCAATCGATGCACACCGAAGTCTACCGCGATGTGCTGACCAGGATGGACGAGATCTATGGATCGGTTGAAAGCAGAAGTCCGCTTTCCGTGAATCGCCTCAAACTTCTTCTCAACCTGAAAAAAATGGAAAACGAGATGAAGGTCAAATTCGGCAGGTGGCGCACGCGTTATTACATCCGGTTGCTTTTTGAAAACTTCATCGGGCAGTTCTTTTTCGGTCTAAACCTGAAACTTGGTGGAATACGTGGACAAGACTATCTGTTGCAATTGATTGCTAATGCCGACACCCTTACCATCGATGGCAGAATTAACACCGTCATTTCAGGAAAAAGTGAAAAGAGAAAACAACTCCTTGATTACCTGAAAACACAGGAAGGAAAAGGTCTGCTTATTTTCGGCCACCACATAAGCAAGGAAAGTGTAATGACTTGCTACATTGAAAACATGAATGCCAAGCATATTCACTTTGTAGACGGTTCCGATGGCGGTTACACCGAAGCCGCCAAAGAACTCAAAGCAAAAGCGGCAGCACTCCGTTAGGCAAACGAGCTATCTCCTTTCTGCCTCTCCCCCCTTCCTCACCAAGATCACACGATTCAACACCATAGTTTTTTTCTCACCTTGTAATTTAAATCGCAACGTCAGCGTGTTCTTAAAATTCTCAACGCTAATATCTCCCGCGTAAAGTTGATTCTGTCGTTCTTCGCGATCGCTATGAGTGGATATCCAGTCGGAAACCTGAGTCTGCCGTTGCCAAAGTGAAAAATCACAACCAAACGGTTCCTTCATCACGTCAAAAAAAATCGCGTATGTGGCGTTTGGAATGTCTTCGAGAGAAATTCTCAACCACGATTCGATGCCGGGTGTAAAAAAATACGTTTCACCTCCGGTCCCATATTTCCAGGTCGTCTTGATATCAATCGAACCGAAGACATTGTAATCCATCAGCTGGGGATAAATGAAAAGCGTATCTGGAATAAACACCTTTGTCAATTCAGCCGTTGGATTCGTTATTTTATCAGCAGGAGCATCAGCATAAAATAGCCCTACCGAAGTATAGTCGACGGGGAATTGATTCCCAATGGGTCCATGTTCGATGCTATGAAAAAAGGTTTTAGTAAATGATATTCTGTCTGACAGAAACAAGCGATATCCACCGGTGCGACAAAACGGAAGGGAATAGTCAAGTGCGCCGTGGAGAGGCAAACTCATCTTACCCTCCCACCTGTCCATCATGGCATACCAGCCCCCATTGAAGTAGTCTTCAGATCCGGTTCCGTGCATGCGGAAGTCACCATCGACACTTGTTGAATCATCACCTTCAAAGAAATAGGTCATGCCGGCTTTCATTCCCTGTGCCTGGAGTATCGTCCCGACGTAGTGTCCTTTTCCCTTCGCATCCAGAAAGACATGAGGCTTCCCTTTTTCCGACCTGGTCACTTTATTCCAACTCGTATAAAATTTCCCTTCGCTGGCAGCATCTCTTTTCCGTCTGGTATACCATACGCGGGTATTGACAGTGAGGGGTTTTCCTTCTGCATCATCGAGATATATCAGCTCAATGCTAGCCCCATCATCGAAAGGCATTGGCAGGAAACAATAATTTGCCTCGCCCGAACTACCAAGCATGAGACTTTGCATCGAGCGTTGCCCAAATGCATATCCAAAAAAATCTGCGATGGGGCAGTATACTGCGGGCGTTGTTTCCTTGTCCCAGGTAATCTTTAACAAAATGTTTTTGTTTAGTCCTTCGAACAGGGAAGCGGGACCAAGTTCAATTCCAGCCAACCTTCCGCCGTGGTCGACTGAGAATACTTCTTTCGCGTCGCCGGGACGTAATTCTTCCGTACTTGTTTTCTCTATGAGATTTTCAGCATAGAAATCAGCCGGCGATTTATTCTTCCTGGCCCAAAGATCAGCTATCTTTTTTATAGTAGAGTCCTCGTCGCTGGTAACTGGTAGTTCAAAACTTTTTACAGGCAATTTGTCATTGTAAAGCTTGTATTGAATTTGGTGAAACTGGAGTTTCTTGGCCCGCGCCACTATTCTGCAGCTTTGTGAAAACGGAATAGGCATATAGCAATAGAACCCTCCCAATTGATTTCCGCAAAGGGGAGCAACAAATGGATGTTGTTTGCCGGAGAAAAGATCAAGATACCTAATTGAAAAAGTCGGCCGAGATGTGGCGTCAATGTAAAAATCAAGTGTATCTTCCGTGGGCGTAGGCGTCCATATTCTGGTTATAGTTCCCGGACCTTTGACATCGAATATTATAAGGGAGCTGTCCCCGTTCCTTCGTATAAACGAGTATCTTCCGCTAAAACCATCGTCGTTGTTCCAGGTCGTGTCGTACGATGAGATTTGTGCACTTACAGCGCCATCCTGAAAAGAGGGCAATGAACTTATGTCATAAAAAATTTTGAGCTCCTCATTTAGAGAGTGATCTGTTACTTTTCTAGGCGCCGGCGTGGAATGATCACGATTTTCGCTACATCTGATAAAAAGCAGAAGCAAACAAATGACGGGAAGTAATTTCATACAAGTGAAATGAGTGAAAGTGTGAAATTTTATGAAATTTTAGAGGTATTTTCAAATTATAAGGGTCTTAAAGAAAGAGAGACACCGGTGTCGTTATGAAAAGAGTGTTGAAATGGTTGGGGTATTTTCTCGTCAGTGTGGCGGTCATTCTACTTATTGGCACTGGCCTTCTTTACAGTTATAAGGGCCAGATCCTGGCATCTATTAACGCGAGCCTGAGAGAAAAAATAAACGGCGATATAAATATTGGAGATGTTCACATTACGATACTTCATCATTTCCCAAATGTATCCGTCGCTCTCGAAAATATTTACGTCCATGGGCCAGAATATCAAAAATATAAACAGCCGTTCTTGCGCGCTGAATGGGTTGATGTAAATGTCGATCTGTTCAAACTGATCCGCAAGGAGATCAGCATAAAATCAGTTTATATTCAAAATGGTGAGTTCTTCGTTTTTCGTACCTATGATGGTTATACAAATCTTAGGGTATTTAAAAAGAGCCGCGTTCCTTCCAACCCAGCACTCGAAAAGATTGATCTTCCCAACCTCGACCAGCTAAACCTTATTGATGTTAAAATCACATACGTCGATTCGTTGAAGAAAAAAAGTTTTGCCGTCGATTTTCAACGCACAAGTAACTCCATCAAGTCAAAGGATTCCTCCACAGTGATCAACATATCCGGACGAATGATTTTTGATAACTTGATGATGAACTCGGCAAAAGGCAAATTTCTTAAGAACAAAAGTGTGATAGGTAATCTTAACCTGGAATTGGATCCAACGCAAAAGCACATGATTGTTCGGCCTTCCCTTCTTAAATTCGACAAGTCGATGGTAAGACTTTCCGGGCTGTTTATGTTATCTCAACCAGGCCAGTTTCAATTGGATATTGCTTCAGACCAGCTTGACTACAAGGAAGCTCTAACTATTCTGAACGACACGCTGGCAAAGAAGCTGGAAAAATATCAGGTGGAGAAGCCTATAAAAATAGAAGTCGCTTTAAAAGGTGTTTTAGAACCCGGTGTAAAACCTGCCGTCGATCTCACCTTTGCTTTTTCAAACAGCAAAGTTACCACGCCCAGATTAACCATGGAGAAAATGACAATGCGTGGATCATTTATTAACCATGTAAACCATACACTGCCCAATGACGCCCAGAACTCTCAGCTTCACTTCACGTCGTTAAAGGGCCTGGTCAACAACCTTCCCGTTGAAGCGGAAGTAACTTTAACTGACATGCGTGATCCAGCGCTCCAGCTGAGGGCCGTGTTTGACATCAATCTTCAGGATATTAACGCCAGCCTCGACACAACACGGATCAAGATGATTGAGGGAAAATTCGTTTCTGATTTTAGTTACAAGGGAAAGCTGCAAGAGTATCTGGATGAATCAAGAAGCAGGTATGAAGGAATTTTATTTGGTAAAGCGACAATAACCAATGGAAAAATCAACTACCTGGAGAGGAATATTAGCATCGATAAGCTCAATGCCGTTTTCAACTTCACGGAAAAGAAATTCATAGTCGAGGATTTAAGTCTTTCAGCAAATAAGAATGTTTTGAAAATAACGGGGAATATGACGGACTTCATTCCGTTTTTTACCAGTCCTCAGCAATCCTGCAAGGTAAAGCTCAATATTTCGTCTCCGAGGCTGGATTTGTCAGGGTTTGCACAACAACGGAAGATCGCAAGATCAAAATCCGCCAAAGCTGCATCAAAGAAAAGAGTATCTGATCTGGTAGAAAAACTTAACGAAGCCCTTGAATTTGATCTCGACTTTAAGGTAAACGAGTTTGTTAGCAAGAATTTCAAGGCCACGCAGCTAAAGGGTAATCTCGTGCTTTTAGACAACGAATTCATCGTAAAAAATGCGGGAATGGATTTCGCGAAGGGTAAGGTGGACCTGAACCTGACGGTCACCGACCTTCAAAAGAAAGTGAACCCTATCCACGTTCGCACAAAAATGAAAGACGTCGACCTAAAGGAATTTTTTTTCGCGTTCAATAACTTCAATCAAAAGACATTTAGTCACCACCACATCGATGGCAAGTTGAACCTCGACCTGGATTTGCATGCGGAAATTGACGACAAGCTGGACTTTATTACGAAAGACCTTAATGGGGTAGCAAGCTTTACCATTTCGGATGGCAGGTTGAAGGATTTTGAACCGATGCAACGCCTGAGCAACTTTCTTTTGAAGGGTCGCGATTTCTCGGATGTTCAATTTGGTGAAATAACCTCTAACATTAATATGGCTGGCACTCAAATGCACGTAAGCCGCATGGAAATTGAATCGACTGTGATCACAATGTTTATAGAAGGCCGATACGACTTAAAAGATAGTTCCGACCTCAGCATACAAATTCCACTCAGCAATCTCAAAAAACGCGATCAGGATATTCCGCCGGAAAACGTAGGCGTGGACAGCAAGGTGGGCGCAAGCGTATATCTCAGGGTTAAACCGGATAAGAACGGAAAGAATACCATCAGCTACGATCCGTTCAAGAAATTCAGGAAGAAGAAGAAGAATGGCAATACAGCGGGATTGTAGACGTCCATTAACTTATTTTTAAATCTACGCGATTTGCACT
>JGI10216J12902_102783887_pt1 | contig 14356 bp, 11 predicted proteins | sample KanNatreferecore_FD_12902 | JGI IMG/M metagenome (IMG submission 12902)
GGTCGTGATGCCATCCGGAATGACCATGTTGCGGCCGGTGTAGAGTTGCCGCGGATCCAACCCTTGCCACCAGGTGCCTCGTCCATCTTGTTTGGTCAGACGCCAGGCATCGTAACGTTGGCCGGCGAGCGGGCCTTCGGCATCGTAGCCGTAAGCGGTCTGGAACCAGTGCCACGCGTGCGCCGAATGATTGCTAACACCGAAGCGGAGCCCACGTGCGCGCGCTGCCCGAGCCCAGGTGCCGACGATGTCGCGCTTCGGGCCCGCACGCATGACGTTCCAATCGTGATGTTTCGAGTTGTAGGCATCGAAATTGTCGTGGTGATTCGCCAGCGCCACGAAGTAGCGAGCGCCCGCCTTCACATACAAATCCAGCAGCGCGTCGGGATCCCAGCGATCGGCCTTCCAGAGGTTCTGGATTTCCATGAATCCGAAACGCGTCGGATGGCCGTACGTGCGCACGTGGTGTTCGTACTGCGGCTCGCCTTGAATGTACATATTGCGCGCGTACCAATCGCCGGCTTCGGGGACACACTGAGCACTCCAGTGCGCCCAGATGCCGAACTTGGCGTCGCGAAACCAATCGGGCGCGCGGTAGCCCTCCACCAGCGAAGCCCAGTCGGGCTGAAATGCGGAGCTCTCCGCCCTCGCCCATCCCAACCCCAGCGAACCCAAAGCGGCCCCCGCCTGCAGGAACGAGCGCCGCGTCAGCGGCGCAATAGCGCTTGCTTTCTGTCGTTTCACCTGAACTCGCCCCCCGGTCTGGATTTTATTGCTAGACTGTACTTCATTAATAAAAATCGCACCAGATCGTCGACGTAGCTGTAGACCACCGGGATCACCAGCAGGCTCAGCAACGTCGATGTCATCAGACCGCCGATGACGACGATCGCCATGGGCGAGCGGAAGCTCGGATCCGCACCCAGTCCCAGAGCGATGGGCAGCATGCCCGCTCCCATTGCGATCGTGGTCATCACGATCGGGCGGGCGCGCTTGCGGCAAGCGTCGATGATGGCGTCCCATCGCTCCAACTGGTGATCGCGGCGTGCAAGGATGATGTAGTCGATCAGCAGAATAGCGTTCTTGGTGACGATTCCCATCAGCATGATCAACCCGATCATGGAGGGCATCGACAGCCCGGATCGGGTCAGAAACAACGCTAGAAACGCGCCCGGAACCGACAGCACGAGGGCGGCCAGCACCGTGAACGGCTGCGCGAAATCTTTCAGCAGCAGCACCAGAACGATATAGATGCAAAGCACTCCGGTCAGCATGGCCAGGGCAAAGCCGCCGACCAATTCCCCCATGGCCTCCGCATCTCCCGCTGAAGTGAGTGCGATTCCTCGCGGCAGACTTTGCAGGCTGGGAAGCGCGAACGCCGCTGCTTCGATATCCCCCAGAGGTTGTCCGTTGAGCTCGACCTCGAAATTGACGTTGCGCATGCGGTCATACCGCGTGATCTGCGTTGGTCCGCTCTCTATCTGCAACGTAGCAACACTCTCCAGCGGCACCGGCCCGCGAGCACCAGACACGGGCAGACGGCGCAATGTTTCCAGATCCTCGCGTGCCGCATCCGTCAGCCTGACAACAACGGGAACCTGACGCTCGCTCAAATTGAGTTTCGCAAGATCCTGCTCATAGTCGCCCAGCGTCGCGACCCGCAATGTTTCGGCGATCGCCTCGGAAGTCACACCCAGATCCGCGGCGCTCGCGAAATCGGGACGAATCACCAGCTCCGGACGGACCAGACTGGCGGATGACGTCACCGCGCCCACGCCAGGAATGCTTCGCAACTCTCGTTCGACCAGCAGCGCATGCAGCGCGAGGCGTTCGCTGTCCTCGGCAGCCATCACCAACATGAAATTCTCGCCGGATCCGGCCATTCCGACCTTGATGCGCACTCCAGGCAGCGGTGCGAGCAATCCGCGAAGCTCGGACTCTATGACCTGTCGCTTCAAGCCGCGGCGTTCGGTTCGATGAGTCAAGTTGACGGTCAGTACCGCCGTCGTGACACTCGCGACGGTCGAGCTTTCCTCGTCACCTGGATCGGTTCCCGCGCTGCCTGCGCCGATGGCGGTGTAGACCATCTTCACGTGCTCGTGCTGCTGCAGAATCGCTCGCGCGCGCTCCGCCATCGCGACCGTGTCCCTAAGTTTGCTGCCCGGTGGCAGCGACAACGTGACCTGCGTCTGTGCGCCGTCATCCTGCGGAATGAATTCCCCAGGCAGCGATGCCGCGAGCAACAAGCCACCCACGAAGAACAGACCAGCGACCAGCATCGTCGCGGCACGATGACTGAGACAGAAACGGGCCCAAGATAGATATTCAGTGACCCAGCGCGGCTCTTCACGCGTCTGCGCGCTCCTGGCTGGCTCGAGTAAATAGGCCGCCATTACAGGCGTCAGCAGGCGAGCGACGACGAGGGAGAAGAACACCGCAATGGCGGCCGTCCAACCGAACTGCAGGAAATACTTGCCGACGATGCCGCTCATGAGAGAAGTGGGCAGAAACACCGCGATCAATGTGAACGTCGTCGCGATCACCGCCAGGCCGATCTCGTCGGCCGCTTCCATCGCGGCCTCGTAGGGACGCTTGCCCATCGCGAGGTGCCGTTCGATGTTTTCAATCTCGACGATGGCATCATCGACGAGCACGCCGATCACCAATGACATCGCCAGCAGCGATACGGTGTTGGCCGTGAAGCCGATCAGGTGCATCACGGCGAAGGTCGGAAGGGCCGAGAGCGGCAAGGCAACCGCTGCGATGGCAGTGGCACGCCAATCCCGCAAAAACAGCAACACCACGAAGACCGCCAGCGCAGCGCCCTCGTACAGCAACATCATCGAACCGTCGTAGTTCTCGACCACGGGATCGACGAAGTTGAAAGCCTCCGTGATCGTGATCTCCGGATGTTCATTCTTCAGTGCTGCGAGGGCCGTGCGCACGCCGTCGGCCACTTCGATCTCGCCGGCGCCGCGTGCGCGAGTGATCTCGAACCCCACGACCGGCTGGCCGTTCAGCAGCGCAGTCGACCTCGGCTCCGCAATCGTGTCGGAGACGGTAGCCACCTGATCGAGTCGCAGCCGACGTCCATCGCTCAGCGAAATCTCCAGCTCCGCGATCTCTTGCGCAGTGGCTACCGTAGCAATCGTCCGCACCGATTGCTCCATGCCGCCAAAATCGACGCGACCGCCCGATGCCTCCTGCTGCGCTTGTCGCAGCTGCCTGGAAATATCGGCGGCGGTGGCATTGAATGCCAGCAGACGCACGGGATCCAGATCCACACGTACTTCCCGGCTGACGCCACCGACGCGTGACACTGCGCCAACGCCCGGCACCGCGAGCAAGCGTTTGCCGATCTGGTTGTCGACGAACCAGGAAAGCGCCTCCTGATCCATTCGCGACGCGGCCACCGTGTAGGTCAGGATCGGAGCGCCGGAGAGCTCGATCTTTTTGATGATGGGGTCGCGCAGGTCCGCCGGAAGATCGGCCCTGATGCGCGATACGGCATCGCGCACGTCGTCCACCGCTTCTTGAATCCGCTTCTCGATCTGGAACTCGATCGCGATTTCGGCGGCACCGTCCGTGAGCGTGCTCTCGATGTGCTTCACGCCTTGAATGGTGGCTACGGCATTTTCGATCTTGCGCGCCACATCGTTCTCGAGTTGCGCTGGCGACGCACCCGGCAGCACCGCGGTCACCGTGACACTGGGCAATTCGATGTCCGGAAAGTTCTGCACCTTCATGGCTCTAAAACCCAGCAACCCGACGAAGGTCAGCAGCACGAACAGCAGTACGGTGGCGGTCGGATTCCGGATCGCCCATGAAGAAACATTGAGTTCCATGCGTCAGCCCTGCTCTCGAACGAGGTCGCCGTCGCCCAGAAAACTGCCGCCGGACTCGACCACGCGCTCGGAAGGATCGAGCCCGCCCGTGATCTCGATGCGATCGCCCGCTCGCCGGCCCACGGTCACCCGGGTCCGAATGACCTTGGAGTCGGGACCGATGCGCAGGACGTAACTGAAGCCATCCCGTAGCAACACCGCGCTCTGCGGCAGGGTCAACGCTGACTCGTTGCCAATTTCAAAGTAGCCGCGAGCAAACATTCCGGCGCGCGCCTGGTTTGTTTCAGGCAAATCCACGTAAACCAATCCGTTCCGTGTTTGCGTATCGATCGCCGGAGCGATGACCCTCAGCGTGCCTTCTATGGTTTGATTGCCTGTGGTCGAGACCTGCGCCGGTTGCCCGGGCGCGAGCTTCATCAGATCCGCGGTTCCAACCTCGGCACGCCACTCCAACCTTCCCTTGCGAATCAGCCGAAACAGTTCCTCGCCCGAGGGCAGCACGGCTCCCACCGTCGCAGTACGCGACGAAATGAGGCCGTCATCCGGTGCGCGAACTTGGGTATGTGCCAACCGCAGCCGATGCCGGCGTTCAATTGCTTTCGCGGCGTCCAGCCTTGCACGCGCCGCGCGCTCGGCAGTTTCGTACTGATTGATCTGCTGCGCCGACATTGCACCGGTCGCTTCGAGGACACGAGCACGCTTGGCATTTGCCTCGGCCTCGGCAAGGGTTGCCGCCGCCTCTTCGGCCACGGCTCGTGCCTCCGCGAAGTCGGCAATCACAGTCTCTGGAGCGAACACCGCCAGCACTTGCCCGCGCTTCACCACGTCGCCGACGTTCACCTTCACTTTCGTGAGTCGCAGACCATCCGACTGCGTGCCGATACTCGCCTCTTCCCACGCGGCGATGTTTCCTGTGGCCGGAATACGCAGCGACAAAGTCACTCGCTGAGGACGTATCGCAGTCACTGTCAGTGCTGGATTTTCAACGGCGTCCTCGGCAACGTCGCCGCTTGCGCGCGTCAGCATGATGCTCATGACGATCACCGAAACAACGAACACGGCCAGCACGGGCACGAACGGCTTCTTCATGGTCGGTCAACCTTCGTCGTTGGAATTATTCGCGGACCAACCGCCGCCCACGGCTCGATACAGATCGATCCAGGCGACAATACGATCACGGTGCAGCGAAACGACCGCTCGTTCCGCGGCGATCATGTTGCGGCGGGCCTCTTCGAGCTCGAAGAGACTGGCAGCGCCGTTCTTGTATCTTTCATCGACGGCTGTGTACGCGCTTGCAAATCCTTTAGCCGCGACAACCACGTTGATGTCGCGGTTCGCTGTGCTCTCCAGTATCACGAGTGCGCTCTCCACTTCGCGTACCGCTTCACGCAGCCGCGCCGAGTAGACAATTGCGCTGGCTCGATAACGTGCATGCGCAGCGGTTGCGTTAGCTTTGCGCGCACCTCCATCAAACAGCGGCATGGTCACTGCAACGGGACCTACGCTCCACACCTCGCCGTCAGTGGTCACGCCGCCACTGCTCACTCTCGAATTTCCGATGTTTCCCGTGAGAGTGATCCGCGGCCAGCGCTGTGCTTCGGCTTGTTCTGCCTCGGCCATGGCCATCTCCACATCGCGTGCCGCTGCGAAGATATCCGGGCGCTGCGCGATAGCCGCCGCGGGAACCGATGCCACGCTGAGCTCGACGGGCTTGGGAAGCGCGGCGGTGTTTGCAAGCAGATCGCGACGCAGGAGCTCCTCATCGCTGCCGCTCAACGCGACCAACGATTTGATCAGCAGATCGCAACTGGCCCGTTGCTCCACGAATCGGGATCGGCCTTGAGCTTCGGTCGCTCGGGCCTGCTCCACAGCGGCAGTCGTCTCGAACCCCGCCTTCGCCAAGAGGTCCACGACGTATGTAGTCTGCTCATAGGACTGGACTTCACGCTGTGCCTGATCGACGAGCGCTTCACACATGCGCAGATCCGTGTACGTCGACGCGATCTCCGCGGCGACCAGGATACTCGCCTCATGCCAGCGAGCCTGGCTGGACTCCAGCCTTGCTCGAGCTGCGCGGACACCCGCGCGATTTGCACCGAACAGGTCGAGTTCCCAACTCACATTCAAGCTTGCGGAAGAAGCCGTGCTGAGCGGCTCCATCACTGCTGATCGCCCTCGGCTGCCGCTGCTGCCAGCATCCATTGAGGGCAGCAGGCCGGCGCGCTGCGCGGTTCTGTTTGCACGAGCGTCGGCGACACGAGCCGTTGCCTCGGCGAGCGTCGGACTGACGCGTTGTCCGGCCTCAATGAGCTGCACCAGCAGCGGATCGTTGAACTGTGACCACCAGAGGCCCAGGTTGGAGACTTTCCCCTGATGAGGCAGCTGTGTGTGCCACCGAGCCGCAATGTTGTGACTTGCGTCCACCGGCGAAGGCGGCGCGTTTGATGCGCAGCCTGCGAGTAGTAGCATGCCTGTGATTGCCGTCCTGGATCTTTGCATGGACGCAGGATGCAAGGTGCGTGTCGTGGAAATGTCGCATTCGACCGTCACCGACATTTACACGACATGTCACGGCTACAATGTGCACCGTGAACAAGACTGCACTATCGATCCTCATCATCGAAGACAACGCTCAACTGGCCGCCAATATCTACGACTATCTGGAGGCGTGCGGGCACTCTTTGGATGCGGCCCCTGACGGCGTCTCGGGGCTGAACCTCGCCGCGACCAGGGAATACGATGCGATCGTGCTCGATTGGAACCTGCCGCGAATGGATGGCCTGACTGTGCTGCGCAGGCTGCGGGCGGATGAGAAAAAGACGGTTCCCGTCATCATGCTGACCGCGCGCGACCAACTCGCAGACAAGATCGATGGCTTCGAATCCGGCGTAGATGATTATCTGGTGAAGCCCGTCGCTCTGCCCGAGCTCGAAGTTCGTTTGCGCTCTCTCGTCACCCGCCTGCGCCAATCGGTGGCGCCGGATCACGCCCTGCGAGTCGCCGATCTTTCGTTCAATCTGCGCACGCTCGAAGTGACCCGAGGCACTCGGCAGGTGCAGCTCTCGAAAACCAGCCGAGCGTTGCTGGAGCTGCTGATGCGAGAGAGCCCCAAGGTGGTCGCGCGTGAACGCCTGGAACAGGTTGCCTGGGGAGATGAGACTCCGCAGATCGATCTGTTGCGCTCACATATGTACGTGCTTCGTCGCGCGGTCGATCAGGGATCGGAGCGCAAACTGCTGCATACCGTTTCCGGCGTCGGTTATCGCTTGTGCGAATTGGATTAGTGCATGAAAAAAGGCAAAACCCAAAGCCTGCACTGGTGGATCAGTGTCGCCTTGATCGCCTTCGGCTTGTTGATCGCCGCTGCCCTGACGTTGCAGTCGTTTCGCAGCCAGGGACTCATCGAACATCGCATCTGGAGAAATATCCTCGAATCCGTGGCCCAGAATCATGCCGAGCTGCTGGCCCTGCATCCGGATGCGCCATTGCCCCGTACCGGCCTGCTTCGCTCCTGGCTCGTCGACGACAACACACCCGACCCGGGCATGCCGATGTATCTGCGATCGCTGCCCCCGGGCTACTATTCATCGGAAGGCTGGCAGGGTCTGGAGAACACTGGAGATACGTTCCACGCGCTGATCACACCGGTGGGATCGAAGAAGCTGGTCACGTTCCTCGATATCTACGAGCTGGAAAATCAACAAAACAGCGATGCCATGCTGACTGGGCTGGGGGCGATCGTCTTTGCCGCGCTCATCGCGGCGGTGATCGGTTGGTTACATACAAACCTGGTGCGTCCCGTCAGAGACCTGGCCGCCCGCATGCAGGTCATCGATCCGGCGATCAAAGGTCAACGCCTGCCGACCACCTATGTTCAGGAAGAAATCCAGATCATCGCGCGGGCGAGCAACGCTCACCTGGAGCGCGTCGAAAAGTTCATCGAGCGTGAACGCAGTCTGCTCGATCAGGCCAGCCATGAGTTCAGAACTCCCATCGCGGTGATCGCGGGTGCGGTGGATGTACTGCGTATGCAGGAGCTACCGGCGACCGCGCGGCCCGCGCTGGAACGCATTCGCGGGACGATCGAATCTCTTTCCGAGATCATGGTCGCGCTGCTGTATTTGGCGAGAGAGGCCCCGACCTGCGCGGGTCCACAGGAAGTGACCGCGATCCACATGCTGCTGCCGAAAATAGTGGCCGATCACGAATATCTGTTGGCGCACAAACCGGTGCGGTTGCGTGTGCTCGATCTCGAACCGACCGTCATCGAGGCGCCGGAAGTCATGGTGCGCATTGCCGTCGGTAATCTGATACGCAACGCAGTCGAGAATACCTCCGAAGGTTGCATCGAGGTCTCGCTTCAGGAGGGCGTGGTATGTATCTCCGACTCCGGCATCGGCTTCGATCCGGTTGAAGCCGCGCGCCGATATCGTGAGAGTCTGCGCACGGCCATGCCCATCCGCGGGCAAGGTCTCGGGATGTTTCTGATCAGTCGCATTTGCGATCGATTCGACTGGCGCTTCTCGATAGAAACGCCGCCACTGAGCGGCACACGCGCACGGCTCGATGTCACAGCCAGCTTGCTGATCGACAGCGACGCGCCCTGACCCGACATTTCTGCGACATCGCCGCTTCATTCTGCAACGTACGCGATGCACGCGTGCTCTCCCCTTCAGAATGAGGATCGGTCGTCATGAAGAAACTCCTGTTGTTCGCCCTTCTGGCCGGATCGTCGGCCGGTGCGATGGCGCAGACAGCACCTCCCTCCGAGGACGGTTCCCCTCCCGAGGGACCGCCGCCGTGGCGTTGGGGCTTGGGCGTCGGCGCCGTTGCCTCGGACAGTCCCTATGCCGGTGAAGGCATGCGTGTGATGCCCGTGCCGCTCATCAGCTATCAGGGAGAAAATTTTTTCTTTCAAGGCATCCGCGCCGGCTGGCAGTTCGTTCGCAACGAATCCTTCGAACTGGCGGCGATCAGCCAGTTCAGATTCGACGGCTTCGAGATCGAGGACCTCAGCCGGCAGCAGCTGGCCGCGAACGGTCTCGACGCTCGTCTGCTCGAAGATCGCGATCACAGCCTCGACGCAGGGGTCACGGCCAGGTGGAGCGGCAGCGCCGGCGAGCTCGAAATCGAGCTGCTGACCGACGTCACCGATAAAAGCGGCGGGCAGCAATATTCCATTCAGTACGGCTACCCCATCCATCTGGGACCGACGATGGTGACACCGAACGTCGGCGCGACTCATCTGTCCGATGACACTGCCAATTACTACTACGGAACCTTGGATGAAGAAGTCGCGCGCGGCGTCATCGACTACGAGCCGGATGCCGCGACGGTTCCTTACGTCGGCCTCAACGTCATGCACTTCTTCGGCGAGCGCTGGACGATGTTCGCCTTCCTCAAATACAGCCTCCTTCCCGATGAAATCAAAGACAGCCCGCTCCTGGAGCCGGACAGCGACGGCAGCGCGTCGGTTCTGATCGGGGTACAGCGAGGGTTCTAACAAATCCGGGGAGCACGCCGTTTCCGACCCGGCGTGCACACCCGGTCAACGCATTCGTCGCCTGTGCGTTACCTACAGCATCCCTTCCACAATTGGCTGGATTGAAGCGATGCACTACTGCGCGGCGAGTCGTTTGTTGTTCACTTCTGTCGTTCTGTTGCTTGGAGCGTGCGGTGGCGATGACAGCCCCCCTTCGCAACCTCCGGCCGCGGACGCATTCGCGCAGGTGGACAACGCAGCGCGTGCCGCTTACTCAACATATAACGTACCGATGGGCGTCGCGGTGTACGACCGCGACGGCAACAAAGTCTTCGAGCGCATGTATGGCGACTTCTCCGCCGATCGGCGCGTAGCGATTGCGTCCGCATCCAAGCTCGTTTCCGGCGTCACGCTGTTCAGACTCATCGATGCAGGTTATCTGTCGCTCGATTCCACCACCGGCGAAATCCTGGGCTGGAGCGGACCGAAAGGTGAAATCACGCTGCGACATCTGCTGTCGTTCACCTCGGGGCTCGATCCGGAACATCCCTGCACGTACCAACCGGACATCACACTTGCCGACTGCGTGGAGCTCATCCGTGACCGAGAACTGCTCGGTCCGCCCGGCAGTCGCTTCGATTACGGCAGTACGCACCTCCATGTTGCTGGCCTGATGGCACAAACAATCGTGGGCAGCGACTGGAACAGCCTCTTCGACGAGCAGATCCGCAAGCCCCTGCAACTCGCACCTGAGTTCGCGTACTACGCCGCTCCCCGCCAAGGCATCGACGCCCGACCGTCCAACCCGTTGCTCGCCGGCGGCATGCGGGCTTCGATGAACGACTACGAGCGCGTGTTGCATTTCGTGTTCAACAAAGGCTGGTGGCAAGGATCGCAGCTGATGGCGTCGGGCATCTTCGATGCTCAAGCGATCGCGCCGTATCCCGACGCCATCATCGGCAGCTCGCCGAGCGGCATCGATGCGCGCTACGGACTGACTGCCTGGCTGGAGTGCAGCACTCCGGCCACCGGCTGCGCCACTATTTCCTCACCCGGTGCGTTCGGCTTCACCCCGTGGCTCGATCGAAGCGCCGGTTACTATGCAATCCTGGGAATGCAATTCGACGACGTGCAGGCGAACCGCGGCATTGGCACAGAGATCCAGCGGACGCTGAAACCGCTCATCGTCGACGCTATGATTCGTCGATGACATCGAACGCCGATATCGAAATGCGCTGGGTCCAAGCCTGGAACGAGGTTTATGAGATCGCCGGGCAGCAGCGCGATATTCCCTGCCAGCTTCCCGACTGGACCGTCGTCACATTGGACGACTGCCTCGGCTGGCTGCAGAACTCGGTGTACGCCGGTTATTCCGTACGAGTCGAAGCCGGATGGGTCGGCCACCGTCGCGGCATCATCGTGAATCGCGAGCAGCTGCTCTAGGTAGAAACATTGCCACGATGCCCAGCAGCGGCAGATAGGCAATGGCGTGGTAGACGAAATCGATGCTGGTGCGGTCGGCCAACATTCCCAACACTGCGGCACCCAGTCCGCCCATGCCGAACGCGAATCCGAAGAACAGGCCCGACACCATGCCCACCTTGCCGGGCATGAGCTCCTGCGCATAAACCAGGATCGCCGAGAACGCTGACGACAGCACCAGGCCGATCACGATCGTCAGCGTGGTGGTCCAGAACAGATTGGCATACGGCAGCAGCAGCGCGAACGGCGCGACGCCGAAGATCGAGATCCAGATCACCGGCTTGCGACCGATGCGATCACCCATGGGCCCGCCGAGCACCGTGCCCAAGGCCGACGCGAACAAGAAAAAGAACAGATGCAGCTGCGCGCTCTGCACTGTGAGCCCGAAGCGTTCCATCACGTAGAAGGTGTAGAAGCTGCTGAGGCCCGCCACATAAAAGTACTTGGAGAAGATCAGCACCAGCAGCACCGCGATGGCACCGATCACCACGTTGCGCGGATACGGCGACACGAATGTCACCTTCTTGCTGCCACTCGCAGCGATATGGTGAGTGACATACCAGCGACTCACTTGCCACAGCAGGCCGATGCCCAGCACGGCGACCAGACCGAACCAGGCGACACTACGCTGTCCAAAGGGCGCGATCACGGCAGCGGCAAGCAACGGACCGAGCGCCGTGCCCAGGTTGCCGCCCACCTGAAACACCGACTGCGCGAGACCATGCTGCCCGCCGGAAGCCAACCGCGCGATGCGCGATGATTCCGGGTGAAAGATCGATGAACCGACCCCGATGAACGCCGCCGCCACCAGCACGGTGCCGAAGTTCGGCGCAAAGGCCAACAGCATCAGTCCGACCAATGTAGAAGACATTCCGAGAGGCAGCGAGTACGGCTGCGGATGCCGGTCCGTAACCCATCCGACCACTGGCTGCAGCAGCGAGGCGGTCAACTGATAGGTCAGCGTGATCAGCCCGATCTGGCCGAAGCTGAGCGCGAACTCCCCTTTCAGGATCGGATACATTGCAAGAATCAACGACTGCATCATGTCGTTGACCGTGTGCGCGCTGCTGATGGCGGCCAGGATGCCCGTCGTTGGCTTATCCCGCAGGGGCTGGGTGATTTCGCGGGGCGTTTCGTTCGCGGCGAAGGCTGCTGTCGCGGAATTCTTCATAAAGGGGCCGTGACTCTGGAACGGGAAATCATGCGAGGATCCGTCATCCCTGTCTTGCGCCAACACACCATCGGCTATTGCGAAAAGGACATGGACCGACCGCGTCAACCCAAGGACTTGCTCGAAGCGCTCAAAGAGATCGAAGCGCAGTCCGCGCCCGTCAGTGGCCGTTCCACCGACTATCCGGCCGGGTGGCACATCGCGCCCCACGCGCACACCAAACATCAGCTGATCTATGCCGTGCGCGGCGTAATGATCGTGCAAGCCGAAGCCGGCCGCTGGGTCGTGCCGCCCACGCGTGCCATCTGGATGGCTGCCGGCATGAGACATGAAATTCGCTGCGTGGGTGAAGTTCACATGCGCAGTCTGCTGGTGATGCCGAACGCCGCGCCGAAGCTGCTCGATGGAACTCGCGCCGTGGGCATATCACCTCTGTTACGTGAGCTCATCCGTGCGGCCATGGAAGTGCGACAACCGTATCATCCCGACAGTCGCGACGGCCGCCTCATGCGATTCATCCTCGATGAACTGCGAGCTCTGCCGGTGCTACCTCTGCATCTGCAGATGCCCACCGACGCGCGGCTGCTGCGAATTTGCGAACAGTTGCAACAGCACCCGGACGACACTTCCACGATGGCCGATTGGGCACAGCGCCTGTTGATGGATGTGAAGACCATCCAACGCCTGTTCGCGAAGGAGACCGGCATGACCTTCGGCCAGTGGCGACAACAAGCACGCCTCTTGCGTGGGCTGGAACTGTTGGCGACCGGCGCGAAGGTCATCGACGTTGCATTGGCGCTGGGCTACGAGAGTCCCAGCGCCTTCGCCACCATGTTCCGCAGGCAGTTCGATCAGACGCCGAGTCAGTTCTTCGCCGAAAGCTGACGTCAATCCAGCGGCCGGATATTGATGTTCCGGAACCAGATCGGCTGCCCTTCCGCCTGTAACGCGATGTGACCGAACGAAAGCTGCAGCGGCGCGCCCGCGTCCAGCAAACGTCGCGCATCCGCATCCTGGGGATCGAGCTGTGGATGCCGGTACCGCAGCACCTCTGCGCCATTGATTCGATGGATGACTTCATCGTGTCCATGCACTTCGATTTCCGCGGTAACCCACTCGTCCAGCGGGAACAGCTTGGACTTCGAATCGATGATGTGGTCCGTCAGCAGCTTGCCAGCGAACTCCAGATTGGTGCCCGGAGTCACCGCGTTCGCTGTCTGCGTGCCGGCGGTGGCGCCGGCGGCGAGGAACTGGAACTCCATGCTGACGGGGAACGCCTGTTCCAATCGCAGGCTCAGAGGCGATTGCGAATGAATCATCACGCCGCTGTTGAGCTTCGCCCAGTGAGGCGCATCGGCAACGGCGCGCCCCACGATTCGATATTCGAGCTTGAGGATGTAGCTCGAATAAGGTTGATTGGTGTACAGATGGCCAAAGCGATTCTCGAACTTCGACCAGCCGTCGTAGCTCACCTTGAGCACGCCGTCCTCGACTCGAAACGTATTGGCGTAGTTCTCGTTGAGCGGCCGATTGGCGATCTTGATGGTCCAGCCCGACAGATCCTTGCCGTTGAACAGCGCGTGCCAGTTTTCCGCCTTTGAGGCAGCGGCCTCGGCACTCAACGTCCCGATCGCAGCCAGCGCTGTGACGATAAATCTCGCGAGTCTCATGGGCATGCCTTTCCTTTCACTGCGCCGGAGGGACGCGGTGGAGCCTGCAAGATATAGTATCCTCAACGTTGAAACATCCCATGTGAGCCGCCGTGCCAGCAAAATTCGACATGAAATTATGGTTAACCCTCGCCGGACTCAGTTGTGTCGCATCGCTGGCGCCGGCCGCTCAGGCGGCGTGTAAACAAGGCGCTTACGCAGCTGCCGACGGCGACTTCGTCGTGATCGGCCCGCTACCAAACTCACAATCGCCCGGTCAGCGGTATCTGTTCCGCGACGGCCGTCGCGGCAGCACCGCTGACGACAAAGCGCCTGCCACGTGCGTGGACGATGTAGTGTCGATCAAAAAGAGCGATGGCGCCGTGGAGCGCTGGACGCAAATTCCGCTGACCGCGACCGATACCCAGTTCTCCAGCGTCGAAACACGGCTCGCCGGGCGATTGATCGAGCCGAGCGCAGCAAGCAGCGAGCGGCCGTTGGTGGTGATGGTCCACGGATCGGAGCGAACACCTGCGCTGAACTCACCTTATGCCTATTCGCTGGCCGCACAAGGCGTCAGCGTGTTCGTCTACGACAAGCGCGGCACCGGCGATTCCAAGGGGGAATACACGCAGAACTTCGAGCTCCTCGCCACCGACGCCGCGGCCGCGCTCGCTCATGCGAGAACGATGGCGCGGGGTCGCTTCGGTCGAGCGGGCTATTTTGG
>JGI10216J12902_101114069_pt1 | contig 14351 bp, 6 predicted proteins | sample KanNatreferecore_FD_12902 | JGI IMG/M metagenome (IMG submission 12902)
GGCTCGCGGACCTGCCGGTACCAAGCTGTGACCGGCCCATCTCTCCCAGCCGCATCAGAGTCACCGCCGACCAACTTGAGGTTGTAGTAGCGAGTCACGTTGGTCGCGAAATCGGCGAGCGTTGCGATCATCGCTTTGTGGATAGCAGTCGGTGGCTGCGTAGCGGACGCGCCGCACTGATGACCGATCGCCTCCAGTTGTGTCAGGAGACGCGCGAGATCGTGCCCATAACGACGAAGGGCCCCATCAGGCGGAAAGGCGCCTCCGTGCCCTAGCGCATGACTGATCGCGAGGCCGAGTTTGCACGCACGCTCAAAGCCGATTGAAAGGGCGAAGAATGCTTGCGTGTAGTAGCCCGGTTGCGCGTAGTTGGCTCGGCCGAGGACTGTGGCGCCGAAAGCGATGTGCTCAGCCGCAAGACCGGCTTCACTTGCGAGCGCCTGCCACTTCGCGTTCACCTAGCTCACTCCTGGACCAACGGAAACCTCAGGAGGCGGAGCGTTCGCGGTGACTGCAAAGTTGACCCGCCGATGACACTCGTCGCTGTCAGGGACGCCGACTCTCGGTCGAGTGCGATCAGACGGCCTAACTTTCGTCCGTGGTCGGCTCCTCACGCCGCCTTCTTCTTCGTGCCACGGCTTCGCCCGGGAGCGCCTCAGCACAGTCCTCGCAAAGATCGGCACGCTTAAGACCTCGCCGCTCGTCGTCGAACTTAACGCGCATCTTGGCGCCCTTGCCTTCGGCGACTTCTTTTCCGCAGTTGTCGCAGACGAGAATGATGATGGTCTTCCTAGCCATGCGCCTCCTCAGCTCGCAGGCCTCCGATTCGCGATTGCGGGTTCGGCTCCTGCCGCTGCTGAGCCGCTGACAAGGCCGCCTCAACCCGTTCAATGCACCGTTCGAGTTGTTGACTGATCTCAAAATCCCACAACCGGAGCACGATCCATCCCATTGCGACGAGTGTCGCGTCCGCCTCGCGGTCGCGTCGCACGTTCCCGTTGATCTTCTCGTCCCAGTAAGCGCCTGACTTGCCAGGCGTGAAGGCGGATGGATGTCCGTGCCAAAAGGCGCCGTCGACGAACACGGCGACGCGCTTTCGCGCCCATACGAGATCGGGTCGCCCAGGCAAAGTACGCACGTCCAGCCGGTAGCCACGAAGCCCCCTCGACCACAGAGCCCGACGGAGTAGAAGTTCAGGCTTTGTATCGCGCCGCCGGATCCGCGACATCGTCAGAGATCTCTGTTCTCTTGTGAGGTTGTCGCCCACGAGCTAGTGATCGCGCCAGAACTGGCGTAGCTTGACGAGCTTCGGAGGACCCCCGGCGAGCGCGACGAAAGCCTCTCCGTCAGCAAGCGATCGGATCGCCTTGGCCAAGTTGCGATCGGTCGGATCGAGATTCCGCGCCGCCGCGGTCGCTGACTGTGCATCGGGAAGACGCATGTAAATCTTCGTCTGTGCATTAGTCCCGGCCTCACCGGGGAGATCGCCCGGGCGTTGAGTCGCGAGAATCACGGCAAGCCCCTTGCTCCGGAGCTCGCGCACCATCGATCCCACTGAATGAAAGCTTGCGACTCGGTGTGCCTCGTCAATCACAAGGGTGTAGATGACCTCGTTGTAGACCTGGGGCATCTCGAGAAGCTTCAGGTAGATCGCTGCGAGGATGAAGCCGGCGGCGAGAGTTGTGGTCAAACCGGTACCCGGTATGTGGTTCAGGCCGAAGATGACGTCGTTCATGATCAGTTGACCAAGGGGTGGCCCCTCGCCGAAAAGCTCCGTCTGTGTCAGATCCCCAATGACGCCTCGTAGGTCGTCGTCCAAGTAGGCATGAACGTCGAGGAGCGTTGGGAACGCGTTGTGCGTTCGTCGCTTCTCGTCGTAGGCGCTCTCAAGCGCCTCCTGAAGCTTGTGCAGCTGTCGATGCCCGAGTCGCGTGAACGAGCGAGCAGCGATATCGACCGTATCCCGCAGTTCGATGATTAGCGCAAGGAGAGCTCGTCTTGTTGCATCGTCGGTCGCGAGCGGGTTGTAAGGCAGACTCTCGTTCCACAGGTCGTAGAAAGTCGCGCCAGTTCGAGCAGGGAAATCATCTCCGTAGTCGTTCTTAAAGTCGCAGACGCCGAAGTGGGAACCCTTTGAGTGGAGCTGCGCAAGGAGGCTCTTTATGAACTGCGTCTTGCCGGCGCCTGATGTGCCGTAAATCTCCACGTGTCCGTTCGATAGGGCTCCTTCGCCTACGACCCGCCATTCGATCAGTTCGCCGGTCTCCCAATCCCACCCGAGCTCGGGATGAACTAGCTGCGGCTCCGTCGGTTCTTCGTGTCGCAGCTCCGGCTCAGCAGGCGGGGGTTCAACTTCTTCGACACTCGGCGCCGGCGGTGCCGGCTCGGGCTCAGGCTCGGGCTCGGGCGTCACGCCTCCGATCGGCTCCTCGGATTCGTCGGGCGCCTGCTCGAACTGCACTCGACGGGTCTTCGTTGACGACGGAAGGGTGGACGGCCGGTGTCGGCCGTACGAAGATGCGTGGGATCAGTATGCGCAGCTTCCTGAAGGAGATCCGGCGTGAGGGCCATAGCGCTGATTACGATCGGAACGCGGTCCCGAAGGAGCGCGTGTTGGTAGTGGTGCGGCGCCTCAGGAGCGCCTGGTCGGAAGACCATCCCGAGACCTGCCCACTCCAGCGTGCCTTCGCCGCGTCGGAAGGCGTCGAGCGCCGCAAGGTCGTCCTCGCCGAGTCGGAAGCGGTTTTCACTGATTCAGGACAAGAACGGCAAGACGGTCTCGGTCACCGGTCACGGGATCGAGAACGGCGGCCTCGGTTTCGGTTAAGAACGAAGCGACCGAGAAGCGGCTGGACGAACGGGTGCCGACCAAAGCGCTGAGTTCGTCCAGCCGCTCGGACATGACCGGACTACCTCGAGAGGCGCTTTCGTGCGCGCGCTTCAGGCCCTGCGCGCCGTCTTCCTCTCGACCGGCTACGAAAAGGACAGACGCGAGGCACCCGAGCGCGGCCGATCGGTTGAGGAAATCATCAGTCGGTGCGAGCAACCCGACGGCCTCGCGCGCAAGCGCTTCTGCCTTCTCAAACTCGTCGTGGTGTGCGAGTACCTCCGCGCGAACGAGGCGCCACAGCGGCTGCGCCTCGATGTCGTCCTCGGCGGCGATGTCTTCACCTTCGCGCGTCAGCGCTTCCGCGTCGTCTAGCCGGCCCTGCACGAGGAGCGCCTCCGCAAGGAGACCTGTGACCGACGAGAGGATGTAGCGCTCCCCGAGCCGGAAGAAGTAGTCGTAGCCGCGGCGCAGCTCGCGCTCAGCAGCCACGGCGTCGCGGGCGAACAGCTCCACCCGGCCCGAACACAGCGAAACCGTCGCGGCATCGACCCACAAGCCGAACTCCTCGAACGTATCGACCGCCTGGCGGCACATCTCACGAGCTCGGTCGAAGTCGCCCCGCAATGCTACGAGCTGGAAGCGGTCGAGATCGTCGCGGGGACCGCGATCTGGAAGCTGGCGGCGAGCCTCGGTGGGGTCGCGAGCCTGATCGAGCACCCGGCGCGAATGACCCACGCGTCGATTGCGGACGCGCCCTTCGCGGCCCCGCGGAACCTCAATCGGTTGTCGGTCGGGATCGAGTCCCCGGACGACCTGATCGCCGACCTCGAGGCTGCGCTCGTCCGCTCCGCCGCCGCCGGCGCGTAACCGCGGCGGCGCGCCTTCCGGCACAGTCCCGGCGCAGACACGCGCACCATCGCCGGCTACGTTCTTGTAGGGGGCACACGCCCTCTAGGGGCAGTGAGGGGGCGGTCGCCGTCGGCCCCGGCGAGACCTATGGCAGCGGCACTCGCGGCGTCTTTACGACGCCGAGCAGCTCCAGGATCTCGTCGGCCTCCGGCGCTTCGGAGTGCTCGACCTCTGCGATCGCGCGCAGCGTCAGCGCGACCTCGTAGTCGGCGCCAGCCGCTCGGGCAGCGTCGAGGCTCGACTCGAAGTGCGGCTTCGCGTCATCCAGCGGCGCCCGCGACTGGACGATCGCGTACCCGAACAGGCGCTCGAGCAGGGATCGAAGGGCGACCGAATTGTTGGTGAGCAGCGGCTCCAGCATCTCAGACGCATCGCGGTACCGCCCGCCGAACACAAACGATTCGGCCAGCCAAGCCTCAGTCTCAGACGCATGGAACTCAGAGCCCATCTCTTCCAATTGCGCCAGTGCGTCCCGTAGCCGTTCTTCCGATGCGGCGAAGTTCCCCCCTCGTGCGTCCGCGCGCCCGAGCATCGCTGTCGCGTACGCGATACCGATGCCGTACCCGCCAGCGCGGAAGACGCGCAGAGCCTCCTCCAGCAGTCGTCGTGCCTGCTCCAGCCATCCTTGGTCCGAAAGGACCTCCGCCTCGTTCATCTGCGCACGTGCGACGTTGACGACGTCGCCGGCACGCCTGCTCGTGTCGCCACCACGGCGATACCATTCGATCGCCTCGTTCCAGCGGCCTTCGTGGTGAGCCTGGAGCCCTTTGTTGTTCAGCGCGCTCGCGAGACGAACGAGTTCCCCGGCCTCCTCGAGGATCGCAATTGCCTCGTCCCGTCGGCCGTTCGACACGTTCCCGGGTCCGAACAGACGCGCTACGTACTCGATGTAGTACGCATGCGCCATACGCACCCGCTCGCCACGCGCGAGCGCGTGCGCCGCCGCGCGCTCCGCCCATTCGATCGCCTGCTCGAAGTGCCCCTGCCGGTACTGCAAGGCCGCGTTGGCGATCTCGAGGTCGATCTGCGTAGCTACCAATCCTCCCTCGGCACCGGCAAGTTCGACGGCGTCGATCCCGCGCCTGAACCAATCCAGCGATTGGCGGTACTGCCCCCGACGCTCGCATACATACCCCTCCTTGCCGAGCAGCCGCGCCTGCGCCTCGACATCTCCTCCATACAAATCGCGCGCGCGCGCGTACGCGGACTCTGCATCGTCATAGCGCGCAGCCAGGTCCGCCACGTCGCCCAGCGCTTCCGCGACCGGTGCGACCTGCCCCGGCTCCAGCTCGAGACGCGCCGCGGCCTCGAGCGCAAACTGGTACTGCTCGAGCGCATCGACGTTTGCGAAGCGCCGCTGCGCATCCCGTCCCGCCTCGACGGCATACCGCCACGCGCGCTCGTACTCCTCGGCGCGGAAGAAGTGGACCGTGAGCAGCGCCACGGTCGCGCCGCGCCGCTCGAGCGCCTCGCCCACCCGCGCGTGCACCTCGCGTCGGCGTTTGAACGACAGTCCTTCGTACGCGACGCCGCGGAACAGGTCGTGCACGAACGAGAGTGCGCCGCTCCCCTCCCACGCCACGAATTCGGCCAGGCGATCCCAGCGCCCAAGATCGTCTACGCCTTTGAGCTCGGGCTCGAGGATCTCCGCGACAAGGTCGAGCTCGAAACGTTGCCCGAGGACCGAAGCATTGCGGAGCAGGAACCGGTCCTCCGGCGCCAGTGTGTCGATTCGCGACAGGATCACAGACTCCACGCGGTCCGGCAGCGTCTCGAGGTCGCCAGCGTCGCGCGAGGCGGCGACCAGCTCGCGCACGAACAGCGGGTTGCCGCCGGAGCGTTCCGCAAGGAGCGTCAGCGCTTCGGCCGCAAGCGCAGAATCACCTGCAGCGGCGGCCGCGAGTGTCCGTGCGGCGTCGAGCCCCAGCGGCTCGAGCCGGAGGTTGTGATGGCCCTGGACGTCGTGCGTGAGGTCGTCGCCCTGCGGGCGGCGAGTGACACAGATCAGCCAGGGCCGCAGCGCCGGCCCACGGACCATGTTCCGGATCACCTCACGCGAGGCGTCGTCGATCCAGTGCGCGTCTTCGATCACGACGAGCGCCGGCATCATCAGCACCCGAGTCAGGAAGTCTTCGACGCTCGCGAGCAGCCGCTCACGGCGGAACTCCGCAGCGATCTCCTCCGTCTCCGGCGTCGGCTCGACCTCGGCACCGAACGGGAGCGCGAGCAGCGGCAGCCACGGCGCTAGGTCCGGCATGACCGTGCTGATCCAGGTCGTGAGATGGGTACCCGCCGCAGCGGCGTCCATATCGGGAGTGATGCCGGCGACGGGTCGCACCAGCTCACGCAGAGCGGCATACGGCGACGATGACGCGTATTGATCGCAGCGCACGGTCAGCTGCATGAAGCCGATCGCCTGTGCCTTCAGCTCGTCGACGAGCCTCGACTTGCCGATCCCGGGTTCGCCGACGAGCTCAACGACCTGTTGCTGATGCATCCGCACCGCGTTCAGCGCTTCCGTCATCGCCGCCAGCTCCTGCTCACGGCCGACGAGCGGCACGGCGGCGGCGGGCTCCTCTTCGCGCACGCCCGTGATCGCACCGACGCGGTAAGCGGTGACGGCAGCCTCCTTGCCCTTCATGAGGAAGGGCTGGGCCTCGCTCTCGAACCTCGTGCGCGAGGGATCGAGGACGTCGGCCGTCGCGAGCAGCTGCCCCGGCTCCGCCCGACCGACCAGCCGAGCCGCGAGATTCACGGTATCGCCCATCACCGCGTACGCCCGGCGGCTCGAGGCACCGATGTCGCCGCAGAAAGCGGGGCCGCGATTGACGCCGGCGCGGATCGTGAGACGCGTGTCCGCGTCGAGGACGGTCCGCAGAGCGCGCAGCATCCGCTCCTCGTCGGCGCCGGTCGAAGACGGAGCGCCGGCGACCAGGTAGATCTTGCCGCCGTCGACGTCGATATCGGACTCGAGCCACGTGACGCCGAGGTCGGCACTGGTCTGCGCGATCAGAGTGGAGAGCTCGTCGAGTGCCGCGTGGACGCTCTCCGCGCCTTCCGCCGCGAGGAACTCGTCGATCCCGCTGAACTTCACGAATGCAGCAGCGACCTGCCGGTGTTCTGCCTCGCCCGCCTCGAGGACGAGCTGAGCTCGGAGCGGCTCGGGGACCCATGACTCCAGGACGCCCGGGTCGACGACGGGCACGGCGACGTCGAACCGACTCGGCTCACCCTCCTCCTCCAGCTCCCGCAGCAGCCGCCCTCCGGGCCGAGCATCACCGAGCCATTCCGCCTCCACGGCCTTGGCCGTGGTTTCGTTGACGAGGATCTCGCCGCTGCCGGCGTCGGACTCGAGCCGAATCGTGGCCGTTGCGGCGGGCCCCGTCACCAGCAGCTCGCGATGTCCTGCATTGACGACGAAGAAATGGCAGGCGCCGCTGTAGACGCCGCAGGACATCCCGAGACTGATCGAACCGACGGAGGTCATCGTCGACCCCGTTCGGCGAATGAACCATTGCATGTCCGTCGCCGCCCGGCAGGCGCGCCGCTCGTGATCCGGCCCGTCGAAGAGGATCAGGAGCGCGTCGCCGCGGAACTTGAGGACGTCGCCGGCGAGGCGATTCGAAATCCCGATCAGGCCCTCGAAGACGCCCGAGATCAGGAGAATGAGCTCTTCCGCACCCGCTCGACCCTTCGCCTGCAGACGCTCTGACAGGCTGGTGAAGCCGGAGATATCCAGGGAGACGAGCGTCCCATCGATCTCACGCCGCTGCTCGTCGGGCGCCCCCGCCCAGTCCCGCACGAGGCGCGGCAGGTACGGCTCGAAGCGGGCTTGCGTCACGCTGCTCCGAATCTTGGCGCTCCTTTCGAGTTAACGGAAGAGCAGGTCCTTAAAAGTATGAGCTTGTAAACAACTTCATTTGGGGTCATACTGCCTCGGTCTGCGGAGAACGGCGAGGAAGGCGGTAGGTTCCTTGCGCCGAAAGGTGCTCATCTCACTCGCGTTCGTGGCGGCGGCTCTCGTGCCGGCCGGAGCTTCTGGTCACGCCCCGGGTCTCGTCTGGTCGGCGCCGATGAACCCGGGCGACGCGCCCGTGATCGATGGAACGGTCGGAGCCGCGGAGTGGGCTGCGGCGACGAGCGTGAGCGTGCCGTTCGGCGGCCACCCCACGACCGTCCGCTTCATGCGCGATGCGAACTACCTCTACGTCGCCGCCACCGTGACCGACAACAGCCAGCCCGTCGGCTCGTCGTTCACCGCGTTCTTCGACAACAACCACGACGGCGTCAGGAATCGCGGCGACGATGCCATTGCGGCAAGCACGGGCGCGCAGGGGTCGCAGGGACCCAACAACGACTTGTTCTGGAACGGGACGAACGACGCGGCGGACGTATCGGACGGCGGAACCTCCGACGTGGCTGGAGCGGGGACGACGACGCCGAAGAATGTGAGCTTCGAGATCCGGCACCCGCTGTGCTCCGCCGACCACAGCCACGACTTCTGCGTCGGCGCCGACGGCGCGACGCTGGGCATCGACCTGCAGTACTCAGGCGAGGGCTCCGGCGCCCTGCGCCGCTTCCCCTCGGACAACCTCGGGGACGCGAGCGCCTGGGCCGACCTCCAGATTCCGTCCTCGGGCCCCGCGGTCTCGTCGGCGAGCATCTCGATCGGCGCGCCCTCGACCGCCAACCCAGGCGCCGCCTCGGTCAAGATCTCCGACATCCCGGTGTCGGCGCTGCAGGCAGCGGGATCACAACCGTCCTCCGCGGGCCTCGGCGGGATCGGCCTGGGTGGAATCGGCCTCGGCGGTATCGGCCTCGGGGGCATCGGCCTCGGCGGCATCCCGATCGGAGACCTTGGCCTGGGCGGCATCGGCCTCGGCGGCATCGGCCTCGGCGGCATCGGCCTGGGCGGCATCGGACTCACGCCGGAAAACCTCACGCAAAACGGACTCGGCGGCATTCCGCTCTCGACGATTCCGCTGCTCCTGCCGCAGCGTTGGGAGGACCACCTCGTCGGAACGCCGTTCGCAGGGCTCCCGCTCCAAAACGTAACGCTCGCCGACGTCATCAATACGTCGGCCGTGAACGGCGTGACGCTGGGAGGTCTCGATCTCTCCGCGACGGGGCTCGGTGGGATCGGCCTCGGCGGGATCGGGCTCGGTGGAATCGGGCTCGGCGGCATCGCGCTCGGCCCCATCGGCCTCGGCGGCATCCCAATCGGCGGCGGCACCACGACCGACGAGAACCTCGCGGACTGGTGCACCTACATCAACCAGCAGCCGGGATTCGCGGGTACTTGCTCCAGCGGCTCGTCGCTGTCCAACCAGACGATGATCGGACTCGCGCTGTCGGGCGTCCCGCTCAACGACGTGCCTTGGGACAGCATCTCCCTCAACAGCATCGGCCTCGGCGGAATCGGCCTGGGCGGGATCGGGCTCGGCGGCATCGCGATCGAAGATCTCGGGCTCGGAGGGATCGGCCTCGGCGGGATCGGGCTCGGCGGGATCGGGCTCGGCGGGATCGACATGTACAACGCCGGGCTGGGCGGGATCGACATGCGCGTCAACGGGCTCGGCGGCATCTCGATCGGGAGCCTGTCTGACGACGCGAAGGCGATGGTCCTCGTCTGCACGGGCACGTTCACCTGTTCCAACTCCGCGACGCTCCTCGACGCCTGGCTGGCCAACGCGATCAATCCGAATGCCAGCGTCGGCGACATCGGCTACTACCGCGACGCGAACGGCAATCCGATCCTGCTCGCGGACCTGCTCAAGGGCCTTCCCGACGACGTGAGCGTCGCCGACCTCCTCGCGACGCTCCTGCAGGTGAGTGCCTACGACTGGGAGTCTCTGCCGCTCGACCGGTTCCCGCTGCAGGCCTTCTCGAAAGACGGCGGCGTGATCACCTACAGGCTCGACTATCAGCTCAACGGATCCGGCCAAGGCACCGGTACCGCAGAGATCAACGTGTCGCTCCCGCCTGGCCTGTACGTGAAGGATTCGACCGTGAGCACCACCTCGGGCGGTGGCCCGGCGCCTACTGTAGGCGAGCCCGTGCTCTCGGGACCGAGCGAGCTGGAGTGGGACGTCACCGGCATAACGCTCGGCGTGCAGCAGCACCTAAGCTTCCAGCTGCGCCCCGGCCTCGACCTCGGCACCGACACTGCCACCGCGAAGATCCGCACGCCCGACGTAAGCAGCACCCCCGCGCCCGACCCCGCGAAGACGGAGATCGTACAGCCGGGCGGAAACGGTGACCCGGCGACGGCGCCGGTCATCAGCCCGAACACCCTCTACGTCGGCTACACCCCGAACGGCGGCGACCGCGATTACTTCCGCCTTCCGGTGCCGGCGGAGGGGACGACGGTCACCGTCCACCTCAGCCACCTGAAGATGGACGACGACCTGGTCGTATTCGGCGCTGCACCCGCTCCGTTGCGCGTCCCGCACGCAGGCTCGATCCCGCTCGGCGGCCAGCCTGTTGCCGACGTCCCCTACTCACTACGGCAGCGGACGCAGGCGATCACCCCCGAAGCGCAGTCCGACATCACCCAGACCCTCAACGGTCAGCCCGCGCTCGGGATCTCCGACAACCGCGGGACGGCGGACGAGGAAGTCACGTTGGGCACGGCCGAGGCTGCCAGCGGATACCTGACGATCCAGGTCTCGAGCTACGACGGCAGCTACTCCGAACACCCGTGGCTCCTGCGCGTTGAGGAGGTCCCGCCTCCGGCCCTCCCGGCAAGCTGCAACCAGCCGACCACGAACGGCGGGGGCAGCGCGAAGCCGCTCCCGACGATCCCCGGGAACGCGAGCACGCTGTACCTCATCAACGCGAAGCGGTTCGGTGACCTCTACGGCGCGGCCGCGGAAACCGATGTCCTGACGAAGCTCCAGACGCTCGCTTCGCGCAGCGACGCCGCGGGCGGCGCCGTCGTCCCGGTGGAAGGCGACCCCGCGGTCGCGAGCGCGTACGCCGACTGGACGTCGAGCGGCGCGAACTACTGCTCGGCGGGCAAGGCGAACGACGTCGTCCGGGCGATCGGCAAGCTGCTCGATCGGATCGTGTCGCCGAGCGTCAAGTACATCGTGCTCGTCGGCGACGACCCCGTCATCCCGCACGGACGCATCCTCGACAACACCTCGTTCGCCAACGAGCGCGGCTACGCGACCACCTTCTACGCCGCACAGAACAACGAGTACCTGAGCTCCTACGCGGGCGGCTTCCTGCCGACGGACGATCCCTACGGCGACGCCGACTACACCGGAACCGGCCCGTATGTGCCCGAGCTCGCGATCGGCCGCCTCGTCGAGACGCCGAGCCAGATCATCTCGCAGCTCGACCAGTACCTCAGCCGCAACGGCGCCGTCGCTCCCGCACGCTCCGTCGCGACCGCGTACGACTTCCTCACCGACGGCGGGCAGGCAATCGCAGCCGCGCTGAAGAACGACCTCGGGGCCGCGCCGCAGTCGCTGCTGATCTCGGACAGCTGGACGAAGAACGACCTCGTCAACGCGCTCTTCCCGGGCGCCGGCGGGCCCGAAATCGACTCGATCAACGCGCACTTCGACCACCAGCGCTCCCTGCCGGCAGACCAGAACGCCGGTGGGACCGAGAACAACCTCTTCACGACGGCCGACGTCACAGCTCTCGGCGCGAACGCCGCCGCCGGTCGCATCATCTTCTCGATGGGTTGCCACTCCGGCGTGTCCGTCGCCGACGTGGTCTTCCCGAACGCACTCGGCTCTGACTGGGCGCAGACGTGGGCCGGAGCGGGTGCGATCGACTGGGTCGGCAACACCGGCTACGGCCTCGGAGACACCGACGCGGTCGCGTACTCTGAGCGCCTCAACCAGCTCTTGGCGCAGAACCTCGACGGCTCGATGACCGTCGGCGAGGCGCTGACGTACGCGAAGCAGGAGTACGGCGCGATCCCGAGCATCAGCGGGTACGACGTGAAGGTGATCAACGAGGCGTCGATGTACGGCCTGCCGATGTACCGCTTCGGCACCGGGGGCACCGGCGCGGCGACGCCCACGCCGCTTCCGACCTCGACCGATCCGTTCACCGGTCTCACCTCAACCTCGTTCTCGCTGTCGCCGAGCTTCACCAAGGTGACGAGGCCGCGCGGCAGCTACTACACGGTGAACGGCAACGCGTCCTTCGTGAACCGGCGCCCGATCCAGCCGATCACGAACCTCGACGTCACCGAGCCGAACCTGGTGGCGCACGGCGCGCTCGTCACAGGGCTCGCCTCGCAGGACGAGGGCAACTTCGACCCGATCTTCAGCCGCGTCGTCGATGATCTGTCGGCGTTGTCGCCCGAGCTGGTCGGATTCGTGAGCTTCCCCTCGAGGCTGCAGTCGATCGTGTCGCTGAAGACCCCGAACGGCGCGCGCCAGCGCCTCGTCGTGTACGCAGGTCAGTTCAGGAGCGGCACGAGCGCCGGCATCGGTTTGCAGCGGCTGTTCACGAGCCTGTCGGGGACGGTGCTCTACTCGCCGCCCGGCACCACCGATTTCTCGGCGCCGACGTTCGGCCCCGTTAGCGCCGGGCGTGTCGGCAACAACGTGGCGTTCAGCGTGAACGTGACCGATCCGGACGGCGCGAGCGACGTGAAGCGCGTGCTGGCGATCTACAGGGACAGCACCGGCGTCTGGCGCAAGGCCGAGTTCTCGCACACCGGAAATCTCTGGAGCGGCGGAGGGCCCGCGAGCGGCGACAACGTCGAATGGTTCATCCAGGCGGCCGACGCCGCGGGCAACGTCGGAGTCACGAGCAACAAGGCCGACATCGAGCCGCTCACGCTACCGGTCACGGGCACGATCTCGGCCCAGGCGAGCGGCCAGCAGACGAACGGCTGGTACACCGGCCCCGCGACCGTGACGCTGACCGGCGACCCGGGCGTCACGATCACCTACAGCGTCGACGGATCGCCGTTCCAGAGCTACGTCGGGCCGTTCCAGGTAACGGGCACCGGCGCCCACGTCGTCTCGTTCCGCGGGAGCGACGGCTCGTCCGGCACGATCATCATCGCGATCGACGTAACGCCGCCCGAGGTGATCTACACGGCTCCGGTCGTCCTCCTCGTAGGCCAGACCAACTTCAATTTCTACAGCTGCGCGGATGCCGGCTCCGGCGTCGCCACTTGCACCGCCGGAACGATCGACACTTCGACCGCCACGCCGTCGGGGACCACGCGCTCGGTCACCGTGACCGCGACCGACTTCGCCGGTCATACAACCAGCACGTCGATCCCGTACACGGTCGTCCGCGGCACGCAGACGATTACGTTCGACCCGATCCCGAACAAGACGTACGGCGATCCGGACTTCCAGGTATCCGCGACCGCCTCGTCGGGCCTGCCGGTCACGTTCTCCGCGAGCGGCAACTGCACAATCAGCGGCTCGACCGTCCACATCACCGGCGCCGGCTCCTGCACGATCACGGCCTCCCAAGCCGGCAACACGAGCTACGAGCCTGCGCCGAACGTCAGCAGGACGTTCTCGATCGCGAAGGCTGCACTGACCATCACGGCCAATAACCGCTTCAAGTTCTACGGCGAGACTCTCGACCTCGGCACCACCGCCTTCACCGCAACCGGTTTGGTGAACTCCGACACCGTGGCCGGCGTAACGCTGACGAGCGACGGTGCCGCAGCATCCGCGCCGATCGGGGTCTACGACATCGTCCCCAGCAACGCGGTCGGCAGCGGCCTCTCGAACTACAACATCACCTACAAGAACGGCAAGCTGACCGTCGGAGTCGCCGGATTCGTCGGCCTCGACAGCGTCTCGATCAGCTCGACCAGCGCACTCGTAGACAGCTATCAAGGACCCGCTCCGTACTCCTCCACGTCGGCTACGAAGCAGGCGGAGGTGCTCAGCAACGGGTCGATCACAATCGGCGGCGCGAAGATCTACGGAAACGTGCGCTCGACCGCCGGCAGCGTCACTCTCACGAAGGACAGCCTCGTCACGGGTAACGTCACCGCGGGCACCACCGTCTCGAACAACAACGGGACCGTGCAGGGGAAGATCACGCAGAACCAGCCGGTGCCGAAGATCAACGCGCCTCTCCCTGCCGCGTGCAGCCCGTACAGCTCGACAAGCGGCGTCAGCGGCGGCACGTTCACGTACAGCAAATCGACCGGCGACCTGTCGATCACGAAGGGTAAGGCGACGATCGCCAACGGGACCTACTGCTTCCACAACGTTTCCCTGAGTGGCGGCTCGACCCTGAACCTCACCGGGCCCGTCGTCCTCAACCTCACCGGCATCCTCAATACGAGCGGCGGCAGCATCGTCAACACCACGAACAATGCCGCGAACCTCAAGATCTCGAGCAGCTATACGGGCTCGAGCGGCGTCTCCGTCAGCGGCGGCACCAGCACCTACTTCAGCATCTACGCGCCCGGCACCGCCGTCTCGATCAGCGGTGGGTCGCCCGTGTTCGGCGCGATCCTCGGCAAGTCGTTCACCTCCGCGGGGAACTCGAAGCACCACTACGACACGGCGCTCGCCGGCGTGTGGGGCTCGTTCTTCGGCCCCTAGGTGAGACTGATCTCCCTCGCCCCGTTGAGAAGCGGCTCCTCGACCCTCTTCCTCGC
>JGI10216J12902_100872246_pt1 | contig 14345 bp, 11 predicted proteins | sample KanNatreferecore_FD_12902 | JGI IMG/M metagenome (IMG submission 12902)
GGCGATGAGGACCTGCGCACACTGGCCGCCGCCCGCCGGAAGGAGGCACTCAGGGCCGGGATTACCCACCTCGAGATCAAGTCGGGATACGGGCTCGATGTCGCCACGGAGCGGAGGCTCTGTCAGATAGCGGCCGAGCTGACGGACGACGTCACCTTCCTCGGCGCTCACGCTGTGCCATCCGAGTACGAGGGCCGGGCCGATGAGTACGTCGAGCTCGTCTGCGGAGAGATGCTGGAGGCCTGCGCGGCGTTCTGTCGCTGGATCGACGTCTTCTGCGAGACGGGCGCGTTCGATGCCGAGCAGTCGCGCCGGGTCCTCGAGGCCGGCCGCTCCGCGGGGCTCGGGCTGCGGGTGCACGGCAACCAGCTGGGCCCGGGACCAGGCATCCGCCTCGCGGTGGAGATGGGCGCCGCCTCGGTCGACCACTGCACGTACTTCGACGACGCCGACGTCGAGGCGCTCGCAGCGAGCGACACCGTCGCCACCTTCCTCCCGGCGACCGACTTCTCGACGCGGCAGCCCTATCCGGACGCGCGCCGGATGATCGATGCGGGCGTCGGAGTCGCGATCGCGACCAACACCAACCCTGGATCCAGCAACACGACCTCGATGAGCTTCTGCATCGCCCTCGCTGTTCGCGACATGGAAATGACGATCGAGGAGGCTCTCTTGGCGGCCACTCTGGGAGGTGCCAAGGCGCTCCGCCGCGACGACGTCGGACGCCTCACGCCCGGGGCCCGCGCAGACGCGGTCGTGCTCGACGCGCGCTCCTACATCGACCTCGTCTACCGGCCGGGCGTGCCGCTGATCGGTGCCGCCTTCGTCGCCGGCCGTGAAATCGGGCCTCCCTGGTGAGGGCCGCCTAGCCCACGCTGGGGGAGGAATCTCCCCCGGGACCCAGGCTCGCCGCCTCTAGTTTCGACTGTGCCATGGCCACGCCAGAGTCGACGGCAGGGCTCCGGCCGAAGAGCGAGACATGACGCGGTTGGGCCCCCCAAATCGGGTCTATGCGGTCGTGAAGCGAGGGATCGACATCCTGCTCTCGGCGGTTGCGCTCGTTCTGCTCGCGCCACTTCTTACGATCGTGGCCCTCGCGGTGAAGATCGAATGCAGGGACGCGCCGATCCTCTTCCGGCAGACCCGCTGCGGCAGGCTGGGGCGGCGATTTCAGATGTGCAAGTTCCGGACGATGACCCCGAACGCCCAGGAGCTGAAGGAGTCGCTCCGGGAACGCAGTGAGGTCGCCTGGCCGGATTTCAGGCTCGAGCACGACCCGCGGGTCACCCGCCTCGGGCGCTACCTGCGGAAGACGAGCATCGACGAGCTTCCCCAGCTCTGGTCGGTCCTCAAGGGCGACATGAGCCTGGTGGGACCGCGTCCGACGAGCTTCCACTCCGACACGTACCGGCTCTGGCAGACCGAGCGGCTCGACTTCGCCCCCGGACTGACCGGCCCGTGGCAGGTCATGGGCAGGGACACGATGGACTTCACGGAGCGCTGCCGGCTCGAGATCAGCTTCTTTCGCAGGGCGTCGCTCTTGCGGGACCTGATGATCCTCGTCCGTACGGTGCCCGTCGTGCTCCGCCGGACTGGGGTGGCATGAGAAGGCGACCGCGGCCCTGAGCTGACGCCCGGGACGAGCGCATGAACCGGAAAGGTGACCTCGGCGAGGGCGAGGCCATAGCCGCCAAGGGCCTCACGGGCACGGTGGTGCGCGGGAGCGCACTCGCGGGGATCGGCTACGCCCTCAGCCAGATCCTGACGCTTGCGTCGTACCTCGTGCTGGCCCGACTCGTGTCCCCGACCGAGTTCGGGTTGTTCACCGCCGGCCTGATCATGGTCGGGCTCGCCCGGCTCTACACGGAGTCCGGAATGCTGGCCGCGGTGGTCTACTGGCGGGACCGGCTCGAGGAAGCCGCGGCCACCGCGTTCGTGGCGACCTGCGTCGCCGGGCTGCTCATCGGTCTCCTGATGCTCGCCCTGGCGCCGGCGATCGGATGGTTCTTCCACAGCGCGACGGTCACGGGGATCGCCGCCTCGGCCGCCGGGCTGGCGTTCCTGCGGACGATCGCGGTCGTCCCGGAGGCGCTCTTGCAGCGCCAGTTCTCGTTCCTTCGCCGGATGGTGGTCGAGCCCGGATCGGTCCTGGCCTTCGGCGTGGTCGGGATCGTGCTGACTGCCGACGGTCTCGGTGTCTGGGGACTCGTCATCGCCCAGTACGCATCCTTCCTCATGGGCGCGCTCCTCTCGTGGGGCCTGATCAGCTGGCGACCGCAGCTGCGACTCGCTTCGTTCGCGATGTGGCGAGAGCTGATCTCCTACGGGCGGCATACGATCGCGGCCACGACGGTGATCCGGGTGGGCGAGGAGATCCCGGTGCTGATCCTGGGACGGTTCACCGGGGCCGCGGCCCTGGGCCAGCTCCGCTACGGGCGCCGGATCGCCTCCCTCCCGCTCGCGATGATCATGGCCGCCGCCTCCTATGTCCTCTTCCCGGCGTTCGCCAGAATCGCGACCGAGCGAGAGCGATTCCAGGCAAGCGTTCTCCGAGCGCTGCGCTGGATGGCGATCCTGGCCATCGGCGGTGGCTTCATCATGATCCCGCTCGGCAAGCCTCTGACGAGTCTGGCGTTCGGCGACGTCTGGGCGCAGGCCGGGGAGGCGGTGATGGCGCTGGGCGTCTATACCGCGGCCCGGGGCATCTCCTCGCTGCTCGTGGAGGCGCTCAAGGCCCACGGCCGGCCCGAGGTCGTTACCCGGATGAACGTCATCGAGCTGGTCGTCGGGACGATCGCGATGCTCGCCCTCCTGCCGTTCGGCCTCGTCGGCGTCTGCATCGGCATTTCGATCGGTTCGATCGTGCGGACGGCGTATGCGCTTCGCCGCGGACACACCGTGATGAGCATCCCTCTGCGGAAGCTGCGAGAGGCGATCCGCCCGCCGCTGATCGCCGCGCTCGCGATGGTCGCGGTCCTGCTCCCGCTCGACCTGCTGGTGCTGCATGCCGGAGATCGGGCCACCGCCCCCGGCCTCCTCGTCCTCACGCTGGAGGCGGTGCTTGGCCTTGCGATCTATGGGGGACTGCTGCATCTGATGATCCCCGGCGCGCTGGCCGAGCTCCGTGGTCTGCTCGGCAAGATTCGAGCGCGGTCCGCGCCGCAAGGTCAGCCGGATGAGGAGCAGCGGCCGGCGAAGTTTGAGCCGCGCGTGCTTGGACGGCCCGATGATCTGGCGGCCGCCGCACCGGGTCTCGGTCGCAGTGGACCACGGACGGATCAGAGTTGATCAGGGAGCATCGCCCGCCGAAAGCAAGTTCGGACCGGCCGCTGAAGGTCGTCGCCCTCGTGCGGGAGATCGGTCAAGCGGGAGGAGGAGGAGCGGAAAGGGTCGCCCGCGATCAGCTCGTCGAACTGGACCCGGAGCGCTTCGAGCGGGTGCTGTTCGTCAGCCGTCCGCCAACGCCCGGCGATCCGACCGGGGAGGCGGTGGTGGCGGACCTGCGCAGCAGGGGCGTTGCGGTCCACTTCCTCAGGCGGCGCTTCAAGTACGACGCGCTCGCCTGGTGGCCGATGTTCCGGGCGCTCCGGCGTGAGCGAACCGACGTGCTCCACGCACACAGCTTCGGCCAGAACGCCTGGGCCTCAGTGATCGGCCGACTGACTCGGGTCCCCGCCGTGATCGCGCACGAGCACAACTGGGCCTTCACGGGTCGTGCCCTGCGACCTGTCATCGACCGGGAGCTGATCGCGCGCTGGGCCAGCGCGATGGTCGTCGTCTCCCGTGAGGCCCGCCGCAGGATGATCGAAGTCGAGAGGATCGCCCCGGAGCGCCTCGTCTTCCTCCCGAACGGAATTCGCGCGTTGCCGGCAGGCGACGGAGGGGCCGTGCGAGCGGAGCTGGGAATCGATCCCGGGGACCCGGTGATCGGCACGGTCTGCATCCTCCGGACAGAGAAGGCTCTCGACGTGCTCGTGAGGGCGACCGCCCTCCTCGTCAAGGACTTCCCCCGCCTGCGCGTCCTGATCGTCGGGGAGGGTGAGGAACGCGCCCGCGTCCAGGCGCTGGTGGAGCAGCTGGGGCTCCAAGAGAACGTGATCCTCACCGGTGCTCGAACCGACGTGCCGAGCGTGCTGGCCGCGCTCGATGTGGCGGTTCTGTCCTCGGACTACGAAGGCATCCCGCTCTCGCTCCTCGAGTTCATGGACGCGGGCAAGCCGATCGTCGCGACGAAAGTCGGCGGTGTGCCAGAGGTCGTCGAGGACGGCGTACACGGCCTACTCGTGCCACCGCGAGACGAGTCGGCTCTCGCCGACGCGGTCGGTCGACTTCTGCTGGACACCGAACTCGCGAGCCGTTTGGGGGCCCAGGCGCGCGAGCGTTGCCGGACCGAGTTCAGCCTCGATCGCACCGTCGAGCGCCTCCAGGAGCTCTACGAGCGACTGCACTCGGCGCGATGGTGATCGTCGGAGTCGTGCTGGATGGGATGCGCGCACCGGCGTGGATCGCGTGGCTGCTGGGCGCGATCCGTGCGCATGCGGGCCTTACGCTCAGCCTGGCCGTCATCTCCCCCGTCCGGGCCGAGCCTCGCTCGGTGATGTTCTCGGCGTACGAGTCCCTGGACGGCAGGCTGTTCTCCAGCGAGCCCGACGCGCTGGGCCAGGTGGACCTCTCGCCCACGCTCGAGGGCGTGACCAAGGTGGAGGCTCCGGATGCGAATGATCACGGATTGGACGTGCTGCTCTGCCTAGGGACGGCGACGGACACCGAGGAGGTGCCAGTCGCTGCGCGGCACGGTCTGTGGTCGCTCCACCTCGGCGATCCGCTCCGGTACCGCGGTGAGCCGGCCCTGTTCTGGGAGCTCTACTTCGGAGAGCCCGCCGCCGTCAGCGTCCTCGAGTCCTTCGACCCGGGTTCGGATCAACGCGTCGTTCTCTATCGGTCCTGGACGGCGACCGACCCGGTGTCGCTGGAGCGCACCCGCAATCCCACCTACTGGAAGAGCGCCCGCTTCGCACTCCGCCGGCTCGAGGATCTTGCTGCCGGAAGCTGGAGCCCCGCGGTGGAGCCGGCGCTCGACGGGTCGGGGGCGCCGCGCTCGCCACCGTCGAACCTCGACGCCCTCCGCCACATGGCCAGGACCGCCGGGAGGGTCGCCAGGCGCCGTGTGCGCCGCGCCGCCTTTCGACGCCAGTGGTTCCTCGGCATTCGGCAGCGACTGGGCGATGGCCTGCCGCAGGACGACGCCAGGCCCTGGCGAGTCGTCTCACCGCCCGCGGACCGCTACTGGGCGGATCCCTTCGTCTTCGAGAGCGAGGGCGAGACGCTCGTCTTCATCGAGCAGGTCCGCTACGCGGACCAGAGGGGAGTTCTCGCCGTGGCTCGGCTCGACCGAGAGGGCGAACTGAGCGCAGTCGAGCCGATCCTGTCGGCGGGTCACCACCTGTCCTATCCGTACGTCCTGCGCGACGAAGGTCAGGCGTTCATGATCCCGGAGAGCGGCGAAGCGCGGCGGGTCGAGCTGTGGGCGGCGACGGACTTCCCCACTCGGTGGACCCGCGAAGCCGTGCTGCTGGAGGGCGTCTGGGCCGTCGATGCGAGCGTCATGCGCCACGGTGGGCTGTATTGGATGTGGGTGAACCAGGCATTCGAGGGCGGTCGCGTCGACGACGAGACCTTTCTGTATTTCAGCGACCGGCTGGAGTCGGGCTGGACCCCTCACCCGCGCAACCCGGTGGTCTCGGACGCCAGACGGGCGCGCCCCGCCGGCAGGCCGTTCCTCAGAGGAGATGCGCTGATTCGACCGGCCCAGGACTGCACGGGCGGCTACGGCTCCAGAGTCGTGTTCAACCGCGTCGAGGTGCTGACGACGGAGGAGTACCGCGAGCGGTCCATCGGGGCGTTGGGGCCGGAATGGGCCCCGGGGCGCAATCTGGGCGCCCACACATACACGTTCGACGGGCCCTGGGAGGCGACGGACTGCCTTGGTCTCGTGTCGAGGCTGCGCCGCTGAGGACGTCTCAGCGGCGCCCGCCCAGGCGGGATCTGAGCCGCCTCACACGTGACCTGGGGCCCGGAGGAACCTTCAGCCAGATTCGCCGGAGGCTCGCTCCAGCCGCTGCACCGATGTGCCCGCGAGTGCCCCGAGGTGCGAGGACAACGGTGCAGACCGGCCGCGATGAGGTCGCGAACCGGCGCTTGAAGCTCTCCTCCCCGAGCAGCATGTCGTACTCCGAGGCGCCCTCCTCGATCGCCTGCCGGATCGTCTCCGCGAGCAGGAGGAAGCCGGGGCTGTGACGTGACCACTCCGGGTCGAACCCCGCCTGGTAGTAGGACCAGCGGCCGCCGATCAGCCATCCGTATAGGGCGGCGATCGGCGCGCCGTCGACTTCCATCGCGGTGAGGCGAAGCCACCCGCGCTCGAGTGCGGCGGTGGCGAACTCGACGTGGAATGCGCGCACCGCCGGATCCGAGAAGGCAGAGCTGTCCGGGCGCTCTGCCCACCTGGCATCGTGCAGCCTGAACAGGATCTCGAGATCGCCCGGGACCTCGTTCAGTTTCCGCGTCCGCCGGAACTGGACATCGTGCTCCTTGCGCAGCGAGCGCAGCTTTCGGCCCACCTGGCTGCGGAGCGACCGGCTCCTGCCAGCGAGATACCCATTCCAATCCAGCCCCGCCAGCTCCACGAAGGGAAGGACATTCTCGTCGCGCTCGACGGTCGCCATCGCGGCGGGCGCTTCGTCCGCGAGGGCGCGCCACCAGTCGCCATCGGCGTCAACGTTTTCGAGCAGAAGCGAGCGAAAGCCTTTCTCCGGCGCCGCCAGAACCGAGGCAGCGGCGTCGGCCACCGCTTTGTCATCTCCCGGCTCGGCAACCGGATGGAAGCGGTCGCCCACCGGGCAGAATCGCAGCGTGCCGCGACCGCGATTCCCGGAAGTCACGAGTGGGAGGAGCCCTCGAAGCGATCCCTCGGCAGTGCGGACCACCACGACGCGCGGCTCCCAGCCCCGGCCACATTGCCTCAGCCACGACAGAAACCACTCCGGCGTCATGAACACATTTGCCCGCCGCTCGGCGAGGGGACGCCACTCGTCCGCAAGCGCCTCCACCTCAGTGATCGCGGCGACCAGTTCCGTCCGATCGTTGTCGCTCATGGGGCTATATTCGCGGCATGTCGGCGGACCGGCAGGCGATTGTCGTCTCGTTCGCCCCCGGCGACAGCTTCTCGCCCAGGGTCCAGCGCACCGAACGGCTGGTCAGTGCCCTCGAGCGGGACTTCGACTTCCAGGTTGAGCGGGTTCCGAGCCCGCCCCCTCATACCGTCACCCCGCTCGGAACGACGCTCCCGCGACGCGTCGTGCGGCGGGTTCTCCGTCCACTGGTACTCGACCGCTTCGAGATTCCGGCCCGCTTGAGGTTGCGCCACTGGAAGCCGTCGGCCGAGGGAGCCCTCTTGGTCGCCTGGCCCTTCTCGCCGATCCACATCGCAGCCACGCATCTCGTCTCTGCGGGGATTCCGTATGTCGTCGACGCTGGAGATCCGTGGGTGCTGACCGAGCCCTTTCCCGCCTCGTGGTCGCGACCTTTGCCGCGACGCCGGGCAAAGTCCGCTGAGGCGTTCCTTTGGCATCACGCAGCAGCTGGAGTAGTTACGACGGAAAGACAGGCGCGCTCTCTCAAGGCACTGTTCCCTGATCTCGACCTGTTGGTTCGGGCCAACGGATACACGCCGACGGCCGAAGGCCAGGGTCCGGCCAACGCGGCCCCTGAGGCTGGCGATCGGCGCGCCCAACGGGCCGAGGGCGAGTTGCGACTGGTCCAGTTCGGCTCCGTGAACCCACGCAAGCTGCCGATCGGCGCATGGCTATCGAAGCTGCGGCGGGTCGCGGGGCTCGAGCGCGTTCGCTTCGCCAACTACGGGTCCGTGAATCGGCCGGACCTGCTTGCGACCGAGGATCCGGCGGTCGTGATCGAGGCCCATGAGCCCGTCGAATGGGGTCGGGCATGCGAGATCGCGCGCGGGTTCGACGCGGCGGTGGTCGTCGCGAACATAAATCCGGACGAGTTGCCGAGCAAGTCGATCCAGTACCTGACCCTGCCGATCCCCAGGGTCGCGGTCACAGCCGCCTCGGACCGGGGGGAGCTGGGCGCGTTCGCCGAGGAACGCCCTGGGTTCATCGGTGTCCGTGCCGACTCCGAGGAGGATGTCCCGCGCCTGCTGAGCCACCTCCGGCATGCGTGGTCGCATGACGAGCTGAGCCCGCCGGCTGGCGACGCCTGGGGTGCGGTTGCGCGCCAGGTCGTGCAGTTCGCGCTGGACGCCTGGGATAGGAAACGCGCGCCGGGCGATCGAACCGGGGATCAGCGCGTCGGGGCAACGGCGTAGGAGCCTTGTCGTAGCGCGCGCTCCGGCTGGCTCGCAGCGGAGCGCGCCAGGTTGCCGGCGACCAGCCCGAATCCGACCATCATCCACATGTAACGCGGATAGGTCAGATGCAGGAACAACGCCGCGACCAGGAAGCTGGCTAACGCGACGAAGACGCCCTCCCCGAGGAGCGCGTCGCGGCCCCCGAGCATCACTCTCGCCCGCCAGGCACCGCGCAGCGCGAGCCACAAGATGGCAAGGAGCGCCAGGGTTCCAACGATCCCGGTCTCTGCGAGGAACTCGAGGTACAGGCTGTGCGCCTCACGCTGCTCGAGGCGCGGATCGAGCCCGATGTGCTCTGAGTAGTCGAGATAGTGGAGCGGGTAGTTGCCGGGCCCGACGCCGACGAGCGGATAGTCGCGGAACATCTCCAGTGCAGCGAGGTTCTCGGATTCGCGGCCGCGCAGCGCGCTTTCGCTGCCCTTCTCAACCACCTGGACCTGGTGCGAGTCCGCGGACGAGGTCGGTAACCCGACTCGCGCCTTGAGACCGCTCGGCAGGAAGATCAAGGCCGCGACGACCGCCAGTGCTCCCATGCTCGCGACGATCCTCCGTGGGACCGGCCCGAGTATCAGGATCAGGACGAAGGCGGCCGCGACCGCTACGAGCGCGCCGCGGGAGCCGGTGAGTGCGCTCGCCCCGAGGCAAGTGGCCGAGGCCGCGAACCCGAGCAGCCGGCCGTCGCTTGTCCGGGCCGAGAGCCCCAGGTAGAGAGCCAGCATCGCCGTGGCGACCAGCACCTGGCCGAAGAAATTGGGGTCGAGGGGCCCGCTGGCCCGGAAGACTCCCGCACCCTCGGGCTTTCCGCGGGCGAAGCCCGCGAAGTCGCTCCCGTAGGCGCCGAGGCCCGACTGGATCAGCGAGACGATCGCCAGCCCGGTCCCGGCGATCACCACCGCCCACATTGCCCGCCGAAGCCAGATCGGCCGATCGAGCAGGGCGACGACCACGACCACGGTGAGCGAGTACCCGAGATAGTCCTGGATCCTCTCCAGGCTGGTGCCGAGATCCCTGGCGAAGGCGGTGGAAATGGCATACGCCAGACCAAGCCCGAGCAGGGCGCCCAGCTCGCTGGGAAGGGTGATCTGCTCCCCGCGCGACCGCTGGCGCCAGACCATCGCGGCGATGATGATCAGCAAAAGCCCCTCGCTGAGCTCCGGCGCTCCGACCGCGTGGCTCACGACCCACCCCGAGTAGCTGAAGAGCACGAACAAAAGGACGATCACGGCCCAGCGGGGCGCCGCGAACGACGCCGCGATGACCGCGGAGAGGGCGAGCAGGGCGAGCAGCGCCGCCAGCGCCACGACGGAGGTCGCAGCGGCAATGCCGAGCACGATCGCGAGAAGGGCGCCGCAACCCCACAGCGCCGCGAGCACGGTGCCGAGCGGAAACGCTTTGTTGCGGACCGAGAGGGCTTCCACGGTGGCCCCCGCTTATCTAAGCCGCAAGGCCGCTCAGGCAGCGGGTAGAAATCTCCCCCAGGCGGCCGGGTGCGTGCCTAGCGCAGGGGCCGGTAGACCTGCAGGCACGGGCTGCCGGGATGCAGGCGGTAGTTCTTCGCCCCCCGATTGACGTAGTCCGGGGCGGCGATCACGTTCCCGGCCGAGGTGAACCCTGGTTCGTCGCTGACCCCCCCGCGCTCGTTGTAGTGGGGGTCGGAATTCGCCCCGTGGAGGCAGTTGCGGCGGAGCACATTGCCCGTTCCCTGCTCGCCAGGCCAGTAGGTCTGCACGTTCCACCAGCCCGTCGAGTTCGAGATCACGTTGTGCGCAACCACGTTGTTGGAGGAGGTGTTGTCCTCATCCCCGGAGAAGGTGAGGCCGATCGGGTTGCCGTCGATCACGTTCCCCCGGATCAGGGCTCCCTGGGAATCGGGGCCGACCTTGATCCCCCGACTGGCGTTGTCGTAGATCGTGTTCCCGACGATCCGGGCGCGGTCGACGTGGCTCATATAGATGCCGTGGTCAAGGTCGCTGCCGATGACCCCGCAGTTGTGGATGCGGTTGCCCACGATCACCGAGTGCCGCACGTGCGTGACACCCCCCAGCAGGAAGCAGCTCGAGCCGCCGCGGCTGGACACGTCGTTGGCCCGGAAGACGACGTCGTCGGCGTTGATTGTCGGGCTCGGGAGGCCGCGTGGATTGCGACCATCGAGCCTGAGTCCGGACACCTTCACCCGGGGGGCGTTGACCCTCAGCCGCCCGATCAAGATGGCGCGGCTTCCGGGGTAGCTGGCAAGTCGGACGCCCGGCCTCTCGATCGTGACCTCCGCCTCGCGGTAGCGGCCTCGGCGCAGGCATCCCGTCTGCCCGGGATCGAGCTCATCGACCAGCTTCTGCACGGTCCGGTAGGGCCGCGCGCGAGTGCCGGGCGAAGCTTCGCTGCCGCCGGGGGCGGCAAAGCGCGTGCAGTTCACGTGAGGCACCGCCATGTTGGGCACGGCCGTGTTAGGCACTGACCTGTTGGGCACCGCCGGCGTTGAGCCGTCCAGCGGGCCCAGCGCGAGGAACAGCACCAGCGCGATGATCAGAATCAACGTGGTCGATCTCCCCCGCTCATCACCGGCTTTATCCCCGTTTCCGACCCTCAAACACCGTGAATACTCGCGATGTGAGTGGCGGATTCGCGTTAGGCCACCGTCGAATGCCGTCCGACGCGAGATACGGGGCCAAACTTTGGAGTGTCGGACCACGGCACCTGCCATCCGACCCGCGGGATGTGGGCTCTCCAAACGTGTTGAACCTGCGTGAACCCGAACATCATCCGGAGCATGAACTGCATCTTCCGATTCCGTCGATCGACCCAGCCGTAGACCCGGCTGATCTTGGGGTCATTACGCACGTCCGAGAGCAACCTTGCCATTAGGACCCCGGCGATCCCCCGCTGGCGATGGGCTTTCTCGACCTTCATCGCATACGCATACGCCTCGTCCGAGGCGAGCCTGATGTGCAGCCCCGACGCTGGGTCGCGGTGGGACACGCGGCTCAACCAGACCCAGCCCGCGAATCGATCGCCGACGGTTGCCACGTAGCCATGGTCGCCACGCGCTAAGAACGAATCGACCACCTTGGACTGATTCTTCGGCAGCACTTCTCGCGCGCTGAGATCCTCGGGGGAGAGTCGCCGGATGGAGAGGTCCTGGGCTTCGGTCGGGTTCGGAATCTCGTTGGTCGAACGCCACTCGAAGACGTCCACCGGGACCACCCCGAAGGGGAGGGCGCGCCTAGCCAGACGACGCGCTCGTGCCACGCCTGCTCGTCAGAAACTGCACCATTCCGGCGATCGAGCCGAAGTTCTCCGGGGAGAGGTCCTCGCCCGAGACGTCGATCCCGAAGCGGCTCTGGAATGCATCGACGAGCTCCATCAGCTGCAGCGAGTCGATCACGTGATCATCGAAGAAGCGGTCGTCGTCGGCGAGTGAGTCGACGGCATCGCTTCCGATGACCGAGGCGAGGAGTTGCCTGACTTCGGGGACCGCGCTTTCCATCAGTCTTCGCGCCTCTCCTTGATTATCCGTGCCGCGCGTTCGGTCAGCTGCGGCCGATCGTACTTGTCGTTCGGGGTGCGGGGAAGCGCGTCCACGACGACGATCTGCTCCGGAACCATGTACCCCGGGACCCGCTCGCGGCAGGCCCGACCGAGGTCCTCGCTGTCGGTTCCTTGCTGGGCGGCACAGAAGGCGGCGAGGCGGTTGCCGATCACTTCGTCCGGCACCGCGACGGCGACGCATTCCTCAACGGCGGGGTGTGAGTAGAGGGCAGCCTCGATCTCTCCCAACTCGATTCGGTAGCCCCGACTCTTCACGAGGTGGTCGCGGCGCCCGACGAAGCGGTACTGCGGCACGGGTGAGTCTTCGAGGACCTGAACGATGTCGCCGGTCCGAAAGGAATCGTCGCCCTGAAATCTCTCTGCCGTCCGCTCGGGGTCTCCCCAATATCCCTGAGCGACAATCGTGCCGGTCGCGACCAGTTCCCCCTCCGCGCCCACGTCTGTCAGCGGTCTCCCTGACTCGTCGATGACCTCGCAGCGTGTGTTCTCGCACGGACGCCCGATCGGCAACGGGGGATCGTCGGCAGACGGAATCTCGCGCACCTCGTAGTAGGTGCAGACGTTCGTCTCCGTCGGCCCGTAGAGGTTGAAGAAACGCGCCTGGGCGGCGAGTGGCATCAGTTCGCGCAGGTAGCGAATCGGAAATACCTCGCCCGCAAAGAGGACCAGCCGCAAGCGGTTCAGGGAGCCCGGCTCGAGGTCCGCGTAGCGGACGATCATCGTCAGCGCCGAAGGGACCGAGTACCAGACGGTGATTCCCTTCTCGACGATCCACTCGACGAGCCGGGCCGGGAACATCATGGCGTCGGCGGGCACCAGCGCGACGGTCCCGCCCGCCGCTGCGGAGCCGAAGAAGTCCAAGGTGGAGAGATCGAAGTGGAGTGGTGCATGACTCGAAAAGACGTCGGATTCCGTCAGGTCGAGCGCCTGGTGGGCCCAGCGAACGAAGGTCAGGGAGCTGCGATGTGAGATCGCCACCCCCTTCGGCTGTCCTGTCGATCCGGACGTGTAGAGGATGTAGGCGAGGTCGGCATCCACGGTCTGACGGGTCGGCGCCGCGCGCTCCTGGGAGTGTGCTTCGTCCCAGTCGGTGAACCCGTCCGGGCACGGCGACCCGACGGCGATTCCGCGAGGCGCGGCCGCAGGGTCCACATCCCGGAGCGCGGCGATCAACGAGGGTGTGGAGACCAGCGCGGCGATGTCGCAGTCGGTGGCGATGTAGGCGGTGCGGGCCGGCGGGGCCGTCGCGTCGAGCGGCACGTAGGCCGCCCCGGCACGCATCGCGCCGTAAAGCGAGATGACCGCTTCAACGCTCTTCTCGAGATGGATACCTACCCGATCCCCTAGCCGGACCCCCTGCCCCGCAAGCTCGGCGGCGACCCGGTCGGCCGCCGCATCGAGAGCTCCGAACGTCAACGAGACCTGGTCGCTTTCGATCGCGATCTTGTCCGGGCTCCGCTCGGCGGCTGACCGCAGCAGGTGGTCCAGTCGCTGGGCGTAGTCCATGGACGTCAGCCGGTGCGATCCGGCCTCACAGCCCGATGCTCCGTCCCACAATGGCCCGCTGCATCTCGGACGTACCGGAATAGATCCGGCCACCCACCGCGTCCCTGAGCCGGCGCTCGACCCCCGCCTCGCTCATATACCCGTATCCGCCGTGGACCTGGATCGAGTCGAGGCTGCTCTCGACCGCGCTTTCGGTGACCCACAGCTTCGCCAGTGCCGACTCGGCAAGCGCCGATTGACCCTGCGCCTTCAGCCATGCGGCGCGGTAAACCAGAAGGCGACCCGCCTCCAGTCGCATCTTCATGTCAACGATTCGGTTGGCGACGCCTTGATAGTTGGCGATCGGTGCCCCGAAGGCCTTGCGCTGCTTGGCATAGGAGCGGGCCTGCTCGAGGTCGCGCTCGAGAGCGCCGATCTGCGCGGCGGTGGCCCAGGTGCGCTCCCACTCGAGCAGCTCGTTGAAGACCAAAGCTCCGGACCCGATCGGGCCGAGAGAGTTCTGTTCGGGTACGAAGACGTCATCGAAGGTGAGATCGCCCAGCGGAGACGTTCGCAGGCCCATCTTTGACATTGGCGGGGTGCGCTCGACACCGGGGGTGTCGGTCTCGACCAGGAAGACACTGATCCCCCCGAGAGCGCCGCCCTCCCCGGTCGCTGCGAAGCAGATCACGAGATTTGCGGCCGGGCCGTTTGTGATGTAGCTCTTTCTCCCCGCAAGCGACCAGCCGCCATCGACCGGGGAAGCCCGCGTTCGCATCGCAAATGCATCCGATCCGGAGTCCGGCTCGGTGATCGCAAGCGCCCCGATCGTGGTGCCCGCGGCGAGCCCGGGCAGATAGCGCTGCTTCTGTTCCTCGGTGCCGTA
>JGI10216J12902_101656693_pt1 | contig 14342 bp, 12 predicted proteins | sample KanNatreferecore_FD_12902 | JGI IMG/M metagenome (IMG submission 12902)
GGGGCGGCAGCTCGCGCTCGTCGCCCGAGACATCTGCCATCCGGAAAGCCACGGGCAACTCGTCGGGCTGGCCTCCGCCGCCGCACTGAGCGACTCCACCGCCGAGGTGGCCGTCTGGGTCGCTGACGCCTGGCAACACCGCGAGGTGGGCAGTATCTTGTTGCGCAGCCTGCTGGGCATGCTTGCCGACCAGGGGTTTGACGCGGCCGTTGGGATCGTGGAACCAACCAACGCTGCGGCGCATCGGTTGATGGAGCGCATAGCGCCCGACGCAACCACGCGGCACGAGGACGGGCTGCTGGTGATCACCGTTCCGCTGGGTGAGCGCGCGGCGGCAGCCTGATCCTTAGCTTCGTTCACTCGCCGTCAGACAGGTGCATTGACATCTGCCCACGCACCGTCGGCTGGTAGTTGTAGTTGAGATAGGCGAAGACCTTGCCGTAAGGCGTACGTTGCGGCAGGAAGGGCATGGATCATCTAGCACGGCCAGGTGAGGACGGCCGGGTTCGGCGTTACAAATGTGGATGATCCCCAACCGGTCACTGACCATACCCAGTTCTGTATTGGATCGGCCACCAAGCCGTTTACGGCAACGGTGACGCTCAAGATGGTGGAACGGGGCGAGATCGAACTCGACGCGCCGATCCGGCGGTACCTCCCGAACTTTCAGGTTTGCCGACATCGAGGCGTCCGAGCAGGCGCGCGTGATCGACCTGGTCCAGCACCGCACCGCACCGGCTGGCAAGGCGACTTCTTCGACGATTGTGAGTTCGGGCGAAGATGCGCTCGAGAAGGCCGTGCTGGCCCCTTCAGCGCCGACATTTGCTGATTCGCGGTCGCCTTGATCTGATCGACAATGGCTTGCTCCGAGACGGAATCCGTAGTGCTGTTGGATCTCATCGGTGGCTGTTCCCCAGCTCTTTGTGCGGTCGTTGACCGCATCAGCTTGGGTGTGATCAAGCGTGTCGCCAATGGGGGCCGCTCCAGTCCGGCCTTGGGGTTAGCCGCACGCGCGAATTGGGTGCACGTCATCAGTTCGTAGCGCGGACTCCATGTCGCGGCCGCAATTAGCCGGCCAGGCTATCTGCCTGGTTTCCAGCAACGAGAGGACTTGCTATGACAGACAATGCCACCAGCCAGGTGCTGATCTCGACCACATTCGACATGCCCGGCCATGCGGTCGAGCGAACGTTTGGCGTGGCTTGGGGCTTGATCGTCCGCAGTGTCGGCGTCGCCAAAGGGCTGACCGGCGGCTTGCGTTCGTTGCGATCCGGTGAGGTGGATGAGTACACGGCGCTGGTCGACGGCGCGCGGCGCACCGCCGTGGATCGGCTTATCCAGCATGCGAGAGCGCTGGGCGGCAACGCGGTGCTCGGGGTGCGGTTCGACTCGTCCGACATAGGCAACGGACTGTCGGAGATCGTCGCCTACGGCACCGCCGCACACACCGAACCAATCTGACCCCATTTCGAGCGTTTGAGGTGTGTCATGCGGGCTGACATAAAGGTTGGCGCCAGGTTCCCCGACTTCCTGCTTTCCGATCACCTCGGCGTGCCGCGTCGGCTGTCGGAGTTGCAGGGTGGGGACCCGATGGTCATCGTGCTGGCGCGGGAGGCCTACTCGGGCAAGGACCAGCGGCAGCAGGAGGGGCTGGTCCAGCTATGGCGGGAGATGAAACCCGGCGTGGGCTACTGCCGGCTGGTCACCATCACCACCAGCGACCCGCAGGAGACCTACGACTACCGGTCCGGAGTAGGCGCGGAATGGCCATTCCTGTCCGATCCGGACCGGATCGTGCAGCAGGACCTGCAGATCGTCGAGTACACCGACCCGGTGCACAACCAGATGGTTCCGCACACCATCGTGTGCGAACCCGGCTTGATCATCTACAAGATCTACAACGGGTATTGGTTCTTCGGCCGGCCCACCGTCGAGGAGCTCCGCCAAGATCTGCGAAACGTGCTGATTAAATGCCGTTGGGACTGGGACCTGGCCAAGCCGGAGGTCGCAGCGGCGTGGGCCCACGGCGAGCGAGACCGGTTGTTCCCACCCGATCTGGGCTGGCCGGAGGGCCGCTGACCCGGCCCCAAAAGGACACACAATGAACGTTGCCACTGACGTGACGCGAGCGCGGGTGTCCCGCGTGCCGCCGCCGCGACGTGTGCACCTGTGGTCCTGGGCCAGCGAGTTTGCCGGGACGGCGATCCTGCTATTCGCGGCTGTCACGATCGCCCGCTGGTTGTTCGCACCGGACTCGGCGCTGTCGCGGGCCGTGCCCGACACCCAGTGGCGGATGGTCATCGTAGGAGTGGCGATCGGCGCGGTGCTAGCGCTGATTATCGTCTCGCCACTCGGCCGGCGGTCCGGCGGTCATCTCAACCCGGCCATCACCATCGCGTTCTGGGGTCTCGGGGCGTTCCCGCGCACAGACGTGCTCGGCTACATTGCCGCCCAGCTCGCCGGATCTGTCGTGGGCACGGCGCTTGCACGGCCGGTGTGGGGACCAACCGTCACCCGGCGTCCGGTCAGCTTCGGGCTGATCCAGCCGGCGGCGGGCGTGACCCGGCCTGAAGTCTTCCTTGCGGAGGCTGCCTCGGTGGGCCTGTTGGTCGTGGTCGTCGCGTTTCTGCTCGCCAGCCCCCGGTTGGCACGGTGGACGCCGTGGGTGGTGGGTGCAACTGTCGGCCTGATCATCGCGGCAACTGGGGTGACAACCGGCGGAAGGTTCAACCCAGCCCGTGCCCTTGGCCCCGCGGTGCTTTCCGGCAACCTCGACTACCTCTTGTGCTATCTGATCGCCCCAATGGTTGGCGCCGTGCTGGTCACAACGGTGCGGTCACGAACTGGTCGCCCGCCGGCACTGACCTGCCGGCTCTGCGGAGACCTGCGACCAATCGCATAGCCACACGGGCTACGCCGACATCACGGGCACGTGGGCCCGCCGGACCTGATCAACCGTCGTCACGGGGAAGGCGAGGATCGCGCGGATGTTGGCGCGACGGTGAAGCGCGGCGACGATCACCAAGTACAGGACACCCGCCAGCAGCCACGACTCGAGTGGCACGGGTCCCCAGTTTCGCGGAGTGGCATAGAGCGCGTGCCCGGGCAGGATGGCGCTGGCGACGGCGCCATAGCCGGTGGCGATCAGCAGCGCCCCGATGGCCGGCCAGTTGGCCCGGCCGGTCTCCCGCCAGGCCGGGATGTGCTGCAGCGAACGGGAGATGCCGAAAAGGCGAGACAGCACGAGGCGGTCCACCGCCATGATCGTGGTTGCGCTGGGGGCGGTGATTGCCAGCAGGACTGGCACCGCGAACCAGGCGTTCGTTATCCGGTAGTTGACGATCCAGGCGGCGAGCGCGCCACCGGCCGCGAGCACAAGGCAGGTGTAGGCGCGGGTCCAGCGCGACCAGCCGCCGACCAGATTCTGACCGGCGTTGACGGCCTCGTAATAGTTACCGTCGTTGATCGCAATCTGGCTGATTGTGGCGACCAGAAATGCTAGCCAAAATGCGCCGAGTAGCGAGTAATGCACGGTAAACCCAAACCGGTTCGCGGTTTCCGCGAGGTTGGCCATCATCCAGCCGGCGACTGAGAACATCACGAAGAACGCTCCTGCGGACAGATAGGTCGGCAGCGGCCACCAGGGCCGGGGCTGTCCGTACCGCCAGACGTCGGGTTCGTTTCCCCACATCGCGAAGCCGATAACCGCAGCAACGGCAACCCAATACGGCAGGTGCGAATTGGCTCCACTCAGCTGCAAATGATCGCGATCGGTGAGGAGAAATTTGCCAACCAGGAACGTGCACCAGATGAGCAGTACAGGCGTAACGATGTACCGCGCGAACATCGTGATACCGGTGAAGCCGAGCAGATTGTTGACAATCATGATTGCTGCCGCCGCGATGGTGATGAGCTGCACGTGATCCCAGCCGTAAAAGCCGTGCCATAGCTGGGCAAGGACCCCAGCCTGGAATCCGACCCAGCCCAGCGCCGGGATCAGCACCAATATCGATACCAGCCACGACCCGATTCGCCCGAAGATGGCGCGGGTCAGCAGTCCGAGAGTTTGACCTGTCGTTGTGCCGAGATATGCGGCGACCATCGCATAGGCGACGTATATGCCGTACCCCAGTGCGGTGAGGCCAGCCGTAGCGGCCAGGCTATAGCCACCGTCATGCATCTGGAATCCAGGAACCATGAAGGAAAAGCCGGCTACCAGGGTCATCCACAAGGCGGTGAAGTGCCAGCGGGGTCGCCTTTCGGCACGCGGCACCACACCGCATCTGCTGGTGGAGTAATCGTCACGGGACTCATCTTCCATAACAGCGTCCTATCTCGTGCGCGGGCGAGGCGTCGCGAACAAGGGCCAGGTTTCTCGCTATGGCGGCTACGTTGCAGGCTTTGCGGCGGGACGCGCAGACGTCTGAGCGAGTGCCGACACGGCGGTCGGCAGCTCATATTTGGCGAGCATCGCCTGGTAAAGGCCGGCGGTCAGCACTCGCAGGTCATCGAGCCCATGCTGGACGTAGCCGCGTGCCTCACCCAGCAAGCGGCGGGCACGGTCCGGGTCGCGATCGAAGCATTGTTCGGCGAGTTGCAGGTTGATCAACGCGCTGACCAGCCGCTGTTGGGGGCCGTCGTGGATGTCGCGACCTAGCTGCCGGCGCGCCGCATCGGCTGTGGACGGGATCAGATCACCGTACATGGCCCAGAACGGTAGGTCTCCGCGCGCGGTGAAACATCGACCAGCTGGTCATATTCCGGTGCGGACGTCAGGCTGGCTGCGGCCAGGCGGACGACGCTCGGGCCAGCTCGGTGCGGTTCGCGACGCCCAATTTGGTGTAGATATGTGACAGGTGCACCTTGACGGTGCTGCGGGAGATAAATAGTGCCTGGGCGATCTGGATATTGTTCAGACCGCTCGCTGCCAGCCGGGCGACCTGCTCCTCGACCGGGCTTAGGCCGGCGACACCGATGTGGTGCCGGCCGCGTCCGCGACGTGCGTATGCGACGGCCTGGTCTAGGGACAAGCTCCGCCCTTGCTCCACCGCGGCGGCGAATTGTTCCGGACCCAACGCATCGCGCGCCGCAGCCAGATGCGCTTCCCAGGTAGCGGTCTCGCGCGGGATCCGAACGACACCCAACCGCTCCCGCTGCCGGTCCCCTGCGGCAAACAGCCGGGCGGCCAGCTCTGGCCGACCGGTCAACGCCGCGACCGCTGCGATGATGTCGAGCGCGGCGATGGCATCGATCGGCCAGTGATGCTCGTTCAGCACTTGCAGCGCGTCGTGAGCGAGGGATTCCGCCTTGGTGAGATCGCCTTCGAGAGTCACGGCTCGGGCCAATCCGGTCCAGGCGACGGCGAGCGCGCGGCGGTTCCCAAGCCGCTGCGCGACATCGCTCAGCACCTGGCTGTGCGAGCGGACGGTGCCGGCGTCACCCTCGGCCGCGGCAGCGCGCATCAGCACGTCCTGCGCGTGCCAGGCCAGATATCCGGCTCCCTGCTGCTCCTGCGCGTACAGCTTGGTGGCCCAATTCCGCGCGGTGGCCAGGTCCTCGGCCGCGAGTGCCGCCACCGCGAGCGCGTGAATGAGGGCGCCGTAGCCCAACCGCACCGTCTCCTGCAGGGAGCGCTGCAGTTCGGCCGCTGCCCGATGCCGTGCCGGGGTCGGATCGCCCGTCATGGCATCGATCAAAGACAGCACCTCGACGGCGCACATGTGGCCGAACGGGTCCTGCCCGGTCAGCAGGCCGTGCGCGCGCTCGCCGAGCGCTCGCGCCTGCTCGATCTCGCCGGCGGCGAGCGCACCGTGCGCCGAGCACCACAGGCACCAGCGCAGATCGTTGTCATACCCGCGGGGCTCGGCGACCGCAATCGCTTGCTCGGCCAGTTTCGCCATCGAGGCGCAGTCGTCCTGGAAGTGGTAGCTGAGGGCTAGGCAGGTCAGCGCGTCGGCGAGCGCGATGTCATCGCTTGCCTGGCGGGCCAGCTCCGCGGCCTGCCGCAGCATGCCATCGCCGGTGCCCGGGTCGGAGAGCATCACCATGCAGCCGAGCCGACCCAACGCGTGGGAATGTGCCCGGGCGTCGCCGACCGTCTCGGCCATCGCGAGAGCCTGGCTGGCCGCGGAGGCGGTGCGGGCGAAGTCGCCGCGCCAGAAGGTCAGCGTGCTCAACACCGCCAGGGTCAGCGCACGAGGCGCAGACGGAGCGTCCGGTGTGGCCGCCAGGACCTGCTCGATCGCCCGGATGCCCTCGTCGAGGCGGCCGCGTTCGCGCCAGTAAAGGCCCAGCGCACCGGCCATGCGCAGCGCGTCGGTGGCATCCTGGTCGGTCGCGTGGGCAACGGCCTGCCGCAGGTTGGGTGCCTCGGCGTCCAGTCGGGCGCGGCCCTCGGGCCGAACGGCCCACAGGTCACGGTCAGCCTGCTCGGCTAGATCGCGGAAGAACGTCCGGTGCCGCAACGCGACCTGATCGGCACCGGGCTCCGCAGTCAACCGCTCATAGGCGTATTGCCGGACGAAGTCGAGCATCCGATATCGGGTCGTCGCGCCCTGGCTGTCGGCGATCACGAGCGACCTGTCGACAAGTCCAGCAATAGCGTCGAGCATGCCGCCCGGCGGCAGCTCCTCGTCCGCGCAGACGGCCTCGGCCGCGGCCAGCGTCCACCCTCCGGCGAAGATCGACAGCCGCGCGAAGAGCCTGGCCAGCTGCGGGTCAAGAAGGTTGTAGCTCCAATCCAGCGACGCGCGCATGGTCTGGTGACGGGGCGTGCCGACCGACCCGCCGCCGAGTAGACGCAGGTGGTCTGACAGTCCGGCGGCGATTTCGTCGGCGGTCAGCACCCGTAGCCGAGCTGCGGCCAGCTCGATGGCAAGCGGGATCCCCTGCACACCGCGAACGATTCTTGTCACGGCATCGTACGTGCGGTCGTCCAGGCGGAAGCTCGGCCGCGCCCGGGCTGCGCATTCGACGAACAACGCGACCGCATCGGACGGCTCAGCGCCGGGCTGATCCGTGCCAAGTGGCGGCACCGGCCAGGCAACCTCGCCGGGCACGTCGAGCAGCGTGCGACTGGTGGTCAGCACGCGCACCTCATGGCAGTTACGCACCAGGCGCTCGGCGACTTGCGCAGCCGATGGCAGGACGTGCTCGCAGGTGTCGAGTACAACGAGCGCCGACAGGTGCGCCAGGTGATCGATAGTTGCATCCAGTGCGGCACGGCCGGACTGCGAGCCGATACCCGCCGCCTCCAGCAGCGCACCGTCGACCAGGTCCCCGGTATGTAGCGTTGCGAAGTCGACCACGAGGACGTCCGCAACGACCTGGCGCGACGCGCTGGCAATCTCCAGAGCAAGCCGCGTCTTGCCGATACCGCCGGTGCCGAGCAGCGTCACCAGACGATGCGTCTGTAGAACCGCCTGCAGGTCCGCCAGCTCGGCACGGCGACCGACGAACCGGCTCAGCGGTGCGGCGACGTCAGCCATCTGATGGAGCCGGGTCGGCCAACGGAAGCGTGACGTGCAGGTGAGTTCCCTGTCCCGGCGAACTGGCGAGCACCAGGCTTCCGGACAGCGCTTCGATCCGGTCGCGGAGCCCGCGCAGGCCGCCGCCGCCTGGATCAGCTCCGCCGATCCCATTGTCCCGGATGTCGACGACCAGTGCACCGTCGTGTTCGTGCGCGGACACAGTGATTTGCGTGGCTTGTGCGTGCTTGGTCGCGTTGGTGATCGCCTCGGCGACGACGAAGTACGCGGTGGCTTCGACGTGCGCCGGGTACCGCTCGCTCGGGATCTCGACCGTGACGGGCGCAACGTTGCGTTGTGCCAGCGCGTCGACGGCGGCTTGCAGTCCACGATTAGTGAGGATGCTGGGGTGGACGCCCGCAGCGAGCGCACGGAGCTCGGCGAGCCCGTCATTGGCGTGCCGGAGCGCGTCGCGCACCAGACGCCGAGCGTCAGCCGGCTCCTCGTCGAAGCGCTGCTCGGCCAGTTGCAGGCTGATCACAGTGCTGACCAGTCGCTGCTGCGCCCCGTCGTGCAGGTCGCGGGCGAGCCGGCGTCGGGCCTCGTCGGCCGCGGTAACGATCCGTGCGCGGGACGCCACGAGCTCCGCACGAGCGGTCGCATTGGCGACCGCGGTGGCGATCAATTCGGCGAAGCTGGCCACCCGCAGCTCGGTGCCAGCCGGCAGCGGCTCCGTTTGGTCTGATGCGGCGATCAGCGCGCCCCACACCGCGTCGTCGACCAGCACCGGGGCGCCCACTTCCGAGCGGATACCGAGCGCGCGAAGCGCCGCGGCGAGCGGCCCGGGCGCATCGTTGTAGCTGTCGATCCGTCCCGGCGCGCGCGTATCGCGTACCAGCACATTGATGTTCCTGCCGGCGAGCGGGAGCACGGTGCCGGTGGGAAGGTGGTTGTTTCGGATGCTCCAGCCGGCCATCGTGACGTTCGTGTTCTCGGCCGTGAAGTGCGCAAGATTGGTGATGCTTGCGCCGATGAGCTGGCCCATCTCCTGGCAGACGGCCTGGAATACAGCCTCCTGCGCGGCTCCGCGCGCGACGAGCGTCGCCACCCGTCGCAGCGCGGCCTGCTCCGCGATCAGGAACTGCGCATCGTCGACATGAGCCCATGCCGTCACGTCTCGATGCTCCATCACAGGGTGCCTTGACGGAAGGTCCAGGTGCTGGCATAGCGTTCGAGCGTGACCGACTCCGGACCGATCCGGGCGATCGTCGGCGAGGACGAAGCCATCCTGCGTGAAGGGATTGTGCACGTACTCGCCGAGGCTGGCATCGACGTTGTGTCCGCCGCTGGTGATGCAACTGAGTTGCAGGCCAAGGCCCGCGCCTACCACCCCGACGTGGTGGTCACCGATATACAGATGCCGCCCGACCGCACCGATGACGGTCTCCGCGCCGCGCTGGCTATCCGGGCCGCCGACCCTTCCGTGGGTGTGCTCGTGCTGTCTCAATTCCTCGAAGATCGCTACGCCTTCGATCTGGTCGTCAATGGCGCGGACGGCGTCGGTTACCTGCTCAAGGAGAAGGTCGGTAATGTCGGCATGTTCGTCGATGCGGTACGCCGGGTGGCTGCCGGGGGCTCAGCCCTCGATCCGGACGTCGTCGCACGTCTTGTTGACCGAAAGCGGAAGCAGGGTCCGCTCGATGTATTGACCGCCAAGGAGCGAGAGGTCCTCTCCCTGATCGCCGAGGGCCGCTCGAATGCCGGGGTAGCCGAGGAGCTGGTCGTAACCGTAGCCGCTGTCGAGCGGCACGTGACCAGCATCTTCGACAAACTCAACCTGCCACCATCGTCGGGGCAACATCGTCGAGTCATGGCGGTGCTGAAGTACCTCCAGGGCTGAGTTAGGCCAGCAGATTCGCCGTCCTCCAAACTGCTGCACTGGCTAGGTGGTGACCGCGGACGGCGGCATGCTCGAACTCGAGACCGACTACCGCCGCCGCGCGATCGTGGAGCAGTCCATCGCCGAGTTCGAATCGGCCGGCCTGGCTCCTCGGCCTCGGCGCCGTCGCCATGCCATCTTCGCGGTGTCAGGCGAGAATCGTTCGAGCCGCCCGACCAGGGTGGCAGCTAGGGTTTGCCCTACCTCACGCTGGGGTTCACCGGCCTCGACTGGCCTGCTGGCTCCATGTCGAAGACGCTCCACGGCGACGAGGCTCACGGCTATGGATCTGCGACCAATCGGCTGGCCCGCCCGGGCCTGGCTGATCGCCAACGGGCTGTTCTACCTGCAGGGCGTGATCCTGCTCGTTGCCGCCATCCACCCGCCGTCGCACCAAGGCGCACCCGGCGTCTTCTCGACGGTGATGGCCCACTTCGTCGGCCGGCTGGCCGTATTGGTGGTGGGCCTCGCCATGTTTGGCACAGGCATCGTTCTGACGTATCGGGCCGTCTGGCGACCCGGCATTCGATACCGGGCTCGATACCGATCGATCGCGCCGACTGGGCTGCAGCCGGCGATCCGCCTACTCGGGCGCATCGGCACGATCGGCCGTGGGATCTCCGTCACCGTCGTTGGCATTTTGCTCGTCCTCGATGTCTGGACCCGGTCGGCGAGAAAGGCCGACGCCGCCGACGAAGCGTTGCGCAACTTCTGGAAGCAGCCGTATGGCCGGCCACTGCTCGTCATCTTCGGGCTTGCGGTGATCGCGTTCGGGATCTATGAGCTTGCCGAGGCACGGTACCGCCGGATTCTGACTGCTGACACTTCACCCGTCCATAAATTCCTAGGAGGCGGCGCCATGCTGCGCACTCATCCGTTCATGACACATGACAAGGCGCGCACCACGATTGTTCGGCAAGCCATGCCCCTAGTGATCGCGATGATCCTGGTTGGCGGAGTACTCGCTGCCGTCGGTGGTCTGCTCGCCGGGGCCCGGACCGGGACTGGCGTGACGGCATGGGACGCTCACGTCAGCCGGTGGTTCCTCGCCCATCGCACGCCGAGCTGGAACCAGCTGTCGCAGTGGGGGAGTTATCTAGCCGAGACGATCACCGTGGTAGCAGTCACCGCAGTGACGATCGTGGTGCTGCGCTGGTGGCTGGGCCGCTGGCGCGAATCTATCGTGGTCGTCGTCGCGATTGTCGGCGAATTGGTGATCTTCCTGTCGGTGACGGCGCTGATCCACCGGCATCGGCCCAGCGTGCCGCGGCTGGACCCGTCGGTACTCACCTCCACGTCCAGCTTCCCGTCCGGGCACACCGGCGCAGCGGTCGCCCTCTACGGCGCCCTGGGCGTGATCATCCTGCGTAATGTTCATCGTCGGTGGCTGGCGGGCACACTCGCCACGGTGCTGTTCACCATCCCGCTGATCGTCGGCGTCTCGCGCATCTACCGCGGCATGCACTTCCCCACCGACGCCATGACCGCTGCCGTTGCGATGGGCGGCTGGCTCACCGTCGTGTTGGCGGTACTTCTCCCACGCAGCCGGTCCTCTGCGGACGGCCCGCCGCCGACCCCGGCCGGCAGCCACGATTCCCGTGCGGTGGCCACACCGGACGAGGCACCGGCGGCCGTGCGATGACCGCTCCTAGCCCCGGCCTTGTCACCACGCATCCGGCCACCGAGGCCCGGGTAACCTGCCGACCCGCCGTCGTCGTCAATCCAACCAAGGTTTCGAACGCCCGAACCCTGCACGCTGTGCTGACTAAGGCTCTCAGCCGCGCGCAGATCGTGGCAGAGCCAATCTGGCTGGAAACCACGCCCCAGGATCCGGGCTTCGGCCAAACCCAAGCGGCGCTGGCGCACGGCGCCGACCTGGTGATGGCCTACGGCGGTGACGGCACCGTGCGATCCTGCGCGGCGGCGCTCGCCGCGACCGGCGTCCCGCTCGCGATGCTGCCCGGCGGCACCGGCAACCTGCTAGCCCGCAACTTGGACATCCCCCTCACGCTGCGTGCGGCCGTCGACGTGGCAATCGGCGGTTCGGTAAGGCCGATCGACGTGTGCCATGCCAGTGATGAGGACTTCATCACGATGGCTGGCATCGGCTTCGACGCCCGCATGATGGCCAACACATCTGCGGCTCTCAAACGCGAGTTCGGCTGGCTGGCATATGGCCTGGCCGCGATGCGCACCATGTCTGCCGCGCCCACGATGCGCATCCGGCTCGAGCTGGACGATGGTCGGTCGCGGACGACGTCCGGGGTTGGGGTGCTGGCGGCCAACGTCGGGACACTGACCGGCGGCATCACCCTGCTACCGCACGCCGTCGCTGACGACGGGCTGCTTGCGGTCGCCGTGCTGACGCCACGCCGGCTGCGTGACTGGGCCGGCCTGGGCGGACGGCTGACCTCGCATCGTGCACCCAAGCCAACCCAGCTCCGATGCTGGCAGACCCGATCGGTGCAGGTGAGCCTGGATCGACCCGCACTCGTGGAGATCGACGGCGAAGTCCTCGACGAGCGGGACGAGCTCGATTGCTCGGTCACCCCCGGGGCGCTCGCGGTCAAGGTGCCACTGGCCTAGAAGCCACCAGCCCGGCGCACGGGCGGTGGGCGGCCGTCCGGGTCATACACGAGCCGGTAGAGCGGATGCGCCCACACCCTTGTCGTGGCCGACACCGGCTGTGCCTGGTATGGGTGCAGCCGTCCGGGTGGTCGGGGCCCGCTTCGGCCGGCCGCGTGCCAGCGTTGCAGCTTCTCGGCGGATTGCGCTAATGCCTGGAAGGAATCGATCGGGTTGAGCAGGTCGGCATCCTCGCCATCGGCCCGGTCCAGGTGCTCGCGCACCAAGGCGAGTCGCAGCCGTTGCGCCAGCGATTGCCCAGTCGGGTTCTCCTCTAGAACCGCACAACTGAGCTCACTGTCGTACGTCCATGAGCGCAGGTTGATGTTGTCTGAGCCGATGGCGAGCCAGACGTCGTCGACGATGCATACCTTCGCATGGACGTAGACCGGTGTACCCAGCGTGTTCTCCAGGCCATACACCGCGACCCGGTCGCCTCCACGTCTCCTCAACAACCGCAGGGACTGCGCCCGCGCCAGCAGCTGCGGTGCGTTGTACGTGGCGCTGTCACGGTCCGGGAACAGGGGCACCACGGCAATCAGCCGCAACTCTGGATTCGCGGCAAGGGCGTCAGCGAATACCCCGACCACGTGCGGCGACCATAGATACTGATCTTCCAGATAGACGAGACGCCGGGCCCGCAGCAGCGCCTTCTGGTACGCACGCGCGATGCTGCGCTCACCAAGCGGCGCAAAGTCGTACCCGCGCTTCCGATACGGATACGTGCGCAGCACCTGCACGGCGTGCGTCCCACAGCGCGGCGGATCCGGGTAAGGCGGTGGGCACGGTGCCGGACCGTTCGGGCGCAACACCCGATCCCGCCAGCGGTGATATGGATTGCGGGTCAGCGGGGCCGGATCCTCCCAGCGCTCCCGAAAGGCGGTCTCCACATCGGCGACGGCTGGGCCGTGAATGGCCACCTGCACGTCGTGCCACGCCGGCCGTGCCCCGTAGGCGGCAGCCAACGGGCAAGGCTGCTCGTCACCGAGATGCGTTGAGTCGTCCTTACGCCCGTGGCACAGATCGATGCCGCCGATGTAAGCTACATCCTCCGCGGGACGATACTGGTGACGCAACACAACGATCTTCTGATGATGTGAACCGCCAGTCCGCACCCGCATGTCCAGCAGGCACTCACCGCCGGCGGCCTGAATCTCCTCGCCAAAATGGCGATTCTCGCTTTGCTGATAGTGGAATCTGTCCATATGCGAGCGCCACATCAGGCCTCGAACCACGACGCCGCGGGCAGCAGCATCGGCCAGCACGCGGGACACCTCCGTGCCAGGCCCGCCCAGTCGCTCATCTGGGTCGCCCCTCCAGTCGGTAAAGAACAGGTGGTCACCTGGGCGCAGTCCCCGGATCGCGGAAAGCAGCTCAGCAAAATAATCAGCGCCATGAACCAGCGGGCGGACCAGGTTTCCGGACGTCCAAGCCGCACCATCCGGGTGACGAGAATCCAGCCTGGTCGAGGCATTGCGCCGCTGCTCGGCAGTCAAGAACCATGCATCCAGACTCATCGCCAACTGCCTTCCGCCGCCCGCTTCCAGGAGACAGTATTGACTCGCGGACGTTCTCCGGCAGCGTGTTAGGAACGACCGATCTAAGTGGCTGGCAGGTCGCCGTCGAGGAGTTCCTGGGCGTCGTGCTGGAGTCGGTCGCGCAGCCGGTCTGGGTCGTCGATCATCACGGCTTGATTAGGTACGCGAATCCCGCTGCCGTCACGGCGCTCGGCTATGACGAAGTCGGCGAGCTGCTGAACCGCCCAAGCCACGAACGATCCACTATCGACATCCGGACGGCTCTGCTTTCCCGACGTCGGACTGCCCCATGCTGCTGCCGCGCCTGACGGGCGAGACAGTGTCGAGCGAGCTCGATTGGTTCATCCGCCGGGACGATTCGATGGTCCCCGTCTCCTACGTCTCGGTGCCGATCGACATGCCCAACGGCCGCGGCGCCGTCGTCGCCTTCACCGACATCACGGAACGTATACAGGCCGAGCAGGTTCTTCCTCGAACGCAACGCGATCCTCGCCTCGGTCAGGCAGTCGGTCTGGATGATCGATCACGAAGGCCGCATTCGCTTTGCCAATCCGGCGGCCCTGGCCGTGCTCGGGTACGACAGCCTCGCCGAGCTTCGAGGCCGACCGGCGCACGCCACCGTGCACCACACGCGACCGGACGGGTCACCGTACCCGGTTGCAGAGTGTCCGCTCGCCCGGTGCCGAATCGAAGGGACAACCATCGAAGCGGGCGAAGAGCAGTGGATCCGGCGCGACGGCTCGTTCGTGCAGATCGAGTACTCGTGTGCACCGG
>JGI10216J12902_101014524_pt1 | contig 14340 bp, 7 predicted proteins | sample KanNatreferecore_FD_12902 | JGI IMG/M metagenome (IMG submission 12902)
CGTGAGGAAGCGGCTTCACTCCATGGGAGTCCGATGTATCGACGCCTCGAAAATGAGGGAAAAATTCCCGGTGCGCATCCTCAAGGGATGGGAGCTCAAGCCTTACGCCATCCTGCACTCGCGATTCAAACAGGTCCTGGCGCTGGATGCCGACAACATTCCGGTGATCGATCCCTGGTTTCTGTTCGAAACGGCGCAGTTCAAGGCCACCGGTGCTCTCTTCTGGCCAGACGTTGAGCGGCGCAAACTGCCGGCCGCGGTCTGGTCTTTCTGCGGCATTCGCCGCCGGAAAGAACCTCCGTTCGAGACGGGACAACTGGTGGTGGACAAGGAGCGTTGCTGGCCCGCGCTACGGTTGTGCCTGTGGTACAACGAAAACTCCGATTTCTTTTACAAACACTTAGCGGGAGGGAACGAGACGTTCCATCTGGCGTTTCGAAAGCTGGACCAACCCTACGCGATGCCTGACCGACCCATCCGCCGGCTCGAAGGCGCTGACTGCCAGCATGATTTCCACGGCCGACGCATCTTCCAGCATCGCAACCGGGACAAGTGGAACCTGTTCTTGACGAACAAACATATCAAAAGCTTCCGGTATGAAACCGCGTGCCGTTCCTACGTGAAGCAGTTACGGCGGATTTGGGACGGTGGGATTCGCCGATTCCAGTCCAACCTCAAGCAGGAGTCGAAATCGCGGACGATTGCAAGATCCGCGAATCCCGAGGTCCGCGTTGTTGCATGGATGATTTCGTGTGCCGAACGTGAAAAAACGAGGGCGCAAACCCTGGCGAGGCTGGCGTTGACGGACTGGGGGCGGCGCCCGGTTCGGGTTCAGGTTGATTCTTCCCGGTACAAGAACCGCGTGTTGCGAATCACCCATGCGCATCGTCAAGCCCTGTTGAACAGCCTGCAGTTGGAAACGGACTACGTGCTGATACTCGAGGACGACCTGAGGTTCAACCGGTTCTTCTGGCATAACCTGGCGAATTGGAGTCCGCTGACCGATCGGAGTTTAGACCTGGGCAGCCTTTATAATCCCGACGTGCGCCCCTTGGCGTGCGACACCGAGAATCACTATCTGGTCGCAGAGCCGAGCTCGGTTTACGGCAGCCAGGCGCTCCTGCTGTCGATAAGGATGGTGCAACACGCCCTGAAGGAATGGGGCGCGATTGCAGCTCCACCCGACCTGAAACTGCCGCTTCTGGCAGCGGAACTGGGCGCGCCCGTCTATTACCACGCCCCGTCTCTGGTTCAGCATTTGCCGGTCAAAAGCACGTGGGGCGGAATCGGACACCAGGCGGCGGATTTCGATCCGAGCTGGAAGACAACGGCCAAGGAAGTGAAGACACGGGCCTCTCGGGCAACGGGCGGGCGCGCACACCAGCCGTCAATGCCTGACGCCATCCGGCCAACGTGATGTTCCGTGGAACGGACAAAACCATCGGAGAACTTCATTGCATGCCGGTTCGGCCACAGCTACTTTCCGCTCGGACTTCCGAAACAGTTCCGGGATTGCACTCGTCCATTCGGACGTCCGACATCGACGAACCGCGATCCGTCACGTTGTGACGGATACTGATGGCGGATTATGTCAAACAGCGCGTCATCGGCTTCAGACGGCATGAATCCCGGCTCCCTGACCCCGCCGCGGGATTCCGCACCTCACGTTCCCGATCACGAACTGTTGCGCTGCATCGGCAGCGGAAGTTACGGCGAGGTGTGGCTGGCACGAAACGTCATGGGCACGTACCGCGCAGTCAAGGTGGTCCGTCGACGGACGTTTCCCGACGAACGACCGTACGAGCGTGAGTTCCGTGGCATGCAGCGGTTCGAGCCTGTGTCGCGTACTCACGACGGTCTCGTGGACATCCTGCAGGTGGGACGGGACGACAGCGCGGGTTACTACTACTACGTGATGGAGTTGGGTGACGATGCGATTCTCGGGCAGGACCTCAATCCGGACCGATACGAACCCAGGACACTCGGCAGACTTCTGGCTGAATGCGGAAGGCTTCCCCTCAGCGAGTGCCTTCGCATCGGCCTCTCACTGGCGGCCGCGTTGCAGCACCTCCACAAACACGGGCTCCTCCACCGCGACATCAAACCGTCGAACATCATCTTCGTCAACGGCATCCCGAAGATCGCGGACATTGGACTCGTGGCTGAGGTTGGAGCGGCCAAGTCGCTGGTCGGCACCGAGGGGTTCATTCCGCCGGAAGGACCGGGGACGGTGCAGGCGGACATTTACAGCCTGGGAAAGGTCTTGTACGAAATCAGTTCGGGCAAAGACCGCCAGACGTTTCCCGAGCTTCCCACCGGATTGGACGAACGGGAAGACCTGCGCGACTACCTCGAACTCAATGAGGTTGTCATCAAGGCGTGCGAAAGCAATGCACACAAGCGTTACCATACGGCGGAACAGATGCACGCCGACCTGCTGCTGCTGCAGGCCGGCAAATCCGTCAAACGTCTGCGACTGCTGGAGCGGCGTCTGGCGCTCCTGAGCCGGATCGGCCTTGTGGCCGGGCTGCTCGTGCTCGCGGGCCTCCTCGTCGTGGCCGCCGCCTATTATCAGGTCAATCGGGACCGGCGCAAAGACCGGCAGAATCTCGCCGTCTCCCATGTCGCCTATGGCATGCGATTGATGGATGAAGGCGACCTGTTGGGGGCGCTGCCGTCGTTTGCGGAGGCGTTGCGGCTGGAACGGGACGATGCCGAGAGAGAAAAGCGGCACCGCGTTCATCTCGGAGTCGCGTTGCGGCAGTGCCCCAAGCTGACGCGCTTGTGGTTCCAGGATGGCCGCATCAATGCCGCCAGTTTCAGCCCGGATGGCCGCCGCGTGGTCGTCGCCGGAGTCAACGGCAACGCCGCGGTCTGGGACGCGGAAGGCGGTCTTCAGGTTTTTCGACTCATCGGCCATCGTCCCGAAAAAGAGGTGGAAGGCGCGTGCTACAGCAGTGATGGACGTTTCCTTTTGACAGCCGGCGAGGACGGCATGGTCCGAATATGGAACGCAGAAAATGGCGAGGAAATCGTCAGTGCCTCGCCTCTGCTTCATCCGGATACGGTGTACAGCGCCAATTTCAGCCACCAGGGAGACCGAATCGTCACTGCCTGCAAGGACGGAAAGGTGCGCGTCTGGACCATGGGATCGAACAAGCCGATACGGGAATTCGTTGCTCATGCCGCGCCGGTGAGGCATGCCTCCTTCAGCCCGGACGACCGCCGGATAGTCACGGCAAGCATCGATGAGACGGCAAAGGTCTGGAACGCCGATACGGGTGCGCAACTTGGAGAGACGATGCGACACGAGAATTGGGTATACGACGCCTGCTTCAGCCCGGACGGCCTCTCCATCGTCACGGCGAGCTACGACAAGACCGCCCGGATATGGGGCGCCGCGACGGCAAAATTGATCGCCACGCTCCGTTCAGATGCGCCGGTACGCAGCGCCCGGTTCAGCCCGGATGGCCGGTATATCGTGACGACCTGTTGGGATTACGATTTTGCGGTCCGGGTGTGGGACGCGAGCACGGGCCAAGAGGCGTTTCCTCCGCTCAAACACACAAGTTATCCCTTCACCGCCTCCTTCAGTCCAGAAGGTCATCGCATCCTCACCGCCTGTGCAAATGGGGTGTGCCACGTGTGGGACCTCGCGGGGAACAAATGGATCGCTTCTTCAACGCCGGTTTTTTACAGCCCCAATGGAAACGTCCTCGTTACTCTGGAAGGAGGCGTCCTACAGGCGCGGAACGCCGCGACCGGCGCGGCGGTCTCTCCTGCGATTCGCCCAGGTTACCCGATCCTTGACGTGAAGTTGAACCAAGACGGCTCGCGTCTGCTGACCGTAACGGCGCCGGCGCCCACCGAAGGCAACAAAGCAATGCTCGCACAGTTGTGGGAGACCTCGACCGGAAAGGCTTTGTCTCCACTTTTTGCCGCGGAGCCCTCCATCGTCAACTCGTCTTTGAGCGTCGTGGGGCACCGAATGGTCGTCACCGCAGGAACAGTCGCCCAGGTATGCAGCACATCGGACGGCAAAACGCTGTCGGTCCTTTCTCATTCCGGTCCGGTAAATCAGGCCGCCCTGAGTTCGGATGCCAGCAGGGCCGTCACAACCACAGGCACGAATGCTCATCTTTGGAACGCCCTCACGGGCGTCCCACTGCGGACGTGGCCGCACGCGAGCAACGTAGGTCACGCTGAGTTCAGTTCCGGTGGCCGGCTCGTCGTCACCTGCAGCGGACCGGGACACATGACGAAACAATACGCCCAGCTTTGGGATGGAAGAACCGGAGAAAAAATCGGAAACCCTCTATGGCACATTGACGGCGTGTTGCATGCCTCTTTCAGTCCGGATGAGAACCGGCTTGTGACGGCCAGCGAAGACCGGAGTGCTGTGATTTGGGAGACCGCCACGGGACGGATGGTTGGGTCACCCCTCATCCATAAGCATCAGGTGATCGAAGCCCGTTTCAGCCCGAACGGACGGTGGGTCGTCACTTTGGACATCGAAGATACGGTCCAGGTCTGGGATGCGGCTGGGGGCACACCGATCACCCCACGCTTGAAGCATCCCTTTCCCGTCTGGAGTGTTCAGTTCATCGCGGATGGCGGTCGGATCATCGCCAAGGATGCGAGAGCGGGGACGTGGGTCAACTGGCAGGGGATTGAACCCAAAGGGCATGTGTCGTGGCGGGTCTGGGATCTCACGCCGGATTCCCGTCCCACGGATGAACTGATGCTGTTGGGACAATTGCTCTCGGGGCACAAAAGTGAACAAATCGGGGGAGGTCTACCACCCAAGACGGAAGCGTTGCGAGTCGCCTGGCAAACGCTCACCCGTCGGCAACCCGCTGAGTTTACCGTGTCCCCAACGGAAATTGCTGCCTGGCACCGGCGCGAGGCTGAAGCCAGCGAAAAGGCGGGCCACTGGAAAGCAGCCGTCTTCCATTGGGAACAATTGGACCAGGCGAACCCCGAGGACCCGACACTTCGCAGCCGCCTTGCCGCCGCCCAAAACAAGCTGGATTCAGAACCAGCGCGGCACACCGAATAGGGTGGCTCCGTGACCGGCATCGTTGTCGTTTTCGCCTCCTGGAGGATGGCCAACCCCGGGTCGGATGAAGGTTTCGCGTAAGTTAACATAACCTGAAAGAAGGCTCCCCTCCCCTCCGTATTCACACTGGCAACCACAAACAGGGTTGCGCCGATTCAGTTCGGCCAAAGTCACGGTGCCTAATGCGGGGCCATGGCGGAGTCGATGGTATGGAAAGCAGAGTCATCAAGGTTTTGTTCGTCGAAAGCGACCTCCGGTTCGCCAGGTCGATGCGGGAGAGCTTGTCGGCACTCACGGCGGCGCGGGTTGAGCTATTGGTGAGCGCAAGCCTCACCGAGGCCCTGCGCCAGCCCGGCGAAACGCGCTTCGATGCCATCCTGCTCGACCTGGACCTCCCCGACAGTCAGGGGTTGATAACGTTTGTCCGCATGCAAAAGGCGACGCCGAAAGTCCCGATCATCGTTCTGGCCAGCTATGACAACGAGCATCAGGCGCTGGATGCGGTGCGGCACGGCGCGCAGGACTACCTCGTTAAATCCAAGGCCGACGGCAAAATCCTCTCGCGCGTCATCCGCTATGCGATCGAACGAAAAAAGGCGGAACGGCGACTGGCTGCACAGCACGCCGTGGCGAGCGTGCTGGCCGATTCCACCACGCTTGACGACGCGACGCCAAGGATCCTGCAGACGATTTGCGAAAGTCTCGAATGGGACATGGGAGGGCTCTGGAAGCTGGAGGAATCGTCCGCTGTGCTGCGCTGTGTCGCCTTATGGCACATACCGACCGCGCGGTTCACCGAGTTTTCGGCCGTCACTCGCGCGCGCACTTTCATCCGAGGAGTCGGTCTGCCCGGACGGATCTGGGAAAGCGGCAAACCGGCCTGGATCGAAAATGTGGTTGAGGATGAGAACTTTCCCCGGGCGGCGGTGGCAGCCAAAGAAGGCCTGCATGGAGCTTTCGCCTTCCCGGTCAGGATCGAGGACCAGGTCCTGGGTGTCATCGAATTCTTCAGCCGCCAGATCGAACAACCCGACGCCGATTTGCTCCGGATGATGGCGACGATCGGCAGCCAGGTTGGCCAATTCATGGTGCGCAAGAAAGCCGAGGCCGCGCTGGCCGAGGAAAGAAATCTGTTGCGGACACTGATCGACACGTTGCCCGATGCGATTTACGTCAAAGATACGCAAAGCCGGTTTCTGCTGGGCAATGCGGGTGTAGTCCGGCTCATGGGCGCGCCCGGAGCCGAGAACCTGGTGGGGAAGACAGACTTTGACTTTTTTCCCGCTGATCTCGCCGATCGCTACCGCGCCGACGAACGGGCAGTTCTTGAGTCCGGCCAATCACTGATCAATCGTGAGGAACCGGTCGTCGATGCCTCCGGCAGGCAGGGCTGGTTGTTGACCACGAAGGCGCCGCTTCGGGATACGCGCGGCCACATTATCGGGTTGGTCGGAATGGGCAGAGAGATTACCGATCGCAAGCGGGAAGAGGAACAGCACCGGCTCAGCGAGGCGCGATTGCAGGCCATTCTCGATAACACCACCGCGGTCATATACGTCAAGGACACGCAGGGCCGTTTCCTTCTGATCAACCGGCAGTTCGAAGGCCTGTTTCATGTCACGCGGGATCAGGTCGTCAACCAGACGGACCACGATCTGTTCCCCGGGGCCGTGGCGGACGCCTTCCGCACCAATGACCAAAAGGTGCTGGAGACGAGGGCGCCCCTCGAATTCGAAGAAGTTGCTCCACTCGATGGCGAGGTCAGAACCTACCTCTCGATCAAGTTTCCGCTCTCCGACGCCGACGGCATTCCTTGCGCGGTTTGCGGAATCTCGACCGATATCACCGGGCGCAAACGAGCCGAAACGAAGCTGGTCGAGGCCAACATCGAGCTGTTGGAAACTAACAACCAACTGGCCAGAAGCGAGGAGGCCCTCCGAAAGGCGCTGGCGGATCTCCAGACTTCGCACGAGCAGTTAAAAGCGACCCAACTCCAATTGATTCAGGCCGGAAAAATGGAGTCCATCGGCACCCTGGCGGCCGGCGTCGCCCACGAAGTCAAGAACCCGCTTCAAACCATCCTCATGGGGCTGGCCTATCTGTCGAAAAACACTCTGGTCGCAGACGAGAACATCGCGATGGTTCTGACCGATATGCGCGACGCCGTCAAACGGGCCGACGCTATCGTGCGCGACCTGCTCTATCTGTCTGCGTCCAGGCAGCTCGAGATTGAGGAAGGAGACTTCAACGCCGTCATCGAGCACTCCCTATGGCTGGTGAATTATGAATTGACCCGCTCCCGGATCACCGTGGTGAGAGAACTGGCCGCCCATCTGCCGCGGGTCCGACTGGACAAGGCCAAAATGGAACAGGTCTTAATCAACGTTTTCATGAACGCCATCCAGGCCATGCCGCAAGGCGGCACCCTCACCGTGAAGACATCGGCCGGATTTCTGCAAGAAGCGCAAATGCAGGACGGTCGGAATCCCGGTCCTTTCAGCGCCGGCGACAGGGCGGTGGTCGTCGAAATCCAGGACACGGGTGTCGGCATACCGAAAGAAAAGCTGCCCAGGATCTTTGAGCCTTTCTTTACAACGAAACCAGCCGGCGCCGGGACGGGGCTTGGCCTGCCCGTCACCAAACAGATCATCGACTTGCATGGCGGAACGATCGACATCAGGCCCGCCTCCCGCGGTGGAGTAAGGGCAACCATAATGCTGAAAGTAGAAAACGGAGAATAATATGAACAGGAAACGAATCCTATTGGTGGACGACGAGGTCAGTTTTACGCGACTGCTGAAACTGAACCTCGAGCAAACAGACGATTACGAGGTTCGCGTGGAGAACTGGGCGGAAGACGCGTTGGCCGCCGCACGGGAGTTTCGGCCGGACCTGGTTTTGCTGGACGTCGTGATGCCCCGCATGATCGGGGGAGACGTGGCGGCGCGGTTGCGGGCCGATGACGACCTGAAGGCGACGCCCATTGTTTTCTTAAGCGCTGCCGTGGGCCGGAAATGGGTGGAGGAACACGATGGCATTGTTGGGAGCTTTCCGTTCATCGCCAAACCCGCCAGCGTGGAAGAAGTGATCGATCGCATGGAACGACTCCTGACCAAAGGATCCGCCGTGGAGCGCCGGAGCGAGCCGTCCGGCCCGTTGATCCCTGAGAGGAACGGCCAGCCTCCGGTCAGATCGCATAGCCAACGATCCGGAAATCTTGTCGCCGTTGCCTTCAACTACTCTTGAGAAAGAACAACTATGATGACCACCCGAAAGCGCGTACTGATTATCGATGATGAAGCAGGTTTTACGCGCCTGCTCAAATTGAACCTGCACCAGACCGGTCGGTACACTGCGGAAGCCGTCAACGACCCCACGAAGGCCATCGGGGCCGCCCGCGAATTCTCGCCGGACGTGATCCTCCTGGATGTGATGATGCCCGGCATGGACGGGGGAGAAGTCGCCGATCGCATCCACGCCAACCCGAAACTGAGGAATACGCCGATCGTGTTTCTGACCGCAGCCGTCAAGAAGAACGAAGTCGCGGCGCACAGCGGGTGCATTGGCGGGCTTCCCTTCATCGCGAAACCCGTGGATCTGGACGAGGTCGTTCGGTGCATCGAGAACCAGGTGCGCCCCGTCGCCTCTTACACAAAGGCCGTCAGGAAGAATCCATCGTGATCCTTAACGATGCAGTTAGAGAAACTTTTCCGAATTGCAAAACTTTCTGAAAGAAGGATGAGCCCTCCTCCGTATTGACGATGACCGAAGATCACCTTCGGCGAGTCAACTGGAGAATGATTATGACAATGATTGCCAAGCGCCTGTCTGAAGATCGCACCCGTGAATACTGCATCCCGCCCAACCTGACCGCCTGGGTGTCGAAAGAGCATCTGGCTAGGTTGGTGTGGAAGCTGGCACGCACCGTGGACACCGGCGAAATCGAGCCGATGGTTTCACTGCCGGAAGGAAAAGTGTTCGAGCCGGAGATGCTGTTGTCCGTGGTGGTTTACGCGTATGCCGTGGGAGTGCTGGGCTCGTGCAACGTGGAGCAAAGCATCCGGCACGATGAGAGTTTTCGGCATCTGTGCGCCGGACTGTATCCGGACTGCAACTCGGTCCGCGAGTTCCGCGAAAAGAACCACGCAATCATCCAGCGCTGTCTCGAACTGGTTTACCTGATCGCGTGGAAGATCCGATTCGGGACCTGGCAATGGCACCGGTCCGAGGCGAGTCGCAAAGTCAATTTCGGTCTCGCCGCGCAGATCGATCCGTCGCTTCGGTCACAAATCTCGTTCGAAGCCGGCGAACGCTTGCGCCGGGCCGAACACCTCGACAAACACTGTCTCGGCGAGCAGATCGTCGCCTGAACCTGACGGTTCCCCTCACTTCTTTCGGCCAGTCCCAAACGTAAAGCGGAACACTTCGCCGGCCGGCAGCATGACGGGATGGACCGTGTTGATCGAGTCCTGCTTGACCTGTGGCGCCACGCGCACGGAAAAGTTCTTCGATCCGGGCCAGCGAGTGGAAGAATGGCGGGGAGGCTGCCCTCGGTGATGCCATCCATCAGCGCGCTCAACGCTACAACCGCCAGCCATTTCACTCCGGATGGGCCAGTTTGCATCCTGGCCTTTCACGGTGATTCGGCCAGGGGATAAATTCGCAGTCCCGCCCGGACGTACTCGCAGGCGGCGAGCAGCTCGTTGCGAGGCCGCCGATCCCACTGTCGCGGCCGGCAGAAGAGATGAGCGATCAGCCCTCGCCGCTGCGGCAGCGAAAGGCGTGCGAATTCCAGCGTGAGGTTCCCGTCCGCATCCATCCCACGAACCCGTGCGGGCAGATTCTGAAGGCCGAAAGCCGGAACGTGCACGAACGCGGCTTGCGGCAGGCTTTCCGTCGGGACATCGCCGTTCACCTTGAGCACAATGTCTCCTTCCGACAGCCAGGCCGTTTCTCCCGTTAGTCCCGTGTCGCCCCAGGTCAGGAGACACGGAAGCTGGTGTCTGAACCGCACGAACGGCTGTTCCTGCGCCACATCGAGCGTGACGAGGAGACAGAGCCAAAGGTTGGCGATATTCGCCAGGGCGAAATACATCACGATCCCGTACGCAAGGGGTTCCACGATGTGCCGCTGGGCAACGAAGCCGAAGGCGATTCCTGCGAGATGGAGTGCCAGCAGAACTGCGAACGGAAGGGCCACCCGGCGGTTGAGGGAGAGTTGGTGCCGCCGCATCACCTTGTCGGTCACGCGGAATCCGACGCCGAACGGCCTGAACAGGCTGCGGATTACCGTCAGACCCATCGAAGGCGCCAGGAACGCTTCGTAGAACTCCGTCCACAGCGCGGAGCGCGTTCCGCGCGTGAGCCACGTGTAGAGACCGTAACAACCGATCGCGAATGGCAGACGGTAGAACAACATCTCTTCGAGGGTCATGCTCAAGAGATGCACTCCGAAGAGCAGGTAAAGCAGCGGCGCGATCAGGTTGAACAGGCTGCTGAGACTGCCGAGGTAATACACGATTCCGGAGAAGTGCAGGACGCGCTGCTTCCAGTTGAGCCCCGGGATGGTTAACGGATTCGTGGAGGCGAACAGCGCCTGCAATGTGCCCTGCGCCCAGCGGCAGCGTTGTTGGATGAACTCCCCGCATTTGTCCGCCGACATCCCTGCCGAAAGCGCCTCGTTGAGATAGTACAGCTTGTATCCCGCCGCCTGGAGCTTGATCGAGGTCGCCCAGTCTTCGGTGATGGTTTCGGTCGGTATCCCGCCGATGGCCTCGAGGGCCGAGCGCCGCGCCACGAAGCAGCTCCCGTGACAAACAACGGCGTTCAGCGCGTCCCGTCCCGGTTGCAACGTCCGGAAAAACAAACGCTGTTCATCTTCGAGCGACCGTTCCAGGCCGAGGTTGCGTGTCACCGCGTCCTCATTGAAAAAATTCTGAGGCGTCTGGACCAATGCCACCAATGGATCCCGGAAGAATCCGACGGTCCGTTCAATGAAGTCGCTGCTCGGAACGAAGTCCGCGTCAAAGCAAACGATCAATTCACCGTCACTCAACGTCAGCGCATGATTCAGGTTGCCCGCCTTGGCGTGACGATTGTCCGGCCGATCGAGATAACGGCAACCGAGTTCCTCCGCCAGTCGTCTCATGGCCGGCCGGCGCTGGTCGTCGAGCAGATAGACCGTCTTGCGTGGATACCTCATTGCCTGGCAGCCGATGATCGTGCGCCGCAGCATTTCCACCGGCTCCGAATACGTGGGCACAAACACGTCCACGGCCGGCACGTAGTCGCCGGCGCGAACCGCGCGTTGCGAGTCGTCCGCCTCGGCCGAACGATCCGTCAGCCGAAGCAGGGACAGATTTCCGAGGGCGATGCGGAAGTGAATGAACGCTTCGGAAAGAAAAAAGAGAACGCTCGCGATCGCGTCGGACCAGCAATCAAGACACATCGTCGACGCCAGTCGAAACGAGAGGTAGCCCGCCTGGAGCGTCAGGAACCCAAGCCCGATCGGAAGACGCAGCCAGTCCGGCGGACGATCGAAGAACAGCCGAAGCGCGGCGGCCAGGGCCATCATCACCAGGGCCGGGCACAAAACCCAGAAAGGCGAGGGCAGCTCGTTTACCGAAGGCAAATGAACGCGACCCCAATCTGCGAGGGCCTCCCAGCCATCCCAGGCCACGTTCCTGTTCGTGTCTTGAACGGCCCAGAGAGCGCCGAACAATATGAAACATCCAACGAGGAATAAACCTGCTCCACGCGTGAAAAGCGGAGCTTCGTCAGGCGCCGGCCCGGTGTGGTCGGGCCTGTTATTCATGACCGCACAACGTCACCACCACACTCCGCCCGACTCCCAGAAATCGGCCCGCATCGAACGGACTCTCCGAATTCATCCGGACACGCACGGCGATCCGACGGCGCGCATAATCACCCGGCGACACCGCCGTCACCCCATCGTAAGGAATGCGACCGACACCGCCCCGGACGGATTCCACAGTGCCGCGCCAGGCAGCGCTCCCGTCAATGGTTCGGACGCTGACCGGCGTTCCGACAGAGAACTTTTCAGCATGGCGTTCGTGGAAGAAGGCATCGACCCAGACTCGTTTGGGATCGACCACTTCCAGGACATCTTCGTGGACGGAGACCTGAGCGCCATTCCTGGCCGGAACGCTCCACACGATTCCGTCGAAAGGCATGGCGACCGCGGCCTCTTTCTGTAGCGCCACTTGCCCTTCAATTTCGCGGCGGCGCGCTTCGGCCTGGGCTGCCTGGGCCTGCTTGTTGGTCAAGGCGCTGCCCGCCAATGCCAGCCTGGCCTGCTCCTCCAGAAACGCCAGACGGGAGATCAGCTTTTCCGCGAACAGTTTTTCGTGCAGTTGGTAAATCTCCTTCTGCTGTTGGAAACGGATCGCGGCCTCGTCGCCTTCCACGCGCAGGCGTTCAGCCAGTTCCTTCACCCAGTTCAATTGCGACACCGCCGCCTGATTTCCGAAGCGCGGATTTTCAATGCGAAAGAGTTCCGCCCCGGCGGAAAGCATTCGGCCTGATCCCGGCGCCTCGAGAAACAGTTGTCCGTCAATCGGTGCCCGCAAGGCGGTAATTTCCGCGTTGATATACGCCTGATCGCTCGTGGTCGTCGTGAAGACGGCGCGCGCATACAGCATGGCAGCGGAAAGCAGGGTGGCCGCCATCCCAACTCGCACGCACCGGAACAGCCGGCGACGCCGATCGGGACGAGGAACCGGCACGACGGGTGGCGGACAATGACCGGTTCGCGTCCTTGGACCTGGTGACGATGCGATCCCTCGCGCACGGCACTCCGAATCGGCGGTCCGGGTTGCGCCAGTGGCATCAGTCAGGGACGGCGGACTCACCAATGAGGTGTTGTTCCTGGCCAGCGGGTGTAACAAAGGACGTTGAGCTTCACGAATCTCCGGGTTCATAAGGACAATACGCGCGGCAGGAGGCCAACTTTCAGCGAAGTGAGTCTTTTTGGCGGATAATCCGCAGAAGCCAACAAAGCGAGGGACGCAGCGCTTTGGCCTTTTGGCGACTGATTGAACTGCGGCTGCAGTTCACTGAGCCTTCGTACCTTCGTTTGCTCCTCTGAAAAATTCCCGGCTATGGCTTGTCTCCGCACGCGCCGTCCGCTAACGTTCATCCGTGAGTTATTGTTGCAACTCAGCTCTTACCCGCAAACCGAACCCATGACCGGGATCATCGCCGTCTGGCAATGAAAGAACTCGTCGGCGATTTGTCCGTCCACCCACTGGTCCCGGGGTGCCTGCTGGCCTGCGTCATGGGCGATCCCCAGAGCCGCAAGACCCGGCCTCTCGATCCTGAGGCATTGCGGGATCTTAACAAACTGACGACGCTGGACATTGTCGCCCACTTTCAGCATCTGCAGATGCTTACCGACGAACAGGCGGCCAAAATCATCGGCGCCGACAATCAGTTCGTCACAGGCTTCAAGGAATTGGCTCGGCGGATTCCGGAGGTGGCCCAGGTCGCGGGTTGCGACCGCAAGTCCGTTGAACAATTGGCCCGCGCTCTCTTCAGTGCGAAATCGATGGCTGAATATCTCGAAATCCTGACACCGCCGCAGCTCTCGTACGAAAAGACAGCGCACGGCACGGTGGATTTGCTGGAGTTGCTCTTCGATTCGTTTCGCAAGATCGTGGGGGGAGCCTGGTCCGTTTTTTTTCCGAGAAGCGAGTTTTCGCTGGTCGCGGACGCCTCGGCGCAATTCTGGATGGCCTGCCTGTACAGCGGCAGGACCGAAGAAATGGCGAATGGCTTCGTGGGGCTTTTTCTCAAGCCGCACCGCGAACGATTGCAGGCGTTGAACCAGGGCTATGAGAAACAGAGCGGACTGCACCTGCGCGACGCGATCACGGAGTACCTGGACAATTCCCGCGAGAAGATCTCCAAACTCCACGATGCGGTGGACGAATCTGTCAAACAGGGTTTGGACCGGTCGTTCGCCGAGATCGTCCGCGTCGTCAACGCGCTCGAACTGCCGCCGTTGCTGATTTTCTATTACGAATTTCTGACCCGGGAAGTGTGCGGAGCGTTTTCGCACATGGACGGCACGGTATCGTCGAAAGAAAACCGGTTCATCCAGTACCTGCTCCGACAGATCAGCGTGATTTGCGACGATCATTCCTGCGCGGCCGGCCAATCGTACGCCCTGGCGCAGGAGAAGTTCGAGGAGGTTCTGGCTGAACTGGACGAGTTGATCGGCCTCGCTGAGGTCAAGGAAAAGGTCAAACAGACGGCCAACT
>JGI10216J12902_101128163_pt1 | contig 14339 bp, 13 predicted proteins | sample KanNatreferecore_FD_12902 | JGI IMG/M metagenome (IMG submission 12902)
GTGCTCGGCTGGGGCGTCGGCGGGATCGAAGCGGAAGCGGCGATGCTCGGGCAGCCCGTGTCGATGCTCATTCCCGAGGTCGTGGGCTTCAAGATGCACGGTCGGCTGCAACCCGGAGCCACGGCAACAGATCTGGTGCTGACCGTAACCGAGATGCTTCGCAAGAAGAAAGTCGTCGGAAAGTTCGTCGAATTCTACGGCGCCGGTTTGTCCAGCCTTTCACTGGCCGACCGCGCCACGATCGGCAACATGGCGCCCGAGTATGGCGCCACGATGGGATTCTTTCCAATCGACGCCGAGACGATCAACTACCTGCGCTTTACCGGACGCGACGAGGCGCAGGTACAGCTGGTCGAGGCGTACACCAAGACGCAGGGGATCTTCCGCACCGACCAGACCCCCGATCCCCTTTTCAGCGACACACTGGAGCTGGACCTCCACACGGTGGAGCCGAGCCTCGCCGGACCGAAGCGTCCGCAGGACCGAGTCCCACTCAAGCTGTCCAAGAAGATGTTCAAGGAAGCGCTGGCCGCCGATCTGGAACGGACGGGAACCGTCGCCGCAATCGCAGCAGCAAAGCAGGCAATGGCGGTTGCCGCCTCGCCGCAGCTCTCGCCATCGGTTGTCGCAACGGACCCGGATGAGCAGGCGGGACAGAATTCGAGTGTCTCCGTGGAGATGAACGGAGAAAAATTCTCCCTTCGTCACGGCTCGGTCGTGATCGCGGCGATCACGAGCTGCACCAACACATCCAATCCCAGTGTGATGCTTGCCGCAGGCCTGCTGGCGCGCAACGCGGTTGCAAAGGGTCTGAGCTCCAAGCCGTGGGTGAAAACCAGTCTCGCTCCCGGCTCGAAGGTGGTGACCGACTACTTCAAAAAAGCTGGAGTGACGCCGGCGCTGCAGCAGCTGCGCTTCAACGTCGTCGGGTTCGGCTGCACGACGTGTATTGGAAACTCCGGCCCACTGCCTCAGCCAATTGCCGAAGCAATCGAGTCGAACAAGCTCGTCGTCGCGTCAGTGCTGTCGGGGAATCGCAATTTCGAAGGGCGAATCAATCCGCTCACGCGCTTCAATTATCTCGCTTCGCCGCCGCTCGTCGTCGCTTATGCGCTGGCCGGCCGCATGGACATCGATTTCAACACCGAGCCGATCGGTGTCGGCAAGGGTGGGCCCGTTTTTCTGCGCGACATTTGGCCGCCTCCGAAGGAAGTCGAGGACGAGATTCTCCGCTCGGTGAAAGCAGAGATGTTCAAGGCGCAGTACTCGAATGTTTTTCACGGCGACGACAATTGGCGCAGTCTGCCGGTTCCGGAGGGAGATCTCTACGCCTGGGATCCCAATTCGACTTACGTGAAGAATCCTCCCTTCTTTGACGGGATGACGCTAACCCCACCGGGCATTCGCGCGATCAAGGAAGCGCGGGCACTGGGAATGTTCGGCGATTCGATCACCACCGATCACATTTCGCCGGCGGGGTCGATTCCGGCATCGAGTCCAGCCGGTAAATGGCTGATCGAGCAAGGCGTCAAGACAATCGATTTCAACTCGTACGGCGCGCGTCGGGGAAATCACGAGGTGATGATGCGCGGGACGTTCGCGAATATCCGCCTCCGTAATGAGCTGGCGCCGGGAACAGAAGGTGGCTGGACGACTCTGAGCTCGGGAGAAAAGCCGATTTCCATTTATGAGGCCGCGATGGAGTACCAGCAGAGAGGAACTCCGCTCGTCATCATCGCGGGCAAGGAATACGGCACCGGTTCGTCGCGCGACTGGGCCGCCAAGGGAACACTGTTACTCGGCGTGCGCGCCGTGATCGCCGAATCGTTCGAGCGGATTCATCGCTCGAATCTAGTGGGGATGGGAGTCCTGCCCGTCGAGTTCATGCCTGGTGAAACGCGGCTCACACTGGGGCTTACCGGGTTCGAGACATTCGACATCGAAGGAATGTCCGACGACATGAAGGCTCGTGCTGTTCTGACCGTGCGCGCTCGAGCGGCGGACGGTTCAGTGAAGACATTCGAGGCGATCTCGAGGATCGATACCCCGGAGGAGATGAGCTACTACCGACACGGCGGAATCTTGCCGTACGTGCTCCGGCAGTTGGTCGCGAAAGGATCGTAAACAACGGCATTGACCGACCGGGAACCAGCCGAGCCCAATCCTCGCGGCTTCCTCCATCGTCTGTGGAGCTCGCTGGGCCCAGGAGTCATTACCGGAGCGGCGGACGATGATCCGTCGGGCATCGCCACCTATTCGGTAGCAGGCGCGCAGCTCGGAACAGGGCTGCTCTGGACGTCCGTAATAACCTGGCCCCTGATGGCTGCGGTGCAGAGCATGTGCGCGCGCATTGGCATGGTCACAGGGCAAGGTCTGGCCTCAACGTTCCGCAAGAAGTTCCCGCGAAGCGTGATCACGATGATCGCCGCTGCGCTGATGCTTGCCAACAGCATAAACATTGGCGCCGACCTTGTCGGCATGGGTGACGCGATGCAGTTGCTGACGCAGGTCAATTCGCGCCTGTGGGCGATTGGTTTCGGCCTGTTCATCGCGTGGGCCACGATACGTCTCCGGTACATCACGCTCGTCAATGCTCTCAAGTGGCTGACGCTGGTGCTGTTCGCCTATGTTCTCACAGCGATCCGTCTCCATCCGGATTGGGACTCTGTCGCGCAGGCGACGCTCACTCCGAGTCTACCCCGGGGTCGCGCAGCGTGGGCAACGCTGGTGGCAATCCTGGGAACTACGATCAGTCCTTATCTCTTCTTCTGGCAAGCCTCACAGGAGGTCGAAGAAGAGAAGTCGATGGGCCGACAGTCGCCGGCGGAGCGGCAGGGCGCGACTCCGACCGAAATCCTGACTCGAAAAATCGACGTTGGTGTCGGGACTTTTTTTTCCAACGTGGTGATGTTCTTCATCATGCTCACGACCGCACTGACTCTTCACGTTCACGGCATCACCGCTCCGGCGACTTCGAAGGACGTGGCATTGGCGCTTCGGCCTCTGGCAGGTCGATTCGCTGCGCTTCTGTACACCATCGGCCTGGTGGGAACAGGTCTCTTGGCCATTCCTACGCTGGCTGGATCAGCTGCCTACGCTCTGGCGGAAACTTTTCACTGGCGCGAGGGCATCGACGAGCGTTTTCCCAGGGCTCGCCGCTTCTACGTCGTGCTCGCGCTTTCCATTCTCGCCGGAATCGGCATCGACTTCGCCAATGTCAACGCCGTCAAAGCCTTGTATTGGTCAGCGGTGATCAACGGACTTCTGGCCCCATTCCTTCTTCTGGGAATCCTGATCGTCGCCAGCGATCAAAGAATCATGCGCGGGCAGCCAAGCTCGCGGCTTGGCCGCGTGACCGTCGGTTTGGCGACAGCGGCGATGTTCTTCGCCGCCGTGGCGATGTTCGTTGTTTAGGAAACGGCCTTGTCGATGACCTTGCGGCGCCGCAGTCGAAACTGCGGCATCGATGCGCTTATTTGATCGGCCAGATCCTGCTCAATGCGCTTGGGGTCGAGCGGCTCGAGCATCGCTCTGAGCTCCGGATCATCGGCCAGCGCGAGATTGAGCCGGGAGTATAAACCGGCCACCAGGTGAAGCGTCTTGGTGATCTCTTCTTCCATCCGGAGGTTGACCTGCAGCGTCAGCTCCTCGCGCAGCTCGCCGATGCGTGACTCTCGACTCTGCGTCATCAGGACGAAGATTGCGAGAAAGATCGCCTCCAGCGACACGATCGTCGTCAACATTCCATACGGATATGGATCGAATTTCGGTAATCCGGAGAACGGCAGGTTCCAGTAGAGCCACGCCATGAAAATGATTGCGTGCAGGACAAGGAACGGTGTCGAGCTGGCGAATCTGATCATTCGGTCCGCGACGACTTCCATTGGCGAGCGACTGGCCGCGTGCTCGGCCTTGATGGCGCGGAAAGCCTTGTTGATCCCGACGCTGCGGCGCATTCGCCGTTCGCCCGTCGTAGGTGTGGCGGGCTCGATGCTCGTAGGAGCGGAGTCGCTATGATCCATGTCCCCGGAAGATGCAAAGTTCTGACCCAACAGCCAGTAGGCCCACTTCCTGTGGTCGAATAAACCCGTCACCTTTCTGATATGAGCAGCTCGTTCTCGGTGGGATTGATTCAGGAAGCAGTTACGACCGACGTCGACACCAACGTCCGCCGCGCCGAGCTGCGCATCCGCGAAGCCGCCGAGAAGGGCGCGCAGATCGTCTGTCTGCAGGAGCTCTTCAACGCGCCGTACTTCTGCAAATCGCAGAAACATGAGCGCTTCGATCTGGCCGAGCCGATTCCGGGACCTACGATCGACAAAATGCGAAAGCTGGCGCGCGAGCTCGAGATCGTAATAATCGTACCGATCTTCGAGCGACAGGCTGCCGGAGTCTATCGCAATTCCGCCGCGGTAATCGACGCCGACGGATCGTATCTCGGCGCCTACCGCAAGATGCACATCCCGGACGATCCCCTCTTCAACGAGAAGTTTTATTTCACACCCGGAGACTCCCACATTGCGGACGATGGCGATCACAAGGGAGCCAGCGGATTTCGCGTCTGGAAAACTCGTTACGCCACCATTGGGGTTTTGATCTGCTGGGACCAGTGGTATCCGGAGGCGGCGCGGATCACCAGTCTGCTGGGAGCGGAGATTCTGTTTTATCCCACCGCGATCGGCTGGCATCCATCGGAGAAAGCCGAGTACGGAGAGGCACAGGTGGAAGCATGGCGCACTGCACAGCGCGCGCATGCGATTGCGAACGGCGTCTACGTCGCGTCACCCAACCGCGTCGGCCACGAGGATGAACCCGGCACCGACGGGATCGAGTTCTTCGGGCACTCGTTCATCAGTGATCCGTTCGGCCGTATTCTCGCCGAAGCAGGTACGGAGCCGGCTGTCCTCGTTACCAAGTGCGATCGCGCCCTGATCGAGACTACGCGGCGTAACTGGCCGTTTCTCCGCGACCGGCGCATCGACGCCTACTCGCCGATCCTGAATCGCTATATCGGATGACGAGGCGCGCCACCCAAACGAGCAAGCGCAGCAAAGGCGCCGCTCCGCAGGGAAGCGGCGCTTTGACTATGGAGCTCTCGCTCGGGCGACGCATGCCCGCGGAGTGGGAGAAGCATGAGGCAACCTGGATCGCGTGGCCGCACCACGAGCCCGACTGGCCGGGAAAGCTGGCGCCCATTCCCTGGGTTTACGCGGAGATCGTGCGCACGCTGAGCGAGCATGATCGCGTCGAGATTCTTTGTCACAACGAAGCGGTCGCGCACAATGCGCGTGTACTGCTCGATGCGCACGGCGTGAAGAACCGGGATGACGAATACAGGTTGCACATTGCTCCCAACGACCGCGTTTGGCTTCGCGACTCCGCTCCAAGCGGAGTAATTCGCGCCGATGGAAGCGTCGAGCTGATCGACTGGGGGTTTAACGCCTGGGCCAAATACGACAACTATAGTAAGGATGCCGACATTGGGCGGGTGATCGAGCGCATCACCGGATTGCCGCGGACGGAAGCCATTCGCCCGGACAACGGCGAACGGCTGGTGCTCGAAGGCGGCGGAATCGAGGTCAATGGCGCCGGTTCGATGCTGGTTACCGAGGAGTGGCTGCTTACAGACGTGCAGGTCCGGAATCCTGGAATGACAGCAACAGATTACGAGGAGTCATTCAGGAAGTACCTTGGCGTGACCGATACGATATGGCTGGGAGAGGGTGCGGTTGGCGACGACACCCACGGTCACATCGACGACATCGCCCGGTTCAGCTCGCGTGATATGGTCATTCTGGCGTACGAGCCTGATCCATCCGATGAGAATCACGTGCGATCGGTGGACAATCTGCGTCGCCTCAAGGCGGCCGCGAAAACGCGGGCCTTCAGAATCCTGACGATTCCGTTTCCGCGCCCGGTGATGATGAATGGCGAGCGACTACCGGCGAGCTATGCGAACTTCTACATCGCCAATGGCGCCGTTCTTGTACCGACGTTCAACGATCCCAATGATCGCGTGGCGCTGAACGGAATCGCTGAGGCATTTCCGCGGCGCACAGTAATTGGAATTCACGCGGTGGATCTGGTGTGGGGGCTCGGCACGCTCCATTGTCTAACGCAGCAGCAACCCGCACCTGCCGGGAGGGGAGCTCCATCCAGATGAAGATCACGCTCACGGGAGAAGAGTCACTGAGACTCGAGCCTACGTCGGGCCCACTGACCATCGAGGCTCAATCACACCAGCAGACCTACTCAGCCTTCCACATGCTTGCCAGCGCCCTCGGCAGCTGCACGATGTCAGTGCTGCAAAGTTGGGCGTCGAACAAGGACCTGTCGGCCGATGATCTCCGGATCGATATCAGCTGGAGCTTCGCGGAAGGACAGCACCGGGTCAATTCCATGCGCGTCAAGCTCGAATGGCCGTCGTTGCCGGCAGAACTGTGGCCAAGGGCAATTCGCGTTGCACACTTATGCGGAATACATCAGACGCTGACTCGTCCGTTCGACATCCACGTGACGGCGGTAGGTGCTGAGACACCATCGATCGAACCTCCAATGAATCTCGAATCGAGGCGCCCCACCGGCAAAAGCAGCGCTGCGTTACCGCAGGCTGACGGGCAACCGAAGGCGACGAGCGCGCCGTGACTGTTCCAGTCGTTCGCTTCACATTTACCGGCGAGGAATCAGCGGAGCCCGTCGCGCCGACAATCGGTGAGCCCGGCCGACGATACACCGTTATTTACGACGGTCATTGCAAAGTTTGCGGTCGCATGGTCAGACTGCTGACCAAATGGGACAGGAATCGTGAGCTCGAGATAATTCCTTCGCAGGCACCCGGAGTCCGTGCCAGATTCCCCTGGATTCCGCAACGAGCGTACATGGAATCGGTGCAAGTGATTCGCAGGAGCGACGGCAGGACCTGGCAGGCCGCCGCCGCGCTCGAGGAATTGCTGAAGGTGTTGCCGAAAGGACGCTTATTCTCGTGGCTCTTCAAGATCCCGCTCATGCGTCCGCTCGTCGACAAACTTTATCAGTGGTTCGCGCGCAATCGGTACAGGATGGGTTGCGGTAAGCATTGCGCGGTGCGGCCGGCCAATCTGGATTACGAGGACGGTTGAATCGACTACGCGACGACGCGGCCAGTAAAGCACTCGCGCGGCTAAGAGAGGGAAATCTCAGATTCGCGGCGAACGTTCGCGGATCTGATACGTTCGTCACTCACACTCGACGGGCGGAGCTGGCGGCCGGTCAGCAGCCTTTTGCCATCATCCTCGGCTGCTCCGACTCACGCGTCCCGGCCGAGATTGTTTTCGATCAGGGACTGGGAGATCTGTTCGTCATTCGTGTCGCAGGCAACATCGTGGCGCCATCTCAGGTTGGCAGCGTGGAATTTGCCGCGGCGCGCTACGGCACCCGTCTGGTGGTTGTCCTTGGCCACTCTCAGTGCGGTGCGATCCTGGCGACGCTCGAAGAGCTGCGGAGGCCGACCGGGAATCAATCGAATAACCTGCGGGCGATCGTCGACCGCGTGCGTCCATCCGTCGAAGGGCTCCTCGCCACCGATCTCCGCCACGAACCCGATGCGCTGGTCAAGGAAGCGGTCCGCGCCAACATCCGCGCTTCGGTCGACCACCTACGGCACGGATCTCAGGTTCTCGAAGAGCTGATTCAGAACGACGGACTACTCGTCGTTGGGGCCGAATATTCCCTCGAGTCCGGAGTGGTCGATTTCTTCGAGGGAACGCCGGCGACAGTGACTGGCTAGGAACAATCGCTCGCCTATCCAGGCGGCTCGCTGAAGATTGAACTGCCGTCTTTCGTCCTCGTAGCGGTTCCGCTAAAAAGGCCCAGTTCCTTTCGACGCCACCATGCACCGGTAGTGCGTTTCGTTTCGAGATCCGTGAACCAGTACTGCCACAGGACCGTTCGCACCATTGACGGTGGTTTGCCGAAAAACGGGTCGTCTCTGAAAAGGTGAAGTACGCCTGGACTTCCTTCGAGCAATCGTTGTTGCGCCAGCACGACCCAGGGTGACGCCTGCCGGGGACCAAGCGACGCAAACCACAGGTTCCAATCGAAGCGTGGCTGATACGGCGCGTAAAACCCGGGTCGTTCTCTCGGGTCCTGCGGCTTGTACCGGAATGGATACGCAATCCAGTTTGCACCGTCGTTGCTTCCCTGAAACTCGATCTCGTAGCGCGCTGGTGTCATGATGGCAAAGAGACCATAGGCGTTGGCAATCCGGAATGGGTCGAGCAGGCGATTGGGAAGCGTGAGAATGGACCCCGACCCGCCAAAAAGAAAAGCAGTCACGGTCGCGTAGAGTGAAAGGCCCAGCATACCGTTTTCGACGCGTCGATAGATTCGAAATCGACGCGTACCATCGCGTTCCACTGACGTGACCAGCGGCAAGCCAACCCGTGCCAGCGCTCGATCGTCCAGCAGAAGCACTCCCAGAGCCAGCACCAGATAGTTGAGAAAGGCATAATTCGCGGTGGTGATGATTCCGATTTGCAGAGCGGTCACCACGAGGAAGCACGCAATCCGAAATCGTCGCGGCAGAAAGAGTGTCCACACGAGAAGGAGCTCCACCACCAGCGTGAGTATCACCGTGCCGGCGTGGTACCAGTGCGGCAGCTGCTGTACATACCAACCCATCCAGGAAGGCAGCGGACCGTTCTGGTAGTAATCGTCCATTGCGGTCAGATCACGCCAGTGCGGGTCACCGCTCAGCAGTTTGACAAGGCCGGACTCGAAATAGATCCGGAACCACTCCCATTGCAGCATGAACAAACTGAAGCGCGAAGGAGGATCAGTAGCACCGAGCCCCGGGCGTAGTCCGCCTGGCGCGAAGAAGAGGGAAAGAAAACCCGCCTCGAGAAGCATCCCATCGGACTGGTAGGATGAGAAATCCTGGAGCGCCGCGATGCACGAGAGAAAGCAAACCTCGCACAGCGCAATCGTGAGTTTCGGCCAGATGTTGAACACGAGCAGTAGGGAGACAACGAGGCCGGCGCCGACCAGCAACGTCAGGGCACCATCACTTGCGCTGAGCCACAGCAATGTGGGGGCGAACCAGACGCGCTCGATCGGTCCGAGCGCAGCCGAGAGCTGATAGAAATAGAAATCGGCGGGGAGGATTCCCCGCTCTCCAATCAACCCGTGTATCTGAAAGGCAAGTGAGTAAAAGGCGGAAAAGAAAATCAGGCCGAGGGCACGAAGAAAAAGCCAGCGCGGCCAAAGTCGGCCGTCGTTAGAAACATTGCTGACGATGGGATTCGGTTCCGACATGCCCCGATTTCATCGCAATTCGCGCGCGCCGGAATTACGTGGTATCATCAACGCCAGTGGACTCTCGACGCACGTCACTGCCCGATTCTCCGCGGTTAGGTGTGCAGCCGCGGATATGGCGCTCTGGGACCAACAAGGTTTTGGCCGGTGTCGTCGGCGGACTTGCCGAGCGGCTCAGCGTATCGGCTACCGGGCTGCGTTGGTTCTGGGTGATCATGTCATTCATGACCGGCATTTTCCCCGGCGTTCTCGCCTACCTGATGCTTTGGGCAATTACTGGCGAGCGCACGTCCGGTACGAATCGAGCCAACACCGATGACGAACGCCAACGGTACCCTCCACGCCCCTACGCCTGAGCGTTGATCGCACCCAGCCGTTACGAATGACTGAGGCTCCGCTCAGGTGCGGTGCCGTGCTGTTCGATCTCGACGGAGTGCTGGTCAATTCCGCCGAACTTGTTGAGAGAACGTGGCGTCGTTGGGCTGCGCGCCATCAGCTCGATCCGGAGCAGGTGCTAGCAATGGCGCACGGCCGACGCACGATTGAAACGGTCCGTCTCGTTGCGCCGCATCTTGCAGCGAGTGACGAGGTCGCGGCGCTGGAGTCGTCGGAGGCCGCAACGACAGAAGGAGTCTATGAAGTGCCGGGCGCTCGCGAACTGCTTCAACCGTTGCCGCTGGAGGACTGGGCGATCGTTACCTCAGGAATCCGTGCCGTCGCGACGTTGCGAATTCGGTACACTAAGCTTCCAATGCCGCGAGTGTTGGTCTGTGCCGACGAAATTCAGCATGGTAAGCCACATCCGGAGGGCTATCTGACGGCGGCAGAGCGTCTCGGCCGCTCCGCAACGGACTGCGTCGTCGTCGAGGATACTCCCGCCGGACTCGAAGCCGCGCGTGCAGCGGGGATGCGCTCGGTCGGAGTGCCCGGAACCTACCCAACCGACGCCCTGGCTATGGCGGATTTGATCGTCACGCGCCTCGATGAATTGCGTATATCCCGAAGTCCGGATGGCTCGCAGCTCGAGATTACGACGGCTTCTCGTTAACTCTACCAACCCGCGCTAGACTATCATGAATCAAATGGTCGACCTGACCAAGCCCGGACTGTCTTCTCTTACCGCGGCGTGCGTCGTCTGGTCATTCAGAGCTCGGCGTGTACCATGCGACAGCATGCCGAAGCGGGCATAACGCCATGAAAAGGGTCTGGCTGTTTTTGGCGATGTGGATCGTTGGCGGGCTTGGTGCAGCGGTCGGCTCCATCCTCGGTCACGCCTTGGGATCGCGTGGACTCTACATCGGAGCTATCGTCGGGGGACTACTGGCCGTTGCGCTCGTCAGTCAATTTGCCGCCTGGCGTGGTTGGATCTCGAAATCGCAAAGAGGCATGACAACATTGGGTGGCGCTCTCGGATTCCTCGTCGCGGCAGTGATCGCAACGCGCACGCTATCGAGTCCCATCGGACCGATTCTCAGCTCATTTCTTATCGGCGTTGGTGCGCTGCTCGGCGCACGTGTCGGCGCCCGCGGTAGCGACGATCCAGCCTAGAATGCGGGCGTGTTGCTACCGTTCCCGCTGCTGGTGTTCTTCGGCTCCTTCATCGCGACTGCGACGTAGGTGACGGTGTCCCACGCATTGTGGATCCCGATAAAGAGCAGTAGCAGCGAAGCTCCCGCGATACCGAACAGCGAGATCACGTGATTTCCTGGCAGCATGACAGCCGCGATCAGGATCACGACGTACGAGATGAGAGGTAGACATACGTGCCAGATCCAGTCTTCGAGCACTGGCTTGTATTGTGTGACCCGTCCGGCGCGCCGAATTACAATGAAGGTATAGATGACACCGAACGCTCCGCAGGGGCCAATCGTCGTCGCAGCGGCTGAAAGCGTCGGCCACGGCGCGCTGAGAATCGCCGAGATCAGAAGGACAGCGGAGAAATGCACGATGTTGGGGCTGCCAAAGGCGTCAATCTCGGGGAGACCAGCCTTGATTTCCGAGTCCGAAACCAGCGCCATGACAACGAACTGCAGACCCGTCAAGGCGCCGGCTGACGATCCGACAATCACGTAAAAACTTTCCCACAGCGATAGGACTTCGTGCGCGATCATGGTACTTGAATTGACGACTCCAGCTCCTCAGACGCCAGAGCAAGGGGATCGTCAGGACTGATTAATCCAGTCGCGGCAACTGAGCCTTACTGAAACGAGACTGAAGCAGGCTTCGGGGCGGGCCGGCGCACCAGGCGCCAGGGAAAGAAATAGACAGCATAGACCACTGCGTAAACCGCGAAATTCTCCAGCCGCGCAAAGTGCGCGAAGAAGAAAAAGAAAATCAGCATGTGCATGCGCATGACATTTCGGTACGGCTCCGAAAACAGGCTGCCGAGCTTATTGCTGTCGCCGAGCGACTTCACGGAAAACCCGCGATCAATTGAGAGCGGCTTCCGCAAAAACGCGGCGCGGTGCGCGACAAAAGCGGAAGGCAGGAATGGCCAGTAACGTCGTGCTACTTCTATATAGGTCGACTTATCGGCCCAAGTGGCGTGTCCAGCACCGGCTGCCGAATCGATCGGGAAAAACGAGATCAGAAACTGCGAATGGCCGTAGTGAAAGCCACCGAAATGGATGGTGAAAAACGCGAGCAGAAATAGCGCCCCGATCAACAGCACTGACCAGAACATCGTCAGCGCCTGTGGCTGGGATGCGACGAGGGCCCTATCTCTCCACGAGACCCGAATCAGCTCGACTACCGGCTGACCGATCATCCACACAATGGTCGAGTAGCCGACCACCAGACTGGATAGCCACAGGCTCCAGACGAGATCGGTAGTGTTCCAGCCGGCCCACCACGCGACAGCGAGGCCGACAACGAATGCCACCGCGTCCGGCCATGATGAGAGCAATTCGTCCAGCGTGTTATCTGCCGCCATGTTGGTCAGGGAAAGACGAGCCGAACCACCGCCCGGATGGGCGATTCTCACTCTCTCGACGCCCATGCCTGCCCCCCGTAACACGCATTGCGAGCCCGGGGCTTTTGCTACCTATTTGGTCTCACCTGCGTGCGTTTCGACGCACCGCGTCGCCGTAATCCCCCTGATTTCTCTTCACGGAGCGCTAATGACCAGGGTCCACACGTCACGTCGCATCCTCGGCGCGAGTTGCCTTCTGTTCATGGTGCTGGCGCCACAGGCTGCCGCCCAGCAGTCACCGGATATCGAAGCACGGCTTCAGGGCTTCGACACTTACATGTCGCAGCTGATGAAAGACTGGAACGCTCCGGGATTGGGCGTGGGCATCGTCGTCAAAGACAAACTCGCCTGGGCGAAGGGCTACGGGTATCGCGATTACGGCAAAAAGATTCCCTACACCCCGGCGACAACCCAACCAATCGCGTCCAACACCAAGCTGTTCACTGCGGTGGCTGCGGCGATTCTGGCCGACGAAGGCAAGGTGGATCTCGACAAACCGATTCGACAGTACGTGCCGAGCATCCAGTTCTACAATGATGATCTGAATCGAACAGTGACGCTCCGCGACATGCTCTCGCATCGCACCGGCATCACCCGGCACGACGGCATCTGGTACAAATCGGATTTCTCGCAGAAAGACCTGTTCCAGCGCATCAAATATCTCGAGCCGACGGAAGCCCCCCGATCCGTGTTTCTCTACAACAACATGATGTATGCAGGCGCAGGCTACGCCATCGAGCTGCTGAGCGGAAAGCCCTGGGAGACTTTCGTTCGCGAGCGCATTCTCGCACCACTCGGCATGACCAACACGACGTTCACGATCGAGGACATGGTCAAACAGACGGAGCCGGGCGTGCCCTTTACCGAGCGACGCGATAACACCGAGATCTATCGAATTCCCTACTACAGTGACGCGATCGGAGTCGCTCCCGCCGGCGCCATGAATTCGAGCATCATCGACATGTCGAAGTGGCTGATCGCCTTGATGAACGATGGGAAGGTCGGCGGCAGACAGGTGATCCCGGCAAACGTGATCAGGCAGACTCTCGCTCCGTCGATCGCGCTGCCCAACACCGGACTAGAGGTGCGCGGCTGGGGCGAGTTGATCAACTCCGCTTACGGCATGGGACGCTGGACAGCGTCCTATCGCGGGCACCTCCTCGCGTATCATGGCGGCGATCTGCCCGGATTCCACAGCCAGATTTCGACGATGCCGTACGATTCGATCGGCGTCATTGTGTTCGTGATCGGCAATCACGCCGCTCCGCTCTATAACGTCGTCTCCTACAACGTGTATGAACGGCTGCTTGGGATGTCGCTCACACCCTGGTCCGAGCGCCAGAATACGATCCGCCTGAAAAACAAAGCGGCGTCGACCCAATCCCGGAAAAAGGCCGGCGGCGGGCGCGTAGCCGGCACACATCCGTCACACCCGCTCAACGATTACGTGGGTGAATTCGAGAATCCGGCATACGGCGTTCTCTACATCACCAAAGGCGACACGTCCCTGATGTTCGACTTCCACAAGAACAAGATGCCGCTTAGTCACTTCCACTATGATCGCTTCGACACGCCCGACGACGAAGAGGAAGGCAAATACTCGGTCAACTTCCTGACGAATCCGCAAGGCGAGATCGATCGAGCTGAGATGTCGTTGGACGAGGCAGCGATATCATTCACGCGCCGCGTCCCGGCAGCCCTATCGAATGCGGCGACGCTTCGCCAATACCTGGGTACCTACATTACGCCGAGCGGTGGCAAATTCGATGTAGTGCTCCGGCCCGACGGGACACTCGCCATTCAGTACGCGAACGGCACCTTCCAGAATCTCATCCCCTGGCAGCCACGCCGTTTTCGCATCAAGGAGTTTGCGGACGTGATCTTTGAATTCGTAACCGAGAACGGCAGGGTCACTTCACTCAAGCAGAGCGATCCTTCGGGCGAATTCACCTTCACGCGACGCTGAGCGTATGACCGACCGGAGTCCGCTTCCTTTCACTGCCGCTCTCGAGGAGTACGAGCGACAGGCGGCCGCGCTCTTCAAGGGATTAAAGTCCGGCGATCGCGCGGCCGAGTG
>JGI10216J12902_103118587_pt1 | contig 14312 bp, 17 predicted proteins | sample KanNatreferecore_FD_12902 | JGI IMG/M metagenome (IMG submission 12902)
ACTGCACCGAACGCAGTGCGGTGCAAGTGTCGCGATGCTCAGGGTGACATTACTGGTTTGTCCTCTATTTTAGGTACTTTCCGAAAGTGAACGATGCGTCGCCAAAACAGGAATCAAAAAAAAGCAGCCTCAGGGACTGCTTTTTTACGTAGAAGATGCTTTTACCCGCCAGACCGAAAACTGAGTTCCAGATTCCTTATTTCTTACATTGATATCATTCTCGCTCTACATTCAATGCCCCCTTAATCTCCTGGGCACACCGCGTGCAACAGTTGGGTACCGGCGTATCAGGTCACCTGCGCGATGACATCAGCGTGGAGAGTCTTGTGAATGCGTTGCGTGAATGTTTGCAGCCCAAGATAACGACGCGCACACACGAAGTGGCAGGTCGCATGGAGCTGCACGGAGCGCGGATCGCCGAAGAACGACTCGCGAGCGAATTCAGTTAACTTCGCAGCAGTGGCACGCCAATCAAAGATCCCAACATAAAAAAGTGGATGACGCAAAGCGCGTCATCCACTTTTTTATGTTCTTCAATCGTGTCTACGTGGTCACCGCAAAGGGACGATATAGCACAGCTATTTTCATGCGGCCCAGACGCAAATGAGAACCACTCGGCAATGGATATGATTTGTGAGGGGTCAGCCTTTCTTCATTCAGCCAGGTACCGTTCACACTGCCCAGATCCATCACCTCGTAGCCATCGTCTGTCCGCCGGATGATCACGTGCCGTCTCGATAATCCCAGGGAATATCCCCTGAAGGGAGCAAGGTCAACCAGCATTCCTTCTGTGGTCCCAGCCTTGCGGCCCAGAACAAATGATCCCGTGGAATCGATATAAGCAGGGTTGGATTCCCCGTCGATATAGACCGCGATCCCGTTTTCCGGAGGGTCAGGAGCGATCACCTCTTTGAAGGACCAGGCGCTGATCATTTCTGGCGTCAAAGCCTGTACGCCGGTTGTTTTGGTTTCGAGTCCGCCATCCATGGAATGATCGCCCAGGCTGGCGCCACAGTTCTTACAAACAATGGATTCGAGGTCGTTCGTCGTCTTACAAACAGGGCAGACGTTTTCAGAGACATTCATAATGATTACTCCTGCGCAATGAAATCTTTCTTGCAAAAATATTGTATTTGAATCTTACCGCTGATGACTGGAAATTTCAATGACACTCCTGTACATCAATCCGGAGATCAAGAGCAGAACCAAAGGCGGACGACGCAACGAGTTTTATCCACCACATATCTACGCGCAGGTCGACTGTACGCGCGGTTCCATGCCCTGCTATACTATCAGCCCGTCGCGGTTTCATAACAAACATCACTTGCTGTCTTAGCAGCCGAATTCTCTTTTCACATTCCCGGACACATTCCTGGAGGTCAGATATGATCGGTCGATTTATTGCATCCCAGTTCCGCAAACCATCCGGCCTGCTTGGCCGCCTGATCGGTAACGGTATGGCACGTGGGAATGAGTTGGAAGCTCGTTGGACTGTCGATCTGCTCGACTTACAACCAGATTCGCGTGTTCTCGAAGTTGGCTTTGGGCCGGGTGTGGCCGTTGAAGATGCTGTCCAGCGGGCCAGCAAAGGCCACGTATCCGGTATTGATTTCTCCGAAACAATGGTCCAAACCGCGCAGAAACGGAATGCCTTAGCTATCAGGAATGGCATGGTTGATCTGCGCCATGGCAATGTCATGTCCCTGCCGTATGAGGATGATTCGTTTGATCGGGCATTCACAATCCACTGTATCTATTTTTGGGCCGAACCCGTTGCGTGTTTGCGCGAGATCAGACGTGTGCTGCGCACGAATGGAATACTGGCGATTACGATCCTCCCAAAAGAGAAATGGACAAGCCGCAGGGCTCCCAGCGAAGTGTTCACCCTCTATAGCGGCAATGGAGTTGCCCAGTTGGTTTCAGCTGCCGGTTTTCGAAGTGCGCGTGTAGAACCCTATCCACATCCGGACAAGTTCCCGGGCGAGTGTATCCTTGGGGTTAAATAACATCTTAATGGCATAGGAAGCAGGATATCCAGGCGATGCGGTTAATACACATCCAAAATCATTTCACCAGAACCATCTGCATTTCAGTCATTTGTATTTGCCTTCTATCAGCGTGCCTGGGACAGGTTCCAACAAATGAGCCTGCGACGACCCAGACTGCCACGCCTACCAACACCGCTTTACCTACAAGCACATCCACTCCACGTCTTGCGGAATTGCAAGTGGTGAATTGGCGAATCAGCTCGTTCACGTGTGATAAAAATGGGATTGTAGAAAATGTCCTGGTTGAAGTAACAGCAGAGGGCGGCACTTTACCTTATGCGTATACAGTGGAAAATAATCCAGCAGCCACCAAGCATGTTCCAGCCACAGACACTCAAACAACAGCAACCCCTGCCAAAAAGGGAAAGAACGCGACAGCGACTCCCATCGCCCCAACCAATACCCCTATTCCAACTCCATTAACTCCGCCCACAGTACTGCCAGGACAACTCCTCATCAATGTACAAGCTGGTGTTGAAATAACCATTCGATCTGCAGATGGGCAGTCAGCAATCGTGGAGGTAATCATTCCACCTGCCTGTTCTGATCTGAGTATTACACCGATCGCACCCATCGGTACGCCGGGAGGCAGCCTCGTTCCGACCAGCAGCCCGCAACCAAGCCCAACAACAACCCAGCAGAATTTAAACCTGCCGCCGCGTCCTGTATGCAGCGACGGTTTGGATAATGACGGCGATGGATATGTCGATCTGTACGATCGTAACTGCAAGAGCAAAGGTGACCAGGACGAAAGCCACTAGTGGCAGTGAGGGTACGTTTACATTGTATAACCATGCTCCTGAAAATTACATGTGTCCTTTTTGTCTCCTGCTTGAGGGGGTAAAGAACAAGCACGTTCATTCAATGGAAAGCGACATTGTTTATCACGATGATGTTGTTACCGCCTTCGTCGGTTCTCATCAATGGCCAAACAACCATGGAAACGTAATTGTGATAGCCAACGAGCATTTTGAGAATATTTACGATCTGCCGTTACGATTCGCCCGGGACATACATCGAATGGCGAAGCGTTTGGCGATAGCGATGAAACATGTTTACTCTTGTGACGGAGTTTCCACACGCCAGCATAACGAACCCGCAGGCAGCCAGGATGTCTGGCATTACCACTTGCATGTCATTCCACGTTATGAAAACGACAATTACTATGGGACTCAACGGCAGTTCATGGCAAGTACTGAGAGGGCAAAGCATGCCGAACGGATCAAGAAATCACTTATGACCATAGATCTAAACGAATGAGCCTGGCAGCTTGACCATAATAAAAGCGGACGACGCAAAGCGCCTCGTCCGCTTTTTGTTTTTCAGTCTAGCCAAGAAAGTTATTCCTGATCTCCTCAACCCGTACTGCCACGACGCATACGCCGGGTGTGCAAGTAACGCTCACCGATACAGTGATGATGGGGCCAAGATGTCGATCGTTTCTACTGGGCACCCGAAATGGGACGATAGAGCACCAGTATTTGCATGCGTCCGAGTCTCAAATGGGAGCCGCTGGCTAATGGATAAGATGTGTGGGGATTGAGTTTTTCGTCATTCAGCCAGGTGCCGTTGAAACTCCCCAGGTCCATCACTGTGTAACCATCCCCTGTCGGCTGGACGATGGCGTGCCGCTTGGATAGTCCCATGCTGTATGCGCCGAATGGAGAAAGATCAAGCAGCAACTCTGAAGGCGCACCAGCATAACGACCCAGGATAAATTCTCTTGTGGAATCCATATGAGCAGGTCTGGAGTACCCCTCAACATGGAAGGCGATCCCACGATCCGGAGCTTCGGCCACAGGTGCCTCATTCAGAGCCCATTTTCGAATCCTCTGCGGAGTCAGCGCATCCATGGATGACGTTTTGGAAGTGCGCTCCAGGTCGAGAGCAGGGTACTCCAGCGTGGCGCCACAGTGCTCACAAACTATAGCATCGATTTCGTTCACAGTCTTACAAACGGGACAGATGTTCTCAGCAACACTCATGATAATGACTACTCCCGATCCAAAAATATGTTGTCAGAATCTTACCCTTAAAAGCTTGAATTTTCAATAATACTCCCAGATTCAGTCTGGATACTATGATACATTGTCGTTTTGATACACGAAGTGCAGTGGAGTTTACGAGGGCAAAGCACCTTCTGCTCAATATCTGTATCCGTATGATAAGGTGTTTCAGCTACTTCATTGTAAAATGATGCCAGACCTCTTCACGCCTGCGACATCGCCACATCGCAGTGCGGCACAGCACAACACAGCATAGCAAGGATAATTTTTGAATTTGGGTAAAGCACAAAAGACATCTCTAAAGAACCTTTCTAAACGATAAATCTAAGGGATAAATCTCAAGGATAAATCCAAAGGATAGATCTAAAGGATAAATCTAAAGGAGATCTGTTATGAACGAATCATCAGTGATCGATTACATCACCACAACGTTGCCTGAGGTCGAAACGACCGCGGCATACGGCTACAACTTCTTTTTCTATCGATCCGATCGCTTACTTCCCTTTGCGACGCTCATCTCGTCAGACCAGGAGTACGATCGCTTCTCCAACCTGGACCGTCCGGGCGTCTTTCGCCTGAATATTGGCGTCAGCAGAAAGACATTTCAATCTCTCTTCGGTACAGAGAAAGTGGACCTCAGCAATTATGACTTCACCGCCCTGGACGTGATCATGCCGCATCCCGAGTATGCGCAGCAACATTTTATCTGCGTGCTTTCGCCGGGCGATGCGACCTTTGACAAAGTACGCCTTTTGCTGGCCGAAGCCTATGATATGGCTGTTCGGAGATTTACGAGCCAGAGCAAAAATAAATGAGGTCATTGGGGTTTCAATTGGCGCTTCTACCAACCATGCCATAACTACATCGTATCGAAGGATGCCACATCGAACACAAAGCGACTGGTCTCCTCGTGCTCCTGATCGAGATTCCCAAACTCATTCGCAGCCCAGATCCGCAGTTCTGCAAGACTCGCCTGATAGATCGCTTCGGGGACAGACCAGGTATCAGAGTAGACACGGCTTTCATAACGCTTCAATTCTTCGCGCAAAGTGTAGAGATGAGGGAAGCGTACCACCTCCACTTCCTGTAACCGCGCTCCCAGAGCGCGCAGTTCATTCTTTACCTCTTCCCCACTTTGGGCGCCGGGATGCCGTGTATCCACGCCTTGTGATACCACCCAACTACGCCAATGATCGCGCATCTGCACACGGGTCGATTCGCCAACCGTTGCGTATGTGCTGACGTTCAGGAATGTGCCGCGAGCCTTGAGCACGCGCTTGAACTCGCCTAACGCCTCCCGCCACGGACCGATGAGGTGCATCACATGGACGACCAGGACAGAATCAAAATGAGCGGAGGCGAACGGAAGCGATGCTGCATCCGATTGGACGAGCCGCGCGCTGGGATATTTTTCCTGTTGACGCCGTAGCATCTTCGCCGAGAGATCGCACCCGATCAGGTCTGCACCGCGCTGCAGCATCGGGATGCTGATTCGACCTGTGCCCGTCCCCACCTCCAGGATGCGCGCTCCTTCACCGGCGGCCTCGAGCAGGGACCGAATACCCACATCCGCTGTGACATCGAACAAGGGCCGGGTCTTGTCATAAGTATTCGCGGCCTGGTCAAAAGAACGACTGGTTTTCATGGCAGCTCCTACAAATAAAGGTGATTTTATTGTACCCGCTGGCAAAGTAGAGTCTGGAATTTTTAGCTTTACCTTCAGGCGCAACTCCGAATCGGAAAAAGTACTCTAACCGACACACACAAAAGTGACAGGAGGCGTCTTACAACGCGATCAACCGTATAATGATGGGCATCACTTCCACCCCGAAAAATTGAAAGGCAGTATCTTATGGGACTCTTTGGCTTTGGTAAGAAATCGAATAAAAACACCCTGGCACTCTCTGCGGATATGGTTCGCCAACGTTTACTGGAACTGAACCGTGACACCGCTCCCTATCAGATCATTGACGGTGCATCGCAAAACGTGGACCTGATCGCCGAGTGGAAGATCGTCGACGCAAAATGGTATGAGCTGTTTGCAAAGGCAAATCTCACAAAGGTCTTCCGCATTTATATGAAATTCGATGCGGACAAGCATCAGGTACGCGCAAAGGATGAGGAATTTACTGTGGAATGGCGCGCCGGCGTGCCATCGCTTTCGATCGCAGCTTCCAAATTCCAGGGGCAAATGGCATCCGTGGAGTTTGGTGCAGCGTATGCCTTTACGGAAGAACTGAAGCCCGGCATGGTCTACAAGTACCGCTTCAATACCAATGAGATCAAGAAGCCAATCCAGGAGGCCATAGCGGCCTGCGGCTGGGATTATAAAGGCGTAGCCTTCGGCAAATTATAAACACGTAATTTGTGGTAAGGCAGGCCATAGGAGTATGACATGTTACAAAAACAAGCGATCACGGTTGGGAAATGGTACGTGAACAATAAAAGGCGGATCGCTCGCGCGGTTCTGGAAGCGGACGAAACGACTGTCCAATTCAATACTCATCACCTGGATAGTGGTAACTCATGCGGCTCATCCAGTGAGTGTACAAGACAGTCCTTCGCACGTTGGGCAGATCGTGAGGCGTCATCCGCAGAAAAGGTCAGCCTGCAAAACCAGACAATCGAAACAGAATTCCGCGAACCCCAATCACCAAGCCGGAATGCGTTGAAAGACGGCGCAGGGACCGACCCTGGCGCCGCGGTGTTGTAATGTGAAATGACCAGCAGATCTTCAGCCACACTTTGACTGACGCTGAAATTCAATCCATTACTTCAGCAGGGCGAGGGTTGCAATTGTAGACTGCCAACGCTGGCGATATCTTTGACTGAGATCTTTAGTTGAGCTCCTTAGCTGAGATCTTTAGCCGATACCGCCTGCCCAATTAGCCATTCGGACAGTGAATACTCCCCCATCACTGGGGGAGTATTTTTTATTCCCGTTCTACGATGGTGAGGAAAATCGTCCCCATTGATTCTGCCTACGAAACCAGTCAGACCCGGCCACGAACGGACATGGGGATGAAAACGGCACTGACGTTCGGCCTGAGTTGAGTTCCCATATCGCTTTTCATCGTGTTTGCATATCGACTCACCCGTTCTTCCTTCTGGCTGTCTACGTTCCCGGTCTTTTTGGAATTTTTCTGGTCTGGCGCCATTACGGGCTGAAGGGCCTGGGCAGCTTCTTTCGACGCCTGATGTTCTGGCGCGCCCCCATCCATTGGTAGCTGTTCCTTCTCCTGGGTATTCCCGCCATCATCTATGCCGCCGCTGCGATCAACGGCACGCTCAACGAACCGTTCCGCTTTTGATTCCCGGCGGGTATTCAATCCAGCGACAAGGGTCCGCACGTATCTATAAATAGAGAGCCGCGCGGCGGCTGCAAACCCCTTGCCAGTTACTTGCCAGTTACTTGCCAGTTAAAAAGGAGATAGAGCATGAATAAGCACAATCCGAATTGGCGCACGACCAGGATCGCCGCGATCCTGATCCTGCTTTTATCGGTCTTCGGCACCACACCGGCCCTGGCTGCCCGGGACCGTACCCCACCAACCAGGCCCACCAGCCTGCGGGCGACGTCTGTGACTTCGTACCGGGTGTCGCTGGCCTGGAATGCGTCCACCGATAACTCGGGCACCTTTTCCTATAGGGTCGTTGTGAGCGATGGCGGGAGCTACACCGTGCCCCAGACACAAACCACATTCACCCTGTTCGTGGCCCCGGTCGGCACGTACTCGGTCTATGTCTACGCCGTCGATGGGTCAGGCAACAAATCACAGAAAAGCAACACCCTTAACGTCACGCCGCCACCTGACACCACGGCCCCCACATCGCCTGTCGTTTCGGTGTCTGGCGTGAACCCAACCGAAGTGTCACTCACATGGACCGCCTCCACCGACGACGGCCCCTACCTGTTCTACCAGGTCTTCGTGAACGGCGTTGCAAACGTGGACGCGGGCACGAACCGGTTTGCCGTCATCCATGGATTGACTCCCCAGACAACCTACCAGTTCACGGTCAAGGCTCGCGATCTGTATGGGCCGCCCAATGTATCGGCGCCAAGCAACGTTGTCACGGTCACCACATCGGCTGTGAGCGGAGCAGACACAGAACCGCCATCAGCACCAGGCAACCTGTATGGTTGGGATGCCGGTGACGGGGCCAGGGAGATCAATTTGTTCTGGACGGAATCGGTGGACAACCAGACTCCCCAGGCCTCCATCGTCTATGAGGTCTACATGAACGGCGTGCTTGACCAGACCACGAGCGGCGATCGAGCCATCTTATACGCTACCCAGGCTGGTGAAAACACGTTCACCGTCATCGCAGTCGACGACGCTGGCAACCGTTCAGCACCTGCCAGTATCACGATCGTCAGTCAATAAATACGGCATTAAAAAATACCGTATTAAAAGCGGACGAGGCAATGTGCCCCGTCCGCTTTTCTATTCGGATTGCAGGCTGTACCGTTTACATCGCTAGATTATTTGCCAAGCGACTTAGCAACTTTCAGAACCTCTTCCAGCGTTAGTCCATTACTCATCGCCATGTAGGTAATGCCGTTCTCCTCCCAGACCAGAATGTTCTTCCTGGGGCTGTTCGGAAGCCATACTCCAAAATCTGCTTCACTGACCGAGGCCGTGAGCCACTTCATCAAAATATTCCGGGTAGCCATTTCAGTACATTATACGGACGTGCCAGGAGAGTATTACAAAAGACTCATCTCATTGTAAAATCATGCGGATCCCCTGTTTACTGAATTCATCGCAGACACCATCCAGCCAGAACGTAAGACGCTATACCGATAGATCGTTTTTTGGAGAATCTAAATTGGCGAACGCACATCGAAACGAGCAGGTCCGCACGCAGGTAGACGCCATTTACCGCGCCGAATCACGCCGCATCTTTGCCACCCTGATCCGCCTGCTCGGTGATTTTGACCTCGCCGAGGATGCCTTGCACGAGGCGTTCCGGGTTGCCATGGAGCAGTGGCCGAGTGAGGGTGTGCCATCCAACCCGAGGACGTGGCTCGTTTCGACAGGCCGTTTCAAGGCCATTGACAGCCTGCGCCGACGGGCACGATTCGATGAATCGCTGGCTGGTCTGGCAGAACAACTCGATCAGGATACAGACACCATCGGGCAGGATGACGAAACGATCAAAGATGACCGGCTGCGGCTGATCTTCACCTGCTGCCATCCAGCCCTCCCACAGGAAGGACGCGTGGCACTGACCCTGCGGGAAGTCTGCGGCCTGACCACGGAAGAGATCGCACGCGCCTTTCTCACCACGCCATCCACGCTTGCGCAGCGTATCGTACGCGCAAAGGCTAAAATCTCGGAAGCGCACATCCCCTATGAGGTCCCGGATCGGGACGAACTTCCCGAACGGCTGGATGCGGTGCTGCAAGTGATCTACCTGGTATTCAATGAGGGATATTATGCATCTTCAGGAGAGTCGCTGACACGCCCCGACCTCTCTGCCGAAGCGATTCGCCTGGTGCGGCTGCTGGTCGAGTTATTGCCGGAAGCAGAAGTGACCGGACTTTTAGCCTTGATGCTGCTCCATGAAGCGCGTCGTGCCACCCGAACCTCTGCAGATGGCGACCTGGTCTTACTCGAAGATCAGGACCGCTCGCTTTGGAACCGTGGACAGATCGCAGAAGGGATCGCTCTCGTACAGCAGGCGCTGTCATCGAACTCAGTGGGAGCATACACACTTCAGGCCGCGATCGCCGCGGTGCATGCGAGTGCGCCGGACCTTGCTGCCACCGATTGGGCGCAGATCGTCAGCCTGTATGACCTGTTGCTGCAGGTGACGCCCTCGGCTGTCGTCGAGATCAACCGCGCCGGGGCTGTGGCAATGCGGGACGGTCCCGCTGCCGGTCTGGAACTGGTGGATGCGATCCTGGCACGCGGCGACCTGGTGAAGTACCCGCTGGCGCACTCGACGCGTGCCGAGCTATGCCGACGGCTCGGAAAGACCGAGGAGGCGCGAAACTCCTATCGACACGCACTCACCCTTGCCCAGCAGGGACCGGAGCGCCGCTTCATCGAACGTCAACTGGCCGGATTAACAGACTGAACAAGATCTGAAAAGCAAACGAGTTTCCCAATTACTCGCGACGATTGTCGAAATCCGCTTTCCCCAAACGACTATATAGTGAAGCCAAAAAACAGAGCCCGGTGAAACCCTTCGCCAGGCTCCCATTTAACAAGGAGAAATGAACATGCGATTTATGATATACGACCCCACTTTTGATCCTAATGGAGATACGCCTCAACCCACGCCGGAAGTGATGGCTGCGATGGGCACTTTTATTGGCGAGGCGATGCAGGCCGGTGTACTGGTAGCGACCGGCGCCCTGATGCCAACAGGCACACGACTGCGCCTTTCCAATGGGAAATTCAGCGTGACCGATGGCCCATTCATCGAACTAAAGGAATTGCTGGCGGGTTTTGCGGTGATCGAGGTGGGTTCATTGGAAGAAGCGATCGAATGGTCAAAGGGTTTCCGCAAGATCGTGGGAGATGGCGAGTCCGAGATCGTGCAAGTGTTCGGAGCGGAGGACATGCCCCATATGTGATCTGACCTGACTTGAGAGATCAGGTAACGATCAAACAGTGATAAAGCCAGGCGCTGCGAACATTCAGGGACGCCTGGCTTTTCGAAAGGCACATATGATGAAGTACCTCCTGATGGTGTACCGGGATGAGACACGATGGGAAGTTATGCCTGCTCATGAGCGCGCCGCCTTCGAGGATGCATGCCGGGTCAGTGAAGAAGATCTGACCCGCAGTCTCCACCTGATCGGCGTCCAACGCTTGGAAAACAATCCTGCCATCACGATCAAGATCGTGGATGGACATCCATCATTCAACAGCGGCCCGGCCGCCGGGGAACAGAATCAACTCATCCAACTCTTGTTCATTCAGGCAAGGGACCTCAACGCCGCCATTCAAATCGCCTCACAGATGCCGCATGCACGAGCAGGAACCATCGAAGTGCGACCGGTCCTGGGATGAAAGCAGCAACGACTTCCACCATCCAGAAATCACAAACCAACAGCGGACAAGGCAAAGTGCCTCGTCCGCTGTTGGTTTCTTTCACACGATGAATGTGGAAAGACGAAGAGAGACGGATCGTAGAGAACAGCTGACGGCCTGATTCACGCCTTGCGCCGAATTCAGACAAAAGTTATACTTTTTCAGCTCTTGGAGCACAGAGCAGTCCTTTCAGAGGGTGCCCTGCCTCATTGCTGAGCTCAGGCGGGGTACACGTATTTCCACATTTTAAATCTGTCAACTAGAAAAGTTTCTCGCAGAATCGTCCTACCCGTTCAAACCCTTTTTGAGCTTCGCGGCAAGGCTACTTTCATGAACGATGACGTTCTACTTCAGCCATCCAGGCAAGGAATATCGAAATGAACCATGTACCCTTCGCGTCGCGCCTGCGCCGTTGGCTGAATGACATTCCCATCGAGGACCCGATTGAGCGGCGCATCGCTTCTCTCCTTCAGGCGATCCTGATCGGGTTGCTTGTCGTCGTCATACTTGCCACGATCGTTAGTGTGACCAACTCCACTGAGTCTGTTCAAGAAAAAATAAGTGGAATGAGAGGTAATCTTTTCGGATTCCTGCTGGTCGCGCTTCCGCTAAGCTTGCTTCGGCGTGGCTATTTTCGCGCCTCTGCACTGAGCATTATCAGCATATTGACCATCACGCCAACGCTGGCTGTAACCGTCGTATTCGATCTGTTCAACAATGGCGGGATATTATTCCAATTTACGCTCGCGATTATTCTGGCTGGCTTGCTGGTGAGCCGGCCCGCCCTGATACTTACCTTCGGCCTCAGTGCGGCGGTGGTTGGTTTCGCCGCCTTTCGGGGGCAAAATACTGCGGCTGAGATGGCCATAGCGACTAATTTTATTTTGTTCAATGGTCTGATCGCTTTGTTTGTGGATCGATTCGGCATTACCCTGCGGACGGCGTTAACCGACGCCCTGGCGCGTGAACGCGAAATAAAAAGCGAGATGGCCGAACGGCAGCAGGCAGAGGAGAAAATCGCTTATCAAGCTCATCTACTGGAAAATGTGAATGATGCGGTTTTTGCGACCGACATGCAGTTCAACATAACCAGTTGGAATCAGGCAGCGGAAGAAATGTATGGTTACAAGGCAGATGAGGTTTTGGGGCGGCAGGCTCAAGAGTTCATCCACGCTGATTTCAGCAACGAACAACGCACGAGCGCGGTCAAGGCACTGCTTGAAAGCGGTTCATACCAGACTGAAGTGCTCCAATACAATCGATATGGTCATTCATTTTGGGTGGATGGCAGCACATTCGCACTGCGGGAAGCGAATGGCCAGACGTATGGGTATGTGAGCGTAAATCGCGATATTTCCAAGCGTAAGCGTGCCGAACAACAAGTTCAGCGACAATTGAAACAGCTAAACGCTCTGCGCGTAATTGATAATGCGATCAGTTCAAATTTTGAGCTGCATCTCATTCTTGAGATCGTGCTTCAGCAGCTTCTTTCTTATTTGTCCGTGGATGCATCGGCGGTACTTTTATTCGACCCCAAGTTGCAGATTTTGGAATATGCTGCCAGCCTGGGATTTCGCTCCAATGCTCTGCAATATACCAGGCTGAAACTCGGAGAAGGCTTTGCAAGCCAGGCTGTGATCGAGAGAGGAACGATCCATATTTCAGAATTGATGGACACAGACAGCAAACTGGCAAAAGCCCTGCGAGCCGCAAATGAAGAATTCATCGAGTATTATGGCACGCCATTGATCGTCAAAGGCGAAGTCAAAGGCATACTGGAAATTTATCATCGTTCACAACTGAATATCGACTCGGAATGGCTGGAATTTCTGGAGACGTTAGCAGGGGAAGCGGCCATCGCAATCAATGATGCCCAGTTAGTCGAAAGTCTGCAAAACTCCAATATGCAACTTGAACAGCGCGTCATGGAGCGCACCGCGGAATTAAATCAACTGAATGCGGAATTGGAGCAGGCCAACCGCTCCAAGGATGAATTTTTAGCGGCCATGAGTCATGAATTGAGGACGCCTCTCACGAGCATCCTGGGGTTGTCTGAATCCCTCCTGGAACAAAGAAGGAGCCCTCTGGACGAATATCAGCAAAAGTCCCTGGCGATCATCGAATCAAGCGGGAATCACCTGCTTCAATTGATCAATGACATCCTCGACCTTTCAAAAATCGAAGCAGGAAAATTTGATTTTTACGCCCAGCCCGTGCCAGTGGATCAACTTTGCAAGGCTTCACTATCGTTTATCAAATCGCAGGCACTCAAGAAATCCATATCCATAATTTATACGAATGAAACAGCTGTCTCTCAAATCTATGCCGACCCCCGCCGTCTCAAGCAAATCCTGGTAAACCTGCTTGGCAACGCCGTCAAGTTCACAGATGAAAAGGGGCAGGTGGTTTTGCAGGTCGATGCAGATCTGGATGAGGACCTGATCCAGTTCTCCGTCATTGACAACGGGATTGGCATTTCGCCTGAAAACTTGCCGAGATTGTTTCAGCCGTTTGTGCAGTTGGATGGCCGTTTGAATCGTCAGCATCAGGGTACAGGGCTTGGTCTCGTGCTGGTTCAAAGGTTGACCGATCTTCACGGGGGAAGCGTGCAAGTCGAAAGCGCGGTCGGCAAGGGCAGCCGCTTCACAATTAACCTATCCATTAAGCAGGATGAAATCGTAAAGCTTGAAGAAATGGAGCATCTATCCAGAGCGCCGTCGGCTGCCAGAAACGTGGAACAAAATGAACCTTCAATGGAATCAGTGGAATCGCCTGCAAGCCGCGGTGTTGTTCTTTTGGCCGAGGATAATATGGCAAATATATTAACCATCGGTGAGTACCTGAAGAGTCATGGTTATCAGGTTGTGATTGCGCATGATGGTTCCGAGGCGATTAAGAAGGCCGATGTGGTCCAACCAGATATCATCCTCATGGATATTCAGATGCCGGTTCTGGATGGATTGGAGGCAATTGCTCGTCTACGACAAAATCCTATTTACGCTAGTACGCCGATCATTGCGCTCACCGCTTTAGCGATGCCAGGCGACCGTGAACGTTGTCTAGTGGCCGGTGCAAGTGAATATATGAGTAAACCAGTCAGCTTGAGAACGCTCAGGCAGACCATGCAGGACCTGCTGCAAAAAAGATTTCGCGAGTAGTGACTTGAATGACGAACTTCCTTGTAGCTGAAATCCATGCATCGTCAGAGCGGT
>JGI10216J12902_103949843_pt1 | contig 14295 bp, 8 predicted proteins | sample KanNatreferecore_FD_12902 | JGI IMG/M metagenome (IMG submission 12902)
CGCGCATGGCGTCGATGCGGTCGCCTTCGAAGAACATGTGCTCGGTGCGGCAAAGGCCGATGCCGGTCGCGCCGAAATTCACGGCATTGCGCGTCTGCTCCGGATTGTCGGCGTTCGTGCGCACGGCCATGCGCGTGGCCTGTGAGCACCACTTCATCAACTGCGCAAAATTCTTGTAGGTGCCGCTGCTCCGAGCTTCCGCGTTCCCTTCGAGCAGGCCCTGAATCACTTCAGACGCAGCGGTCTTCACTTCGCCGGCGTAAACCGTGCCACTCGTGCCATCGATGGAGAGGTAATCGCCTTCACGGAAAGTCTGGCCATCAACGGTGAGAGTTTTGTCGTCGTAGTTCACCTGCAACGCACTCGCGCCGCAGACGCACACTTTGCCCATCTGCCGGGCAACGAGCGCCGCGTGTGAACTGACGCCGCCGCGCGCCGTGAGAATTCCTTCCGCCGCAATCATGCCGCGCAAGTCCTCGGGTGAAGTCTCGACGCGCACGAGCAACACTTTGTTTCCCTTCTCGGCGGCTTCGACGGCGCGGTCAGCATTGAAATAAATCTTTCCCGTAGCGGCGCCAGGACCAGCGGGCAGACCAGTGGCAATCGCTTTCACGCTCTTCAACGCGGTCCGGTCAAAGATGGGCGCGAGCACTTGATCCAGTTGCTCCGCGGGCACGCGCGTGACAGCGGTTTCCCAGTTGATGAGCTTCTCCTTCACCATTTCACAGGCGATGCGGACGGCGGCCACGCCCGTGCGCTTGCCATTGCGCGTCTGGAGCATGAATAACTTGCCGTCCTGGATAGTGAACTCGAAGTCCTGCATGTCGCGAAAGTGTCCTTCGAGCGTCTTGCGGACTTGTTCCAATTCCGCAAATGCGTGCGGCTGCTGCTTCTGCAACAGCGCCACCGGCTCCGGCGTGCGAACGCCAGCAACGACATCTTCGCCCTGCGCATTCATGAGGAATTCGCCGTAGAAAACTTTCTCGCCCGTCGCCGGGTCGCGAGTGAATGCGACACCAGAGCCGGAGTTCTCGCCCGTGTTGCCGAACACCATCGCCTGCACGTTCACGGCCGTTCCCCACTCCGTCGGAATGTTGTACTTGCGGCGATAAACGATGGCGCGGTCGTTCATCCATGAACCAAACACGGCGCCGACGGCGCCCTTGAGCTGGTCCCACGGGCTGTTCGGAAATTCCTTGCCAGTTCGTTCCTTCGCCAGCGCCTTGAAACGGGCGACGAGTTCCTTCAGGTCATCGACGTTGAGTTTTGTGTCTTCGATGTCCTCGTGATAGCGCTCGTGCTTGAGTGTGTGAATGGCCACTTCGAACGGCTCATGATCTTCACCGGGGCGTTTTTGAACGCCCATCACCACGTCGGCATACATCTGGATGAAGCGGCGATAGCAGTCCCACGCGAAGCGCTCATTGCTCGTCGCTTTCACCAGCGCGACGACCGTTTCATCGTTCAGGCCGAGATTCAGAATCGTGTCCATCATGCCCGGCATGGAATCGCGCGCGCCAGAGCGCACCGCCACGAGCAGCGGCATGGCATTCTTGTCGCCGAACTTCGTGCCCATGATGGCCTCCATCGCGCGAACGCCGGCTTCGACCTGCGCCTGAAGTTCTTTCGGGTAAGTGCGCTTGTTCGCGTAGTAGTAAGTGCAGACCTCGGTGGTGATGGTAAATCCGGGCGGAACGGGCAAACCGATGCGCGTCATCTCGGCGAGGTTCGCGCCTTTGCCGCCGAGCAGGGCTTTCATAGAGCCATTGCCGTCGGCCTTTTTGTTGCCAAATGAGTAAACGTATTTTGGTGTTTTGGGCATAAATCAAATCGTGTGTTGAACCGCCTTTCAGCGGCTTGTCCGCGAAAAACGAGCCGCGACAGTAGCAAAGGACTTCGTTGCGTCAACGGCTGAGTTTGCGAAGGGAGTGAAAAGTACGAAACGCTATCAGGGAACGGTGCCAATCATTCGGAAAAACCATTCCATAATGGGCTTGCCGGCAAAAATCCAAATGGCCGCCGCGATGGCAATGTACGGACCGAACGGAATCGGGTTTGCGCGCTCGTGGCGTTTCAAGAGAATCAAAGTCCCGCCCACGATTGCGCCGATGAAGGAACTCACCACCAGCGAGAATATCGTCGCCTGCCAGCCGAGAAATGCGCCGATGGCGCCCATGAATTTCACGTCGCCAAAGCCCATGGCCTCGCGCGGCAATACCATCCTGTCGGTCACTGCTTCGAAATAGAGGTTCTGTTCGGGATCGAATTCCTGATCATTGATTTTCAACTTCAACGGACTGAGCGCGATGTCGGCTTCGACGAAGCATCGGTCGGCGAGTTCAACGCGTTTGCCATGAAAACGAATGGCGTCTGTGTCGCGATAAAAGATTTCGTCGTAGCGAATTTCGCGAGTGGGCAGGACGACGCATGTTTCGCCGAAGAGCACTTTCGTTTCGCCTTCGAGCGCGAGCTTCAGCCGGCCGAAAGCGAGTTTTCCTCCCTGGCGCACGGCTTCGACGAGCGCTCCGCCGACCAGGATGCCGACAAAACTCCAGCCCAGGCTTTTGGTTCGGCTGCCATCGGCATCGTGTAGGCCGGGAACAGCAAAGGAACAGAGAAAACCAAAGACGATTCCTCCGATGGTGATTTCATCGGGAATGATGAAGTGCGCGAGATCGATGAACGTAGCGACAATCAGGCCGGCCATTACGATGCAATAGACCAGCGCGAGGGCTGGCGATTGATCGCCATAGATCAGCCAGCATCCGAGAAACATCAGGCCCGTGAGCAATTCGACGAGAAAGTAGCGGGGTGAAATCGGCGCGGCGCAGTTCGCGCACTTGCCGCGCAACATCAGCCATGTGACCAGCGGGACGTTCAGATAAAATGGAATCGAGTATCCGCAATGCGGGCAATGCGACGGCGGAGAGATAAGGCTCTTTCCAATGGGCATCCGATAAATGCACACATTCAGAAAACTGCCGACGATGCTGCCGAACATAAACAGCACCACTGACCAGAAGTGAAAGGGCACCTTCGCCCACGTTTCGTGATCAAACATGGCGCAAAGGGGTCGAGAGTCGAAGGTCGAGAGTCGAGAGCGGCAACTTTGGACTTAAGACTTTGGACTTACTTGCCATAAGCATTTTGTTCCAGCGCCCGCCGCATCGCCTCGATAGGCGCGGGCTTTCCGCTCCAGATTTCCAGCGCCCTGGCGCCCTGGCGCAACAACATGCCGAGGCCATTGGCAACACGGCAACCTTCGGCTTTGGCCGCGCTCAAAAGTCGCGTTTCTGCTGGGCGATAAATCATGTCGTAAACGGCGTCCGCATTTCGCAGCGGAAACGCCGCCTCATCCAGCGGCAAAGAATCGTCGGACTTGAGGCCGAGCGAAGTGGCGTTCAAGACGAGTTCAATGGAGTGAGTCGGATACCCAACTTGAACACGCACGTTTGGAAATCGTTTCTGAATTTCTCGCGTCAGTTCATCCGCCTTTTTCTGCGTCCGGTTAACCAAGTGCAGTTCGGCGACATTTTCCTCCGCCAGTTTCAGGGCCGCGGCCCGCCCTGCTCCGCCCGCGCCGAGCAAAAGGACGCGCGCGCCGCGCAATTCCACTTGCAACTCCTCGCAAATGGATTGCGCGATGGCATCCGCGTCCGTGTTGAAGCCGTGACTGCGACTTTCATCCGGCACATCGTCGAATGCGTGAAGCGGCTGCCATGTTCCGTTCCCATCCTTTGCTTCGAACCGAATCGTGTTCACTGCACCCCATTTCCGTGCCGATTCATCCACTGCATCTACCAGGTCCAGTGCGAGCACTTTGTGTGGCACCGTCAGATTCAAGCCGATGAATTTCATCTCCTTCGCCCCAGCAATGGCTTCGCGCAGGTGTTCGGGATGGACATCGAACGCGACGTAACGCCAGTCGAGGCCGAGCGCGGCGATGCCCGCGTTCTGCATCACCGGCGACGCGGAATGCTTCACCGGATGGCCATAGACAGCGCAGTAGCGCGTGTTCGCTGAGATGGGACGGGCAAAAAGCTCCGGCACGCGGCGGTTATAGGCAGCGCCATTATCTGTTCCAAGGGCAAACCATCAACGCGTTTGCGGCAGCGGAAGCACCGCGGGCGCAGGCTTCGCTCGGCGGGATATGAAAGGGCGTTCGAGCAACAGGAAAAAGCCGAACCCTATCGCAGTCACCAGCGCCAGCCGGAAGCCGGCAAAAACAAAAAACGACAAACGCGTCGTGACTTCCAAGCCAAATTGTTCCGGCGTAAGCAGGCCCAGGAGCGGTTGATGAATCAGATACACACTATAAGAAATGATGCCGAGGCGAGTCATCGCCCGCAGACTGCTCCAGTGGAGAAAATAGTTTTGCGGCACTCGTGCCAGTAAAATGATAACGCTCGCAAAAACGATGCCCCAAATCGGATCGCAGAGAGGCCCGAAGCGGGAGACAAACAACACGAACGCCAGCGCCGGCCCGATCAACAGTGCCACCAGCCATCCTGCGTTGCGAAAGTGCGATGAATGCGGCCGCGCCACGAACGCCGCCGCGCACATGCCGAGCGCAAACTCGAAGCACCGCGCTGGCAATGCGTGATACGCAACGGCGTAGTTGGCCGCCCAGTCTCGCGAAAAGCCGTATTTGGCAAACGCCACTGCCTGCCACACCACAGCCACTGCGAGTGTTGTCCCCGCGACGGCGCGCAACCCCTTGCGTGCGCCAAGCCACACCAGCAGTGGGAAGACACAGTAGAGTTGCACTTCGAGCGCTAGCGACCAGAACGCGGGATTGATGGAAGCGAACGTCGAAGGGAAAAGGTTGTGCAGCATCAAGGCGTGGCTCACCACGTCTTTCCAGGCAGCGGCATCTATCCATTCCAGACCGTGCAATCTGGCAGACCACGCGACGGCGCTGAAGAATACAAGTGCGGCGAAATAGGGCGGGAGAATTCTCAGTGCGCGCCGTTTGGTGAAATCTTTGACGTCCAGTTCCGCGCCTTGTGGACCTCTTCGTCGGACAATCGGGTAGTAAAGACAGAACCCGGACAATACGAGGAACAGCGACACTCCCAACCAGCCAATCTTTGAAAACTGAATCAGCAAATCGAAAGGCAAATGTTTGAGTTGGCCGGAAAGCGGCACGTGTTCGAACGAATGGTGCAGGAGGACCCAGAGACACGCGAAACCACGCAGGGCATCGATGAAATCCAATCTCCTTTTCTCATGCGCCGAATCGACAGACCCGGCCCGAACCACAAGCTCCAAAGCCACACTTCCTCCTTCTGACTTCCAGGGGACGGTGGAAGTTAGTGCGAGTCGTGCGACTTGTCCAATGACGGCGCGACGAAAGCTACAACTTTGATTGCTGCATCGGCGGCGCGGAAGAGAGCGCGGCAGATTTCAACTTTTCGTAATCACCGGTGAGCTTTTGCAGTTCCTTTTCTTCCTTCGCGATTTGTTTGCCGAGTTTGTCCGCAGCGGACTTGTCGGCCTTGCTGCCACTCGCGATCAACTTTTCCTGCTCACGCTTCTTTGCCGCGATGGACTCTTTCGCGTGATAAACGTTCGCGTAAACCTGGGCCGCTTTCAGTTTCGCGAGGCGCGCTTTGAGCGTGGCCATTTCCTCCGCGGGATCGATTGGCTTCACGTCGCCGCCGTTCGCTTTCAATTTGGCAAGCTGTGCGGTCTTCGATTGGAACGCGCTTAGAGCGTTCGTCAGCGCGGCCCGCGCTTCTTCTCGCGCGACGCGGGAAGCCGCCCGTTTGGCTTCCAGTTCCGGCGTCCGTTTCGCGATCACTTCAGCTTTGAGTTTTGCGTCTTCGGCTTCCTTTGGCGCGAGTTCAGCACGAGCTTTTTCAACAGCATTGCTTGCTGTCACGAGCTCCTTCAGCGCGTTTGCGAGCGCGGCATCTGCGGCGGCTTTCGCAGCAGAGGGCCTCGATCCAACGCTTTGCAGTTCATTGAGGCGCTGCTGCGTCGCGGCGATTTGCTCCGCAATTGTCGGTGGGTTTGCGGCCAGTTCGCCAATTGCCTTGCCGCTCTTGCTGTCCCACACCGTGACTTTGCCGGCCCAATCCGTCGCAATCACGCGCGCGCCGTCATGGCTGAACGTGACGCGCACCGGAAGTTCATTCGTGAACTCGAACGACTTCTGCTTCGCCCCGTCGGCACTCCACGCCGTAACCTGGTTGTCGCGGCCACAAGTCACCACTCGGCCATCGTGCGTATAGCTGACACACAGGGCGCCGTCTTTGTGCGCGTTCCACGTGCGCACCTGCTTGCCCTCATTCATTTCCCAGACTTTGATCGAGCCGTCCTCGCTGGATGAAGCGAGCAATTTGGAATCACCGCGCCAACTGAGCGCCGTTACGCCGACTCTGTGGCCAGCCGTCGTGTGGATTTCCAATCCGTTGTCCGCGTCCCAAATCGTGATGCCCCCGTTTCGGTCGCCCGTCGCGAGCCATTCGCCGTTCGGGCTGAACGCAGCCGCCGTGACCCAGTCGGTGTGCTTTTTCATTTTGAAAAGCACTGAACCGTCCTTCGTCGAAAAGACTTTCACAACCTTGCTCGGGCCACCGAACGCGATCTTGCTTTGGTCAGGGCTGATATCCGAGGCGAGCGCGGAATCAAATTCCTGACCCGCCCCGACGCTGATGATGCGTTCGCCGGTCGTGACATCGAAGGCCATCACGCGGCCAGCTTTCGCCGCGTGCCCACCGCCGACCACGACGAGTTTTCCATTGCGGCTGAACTTCACGTCCTCCGGTTGATACATCTCCTGCTCGTCCTTATAGGGAAGTACACCGAGCAGTTCGAGCGTGTCGCTGTGGTAAAGAACAACTTCCTTCTGGCTCGCCACCGCAATAAGCGGCGCCCACGGGCTGGCGGCCAACCCGGTCACGGCAGTCGAACGTTTTACCGCTGTAACTGGTTCCATGAGCATATCCCCAGGCATCGGTGGCGGGCCGTCCGGTTTGCCGACGGAGCCGCCGCCCAAAGCCAAATCAACGGTTGGCTTTCCTGCGATGCCTTTGCTGCCGAGATTTTCGAGCAACCCACCCGCGATCCACTTTTTGAAAACAGCAAGGTCCTTGTCCGGCAACTTGCTGCTCTTCGGCGGCATGTTCGGATCTTCAAGATGGTTAATGACTTTCCAGACCTTGCTGGCATCCGGATCGCCCGCGACGACGATCTTTCCCGAAGCACCGCCGGCAAGCGCCGCGCTATAGCTGGTCAAATCGAGGTCTCCCTTCTTCTTGTCCGAGTTATGGCACTTGGCGCAATTCGCCTCGACTACTGGCAGAACATGGTCCTGGAAAGTGACTTTCTCCTGCGCTGAAGCGGTGAAGCTCAAAGCCAAAAAAGCTGAGAGGGCTAAAACTGTTACTCGCATACTCTCAGTGATTGAAGATGAACTCCTTCGAGTTCAGCAGCGCCCAGAAAATGTCCGTCAGCACTTGCTCGTCGGATTGCTTGTCGCCAAGGTGCGATTTCAGTTTTGCCATTTCCTTCTCCGTGGGCACACGCGCGAGACAGCGCAGATACAGTTCCTCGATGACCTTCGTCGCATCTTTGTGCTGGGCCAGTAACTTCTTTACGACACCGCCGTTCGCAATTTTCCCCTGCGTCGCGTCGCCATTCAATAGATGCAATGCTTGCGACAAGTTGGGTTCGGTGCGCACTTCACACGAGCAGACCGTGCCACGCGTCGCGCGCCCAAACGTCGTGAGGAAATAATTATTTACGTTGCCGTCCGCGATTTCCACGGCGCGCGCGCCGCGAGGCAAGCCCTGAAATTTGTCCGCCGTGTCCGTGACTTGATTGATCACGTCCAGCATCACCTCGGCACGCATCCGGCGAATGGCCGCGTGCGAAAAGTTTCGATCGTCAAGCGCGTTGCTCTCGTTGGCACGCGTCGAGAGTTGATACGTCCGCGAGTTGCAGATGTCGCGCACGAGCTTTTTGAAGTCATACTTGTAATCCATGAACTTCTGCCCCAGTTCGGCGAGCAGTTCAGGATTGATCGCGGGATTGCTCACGCGCACGTCGTCCACGGGATCGATGATGCCCTTCCCGATGAAATGCGCCCAAACGATGTTTGCCATGTTCCGCGCAAAATAAGGATTGTTCGTGGACGCCAGCCAGTCTGCGAGCACTTCGCGGCGGTCCTGGCCTTTGGCGATTTCCGGGCTATCGCCTCCGAGAAACTTCGGCCGCATCGCTTTCTTGCTGACTGGGTGCTGCACCTCACCATCGGCCTTCGCATAAATGATCGTCTCGCGCGGGTCGTCGCCCTGCTTGCGCGTCACTTGTGGAAAGAAGGCGGCGAAGCTGTAGTAGTCATTCATCGTCCAGCGATCGAACGGATGATTGTGACACTGCGCGCACTGGATTCGCATCCCCATGAACACTTGCGCCACGTTCTCCGAAGTCTTCAGCGTGTCGCGTTCGATTTGAAAATAACTCGTCGCCGGGTTTTTGAAGTTACTGCCCTCCGCGGTCAGGATGCCTTTCACGACTTCGTCGATGGGCGTGTTCTTCGTGAACTTGTCCTGCAGCCAGTTGTAGTAAAGCAGCGCCGGCTTGTAAGCAAACTGGTCGTTGTTCGAGCGAATTTGCAACAACTCGGCGAACTTCATGACCCACAGGTCCGCGAACTCTTTCCGCTCCAGCAGCTTGTCAATCAGGTCCGCACGCTTGCCGCTGCTCATCTGTTCGCTGAATTCGCGGACCTCTTCCGGTTTCGGCAGCGTCCCGGTGATGTCGATGTAGGCCCGGCGGATAAACGTCGCATCGTCGCAAACGTCACTCGGCGTGATGCGCAGCTTCTTCAGCTTCGCGTGAACCAGTTGGTCCACGTAGTTGTTCTCTGGCACGTCAGGCCAGTTAAACTTCAACCCTTTCGGGACCACGATCATCTGCGCGCCCACCGTGTGCGTTTCAAAACGCGCCGTGACGAACGCCTCACCGCGCTGGCCGGCTTTCACCACACCATCGTCCGAAACTTTCGCGACCGGATCGTTATTGCTGAAGAACGCCGCGAGCGTCGTCACGTCGCGGTCCGTGCCATCGGAATAAGTCGCGCGCACCGTGACGCGCTGCGTGCTATTGCTCCCGTCGAGGACCGCCTGCTTCGGCATGATGTCCACGCGCACGACCTTCGGCACATTCGTTCCGTCCTTCGGAACGCCCGCTTCAATCCAACGCACCAGCGTTCGATGCAACTCGCTGTCCGGCTTGAACCGTTCGCCGCCGCTGTGCGGCACTTTGCCCAGCGCCTTTTCAATCATCAGGCTTTCGTGCGGGAGCGCGAGGTTGATGCGCCGCCCGATCATCTGGCGCGTGAGCCGGAAATAATCGCCCTCGGCATCATAACCAAACAGCGACAGTGCGAATCCGTCCTTGCCGCGAGACGCGCCGTGACAACTGCCCGAGTTGCACCCCGCCTTCATGAACACGGGCATCACATCGAGATTGAAACTGATCGGCCGCTCGACTTTCGCCTGCTCGACGGAAACGGGCAGGCTGATTTCCTTGCCGGCGTATTTGATGAGAAGATCCGTTTTCCCGTCAGCCAGCGGCGAAAGAACTCCATTCTCAATTCTCACCAGTGCCTTGTTGCCAATCGCAAAGCTCGCCTCCGCCGTCACGTCGCGCGTCAGGCCGTCCGCATACACCGCTTGAACCACGAGGGATTGCAGATCGTTCCTGGTAGCGAGATTCACGTTCGTCGGATAAACCCGCAGTTCACTCGGCGCAGGGCCCGTCAGCGCCGAGAGCACGTTCAGCCTCGAACCATTCCCGCCGCGGAAAATGAAGAACGCTGCCGTCGCAATTCCGAGCAAGAGAAGCACAGCCGCCAATGCCAGCACAGGAACGTGCCGTTTGCGCCGACCACTCAATGCGCCACCAGCATCCTGCTGGTGTTCCTGCGCAACCGGCGTCACTATTTGCGACGGAATTGTGATCGTGTTTGCGCAGGATGGACACGCAATCTGCCGCCCCGCCATATCCGCTTCGGCCGAGAGACGCTGACTGCAATGGGGGCACTCAAACTTCATGCTACTTCGTCGTCGCGACCTGCTTTGGCTTCTTCGGCGGCACCACACGGATCACTGCGCCCGCGGCGAGATTGTGGGGAATGATATGGTCGTTATGCACCACTTCCGCACTGCACAGGAAATTGCGAATCGAGCCAAGCGGAGCTGAAGGATCGACGCTCAGCTTGATCACGACTTCCTTGTCCGAGCTCGTGATATGCGCCTCGGATGCAGTGATTTTTTCGGGCAAACCGAGGACGTGAACGCGCGCTTTGCCTTCGAATGGTTTCCGCTGGTCAAGTTTGCAAACGAGTTTGGCCTCCTGCCCAGGCGAAACAATCACGGGCGCAACGGTGCCGACGACGAATGGTTCAGCGGTCTCCAGCGTGGCGAGTTGCGATGAAACGTAAATTGCGCCGCCCCGGTCATTGTCATTCCTTCCTTCGCGGCCACTCGAACCAAGAACGGCGATCTTCCACTTGCGCGGCTCGGTGTCGGCTTTGGCATTCAGTTGATAAATGGCGGAGTTCGAACCTTTCGGAATCGTGATGTCGGGTAACGAACTGACGCCCGGCGGATTCCACATCATCTTCACGCTGATTGGCCCCTCGAATCCAGCGCGCCGCTCCGCGATGACTTTCAAATCGAGAGCACCGTATTGCACCAGCGGAGCCTTGGGTTCCTCAATACGGATCGAGAACGGCGCGGACTCGCACACGGCCACGTAAAGTTTGTCTTCGCGGCTCGCGTAATAGTAAGTGTTGTTCTGGCCGTAGATGAATTCCACATCGTGCCGGTACGACGAGGTCAAAGACTTCGCAGTGTCAGTGGGCTTCGCCGTGAGTTCGACAAACTTCCCGGCAATTGGCGCGTCCACCGCCGCTTCGAAGACGAGTGGCTGCTGTTCCAGTTTCGCGGGCAACGTGTCCGCGATCAGTTTTACTCCCGGCGGCAAGTCCGGCACATCGAACAGCAAGTCGCCGGTGAAGTTCGCACGCCGGGCCGAAATCATCGTCGCGAACCGCCCGCCGCGCGGCACGGTAATGAACTGGCGCGACTGCGAATCGTTACGCTGCACTTGCGGGATGCTCATCACCACGGCCGGTTGTTGCAGCGTCACTTCGACACGATACGCGAATTCCGCGCCGCCATTCTCGAACTGATCGCGCACGCCAATAAGATATTCGCCATCAGCCGCCACGGTAAACTTGGCGACACTGTCCGCGCCCGCGCCGTCGTCGTTTGACTGAATCCGGTTGCCCTTGGAATCAACAACTTCGATCGCGGAGTCCAGCGGCGAACGAAGCCGTCGCGCGTAAACGTTCACGTCGAGTGCCTGATCCTTTTTGGCCGTGAACCTGAACCAGTCCACGTCATTCTTCCTAGAAACGATCCCGTTGAATGCGATGGGAAGTTCGCCGTAGTAAGAAGTTGCCGCCTGCTTCGTGTCGTTCGGCTCGGATTCCAGTTCATTCCCGAAACCGGAAAGGCGAATCCAGTTTGGCGACGGCGTGATGTTCCCGTTCTGCTGAGCAAACACTCCGAACTTGTCGGCAGGCGCATCCGGAAGTTTTACCTCTTGCGAAAACTCTCCCGTGGCATCACCGATGAATTTGAATGACAGTTTCTCACCCGCGCGGCCACCCAACGGATAAACCATCATCGGGCGGGCGAAACTTCCGATGTGCAGGCGATACGCAGTTTCATTCCCCGTGTAAGTCGTGTCACGCATCTCGATGTAGTACGAGCCATCCTTCGGCGCGAGAATCGAAACGGCGGCGTCCTGCATCAACAGAGTCGTGTCGTCTGCTGACGCCAGCACGTTGCCGTCGCTGTCGCGAATCGCGAGAAAGGCATCCAGCATGGTGCGGCCAAGACGAATTGCTTCAACCTCGGCGGAAACGCGCTGCCCTTTCTTCACATTGACGCGATAATAGTCCGTGTCCTCGCCGCCGGCGCTGCCGTTGATGGTGACTCCAAATGGAACCTGATGCGCCTTCGCGCGCTCATTGTTCGGCTCGAACTCATTGATATTCGTGTAAGCACTGACCCAGAACGTGCGCAGTTCGGAAACGCCGCCCGCCGTGCGCACGCGCAACTGGTGTTCGCCGAGCGCGCAGTCTTTCGCGATTTGGATCGTGGCCTTGATCGAATTCGTCTTCGCCGAATCGATTCGTACAACTTTGATTCCAGGTTTGAGGAAAACGATCTCAGGAGAATTGTCCAGCCGTGCGCCATTCAAGCGCACCTCCAACTCAGTTCCCCGTTGTGCGCCCGCGGGCGTGGTGGAACTCAGTCTTGGAGACGTTGCCTGCGCGCTGAGCGTCAGCGCCGCGAGCACACAACCGACCAGCAGCGCTTTCATAATCTACGCAAGCAGTTCTTTGACGACGTTGCCGTCTTTGACGATTTGAATCGGGCGAGGACCGGGCGCGTAAAGCACCTTGTTCGAATCAATGCCGAGCTGATTGTAAACCGTGGCCGCAAGGTCTGGCACCGATAACGGATCGGCATCCGGTTCGCCGCCCGTGGCGTCCGAAGATCCGTGAACAGTGCCGCGCTTAACGCCGCCACCGGCGAGAGCAATGCTGAACACTTTCGGATAATGATCGCGCCCCGCCGTGTTGTTGATCTTGGGCGTGCGTCCGAACTCCGTCGTGACCATTACGAGAGTGCTGTCCAACATGCCGCGCTTGTCGAGGTCGCGAATAAGTGCCGCAAACGCCTGATCGAAACTCGGCATCTGGTTGGTCATCGCGTTCTTGATGTTGTCGTGATGGTCCCAGCCGCCGTAAGTGAGTGACACAAAGCGCACACCCGCTTCGACGAGACGCCGCGCGAGCAACATGCGCTGGCCAGCCGTATTCATGCCGTAGTCCTCGCGCAACTTGTCCGGCTCGTCCTTGATTGAAAACGCTGCCCGCGCCTTCTCGGAGGAAAGCATCGCGTAAGCGCGTTGATAGAATGAGTCCATGCCATCGAGCGCGTCGGATTTTTCGAGGCTGCTGAAATGTTCGTCCACGGTAGCGCGAATATCTTTGCGCTCGGCAAAGCGTTTCTCATCGACGCCGGTTGGCAGATTCAAATCGCGGACCTTGAATCCAGTGTTCGCCGGATCGCTTCCCAGCGTGAATGGCCCATAAGCGGAACCGAGATAGCCCGTGCCGGCAAACGACGTCGGCATGTTCGGAATGCAAACGTAAGGAGGAAGATCGTTGCGCGCGCCGAGTTCGTGCGAGATGACGCTGCCAAAACTCGGATAGTGAATCGCCGGACTCGGACGATAGCCGGTGAACATGTTGTGGGTGCCGCGGTCGTGGTCGGCTTCGCCGTGTGTCATCGAACGAACGACGCAAATCTTGTCCGCGACCGCCGCCGTCTTCGGCATCGTTTCGGAGAAGTGAACGCCGGGCAGCTTGGTTTTCACCGTCCCCATCGGTCCGCGATACTCGATCGGAGCGAGCATCTTCGGATCGAACGTCTCCTGCGCAGCCATGCCGCCCGGGAGATAAATATTGATGACTGATTTGGCAGCCGGGGAGGCGGTGCCGGTAGGCGCAGCGAGCGCTTCAAGCTTGAGCAGATTTCCCAGGGTCAGGCCAAGCGTGCCGACCACGCCCACGTAAAGAAACTCCCGGCGATTGGGCCGCCAGATATGATCCTGACTGTTACACCACGTCGGTTTCCACTTGCTCATAGCACGCGCCTTTCTCTGATTCTCGTTCCGGATTTTGACCGCACAGAATGCCCGTTGGACGGTACAAAGCCAAATCTTTTCAATCTTTGTGCTCGTTCGCGGGACAACGGCCAGAAGTTAATCCATCGCACGATTAGCGGCAAATAATGGGCGCGGCCCAAGCCTTGTTCGGTGCGATTGATGCCTCATGCTCTGTGGTCGTTCCGGCCCGAGCGTGGCGGTTGCACGTTTCCGCTCGCGTTGTAATTTGCACCATGAACACGGAGGAACTTCAGGAGGAACAGGACGAAGCATTACAATTCGACGCGCACGAATTCGACGGCTTGCGGGATGCGCTGGAAAAGGACGCGGAAGGTTTTTTCCGCCGCGTGGATCAATTCGTTCGCGAGAACCCATTGCTTTGCATTGGCATTGCTGCGGCCGTGGGTTTCGCGCTGTCCGGCACACTGGCACGCAAGACTCGCAAAGAGGAGTAGCCCATCGATTCGAGAAAAAAGTGAAGTGGTGCCCCGGCAAGGACTCGAACCTTGGACCAATTGATTAAGAGTCAAC
>JGI10216J12902_100124387_pt1 | contig 14278 bp, 12 predicted proteins | sample KanNatreferecore_FD_12902 | JGI IMG/M metagenome (IMG submission 12902)
ACAAACGTATCCTGGCCTGCGCTCCCGACCAGAATGTCGGCACCGGTGCCACCCACGAGGTAGTCGTGCCCGGCCCCTGCGTCCAGGTAGTCATCGCCAATACCGCCGGCCACGTAGTCATTGCCTCCGGCGCCGGCGATGTAGTTATTGAGCGGATTGCCAATGAGGTCGTCATCAAACGCACTGCCCCGCAGATCTTCAAAGCCGAGCAACGTATCACTCCCCGCAGCGCCACTCGTCGTGCCGGTGCCCAGGTTCACGACCACGCTGGCGCCCGCACTGGTGTAGTCCACCATGTCGGAGTCGTCACCACCGTCCAGGTAGTCATCCCCGAGACCTCCGTCGAGACGGTCATTGCCCGCACCACCGTCGACGTAGTTACCGAGTGCGTTACCGGTGAGCGCATCGGCAAAACCGCTGCCTCTAAGGTCTTCGAATCCAAGGAGCGTATCCAGTCCGGCGCCTCCGCTTGCGCTGCCGGTGCCGAGGCTCACCGTCACCCCGGCGTCAGCTGTCGTGTAATCCACCAGGTCGGAGTCCGCGCCGCCATCCAGGTAGTCATCTCCAAGACCGCCGCACAGGCGGTCATTGCCCGCGGTACCGGCGACGTAGTCATTGCCGGCACCGCCGAGCATGTAGTTATTGAGTGAGCTTCCCGTGAGAGCGTCATCGAACCCGCTGCCCTGCACTTCTTCGAACCCGAGCGCAGTGTCATTCCCAGCCGCCCCACTGCCCGTCCCGGTGCCGAGGTTCACTGTGACCCAGGATCCAGCGCTCGCGTAGTCCAGGAGGTCAGAGCCCGTGCCAGCGTCCAGGTAGTCATCCCCCGGTCCGCCACTCAGAACGTCATTGCCTGCGCCGCCTGCGATGTAGTTGTTGAGCCCGTTGCCGGAAAGCGCGTCGTCAAACCCGCTGCCTCGTAGGTCCTCGAATCCAAGCACAGTGTCAATCCCCGCACCCCCACTTACCGTGCCGTTGCCGAGATTCACCGTAACTCCGTCGCCCGCGCTCGCGTAGTCCAACAGGTCGGAGTCCGCCCCGCCGTCGAGGTAGTCGTCTCCCAGTCCACCCTCCAGGCGGTCATTGCCTGCGCCGCCCGCGATGTAGTTATTGAGCGTGTTGCCGATCAGTGCGTCGTTGAAATCACTGCCCACCAGGTCCTCGAAGTTGAGCACGGTGTCATTACCCGCGCCGCCGCTCGCCGTGCCGGCTTCGAGATTCGCCGCGACCCCCGCGGCCGCACTGGAGTAGTCCAGCATGTCTGAATCCGTCCCCTGCGGACCCCCATCCAGATAGTCGTCTCCCGATCCTCCATCAAGACGATCATTGCCCCAACCGCCCGACAGCGTGTCGTTGCCCGCGAAGCCGCGCAAGTAGTCGTTGGCGAAGAAGAAAGCGTCGATGATGTTGTCCAGCGCATTGCCATTGCCGATGACGTTGTTGTGGGTAGACTCCATCAGAGACAGATTCTCAACGTTGTCCGGCAGATTGATCAGCGCCGCGTCGCAGTACAGCGTGTCCGTCCCCTCCCCGGGGTTTTCGGTGACCGTGCTGCTCGTGTTGCGGATCACGTAGGTATCGTCGCCGACCCCTCCGATGAGCGTGTCGATCCATGCTGCGCTGCCGGAGTCAAGCCAGTCGTCGCCCGCATTGCCGATGAGCGTATCCGAGCCGTCGCCCCCGAACAGAGAGTTACGCTGCGCGTTGCCCGTCAGAACATTGTCCAGCGCGTTGCCTCCCACCTCGGAGAACGGCAAGGTGCTGAGCAGCGTCAGGTTCTCGACGTTGGCGGGAACCGTTATGCCGGAAAATGTGGTCGAGCCGTCCTGGACCAGGTACATCAGGTCCGTCCCCTCGCCAGGATTCTCGGTCACGCGTCCCGAGAAACTCAGCGTGTAGGTATCGTCTCCCTTGCCGCCTCGCAAGTCGTCGACTCCGCCGCGGCCGTCGAGATTATTGTTCGCATCGTTGCCGATGATGAAGTCGGTCCCGGCGCTGCCGATCGCGTTCTCGATCGTCACACCGTATGCGATCGCCGTGCCGTTCGTCATTTCGCCGGGCCGCAAATCGATCGTCGACAGATACAGCGAGTTGGATGCGTCGAAGGTGTCGACGCCGCCTGCGTCCCACACGGTTCTCAAGGCGGACGGGGAGAATGAGGTAGCACCAACGATGTACGTGTCATTCCCGGTGTGGTACGACATATTGGCGCCGTACATGTGCTGGACCGCGAGGATGTCGAGCGGCATCGGCGTCGCCGCGTTCCCTGCGCTGATCGACGAACCCGTGTCCGAAGTGGTCATGACGGTGTAACGCGCTGCGTCGTACTGGGATATGCCGAGTGCGGCAAAGGTCGGGCGATTGTTCTCCCCGTCATCGCTGGGGTGCTTGAGCCCGAGCGCGTGGCCGACCTCGTGCACCATTGTGTCGAGCCCGTATCCTCCATCTGACAGGTGGGCATAGCCCTGGTAGTAGTTGTCGAAGAACACGTCGCCTTCCGGGCGCGGATAGTCCGTCCGGGTGAATCCGAGCGCGTCCAGGAAGCTGTTGCCGACGTCGGCATCGGGAAAGATTCCCAGCCCAATTCCGCCAAGCTGCGTCTCAATGTCGTGCCCGGTAAGCGTCGCGGCAATATCGGCGGTGCTTTGAAAGGGGTACGTACCCGACGGGGCGACCTGAAAAGTGATGTTGGCGACATTGGACCAGGCCGTCAGCGCTCTCCCAAAGGCATCGCCGAGAGGACCTGTCCAGTTGCCGCCCGCACCGGGGACAAAACCGCCGCCAGGACCGAAGTCGTAGTTGATGTTGAGCGAGTACGTAAGAACGCGCGGCCCTGAAAAGGACCACGACCCGCCTTGAGTAAGGCCGTCGATGAGCGGATTTCCGGTAAGAGCGATCGAGTCTGCAACTGGCGTCGCCATGGCTTACCCCTTATTCACCGGAAACCGTATTGCGCATTCCCGAACGAACGCTGTTCGCGCCGGTGGGTGGCCCTTGTCCGACTCAAGCCCATGCCCGCGAAAGCGAAGGGTCCACAGGTAGGCCTTCGGGACCAGCAGAAAAGGCGTCAGCAAGACGATCGTCGCCAGTTGAAAGAGCTGCAGCTTCAAGACGCTCAGCGTAGGCCTCAGCGTGCCCTTGCGCAACAGCTGCCAGATCTGCAGAAGCACGTACCACTTTCCAAGCAACGTAGTTCTGGCATTGGTCGACGCGCTCTCGTGATAGATGTACAGCGGCTCGCGGCAATAGAATCCATTGAACTGGTTGGCGAGCACGAGCACCATGGTCTGGTCCTCTGAAGCCGGATAGCGCGGGTATCCGATCGAGCGCAGCAAGGCAGTCTTCGCACATATGCTCGCGTGCGCGAAGGAACGCGGATAGCGATCCTTCCAGAAGCCGCGCAGCCCGGTAATCCGGTAGTCATCGCCGATCAGCGTGACCGTCGAACAAAGGAAGTCATAGCCGCCCGCACGAGCGGCTTGGGCCCGCTCCAGCCGATCCGGAAAACACAGATCATCCATGTCGACGATCACGCACCATTCTCCGTGCGCCTGCTCCAGCGCGTGCTGCCGCGCCACGCCTCTTCCCGCGTTCTTCTCGAACCTGAAATAGCGAATTCTCGAGTCCGCGATGGACTCGAGAATCTGCCGCGTGGCGTCCATCGACCCGTCGTCGACCACGACCCATTCCCAATCCGCCACCGTCTGCCGGGTCAGGGACCAGTAACACCGCGCGACGAACTGCGCGCACTGGTAGGTGCACGTGATGAACGAGAAAGTGGGCTTGCTCACCCCGCCGTTTTCTTGCGGGCTAGCGATTCGCCGCGATCGACCGCTTGAAGCGGGTCGACAAGTACGGCAAGGTCACCGGAATCAGAGAGAAGGAAAGAAAGAACAGAAACCAGACTGTGGTCACGAACGGCCCGCCGAAAACCGAGCTGACCGACGTGCAAAACATGATCATGACGAGGTAGCGCAGGTTGCGCACGGGAAGACCTTCGAGCCGGCGCAAGCTCATCGCGAGCAGGATCACGCCGACGATGGTGCCCGGTACGATGATCCAGAAATAATCGAGCATGAACGAGATCCCGGAGAACGCCTCTGCCGTTACGGTCCCTTCTTCGAACAACCATCGCTCGGGATTCTCGATGTCCAGGTACTTGTTCGAATACCAGCCGGACAGCAGGTCGACGAGCGGCTGGAAGGTCGTGATGCCCGCGAAGCTTTGCAGGTTCATGATCCTGCCCATCGCATTGAAGATGAACCAGTCGAGGTTGAAGTTGATGATAAACAGGCCTGGGAAGAGGACGAAATAGAGCGCAAACGCGGCGAGCGTCACGGCCAGCGTCCGCAGCAGCGCCTTCCAGTCCCGTTTCCTCGGCACCAGCCACGCAATCGCATGCGTCATCAGGATGCCCAGAACGATGACCTTGCCGGCGGTGAGCGCGCAGGCAAACGCGATCACGAACAGCCACAGCAGCGGCGGCCTTGGCAGCCCCGTGCGGAACGAGTAGAGGAAGAGCGCGTAGCCATAGAAGAACATCAGCAACTGGCTCGTCAGGTTGTTCGCGTGCGTAAACCCGTCCGGCCGGCTCTGGGTCATCGCGAACTTGAAGTCGTCCGAGTACGGCACGAACAGGACGTCGAAGTCGCCGCGCACCTTCCAGTCGACCGCGCTGCCGAATTCCTGCGCCCAGACGACGCCCTGGATCTGCAGCAACGAGATCGCAATCGAAATTGCCGAAAGCCAGTACATCTGTCTGAGCAGCAGGATCGGTTCTTTCAGGACCAGCGCAGCGCCGGCGACGATCGTGATCAAGGCGTACAGCGCAATCGATACCAGCGACAATCCGCCGATTTCGGGAGCGATCGCGAGCAACGCGCGAACCAGGACAACAGCGATGAACACCGCGATCGCCGGGCCCCGGTACTTGAAGCTACCCACGAAGATCACACCCAGCGCGAACAGCAGCAGCCAGGAAAAGAGGTAGGTCAGCTCGACATCGGGAAAACGGTCCTTGTTGGAAAACGCAGCCATTCCCGCCAACAGCGGGAGCGCAAGCGTATACGCCAGAGATCTGCCGATCCTCATTTGCCGAAAGCCCTCGCGCCCGACGTAATCACACGCTTCAAGCCGGAAAGCGCCTCATAGAGCGCGAGCCGCCATTTCGGTCCGCCGCGCAACGCCAGCACGTAGCGGCGCGCATTCAGTTGCGCGAGCACGGACCGGGCGTCGCGCTCCGGCTCTGAAGCATGGATCAGGCATTTTGCGGTCGGTAGAACCCAAAGTCGCGTGCCGCTCTTCACTCTGAGGTGGGAATGGATCAGGTCCTCGCAATACGCTTTGCCGGCATAAGGAAAGAAATTATCCCTGATCAGGTCCTCGCGGAAGCAGACGACGCATCCGCCTGGGAGCCATTGCGTCGGGAACGGCGCCGAACCGCAATGGCGGGAGTCGACGCCGTAGCTGGTGCCGATCGCGGTCACCACACCCATCCGCTTGACGCCCCAGGGGGCGCCGCATACCGCGTAGGTAAAGAGGTTCATCAGCCAGCCGCGCAGCCCGTCGCCCAGCTCGTGCGTGCAGCGGCCGGTCTCGACAACGTGGAACACCGGAGCCAGCGCGTTTCCACGCCCCTTATCCGCGAGCGCTTGCGTCAGCCGGGCGAGCGTGTCCTCTTCTACGTGGATGTCGTCGTCGAGCTGCACGACGATCGCTTCCCGCGCTTGCTGGAAGCCGATCGCCCTCTGCGCGACCTGCCCCCGGCAGTCGGTCCTGACGACCCGGACGTTCGGAAACGACACGTGCTCCATGCGAGCAGCTTCCTGCTGCGGAATACACGCCAGGATTTCGGCGGGGACCAGCGTGCCGCGATTCAGCTGCTCGATCGTCCGCACGACGCATTCGCTGCCGAGCGTCGGTATGACCACCGAGACGCGGTGCGGCAGGCGTTCGTCCCGCGTCACCGCTCCGGTCGCGGATTCGATTCCCATTTGTTGGACATGATCTGCAGCCGGGGATCCGACACCAGCAGATGCCAGATCACGGCCTGAAACGCTTCGGTATGGGGCGTCACGGCTTTCGGGTTGACGGTCGGCACGATCACGCACGCATCGGCGACCTTCGCCGTGTAGCCGCCATCGCGGCCGAGGACGCCAATGACCTTCGCCCCGACCTCCTTGGCGTGCTTCACCGCGTGCACGATGTTCGGGCTGACGTTGCGCTCCAGGTCACCGCCGCCGACCGAGAACACAAGCACCATGTCGTTCGCACCGAGACGGCTTACCTTGAGCCAGGCCGCGTACGTCGTATCCCAGCCTTCGTCGTTGGTACGCGCGGTCAGCTCGCTGACGTTGTCGCTCGGCGAGTAGGCTTCGATGCCGGCGATCTTGCGGAAGTCATTCACGGCGTGGCTCGCGTGTCCGGCACCGCCGCCGACGCCGACGATGAAAAGCCGCCCGCCCCCGGAACGCAGCTGCGCCAGCAGTTGCGCCATCCGGTCGATCGGCGCGGGATCGAGGCGGTCGATGATTTGCGTGGCTTCGGCCAGGTACTGCCGGGCGAAAGAAGGTTCGGTCGTCATAGGTTTGCTTTGCGAGAGTCAGTGCGTTAACAGGGAGTGAACGATATCGGGATTCGGTGAAACCACGTACCGGGCGCAGAACGAGCGGGCAGGCTCCCATTCGCGCAGCCGTTCCTCGGGACGCGCCGCACGGTCTGCGGTGATCACCGACTCGAGCGCCTCGACCGTCGCGACATGGCGCCGCCAGTCGTGCAGCGTGAACAACGGATCGATCGTCATCTCGCCCGGGCGCTGCAAGTACAGCGGACGAACGCCGGTAAGCACGGCGTGCACGACTGCCGAAGAACCGCGGTACAGGGCCCAATCACATCGGGCGAAATCCGCATTGATGTCGGCCTCCGCGCTGACCCGCACGTTCGCAGGAAGGGCGCGAAAGCGCGCGTGCTGCCGCGCAAAGCCCTCGAACGGGAATACCGGGTGCATTCTCAAGACGAACTCCACGTCGCGCATGCGCGCTGCGGCCGCCAGCGCGAAGTCGAACAGCGTCAGGCACTCGAGCTCGAGGCCTTCGGGAATCACGAGGCATCGCGCCGCCGCGTCGGGCGCTCTGCGTGCAATCACGTTCGGCCGTCGATGCGATCCATAGGTCATGATCGGGATACGGCTCAACCCTTCGCAGCCTTTCAGGATGTCGCGGGTCACGTCGCCCAGCGTAAGGAGGGCATCCGGATCGTACTCGCGACCGAGGGGCCGCTTCAGCGCGTGCGCGCGAGGGAACAGAACCGTGTGCTGGTAGCCAACGCAGCGTACGCCCGGGTCGACGGAGCGCGCCGCGCAAAACGCGAGGCGCTCAAAGCAATGGCCTTCCCACGTGACGAATACAGCCCGTGGTCTGAACCTGGCGCAGATCCGCTTCACGTCCGCATGGAACCGCAGCGCGGCGATCGTCGATCCGGAGGCGGCCTGGCGCGCCGCCTCGCGGGCGACACTGCTGTCGAATGAATCTCGAGCGATTCTGGCTTGCCGCAGAAGGTCTCTCGCCACGCATCGGGCGCGCCGCACGAAGTGGCTTTCCTGCCGGAACGTCGATCGGCGCGGGAGCACGATCCGCGATGCGGTGCCGCCCCGGGTCAGGCGCGCTCTGACCGCCGTGTCGTCCGACAGCAGCTGGCTTTGCAATGCTACGAGCGTGCTCAGCCCGCGCGCGGCCAACTGCTCCGGCAAGTCGCCATAGTAGAAGTCCGGGCTGTCCGGCCGGGCTTGCGCGGACACCAGATGAGAGAGGAAAAGTACGTCGACTGCGGCAGGCAAATCGGAAAGCCTGTCATCGCGTTCGCTGACCAACGATCGCACCAGCGTTCTTGCAATCGCCGCCGAAGACCGCAGCTTGCTGCCGAGCTCCGGGAGCAGTCCCGGGCGATCAAACACCCGCTGGTACTGCGAAGTGTTGTTGGGATGCTCGCTGCGGACATGCAGCCACGCGACCGCGACCTTCTCATAAGTAAGCGGAGGCGCGCACAGCAACGCGTCGCATGCGGACACCAGCGTGGCGTATTCAGCCTCCGTCACCTCATGCCACCCGCTCTTCGGCGGTGATTTCGTCCGCGACGAACCGCAGCGCCTTGTCCACGCATTCGAGCTCCATCGCGGCCCGGGTCTCCACGGTGAGCGTGGCCGAATGCGGCGTCAGGATGACGTTCTCGAACTCGCACAGCGGCCCGGAATACGGCTCTTCCGAGAACACGTCCATGCCGGCGCCGGCGAGCCGTCCCGAGCGCAGCGCATCGACGAGTGCGGCTTCGTCGACCATGCCGCCGCGCGCAAGGTTGACCAGTACGGCTCCCGGCTTCATCGTCGCCAGCTCCGCGGCGCCGAGCATGAACGGACGCTCGGCGGATTTCGCCGCGTGCAGCGACACGATGTCCGCCTCGCGAAGCAGCCGATCCAGGGAAACCAGCTCGATGCCGAGCGCGCGAGCAGCGTCGGCGCTCGCGAACGGATCGGTCGCTAGCACCCGCGCATCGAAAGCGCGGCAGAGCTCGGCGACCCTACGACCGATGCGGCCGAGCCCGACGAGGCCGACCGTCCGTCCGCCGAGCAGATGCGCCTCGACGCGCTCCCACTTGCGTTGGTCCATGCGATTCGCCTGGGGCCGCAGATTGCGGCTCAGCGAAAGAAACATGGCGAGCGCGAGCTCGGCGACTGCGACCGTCGGGACGTCGGGCGTGTTCAGCACGGCGATCCGCCGGGCGCGCGCGGCGTTCAGGTCGACGGCATCGACGCCGACGCCGCAGCGCACGATGCAACGCAAGGCGGGAAGCTCCGCGAGCACCGCGGCGCTATACGGCTCGACGCCCGCGATGATCACTTCGGCGTCGCGAGCGTCGCTCAGCAGCTCGGCGGTGGTGATCCGCTTTCCGGTGTCGTGGACGCGGAATGCCACGCCCGACGCCTCGAGCCGCTCCATCGGCCGCCGGTCGCGCTCAGCGAACGTAGACAACGCAACGAAGATGCGCACGCTGGACCGCCGCAGGTCGCGAGCTTCGCGGTTCCTCAGCTTGAGGCCGCGGTTTCCCGCGTCCGGATCGTGAATCCCGCGGCCTTCGCGTCCTTGTAGAACATCTCGACCGTCTCGAGCGAATAGGCGTCGAGATCCTTGCCCACCAGCGACAGCTTCTTGAGGATATCGTTCGTCGCGGTGATGATGTGGCAGCCGATGGCCTGCGCCTGGAAGATATTCAGCAGCTCGCGCGGGCTTGCCCAGATCAATTCGGCGCGCGGCCGCGCCTTGAGCAAGCCAACCGCCTCGGCCATGAGCGGAACCGGGTCGCGGCCGGTGTCGGCGATGCGTCCCGCGAATACCGAAACGATCGACGGAGTGCCGGGCGCAAGTCGCTCAGTGATGCGGCGCACCTGGTCGATGGTGAGCACCGCGGTAACGTTGAGCTGCACGCCCTGCGCCGACAGCCGCTCGATCAGCGGGCCCGAGAACGTGCCCTGCGTGTTCGTGACCGGAATCTTGACGTTGACGTTCGGGCCCCACGACGCGATTTCCAAGGCCTGGCGCTCCATCTGGTCGAACTCGTCGGCGAACACTTCGAACGAGACGGGACGGTCGTTGACGATTCTCAGCACCTCGAGAGCGAATGCCTTGTAGTCGCTGACGCCGGCCTTGCGCATCAAGGTCGGGTTCGTGGTGAAACCGCGAATCAACGGATTCGCGGCCATTTCCTTGATGCCCGCGAGGTCCGCTCCATCGGCAAACAACTTGATTCGTGACAATGTGGTCGAGGTCATGATGGCATCCATTCTAAGGGAGTCGATTGCGAATATGGGCCGCGATTGCGGCGAGGTCCGGAAGGATCGTCGACGGCGCCGGCCGATCGAAAGCAAGTCCGCTGTCGCGGCCGATGAATTCGACACCGGCTTGCGCGGCCGCGCGCTGGTCTCCGGCCGAGTCGCCCACGAGCAGCGCTTCCCGCGGCGCGCAGGACTCGCGATTCAGCACGTCGCGAATCGCATCGGGTTTCGTCCACGGCGGGCAGCCGTACACGCCGCGAAACCAGGCCCGCAATCCGCGCTGCTCGAGGATCACTGCGAGATCTTGTTCGGGCGTGACCGAGGCGAGATAGACGGGCACGCGCCCCGTGACTTCGCGCAGGAACGCGTCCGCTCCGCGAACCAGGGCCACGCCCCGCATCCGCTCGAGCGTGCGGTGCGAGAATTCGGCCGCCAGCTCCGCGGCCAGCACCTGATCACCGCGGCGGCCAAGCCGTTGAAGAAGGTAATCGAACTTCTCGAAGCGAGACGCCGACACGTGGTCGCAGTGATACGCCATCATTGCGTCGTGATGCTCCGGGAACCGCGCGAACACTTCGCGGAACGCCTCAGTCTTGACGTCGTTCGACTCCACGACGACCCCATCGAAATCGAGCACCAGCACGCGCAAGGCGGTGTGCGCCATCCTCACCCATGCGGAGGACGCGTCGCGGCGCGGAGCGCGCGCGCCGCATCGCCGAGGAACAGGATGTCCGTTCCCACGGCGATGAACCGGTAGCCGTCCGCGACGGCCTGCGCGCATTCGGACGCGGCCGTATCCGGGTGCACAAGGTGAATCCCCGGCGCAAGCCCTTTCGCGCGCGTCGCCTCGAGCACGCGGCGCTTGGCGGCGACCACGTCCGGGTGGCCGAGCTGGCCGGGAATCCCGAGCGACATCGACAGGTCGTACGGCCCGATGAACGTTCCGTCGATCCCGGGCACCGAGAGGATCTGCTCGATGTTGCGCACCGCGTCCTTGTGCTCGATCTGCACGATCAGCAGCGTGTCCTCGTTCGCGCGCCGCACGTATTCGTCGAAATGGACGCCGTATCCGTGCGCCCGCGCAAGGCCGACGCCGCGCATTCCGAGCGGCGGGTATTTCGTCATCGCGACCGCGAGCTCGGCGTCCGCCTTCGTGTTCACCATCGGCACCAGCACGCCCGCGGCGCCCGAGTCGAGAACGGCCTTCGCCTGGATCGGATCGTTCCACGCGAGCCGCACGAGCGGCACGGCGCCGCGCTGCTCGATCGCTATCAGCAGGCGCAGCACTTCGGACACGTCGATCGCCGTGTGCTCGGTTTCGATGACGACCCAGTCGTACCCCGCGAGCGCGAGGATTTCCGCAATCGACGGGTGCCCCATCGACATCCACGAGCCGATCGAAGGCTCGCCGCGGCGCATCTTGGCTTTGATTTCACTCGCTAGCATCGGGTTTCTTCTTTCGTGCCACAAGGCGTGCAAAGGAGGTTCGCCGGCGCGATTGCAGGTATTCGACGAGCGCCGTACGGCCGGCCGGGTCCTGCGCTTCCACCAGCGCTCGCGCGACTCGGGGCCAGGGCGCCTCGGGGTCGGCGCGCATCGCCTGGTGAACCGTTTCGACATCGAACATGCCCGGCGTGCTCAGCTCGAGCACTTCCCACACCGGAGCGCTGAACAGCCGCAGCAGGCCATCGACGGTAGGAAGATTCAGCTTGTCCGGCGGCAGGATCGTCGGCGAGCGATCCCACAGCGTCTGGATCTCGAACCCGCTCGCCACCGGCGCGGTGGCGAACAGCACGCCGCCGGCAGCCAGCGTCCGCTCCAGCGATCTCACCAGCGCACGCAGGTCGGCGGCACGGTCGAGCACATCGATGGCGACCACGACGTCGGCCGGACCGAGCGTGGGCAGGTCGGCCGCTCGCGCAGGGTGAATCTTCAGCCGAGAGTCGCCACCGCCGTCGAGGTCGGCCGTGATTCCCGCCGCCGTCAACTCGGTGAGCGAAGGCGCGGACCCGGCGACCAGGTCGAGCAGGGCGCGTCCGAAAGGAGAAAGATCGATGAGCCGGCGCGCACCCGGAACGTATTCGGCGATTCCGTCGAGCACCCAGTAGGCCCGCGGGCTGACGATCTTTTCGCTGCGCGCCGCATCGCTCGCCGGCAACAGGCGCTCGCGCCAGAAGCGCGCGGGCGTCGATTCCCGGTACCACGCACGAAGCTCCTCTTCGGCGGGCCGCGACGGCGCGTACAGCGTGCCGCACGACCGGCACTCGGCGTACGCGAGCCCGGATTTCTCGAACGCCGGACGCGAATCGGCGCTGCCGCAGGCCGGGCAATCGATCCGCAGCCAGCGCGCGCGATCCGCCCATCGGCTGGCGATCTCGGCGTCGACGAGCGCACGCCATTCCGCCAGCGCCGCCCGCGGCTTGATCTCGAATTCCGAGATTTCCTGGACCGATACGATCGTCTTCATGGTGCAGAGCCTGCGCAGTGCCGCCGCATCAGCGGCTGCTGGTAGACGCGATCGACGATCTCCATGACCCGCAGCGCATCCAGCGAAGTCCCCATCGTGACCGGTTTCCCCTCGAGCACGCATTCGGCGAAATGGCCGACCTCGATGTCCCACGACGGATCCGAGTCGTAGTACGTCGTTTCCTCCCTCGGGTTGCCGACCGCGGTCCGCTCCCCCGGGCTCGGCCGGCGGCCGACGACCAGCGTCTCGCGCCCGTAGCTCCCGGTCTTCGAGAGCAGCCCGCTCACCAGCACGTAGCCCTTCTCGCAGCCGATCTCGAGTCGAAACATGTGCTTCCAGGAGGTGGCGGAGGAGTGCAACTGGGCCATTTGACCGCTTCGCGTCCGCAGCAGCACGAATGCATTGTCCTCGACCGGCACTTCGAACGCCGTGACGCCGCGCATCGCGACGATCTCCTCGAAATCGCCGGCAAAAAACCGGAACAGGTCGAGCATGTGGATTCCCTGGTCGAGCAGGATCCCGCCGCCCCCGATGGCCGGGTCGTTGCGCCACGAGGTGTGATAGTCGTAGCCGCCTCCTTTGCCGTAGACGCCGCGCAGCGTGAGGATGTTGCCCAACGCGCCCGAGTCGATGATCGCCTTGGCATCGGTAATTCCGGGATGGTGCCGGTGATTGAATCCGAAGACGACCTTGCATTGCGGGCTGGCGGCTTCGGCAGCACGGATGCGCTGGACATCCGCGAGGCCGCGTCCCGGCGGCTTTTCGCAGAATATGTGACGGCCGCATCCCAGCGCCCGGACAGCAATCTCGGGTATCAGGTAGTTCGGCGTGCAGACGAACACCAGGTCGAGGTCGGCTGCGACGAGATCCTCCCAGTGGTCGAACACCGGCGCGCCCAGTGCAGCCACCGCATCACGGCGACCGGGGTCGCAGACTGCGGCGAGTTCGAGATGCGGGTGATCCGCGACGTTGCGCTGTCGAATCTGCCCCATGTAGCCGTAGCCGACGATGCCGGCGCGCAACCGGGCGCTCATTTCGCAACGGACGGTTGGGCGATCCGGTCGAACAGCGCGCGCTGCAGCGGATCGGTGCGCAGCACGGATTCGATCAGGCCGACGTCGCTCGGTCGATCAACGCCGAGCGTCACGTAGTCCGCGACGACACCGGCAATGCGGATCCCGTGCTCCAGCACCCGCAGCATGTCGACGGATTCCGCACGCTCGAGCGGCGTCTCCGGCAAAGCGCTGAAGCGCGGCAGGAACGAGGCGCGAAACGCCATGATTCCCGTCTGCCGGAAGACCGGCACGGGCCGCTGCTCGCGAAAGCAGGGAACCGGGGCGCGCGTGAGGTAGATCACCTCGCCCCGCAGGTTGCAGACCGCCTTGACGATGTTCGGATTCGCATAGTCGTCGGCCGATTCGAGCGGCGAGAGCAGGTTCACGACGTCGAGTGCGGGATCCTCAAGCAGCGGTTGCACCACGCGCGAGATCGCTTCAGGCCTGAGCAACGGCTCGTCGCCCTGGACCATCGCGACGATGTCGCCGCTCAAGTGCTGCATCGCTTCCTCGACGCGGTCGGTGCAGCGCTCGTGCGTGTCGCGGGTCATGACCGCGCGGCCGCCTGCGGCTTCGACCACGGTCTTGATCGCTGCGTCGCACGTCGCGACTACGACGAGGTCGGCCCGCTCGGCGAGCAGCGCGCGCCGCCGCACGTGCTCGATCATCGGCAGGCCGAAAATCGGCACGATCGGCTTGCCCGGGTAGCGGGACGAGGCCATCCGGGCCGGAATCACGACGGTAATCGTCGGTTGCGCCATCTGCGTCATTGCGGGAGAACTCCGCAATCAACGTTCACGCACTGCCCGGTGATCGCGCCGGCCGCAGGAGACGCAAGGTAGACGCATGCGGCGGCGACCTGGACATCGGTGGGCAGCGTGCCGAGCGCGGCTTGCGTCGCCGCGAACTCCGCGAGATACGCGCCGATCTCGC
>JGI10216J12902_101349657_pt1 | contig 14276 bp, 11 predicted proteins | sample KanNatreferecore_FD_12902 | JGI IMG/M metagenome (IMG submission 12902)
CGGCGGATTGGCGAACTGCGAAGCTGATGATTACTCTCCTTTGGTCGTTCGGCACGTTGCTGTCATTGGGGTTGCTCCTTGCCGATTACAGGAGTTGTGCAAGGAAGGGTCATGACCATGCGGCCTCCTGAGAAACTAGACGCGCAAGGGGCGCGGGATTTCTTTGTGGCCATCGTGGAAAGGAATAAAATCGAGGCGTGTTCAAAAAACCAATCGCGCAACGCGCTCAAACGACGCCAACAGACCTGGTCACCGGGGCAGGAACGGTCGTAGCATTTCGGCCAACTTGTCCACGTCCGCAGTCTTGGAAATAGAACCGGTGGCGTCGAGTTGTCGCAGGACTTCAGGTTCAAGGCGGCTGGCGACACCGGACAGGATGACGAGCGGAATGTGAGTCAGGTCGGCTTGGGCATGGAGCCACTTCACAAATTCCATCGCTGTCTGGCCAGCGAGGCGGTAATCCGACACAATCAATTGTGGACGAGGATAGTATTCTTTATCCTCGTAAGGATGGGCGTTCTCCATGTAGGCGCGGGCTTCAGTCGCGGTCCCCACCACGCGAACGCTGCCGGGCCAGCCGGTCTGTGCGATTGCCCGGCGAAAAAGGAAAACATCGTTGTCGTCGTTCTCGATTAAGAGAATGGCGCGCACTGACGGCGATATGTTTTCCTCCACCACGTTTCCTTCTGATTTTGAGGGGCCGAACTCTTTGGCGAATACCGCAACGTTTGGCGAGAAGATTCTAGTTCGTCGCTGTCTGCCAACCGCTGCCTGTAACTGACAGTGATTTTGTCGGACAGTCGCTTACAAAATTAACAGGGTATTGCCCGATGCCGTGTCTTTCTTCCCATCGTGTAAGGTTGCGTTCTTAACCGAGGCCGATTTATGGAAAAACGTGTTTTCTCTGTGCTGGTGATTGATGATGAGCAAGACGTATTGAAATCAATACAGTATTGCCTGCGTTCGTCCGGCTTAAAACTCACGATGACCAGCGACCCAAAGAAGGGCATTGAATTGGCGCGCACGATAGAACCAGACGTTATTCTGTGTGATGCCGCGATGCCGGACCTGAGCGGCTCGCAGGTAATCTCAATGCTCAAGGAGGATGCGGCGACGGCACGCATCCCAGCCGTGTTGATGACCGCAGTAGCGGAAGCGCATATGTTTTCACACGTGCCGTGGACTGGATTTCTTTCCAAACCGTTCAGCGCAAAAGAATTACGGGAAGCGATTGTCAGTGCAGCCAAAACTGCGGTGCCGAAGAGCGATGAGCAAATTGCATGATGACTCGCGAGACGAGGGCGCGATTGAATAAATTTTCGTTCAGTCTGCGCCAGCGGATGCCGAAATTATTTTATCGGAAGGGTAACCAGATCCGACCCGTCGCGTGTGCGTGCGCGACGGGTTTTTTCATTGGAGTTATCTCTTCACTCCGGCGGAGGTAGGAGTTTTAACATCATATCCGCAGACTTCTTTAGTGAAGGGCACGCTGCCACGGTGCGGCGCGGGCAGTATGCGAGCGATGAACTCAGCATGGATCATATTATCCCGCGCGCCGTTGTGCCCTGAGTACCGCTTCGCTGTGAGGCGACGACATTTGTTACAACTGGTGCAGCGGCGCGCGCGCCTAAAGCGATGCAAAGAAGGGTCAAGACGCCACTGGTTAGGCGAGAGGAATTTTTCATGCAGATTGCCTTTCGGAGAAACAGATTGAGGATGCGTGATCGCATGACAACGCCTCTTCTCGCCTTCTACATCCTGCACTCCAGTCCGCTGCGGCGCCGGTCCCCACCGGGGCAAGTCAATCGGTCCGCCCAAGATGAAAAGCGGATGCAGGTTTCTTAGCAGGGTGTCCCGGTGGTTGGTCGGGTATCGCTTAGGAGGAAATGTGCTGAACTGCTGCCTTGGCGGTTCCGTTTCTGTTTTTTAGAGCGTTTGCCACTCCGTTGAGTAACTGCTCGACGCCGTAAGGTTTGCTCAGAGTGGTCACGCATGTGGTGTCGATCTTTCGAAGCTGTTCTGGGTCCCGCTTGCTGCCGCTCGCCATAATAATCGGAATAGTCGATTCGACGTCCTGAATCGCACGAATTGCATTTATTCCATCCATGAAGGGCATGTCAGTATCGGTAACCAGCAATCGAATCTCGCTACGATGGGCTCCGAAACAAATGACGGCCTCCATGCCATTGGCCGCTGTCAAAACACGATAGCCATAATTCTCCAACGTGGTCTTGGCGAGTTCGAGCGCCAGCTTCTCGTCGTCCACCAAGAGTACCAGTTCACCGTGACCGACTGGCAAGCTGGATGATTCTGATTTGGCTTCAGCAATGTGTGTCGAGAGCGCAGGAAGCGAAATTATAAACTCCGTTCCTTTGCCGACTTCGCTCTTCACCTCAAGAGTGCCTTCGTGCCGTTTGATAATAGCGGCGACCGTGGAAAGGCCCAGACCAGTTCCTTTGTCCGGCGCTTTTGTGGTGAAGAATGGTTCGAAAATCCGCTTGAGCACTTCAGGTGGAATTCCCGTGCCCGTGTCTGCAACGGACAGAATCACGCGCGGTCCGCCAATTTTCTCTGACTGATCCGTGCCATTTGTTGCCGGGATATTCTGAGCACTAATTGTCAGTTCACCGCCTTGTGGCATCGCATCGCGCGCATTCACGCAGAGGTTCATTAAAACCTGATGTAACTCGGTAGCGTCACCTTCAATGTTCCAAAGGTCTTTCGGAACATTCGCGTGGATGGAAATGGATTTCGGGAATGTATCACCCGCGATTTTCTCCATCTCGCCAATGAGGTGGCGCAGCGGCACTGATCCTGTTTCGCCACGCGCGCCACGCGCGAAGGAAAGGATTTGCTTCACCATTTGCGAGCAACGTTGTGCGCTCGTGGTGATCAATCCCAACAGATGTTCGCGCTCCGCTTCGTCATCTTTGTTTTCTCGCATCAACTCCGAACCCACCAGGATTGGCACAAGAGCATTATTCAAGTCATGCGCGATACCGCCGGCCAATGCGCCGATGCTGTCCATCCGCTGCGAGCGAAGGAATTGTTCTTCGAGTTTCTTTTTCTCCGTAATGTCCGTGTCGATCGTCAGGATGCACTTTGGTTTACCTGCTTCGTCGCGGACTAACGTCCAGTGACTTTCGACGATCACGTCCTGACCGGCTTTTGTCTTCCTCTGCAATTCGCCGGACCATTCACCGTTCTGAACAATCTTCTGCGTTGCTTCGCGCAGTTTTTCACTCTCTTGGAAAGCTGCGGCCTCGCCGTTTTTGCCGACAACATCCGTTGCAGTCCATCCATAGAGACGCTCCGCGCCTTTGTTCCAGAAGACGATGCGTTGTGAGAAGTCGCGCACCACGATGGCTTCGTGTGCCTTGTTGAGCAGTTCGGCCTGTTCGCGAATTTGTTGTTCAGCACGATGACGTTCCGCCATTTCGGTTCGTAACGTGTCGTTCACTTGAATCAGTTCAGCCGTGCGTTCCTGGACACGGACTTCCAGGTTATCGTGGGCTTGTTTCAATGCTGCCTCCGCCGCGGTCCGCTGTTCGTCCGTGCGATTGAGCAACACCGCGTTCCACCAAATGAGTGCAATGAACGTCGCAATGCAAAGCAACACCATGATCGTGACGCCGAACTCTGAGCCGTAGATCCCCACCCGCTCACCCCACAGCCGCAAAGCACCGAGAAGTGCCGGCACGCCGAAAGCCACCGGCAATAACCGGCGCGCTGTGATGCCACCGGGAGTGTTGCTGACCAATAGTGCCACTGCGCCATAATGGGGCTGCGCAAAAAGGAGTCCGATCGAGAGCAGCAGGAACAGTGTGGCCGTGTGAAGCGCCATCGGAATGAACGAACCGACGCCATACAAATACCTGGCGCTGTAAATATACCCGAGCAACGCGAGCAATGAATGGAAGGCGACCACAAGACTTAGATTCTGGATCGCACGCGGGTGACGGCCAGACGGTGAGTTGAGCAGAGCGAGCGCAGTTCCAGTCAGTATAAAGTTCAATGCTGTGTTGGGAGCCATCCGGTTTGGAACGCCAGCTTGATCCAGGTCCAGCCTCTCGCGGAAGAGCAGTTGATCCAGTCCGAAGTGCGAGCCGAATAAATAATCGACGAGTTTCAGCAGACCGACGCCAATCAAGAACGCCGCAAGAATTTGTCCGATGCGCAAAATCGATGGCGCCGCGTGGGGTTGAGCGGTCCAAAAGCAAACGAGCGAGACTCCGGCGCAGACGAAGCAGATGGCCGTAAGCGGATTCATCGCCACTAGGCCGGGGAGTATGCGCATGAGCACTTCGCTTTCTATGGCCCAGCCGATCAATACAATGATGCCGGCGAATGCAACGAGTCTTCCATCAAAACGTGAAAAGACCCGGAGTGCATCTACGAGCCGAACATTCACCTGCGCGTTCATTATGAGTGTGCCCTGAAACAACATCGGCATCGGCAAATGCTTCTTGAGCAGCCGTACCGCCTGTCATAACTGCCAAGCAGAGTGACGCAATCGCCCCAATTTTGGGCCAGTGTCATCCAGAGTCTTCGCGTTTTTTCCGCGCTCCGACCAAGCTCCTGTTCGATGCACCAAGTGAAGATGCTTACGGTTCTTGCATCCACTTGACTCTTCATGTGTATGTCCTAAACGATTAGGCGATGTCGTTGCGTGACCAAATCGTGCAGGCCCGCGCTTCGCATGGCTGGTTGCGGCAAGGACTCAACAAAAGGGACGCGGGTCACGAAACACTTTCGCATCTTCACACTATCCGGACATCCCTTGAGGCAGCCTGGCCGGCAAGTAAGGAACATGGGCAGGGGCCACACATCCGCCAGGCGATTCGTCGCTTGCGGGCGGACGCTGAATTCCATGCAGGAGTCGGAGAAACAGAAGTGTTTCGTGATGCCGAGTTAGTGTGGAAGGAATACGATTTTCTGGAACAGGCCTTTCAACCCGCAAAGGAATAAATTCCACGGAGGCCGTTGAAGCGTATGTGTTGTAAACAGCGTCGAATTAGCATGAGGCAGCTTCCACCTCTCATGGTCGAGGAGACCACATATGAACCAAGACAGCCGGTACCCGTCTGGTTTCCCGGTGGAGAAGTTTTTGAATTTGCGACTCGGGAAGCGGCACTTGCAGATGTTGCACGGAAGCAGGACGAAGGTCGGCCCGGTGCCTGTTTCGCGCGTATCTGCGAGCTTCGTCATGGCGCATGGGTTCAGTTCCCTCAACACGACGAAGCGGCATAGCCGCTCAATCGCGACAGTCGGTCATGGCAGTTACCACCAGATTTTATTTGGAGATTGCTCGCTGACTACGCGCATCGACTTCTGAGAAGTCAGGCGGTTAGGAGCGTATCTAGAAGGTTCAAATGTCCGAAATGTGATTCTCGACCGCGACCAATTTCCTCCACCCGAACTCGGCGAAACGGACCATGTGCGTGCCGCTCGATACGTTGCTCAAATCTTTAACGACGATCCGCAAAGTGACCTTGTCACTGCTCCGTCAGCTTGCGCTTCGAACGTGGTCTCCCAAGGCGGTAGTTTTGGGGAAACAGCAGGAGAACTGGTTGAAATTCCCTCAACAAGCATCATTAACACTCGACCAGTGTACATAACGCTCTCTTCGCAACCATTCGAGTCAAACGCTCCAGTTTTCAATGTCACGGTTACCAATGACATGTGGATGTTTAATGAGAACGGACCTGCCGTGCTGAGTTCGTTTATTGTGATTCCGTCGAGTGCAGACTTTTTGCGCTTCTCTTACTCGATATCCCAAGCTGGTGATGGTGATTTGCTTACGCTGCAATTTGGGACAAATCTGCTTTTTTCTGCGAATGCTCCCACGAATAGATTAATTCCGTTCCACGATTCTGGTTTGATTAACATCCATGACCTTGCTGGAACGCAGGGCAACCTTGTTTTTATGCTTCATGCCGTTGGAAACACCAACGTGCAGTTCACAGTAAAAGATGTGGAGTTTGTCACGGCTATCGCCCGCTCTCGATGTCGTAGAGCGCCTGCACTTCGCTCGCCGTCAACGCGCGATCGTAAGTACCCACCTCATCCAAATGGCCTCGGAAGCGATTGTTCTGTTCTCCGCCGAGCATCTTTAAAGGAAGTGGGATCGTTGTGTTCACGGTGTCCTGCAGAAGGCCGTTGGCAAACAGTTGCGTAACTCCGCCGGCAGAAACAAACACAAGGTGAGTCCACGTTTGCGCAGGAATCGTGTAATTGAAGGAGTAGTTCTGGTCGGTCCCCAACGCACCAAAGCGCGTGAAGCCGACCCGGCGTGGCGTGCCAGACTGTTCGGCCTTCAGAGCGAATCCGCTGTCCAGCAGCAAAGCGGAATTACCCGCCAATGCGTCCTGACGATAAACCCAGAACGATGCCGTCCACGCTCCAATGATTCGCGGTTCCGAACCGCCAGGAAGTCCTGCCTCATCGTTGACGCCATCAAATGCGAACGCGCGGCCGATGAATCCATTCGTATAACCCGCAGTGGTGAAGGTGCGATGACGCAACCCGATGCTATCGAGACCATTGTTCTCGCCGCGCCACCAATGCCTCAATCCGTCCAGCGCTGGAATGATTTCGAATGCAGCGCGCACACGATAGAATTGCATCGCGCCGCCTGGGCTGGGCTGTAGCAAGTGAATCAAACCGTCGGATGCGGGGACGTTGTTCAGCGCGCCCACTGGACGCCATGAGCCGGTGATATTCGTCGCGCATTCAATAGTGTAGTAACGCGCCCGCGTGCCGTAGCCGATTCCACCGGTGCGGTGTCCGAGAAATGAAATGTCATGCTCGGCTCCCGTCTGACCGATTCGCAGCGTCAGAGCGTCTTGCGAATCCAATGGGTCCGTCCCGGCTATGTATTCAGCGAGGTTCGATTGGCCATCGCCGTCGTTGTCCTGCGCTCCGGTTGAATTGCGATCGCCCAGATAAAAATCCTCCCACGTGTCCGCCAATCCGTCGCCGTCGATATCTGCGATGGAAGGCGAGTCGTAAAAAGTGATGGTCACGGCCCGATTCGTGTTCACCTCGTCTGCGTCGTCACGCAGTCGAAGTGAGATGGTGAACGTCAGCCGGTTCGACGCCATAGGATCGCTGTTCTGATAAACGTGATGGCTCGTGAAGCTTCGCACTGGCATCGCAGACACGAGATTCGACACCGCGCCGTCGCCCCATGTGATCCGCAAATCGTGCATATCCTTCAAACCGGGATCAGTAAAGTTCACCACGAGATCGACGCGTCCCGTCTGTATCGAGGAAGCCGCGATCGTGATGCCAGAGATGGCGGGTGGAACGTTGGTGATGACGATTTGCGTCGTATCGGTCTCGATGGGCGCAGGTCCGAGTTCGAGTTGCACATTCACGGTATTGGGCCCGTTCACAGCGTTGAACGTCGCTAGCGGATTGCTGGGGTCGAGCAAATCTCCCGCGCCGGACGGAGGCGAAAGTAGTTTCCAGGCAAACGTCAGTGGCGAGGCGTACGGATGATTGGCGGAGGCGAAGAATTGCACTGACGTGACTTTGTCGTTGAAACTGTAGTTGCCGAGGTCGGCATACGATCCGACAGCGCCTGTTCCGAACAGGTCGATGAAAGATTCATCCATGCCCCAGTTGTCCTGATTGTGCAACCGGATGATCCACCCAACCGGCGCCCACCAGCGCACCGACGTGGTCTTGTCATTGAAGCCATCGAGCTTGCGGATGTCTTTGTAATCGTCGCGGTCCCGATCTGGCCAATCGATCATCACGCTGCGGTCGTTGAAGTTGTCGTCGTCGTAGAGTTCGACCCATGGCCTCACTGCCGCGGGCACGGAGTTGGTGCCGATTAACGTCACCGAAGAACCTTCGCCCAGCGTGTACTTGCCTCCCGCGTCCACCTGCTTGGAATAGACCGGGTTGTTGTCGCGCACGCCTTTCTGGTGTCGGAACTCCACCATGCGCACACTCCGATTCACACCATCGTTCCAATGTTCAGCGGCGTAGAGCAGCAGTTCGCCCGACGGACTCACGTAAGTGCCGCTGGCCGAAAGAAAATCCGCGTTCACGTCCAATGTGGCTATCCGCACCGGTGGCGGAGTGGTCGCATCGCCCGCGCTGTTGCACCACACGTGCTTCTCGGGCGCCCGTTGCAGCACCGCGACGTTCGTGACCATGACGTTGGCCTGGTATCCGAGGATTTCAAAGACGGCCAAACGATCCTCGCCATTGACGATGGGTGTCAGTTCGCTCGTGTTGCGCGCGCCGATCATGAAAATCTTCCCGTCGCCCTGGTTGACCAGACTCAAGCTCTGGTAACATGTCGGTGAACCGTGCGGCCATTCGTTGAACGCGCCGAGCAATTCCCCGGCATCCCACTCATCGTGTTTGCGAAACTCGAAGCCCGATTCGAAGAAGCTCTTCCTTGTCGAACGATAGAACTCCAGTTTGTCGTTCTTGTCCCACGCCAGCACCATGAGAAAGTGGCCGTCGGGTTCGGGGAGCTTCGTGATGCCCACGACGCCGGCTTTGTGGCCGCTGATATTCAGCGTGTAAGAAAGCTGGACCGAGTTCGCCGGATTCTCGACGTTCAGGAACACAACCTGCCCGGTCTCGCAATCCCGGCAACCGTGTGGGTCTTCAAGCGGGACCGCCAGAATATCGCCGGCCAACTGGACGCCGCCAACATGGTGCCAGCCCGCGAAATTCCAGTTCTGCACCACGACGTCACTCGCGGGCGGAGGCGTTTCGTTAGTGGATTTGTCCTTGAGCAATCGATTGGAGCGCATGCGTTCGCCGGCAGGTTCGCGCGTTCCCATTCGCACGATCAACATGTTGGCGCGGTCGCTGTCGGTCACGCCGGCGCGCGTCACGAAAAGATACGGCGTGCCCAGTCCCGGCGCCTGCCAGCGCTGGATGCCCTGGTAATGTGTTTTGCCGGTCGGATCGTCGGTTCGTCCCGGCCCCGGCGCAAGCGGCGCGCCTGCGCCCATGTTGAAGCCCATCGCCTCGCCGTGGTGCTTAAGCGCATTGAACGCCGTGACTACATCGGGCACGGATGGATTGGATTCGCGCACTGCCGCGAGGGAGCAGAGCGGCGTCAGCAGCAGTGCGAGGACAATGGGTTTCGCGATGACAATCTTCTGCATAGAGTTTCCTTTCGGGAGAGTTCTGAAGCGCGAGATGCTGAAAGTTCCGAAAAATCTTTCAGAAAGAAGAAGCGAACAATCTGTCGAGAGGAAGGCGAAGATCGTCAGCGCAAGTCTGCGCCGATGCGACGGGCCGTGGCTTCCATTTGTTCTGCGGTTCCTTCGCCAGCCGGCAATTCCCAGACATGGACGCGTCCGCCGTTCTCTCCCGTGGCGAAGGCCATGCCATCGGCGCGCGCCGAAACATCCATCAACCAGCTAGGGTGAAGCAAAGGCGGAGCAGCCGGTTCACCCGAGGATGCATCCCAAAGCCGCAGCGCCTTGTCGTGGCCCACGGTCGCGATGAGCCGGTCATCCGGGCTGAAGGCGACAGAGCGAACTGCAGCGGTGTGCATCAACGGTTCTCCGATGCGCCGACCATTTTGCGTCTCGAAGATGAACACAGAGTTGTTCGCGGTCACGCAAGCCAGCCGGGTTCCATCGGCGTTCAACCTGATATAGATCGTCCTCGGCTCGATGGTGATTGCGCCGGCGCGCTTCGCGCCAGTCACCGTGTCCCAGAGTTCAACTTCACGTCCGCGCACGGTCGCAACGACCCGACTATCCAACGAGAACGCGAACTGGCTCACGCGAGAAGTGCCGAGGGTGGCGCGCAATTTTTCCGTTTCGACCTCGCGCAACACTGGCGGGAGCGTCGGATGCGATTCAGCGACGAGCCGGCCATCTGGCGAAAGATTCTCAAAATTGTAGCCCGGCAAACGCCCCGCCATTCCCTGGGTGAAAATGATTTGGCTTGTCACAAGATCCCACGTGCGCAGGCCAGCGCCCGCGGTAACAAGGTGCTGGGAGTCAGGCCATCCGCAAAGCACCGCGCGAGATTTGTGCGAAAGGGTAGCGACGCGTTCGCCGGTGGCCGTGCTCCACACGAACGCGTCGTTTCCGAGGTTGAACGCCGCGATCTGTTTGCCATCGGGACTGAATGAGACCCGCTGAATGGGGTGCTCGGTTTGCAAGACCCAACGGGACAAACGATTCGACGAAACTCGCCAGAGGCGCGCCGAGCCATCGGCGCTCGTGGTTAGCAATCGCTCGCCATCGCTGCTCCAGGAAACATGAAGCACCTCATCGCCATGGCGAAACCAAGGACCGGCGGGCTCGCCAGTTTGCGCGCCCCAAATGCGCGCTGTCCCGTCCCGGCTCGCGCTCGCAATCGATTTGCCATCCGGACTCCAAGCCGCCGCCACCACCGGCCCGCGGTGCCGAATTGGCGCGAAGACGGGTCGCGCCGTCGTCGCATCCCACACGCGCACCGTATTGTCGTAACTCCAGGTGAGCACCGAGTGTTGGTCTGCGCTCCAGACCGCGCCGAGCACCATGTCTTCGTGCGCGAGGACGATATTCGTAGCCGGTTGCGAAACATCCAGCAGCCGCGCGTTGAAAAACCGGTCGCCAATCGCGAGGCTCGTTTGATCGGGCGACCAGTGGCCGTGCCGGTAACCCCACGGTCCGACGGACGAAACATTCTTCTCGCCAGTCTCAGTGTTCCACAACGCGACAGTGCCATTCTCACAAAGCACGGCGACGCGTTTGCCATCAGCCGCAAACAAAGCGGCATTTGGCCGGTCTTTCAGCAGCAACGGTTCCGTGCGGAGTTCACCATCGGCGACACGGCGCACCTCAACACTGCGGGCCATTGGCAACGCGATCCATTCGCCATCGGAACTGAATGAAAGCGGAATCGCGAGGCCGTTCCGGTAGCCACCAAGGGGGAACTCCTTGAAACGCTCCCGCGACTGGCTCCCCCGTCTGCGCGCTCCAGACTTGCACCTTGCCCGGCGATGTCCGTGTGACGACATGCCGGCCATCGGGAGCGAAGGCGGCCCAACGCACGGGACCCGCGTGCGGCAACGCCGGCGTGACTGCTTCGCCAGACGCAACATTCCAAACACGCGCAGTGCGATCGGCGCCAGCAGTGACCACACGCGTGTCATCCGAACTAAAACTCGCGAAGTAAACAGAGCCGGTGTGTTTCCACGTATGTTCCAGTCCCGGAAGGGAAGCCAGCGTGGTCGCGAAGCGCAGGCGATGCATCACGAATCGCTGCGCGTCTTTCTCATCCAGCCTCGCCGCCCGCGCGAATGAGCCAAGCGCCGCGTAACCGTCGCCTGCTTCGACCAGTCGATTGCCCGTCGCGACGTGCAGTCGCACGAGGTCTCGCCGTTGCTGTTCGGATTTGTCACTGAGCAGCTTGCGTGCAGTCGTCAGCCGCACATTCATCACAGTTGAAATGGCAGCAATGGCCACGAGTGCGGTGACGGCGGTGACCAGCAGCGCCGCCTTCATCCGGTTACGCTGAACCCACTTGCTGGTTCGCTCCAATGCGCCAGCGGGACGTGCTGTGATTGGCTCGTTGCGCAGCCAACGGTCGAGATCGTCCGCCAGCGCTTCGGCGGAGCCATAGCGCCGCTGCGGATTTTTCTCCAGGCACTTGAGGCAAACCGTTTCGAGATCGCGATCCAGGTTAGGATTCAGTTGTGACGGTCGGCGCGGCTCTTTGTCGAGCACCTGCCGCACGGTTTCCATCGTCGTGCCGCCCGCAAACGGCGGTTCGCCTGTAAGCAGTTCATAAAGAATCGCGCCCAAACCATAAACGTCAGCGGCAGTCGTGAGGTTCTTCGTTTGTCCCGCCGCCTGCTCGGGCGCCATGTAGCTGGGGGTTCCAAGCACGGCCATCGTATGCGTGAGCGTTTGAGCACGCTCAATGACTTTGGCCAATCCGAAATCCGTGAGATGCGGCTCGCCCTTTGCATCGATCAGCACATTGTTCGGCTTGAGGTCGCGGTGAAGAATCCCGCGCTGGTGCGCGTAATGCACGGCGCGCGCGAGTTTTGCCAGCATCGCAGCCGCGTCTCGTGAGAGCGCGGCTGACTGATTCGGAGAAATGCTTGCGCTCTGATGAGACGCGGCTACGGAGAGCGGTGCGCCATCAATCAGCCGCATGCTGAAGTAATGCTGGCCATCGCATTCACCCACTTCGTAAATGGGAACGATGTTTGGATGATCGAGACTGGCCGCGGCTTCTGCTTCCTGCCGGAACCGATCGATGACCACCGGCGAAGCAAATTCTCCCGCCGCAATCACCTTTAGCGCAACGATGCGATTGAGTTCAATTTGCCGCGCCTTGTAAACGACACCCATGCCGCCGCGCGCGATTTGCTCCAGCAATGCGTAACTACCGAAGCGGCGCGGAAGTTTGAGCGCGGATTCAGCAAGTTCGCTCGCACATTCCTCATCGTCATGTTCGGAGAAAGCCAGCATCTGCCCGAAGAGACACTTCGTGCAGAGGCCTTTCGGCGCGTCCGGGGGAAGGTCGCGTCCGCATTGCGGGCAGCTCAATGACGAATGCATCTCATTCATTCTGAAGCAAAGGTGGTGAAAAGTTTCCTTTTCATTCCGCCAGCGCGGCGAAGAGGTATTGAATCTCTCCATCCACTTCGGCCGCGGTGGTCACAGTCTGCGCAATTTCGTCGCGAAAAATCTCGGCGTAGCGGCGGCGCATACGATGAATCGCGGATTTCACGCTTTGCTCCGTCATGCCGAGGTGCGTCGCGATTTCCGAATAGGAGACAGTCCCTTTCGGATCGAGCAGGAATACTTTGAGATGTTCGAAGCGATTTTCTTTTCCGTCGAACTCGCGTTGCAAACGATGGAGGACCCGTTCCAGCACCGCGTTTGCCCAGCGCCGGTCGAAAGCCTTTTCCGGCGTCGCACTGTCGATTGGCTCGCGCAGAAAATGTCCATCCGCGTCCTGTTCATCGAGTGAGAACACCGCCGCGCCGCCGCCGCGCTTCTGGCGTTGCCTCTTGTCCCATTCGTTCGCGAGGAAATGGTTCAGCGAAGTGAGCAGGAATGTGCGAAACCTGCCGCGCTGTGAATCGGCATCACCAAAATAATTCTTTTCCAGCACACGCTCGAAGAATGCCTGCGTCAGGTCTTTGGCCGCATGCTCGTCATGGCCGCGTCGGCGAACGAAAGCGTAAATCGCGGGCCAATATGTGCGACACAGCGTTTCGAGCGCTTCGGCGCGCCGCGGTGATTGCTCGTGTCCGGCCGCGAGTACGATACTCCAGTGCGTGGTGCGGAAATCACGTGCGCTGCCGGCGAGGGACTGTGGTGAGACGCGAAGCATGAAGGTCTTTATAATCGAACACCAGAAAAGTGGACAGGATTAAGAGGATTCACAGAATTGGAGACCGCTTAATTGCTGTTGCGGGAGCTGGGATAACTTCAATGCAACCCGGCGCCACATGCCGCGTGTTGCTCATCGCTCGCCTGACTGGATAACTTTACAGTGCTTCAGCGGGACGCAGCGCGAAATAATTTCTTCCGTTACTACTGGGCTTAACTCGCTTACTGAAGATTTCACTGAAGGTTTTTGCGGTGCGGAGATTCTCCCCAGTTTTTTCCTACCCATCCAACGGATTCGCCACACTCAATGCCTCCGCGTGCAAATACCCCACTTCGCGTCGCGCGACGAGAACGGCCCGCAAGTTCCAACAACTTGAATATGCCGGCGAAAGTCTGCACCAATGTGGCCCTTCCCTTGACGAGCTGGATGGACATCGGGCCCGCATCGCTCTTCTACAAATTCACCGATCCTGCCGCGACCGATTACCCGGCGCGCTTCTACCAGTTGATATGGCCGTAATCCACGATGTTGTATCCTTTTGGTAGATCTGACCTCGTTTTCAGAATAGCCATTGACTGTGTAAATCTCCAATGAGCCCTCCGCATTAGAGCGATAGCGACTTTAGCTCACCCGGAAGGTTCAGAATCGCTGCCAACGTGCTCCATCGCGCCTGGTCGGGCATCGCCCGGCCGCGTTCCCATCGACCAAGCCATTTCCTCGGAATACCCGCTTTTCCAGCGACTTGTTTCTGGGTCAACCCCATTTGTCTTCGGTAATCAACAAGTAATCGCCCGACCGTCTTAATTCGAGGCGGGAGGAGATTGCTCTGGTCAAATGCCTCTGCTTTAGTGGGTAAACGCACGTCAGTTGTGCGCTGTGTAAATGTCAAACGCGCCAAACCATGCGCTGCAGCGAACCCGGCGGGAGCGTCGCGGTTGCAATCGTTG
>JGI10216J12902_105288604_pt1 | contig 14270 bp, 1 predicted proteins | sample KanNatreferecore_FD_12902 | JGI IMG/M metagenome (IMG submission 12902)
CAATTCGGCTCCTCCTTGAGCCGCGTTGGCGATGATCGATTCCTGGTCAGCGCCTTGGGCGTCGAGAATTACGCCGGTCGAGCCTACCTCTACACTTCCGATGGTGTCCTGTTGCTAAAAATCCATAAGCCTGACCCGAGGTATCAACTCGAAAACTTCGGGGACGCCATGGCCGGAATAGGCCAGGACAGGTTTGTGATCGGCGCCCCCTTCGATGACTTCAACGAGCAAGACTCTGGCAGCGTGTATGTCTATCACGCGCCTATTGCCCAGTATCGACTCGGTTTTGTGGTCGATATGCCCTCGGGATTGAACGAAAACCTGATACCGCCGCAGGGCCCGGAAGTAATCCCGCCGGACGCCACCTTTTGGCACGCTCCGTCCAAACGGCTGTACGCCGCCAAGCCTGGCAAAGCTCTGATTCGCTGGCTGCAAGGTGGTAATCCATCCGTTAACGTTGAGGCACTCTTCCTTTGGTCCACGAACCACGCGGATTACCAAACAAACGTGGTCAACTCCCTGCCCGTCGATCTAACCGGCGCGGGCGCCTACACCCACGCGCAATTGCTGGATCAAGACGCAGGGGTCGGGACCAGCGCGACGGAAGTGCAGACCAACCTGCGATTCCAGACCACCGGTGCCGGACGCAGCCTGCTCCTGCTCTCATCGGGCAGCCCTGGCGCCAATCCCGTCTTTTTCCAACTTGTGAGATCCGTGGCCTGGAACAACGCGGCCCACTTGCACGATCACGCACCGGCGACGGTTGGCATTGAGATCACCAACACCTTCACCTATCACAATACCAATTGCGGCGGTCCCCTGGTGTTCTGGCCGAACAGCTTTTACTGTCCCGACGCGAACTTCCACAACCGCGCCCAGCGCAGCGGGCCGATCATCCCGGTGAACACCGACAAGCCAGGTGAGGCCAACGACCTGGTGCTCATCTGTTATCAGGAAGGAGCGAGGCTCAAGAACGGCGTTGGCGCAAACGTCAGCAGCCCGATTTGCTGGCCGTGGAAGCCGGTGCGTTATGATGCCGTCTGGCCCACGGCAACGACGAACAAGATCATCATCGCCAGCCAGCAGGGAACAGGAGCCATCGATCCGCTGGCGTTCAAGAACTGGGATATCTACTCGCAGAATGACAGCAACGCGCCGGGCTTCAACCCAAACGACGAACACGCATTGCGCGCGCCCTACGATGTCGGCGAAGCCATCTTCGCGCTGCGCGACGATCTCGGCACGCCGGCAACCTCTGAGCCGTACGTGCTGATGAAGTATTTCGACCCCGCAAGAATGGATCGTGGCCAGATCAAAGTCTTCAGGGTCATCGCGGAGGAAGCACCTTACTTCTTTAATTACCCTGGAGATGCGGCTGAACTCGTCCAGCCGCCTTTTCCGTTGAGGGGCAGGCTTCAACTGTGTTCCCTGAACGCCGGTGTCTCCGGCCCCTATTGGCGCGACCGCAAGGGAGATTTTTGGGCCAGAGCGGCGGACGCCGGCGGCGGACCGGCCACCATCGTCATGCACTTCCACTATCCGGTGCAGCCGACGTTCTTTTTTCCGGCCGCGCTCTATCCCACCGGGCTGGTGCCGCCGCTGGGAGCCTGCATCCCATGGCTCGATTTCCGCGCAGGCACGCCCGGGGTGCCCATCAATATCGATTACACAATCAACTGGCCGGACGCGCCGGAACTGCGCGCGCGTGAAACGCTGGTGAAGCCGAAGAATTTCCTGCCCGACATCAGTTCGCAGACCAGCGTGGAAATCATTTACCAGCAGGCGGAGGAACTTGGTCAGGGCCAGAGCGTCAAGTTGATCGACCCGACGCGGGAGCACGAAGTTCATCTCGCCCAACTGCCCAGCGACGTTCCGACGGTTAATGAAGGCGGGCAAATATTCTTCCCTGCCCTGCCGCCTTCTTTGCGCAATCGACTCCGCTACGACCCGATCAATCAGAAGCTCAAGTTCCTTGGCGAATTAGTCGAGCCGCCCGGTGCGGACTACTATCTTCTGCTCAACGTCATCACAGAGCGCGAGAGATTGGTCCTGCAGGAGTTAAGTTCAAGTGCCACCTTCGATGCCGCCATCAACGCCCTCGCCACGCAAGCCGCGAATGCGATCGAGGTCGCCCCCGATGCAACCGATTTCGATTCGCTGGCGCTGACCGCGGGATTTGCCGACGCGCCGGGCTACGTCACGCTCGCCTTCGGCAACAATCCGAATCTTAGCCCGCTCGCGGAACCGGTCGTTCTCCAGGTCATTAAAGTCACGTGCCCGCTCTATCGCGGCGAGGTGAAGGTCATCGAGTCGGCGAATCCTTTCGATGAGAAACTCACCCTGCGCCACAGCGGTGATTTCGCGGGCGAGACGGATGAGTTTCAATTCGAGTGGCGCACGTTGCCGCCCGTGGATGGTCTGCCCTCGACCCAGCCGCCAGAACTCTGGTCAACCTTCACGCCGGTTCCGGCGACCGGCGTCGGCGCGGTCGATATCACCATCGCAGGTCCGGGCTTGCAGACGTTGAGCGACAACTATTTCGTCTGCCGTTACCAGCGCGTTCTTCCAGGCGGCGTGTGCGGCGGCGGTTGGAGCGAGTGGACAGAGCCGCAACTGGCCGAGGGCTGGATCAAGCGTGTGCTGCGCGGCATCAATCCCTTCGAGCAGAGGATCCAGTCCTACCGCGACAACCAGGTCAACACCATCGTGAGCATGATCAGCCAGGCCGGCACGCGCTGGGAAGGCAACGCGCCATTGAACCAGGCCGCGGCGAATCAGTTCGGCCTGATCGAAATCTATGAGACAGTCCTCCAGCGCGGCCGCAGCCTGAGCATCGACGGCACGCCACCGGTAAATTATCCGCCGGCCAACGATGCGCTCCTGCTGGCCGCCGGGCGCATCGCCGATCTGTACATGCTGCTGGGGAACGAGGCTTACGCCGACGCCGCCGATCCGACGATCGCCTTCGGCACGTCGCACGGCGTCTATGGCGCGGAGGCGCCCTCAATCCACTGTTTCATGAACCAGATGGCCTCGTTACTGGATGAAGAACTGGCCCTGCTGCGTGGACGCGACGACAAGCTGTTGCCTGGCGTGAGGAATCGTCCGTTCTACAACCGGCTGGTGTGGAACTTCACCAGCGATATCGATGGCGGCGAAGTTGCCTATGCGCTCAATTACAACATCCGGGATGTGGATGGCGATGTGGCCGGTTCCATCAACGAAGCCGACGCCCGCGAGTTGTATCCGCAAGCTCACGGAGACGCCTGGGGCCATTACCTCACGGCGATTAAAAACTACTACCGCCTGCTGCTCAATCCGAACTTCACATGGGTGCCGCGCGTTGAAGCCGTGCTGGTCGGCGGTGTCCCCGTTTCCGTCGATTTCCTGGACGAGCGCAACTTCGCGAAAGCTGCCGCCGCCCGCGCCCGCACCGGCTCGGAGATCGTCAACCTGACCTACCGCAGTCACTACGTTGAGGACCCGCAGGGACAGTATCAAGGTTATCAGGACACTGACATGGACCGTGCCTGGGGCCTGGCTGAGTGGGGCAGCCGCGCAGGCCAGGGCTCTTATTTGGATTGGGTGGTGGGCAACGCCATCCTGCCGCCGGTCGATGGCAATCCCGCGCACGTCGGCATCCAGAAAGTGGACCGGACGACCGTTGGCGAGTTGCGCGATGTGCTCTCGGCCTTCCAGGACATCCAGGCGCAAGTCGATAATGCTGATGCCGGACTGAATCCGCTCGGCCTGGCCAAGAACGTCATTCCATTCGATATCGATCCGGGACAGGTGCTCCCCCCTACCTGCAAAACTCACTTCGAACAAATCTATGACCGGGCGGTGGAGGCTCTTAACAATGCCATCGCCGTCTTCAACTACGCCAATAACTCCAGCCAGCGATTACGCCAACAGGCGGACGAAGTCGCAGACTTTCAACAAACCGTCGTGAATCGGGAGTCTGACTTCAATAGCCGGCTCATCGAGGTGTTTGGCTATCCTTATCCTGAAGACATCGGGCCGACCGGCACGTATCTGAGCGGTTACAACGGGCCGGACCTTTACCACTATGACTATGTCGATCTCTCGCAGCTCACCGGCGTGGTCCAGCCGCCAACCCAGCCGCTGTCAGTTACGTTTCGAGAGTTCTCGGTTGGGGCGGCGGGACAACTCGATTCGTCGCAGAAGACCGTCGAGTTCAATATTGCCGAACACACTTTCGGGCTGGTCAAGCCCGATGAATGGACGGGCCAACGCCGCGCACCGGGGGAGATTCAATTAGCGCGCTCGGATTTTCTTCAAACGTTCGTCCGCTTCCGGCAGGCGCTGGTAAATTACGACAATCTCCTGTCCAGCATCGAGGACCACGGCAGCCTGCTGCAGACCCACTATGGCCTCAGAAACTACGAACTCCAGGTGTTGAACGAAGCCAAGACCAACCAACTCGACCTGACATCGGAGATCAACAACTTACGGGAAGAGCAAATGCGCTTCGGCCTTTTGGGAGAAAACGCGTACCGCCTTGCCAGTGCCATTGCCGAGTACATGCCGAAACTTGTCGGGACGGCGAATGATATGACTTCGGTGGGTCGCGGCGTGACCATGACGATCGGCACTGGGCTGGCAATGGAGTTTGACCTTCAGCGATTCGTGGCGGCCGTTGACGAAAACCGGGCACTGCGCAGGAAGGAGGAGCTCGAAATGCTGACCAACATCCGGCTCACCACCGTCCGCACTGACTTCGCTATCCTCCAGAGCGTTGCACAGGTCGAGCAACTGATTCGCGAGCAAGCGAGCCAGAGTCTGGAAATATTCGCGCTTCGAGAAACCCTGCAACAGGCCGCCGGCCGCTATCTGGCCGCACTGTCACGCGGCCAGCGCCTGCTCGAGGATAGATTGCGCTTCCGCCAGCAGACCGCCGCCCAGGTGCAGGAGTATCGCTACAAGGACATGGCCTTCCGCATCTTTCGGAATGACGCGCTGCAAAAGTATCGCGCCCAGTTCGATCTCGCGGCGCGCTATGTCTTTCTGGCCGCAAGGACGTACGACTTCGAAACCAACCTGCGACCGGGCGACTCGGGCGGGCCCGGCGAGGAGTTCATGACCCAGATCGTCCGCGCGCGAGCCATCGGCTTGATTCAGGATAGGCGGCCCCAGGTGGGCACGGGCAATGGTGACGCCGGCCTGGCCGACCCGATGGCGCGCATGATCAACAATTGGAACCTCGTGCTCAAGAGCAAGCTCAACTTCTGCAATCCGCAAACTGAGACCGGACGCTTTTCGCTGCGCTCGGAGTTGTTCCGTATCCAGGCGGGCAATCAGGGAAGAAACGCATGGCGCGAAACGCTGGCCCGGCATGTTATCCCCAACGTGCTCGAGTTGCCTGAGTTTCAACGCTACTGCATCCCGTTTACGCCGCAGCAACCCGTCGAGCCCGCCATCGTGATTCCCTTTTCGACGACGATTAATTTCGGCTTCAACTTTTTCGGCTGGCCGGCGGGTGGCGGGGACAATGAGTACGACTCGACCCACTTCACCACGAAGATTCGTTCCGCTGGCGTCTGGTTTGCCAACTACAACAGTCTCGGTGGGGGCATGATCAACACGCCCCGCGTTTATCTAATCCCGGTCGGCAACGATGTCATGCGCTCGCCCACGGATCTGTCCGGCGATATTCGTGAGTGGAAAATTCTCGATCAGTCGCTGCCGGTGCCATTCCCGTTGAGCGGTGCCGCGCTGAGTCATCCTAATTGGATTCCAGGCAATGACTCGCTGATCGGCCTGTTCGGCGATCTCCGGCGTTATGCCCGATTCCGCGCCTACCACGACAGCGGCAACTTCAATCCGGCGGAGACCATCAGCGACAGCCGGCTGATTGGCCGCTCGGTTTGGAACACGCGCTGGCTGCTCATCATTCCGGCGGGAACGTTGCACGGCGATCGGCAGGAAGGTTTGGACCGCTTCATCCACGGCGCCCTGTTCAACGGCGTGCGCGATGGCAATGGTGTCTCGGACATCAAGATTTTCTTCCAGACCTATGCTTACTCCGGGAATTAAAGCAGCGGGGGTGCAGAGGGGAAGAGGAGAAAGGGGGAGATGGGGCACAGGGGTAGGGCAGAATCTCTCCTTTTCAGTTCTTCCCACTTTGCTTTGCTTCGCAGCGACCGTGATCGGCTGCGCCACCGCCATTGCCGCCGACAAGAGCGGCGTCACCCCGAACACCATTTCTTTGCCGTCTGGTCCCGGGTCGATTGAGGGATTAGGCGAAGCCTTCCAGCCGACGTTGAACACCGGGACGGCCAAATACGGAGTCGGGTTGCGTCTACCGCCGGGAACGGCCGGACACGCGCCTTCGCTTTTGCTCCGTTACGAAGGCGGCAGCGGCAACGGGCCGTTGGGCTTCGGCTGGAATCTTCCTCTACCCTACATCCAGCGCCAGTGCGACAAGGGCATCCCGCGTTATGTCGATGAGAACAATCAACTTGATGACGACCGCGACGGCGACGTGGACGAGTACGACGAACGCGATGTGTTCATCAACGAAATGAAGGAGGAGTTGGTACCGCAAGTGAGCGGGTACCTCTTTTGCGAGAACGAAGGCGCGTTCATCCGGTATCGCCGCAACGGCGACCACTGGGAAGGCACGTTGCCGAGTGGCACGCGACTGGAATTCGGGCTAACGGCCGCCGGGCGTGTGGAGGATGCCGCCACGGGCCGGGTCTTCCGCTGGCTTCTCGAACGGACCAGCGACACCCATGGCAACACGATCGTTTATTCCTATCGTTCGTTTCCTGACAATTCCGATCGGAACCAAAAGTATCTCGCTGCCGTCCGCTATGGTCCGGGCGCGCCACCCTGGCAGAACTTCCACTTCGCCGTGTTCGCCTACGAAAACCGCCCGGATTGGTTCGAGGATTGCCGGTCAGGCTTCATCGTGCGCACGGGTAAGCGGCTTAAAGAGATCATCGTTGGCACGCAAGGCCAGGCGCTTGCCGGACATTTGGCCGGCGACTTTGACGGGGATGGCAACGCGGATCACCTCGTTCGCAAGTATCAACTCGACTATTTGCGCTACGCCGGGACCAACTCGCATTGGTCGCTCCTGGCGAAAGTTCTTCAAGTGGGCGCAGACGGCACGAGCTCGCTCCCGCCGGCCACATTCGGCTACGCCGTGTGCGATCCGCCGGCTTTGCTCTCCGCCAGTGGCCGCGAAATCGGCGGCCTCAATGAACCGCCTTTCGTCATGGACAATGAACTCGCGGACCTGGCGGACCTGAACGGCGACGGGCTGCCAGACATCCTGAAAACCGATTCGGGTGGTGGCGCCCACATCGGCTATCTCAATCAGGGTGAAGTGACGACAAACGGTGACCGCGCCATTCAATGGAGCACAGCCAGGGAAGTCGCCAGCGCTGATGGCTTGGCCTGGAACGTGGACCTCGCATCGGCGAACGATGTGGCGCACCTGGCGGACATGGATGGCGACGGAGTCGCGGACCTTACCTACAAGTCGGTCGCCGGCGACGTGTTTTATTTTGCCAACGAAGCGAAACTGTCCTGGAAGCGGCGCCAGGCGATGTCGATCCAGGATTCCGCGCCGCCGGCACCGTTCGGCGACCCGGAGGTGCGCACCGCCGACCTCGACTTCGACAAGCGCATCGACATTGTTCAGAGCATTTCGGTCGGCGACGGCGCCGAATATCGCATCTGGTTCAACCTTGGCCAGCAGCGTTATGCACGCAGTCTCACCGTGCCACAAACGTCCGGTTTTCTCTTCTCGCAAGCAGGCGTGCACCTCGTCGATTTCAATGGTGATCGCGTGCCGGATATTGTTCGCCTGCGCTCGGCGAACGTGACCGTCACCGCGGGATTGGGCTACGGTCAATTCACCGAGCCGATCATCGTCGCGATTCCTGATCCGGGTTTGGAAGACGCGCAGATCGCTACAGCAAAGTTGCAGGACATTACAGGTGATGGATTGACGGACCTGGTCCTCGAACGCGCCGAGCCAGGGCAACTCTGGTATTGGCTCAATCTCGGCAACTACACGTTCGCTCCACGCAAAATCATTTCCGGCATGCCCACCGGCCTCGGCCTTCAACCGGCCATCCGCTGGGCGGATTTGAACGGCAACGGCACCACCGATCTGATTTACGCTGATTCGCAGTCTTTGCCGCGCCTTCTCGCGGTAGACATCGGTGAATTGCTCGGCTGTGTTCCGGGCCACAACGTGATCACGAACATCGCCAATGGAATCGGACGCGTGACCACCATTGAGTATCAACCTTCCACCCGGTTCGCCCTCGATGATGCCGCCGCCGGCCATCCGTGGCCCGACATGATGCCGTTCTCCGTAAGTGTGGTATCGACGGTCATCACGGATGATTCGCTCGGCCATCAATACGTGACCCGGTACCGTTACCACAACGGTTACTACGATGCTGAAGAAAAAGAATTTCGTGGGTTTGCACAGGCGGACCAAATCCAAATCGGCGACGCTACGGCGCCAACGCTTGTAACGCGTTCCTGGTTCGACACCGGGCGCGAACACGAAGCGCTCAAAGGCAAGCTCCTCCGTCAAAATGCCGGGCAGGAAGATGGCAAGCTTTTTTGGGATGAAATGACCCGATGGACAACCCCTCCAAAAACACTGAAGACCGGCGTCAATGGCCAACCGGTCCATTATGCTCATCCTACTTCGACTGCGCGCCGGGTCATCGAAGTGGGCCAGGGTGAGGAGCGCTTGCTCGAATCCGAGATGGGTTACGACGATTTCGGGAACGCCATCCTCCACGCAAATTACGGCATTGTGGTGGCTGGTGACCGGAGCGCGTTTGATGATGAACGGATCACCACGACCGAGTACGCCCTCAACACAAGCTCATGGCTAATCCGCTTTCCAAGCCGTTCAGAAATCAAGGACGAACACGGCACAATCATCTCCCGCGTCGAAACGTTTTACGACGACCCCTCCTGGAGCGGCGCAAATTTCGGGCAGGTCTCCACGGGCGACCCGACCCTGACTCGAGACTGGATCGATCCAACTGACCCCAACGCATTTGTTAATTCTACCCGGATTCTCTACAGTGAGCACGGCAACCCGGTGCGGTCCTTCGACCCCCTGGCTGTGGCGTCGGTCGGCGCACCAGATCCAACCAAAGGCCATTGGCGCGAGGTGCGATTTGATTCACGGTTTCACGCGTTCCCGGAGGAAGAGATCATTTACCTCGGTGATGGCAAATCTCCACTCGTCGTGCAGGCCGTCTATGATCAGGGCTTCGGGACGGTCGTCCGCTCAGTGGATTTCAACGGACACGAAACGAGCTACGGTTACGATGAATTTGGACGGCTCATTCGAATGATTCGGCCGGGCGACACGCCGGATTTTCCAACCACGGAGTACAGCTACGTCATGGCCGTTCCGACAGCCACTGGCGGTGTAGTAAACTTTGTCGAGACCCGTTTCCTGGACAAACCGCCGGGCACGTTCAGCAACTTCCGGGATCATTACTGCATCGGCCGTCAGTTTACCGATGGTTTCGGCCGTCGCATTCTGACAAAAACCGAGGCCGAACCGCTTCCAGGCGAAACACAGGCGCGGGTTGTCGTCAGCGGCGCGTTTTTGTTCAACGCGCGGCTCCAGCCCGCGATTTCCTTGAACCCATTCTTTTGCGCGGGCGGCGGGAGTCTTGACGCCCTTCTGGCTTACGAGGACATCGCTCAACCCGGCTGGAGCGGGGTCTTCCACGTCGATGGAGACCTCCAGGCACTTGATCTCGCCACTGCGCACCAGACTCGTTCGGTGTACGATGCATTGTTGCGAACGTCCGAAACGATCAATCCGGACGGAACTCGCAACCGTGTTTCGCGCGAACCGCTCGTGGCACGAACCTTCGACGAGAATGACGCCGACCCCACATCGCCGCATTTCGACACACCAATGGCGTATCATCGCGATGGGCTGGATCGGAAAACCCGCACGGATGAAATCGTCCGGCTGAATGACGATGGAACTTCCTCATCGGAGCTGAAGACCTGGACGACAAGCTACCAATACGACCTGAACGGCCAGTTGATCGGCATTACGGACTCTCAGAACAACGTCCAGACGATGAGGTATGACGGCCTTGGGCGTTTAACCCACTCGCATGATGTCGATCGCGGCACGATGACGTACCGATACGACGCCGCATCCAACCTCATCGAGAGCAGGGACGCAAAGAACCAGCGAATCGTTCATACCTACGACGGCGCCAATCGTTTGTTGACCGAAGATTATTTGGATGAAGACCAAACGTTTTCCTTTCGCCACATTTACGATCCATTCCGGCCGATCACGGCGACGAATCGTCCCGATGTCGCTTATTTCTACGACCTTTCAGCAGGAGAACTGGATCAGGGGGACGCTTCAATTGCGACCGCACGAAATACCCGGGGGATGCTCGCGTTCGTTTGGGATCTGTCGGGCGAGGAGCATACTTCCTACGACAGCAGGGGACGTGTGGAATGGGCGGTCAAGCGCGTGCGCGACCCGGTCCACCAGCAGTTGGTGAGTTACCGCACGGGCACGGGATACGATTCGGCTGATCGACTCGTTCGTGTGACCTACCCTGACAACGATGAAGTCCGCTACCAATACAACGCACGCAGCCTGCTCGAACGCGTTACCGGCGGGCCCACGGGTTTCATCATTTCGAATCTCGAATACCTGCCGACAGAACTGAAACGGAACATCCACTATGGAAATGGAGTCAAGACGACTTACCGCTATGATCCCAGGCTGCGCTTGAATTCAATCCTGACCTTGGGGGCTCCGGACTCCATCGGAGGAACCAGCGCGGAACTTCTTCACTTCCGCTACTTTTTCGATCCTGTCTCCAATCTCCTACGGATCGAGGATCAAAGGCCCGGTGCGCTTGTGCCCAATGCGGACCCGCGGCGGAATACCCAGTTGTTTGCCTACGACAATCGATACCGCTTAACCCGTGTTCAATACTCATTCAATGAGCCTGGCCAGCCGATCCGTGATGACGGCGAGATTCAATACCGATACGACCGCATCGGAAATATGCTTTCTCAATTCTCCACGATCGAGCACTTCGAGAATGGCCTTTCCCTGACCGATCTTGGCCAGATGGATTCCGGCGGTGCACCCGGCCGCTGGAATCGCCAGGGCCGTTCCCTGGGCGATCCGCCGGGACCCCACGCGCTCACTGCCATCACTCCTCGTGGCCCGCCCCTCGCCACGCGCAACTATTCCTATGACCCAAACGGCAATATGACCAACGCCGATGGTCTCGACTGTCAGTGGGATTTTAACGATCGCCTGGTCAGAGCAGAGACGGACAAAATGCTTCTTGAGTGTGTCTATGATCACGCCGGCCATCGCGTCATCAAGAAGGTCACGCCAAAAACTGCGGGAAAACCTTCGACTGTTCTCTACATCGCCAGGCATTTTGAAATCCGAGAGTATGAAGAACCAACCAAGTTCGTTTGGACCGGCTACACGCGAGTCGCGCGGGTTGTCGGTTCTCTTTCTGCCAACGAACGAGTGCAGCGACTTCGCGTTCATCCGGGCTGGAACCTGATCTCTTTGGCCGTCGAATCTGCGGAGACTCTCGTGCAGTTGCAGACTTCTGCCTCACGGCTCGGCGTCCAAATCCTTGAGATCCACCGATGGAGTCCTGAGAATCAGGATTACGAGGATGTGAACGTGGACGACAACCTTCCTGCTGGAACTGTCTTGTGGCTCAAGGCATCGCAAGCTGGCACCCTGGCGTTGAAGGGGACGTACCCGAATCCGTCCGGGCAGCCCGTGATGGCCGGCGGCGGCTACTCTGCAGGAGCGGGACTTGAAGCGCTCAATCTGGACAGCGCACTCCTGGAAGAGGCGGGCATTTGGACTTTTGACGCGGCGGGCCAGCAGTGGCACGCGCGATTCACTGGTGAGCTGAATCAATCGCTTGCTCCGCCAAAATTCATCGCGCCCGGCGAGGCTGTTTTCATCGACGCCAAAACGCCCGATGTTCGCCAACCGCCGGACGAGAGACTTCGAGTCCGTTATTACCACCAGGACCACCTTGGCTCCTCCGCTCACGTCACAGATGCGCAAGGCCAAAGAATTGAAGAAGGCGCGTTTTATCCTTTCGGCGGACGACGAGTGCGTCGGACGACAACGGATTTGAGTAACAGCTACGATTTCGCTCAAAAGGAGAAAGATGCCGAAACGGGCCTCCACAATTTTGAAGCCCGATACCTGGCCAGTCAGATGGGCCGTTTCATCGTTTGTGATCCTCTGGGCCTGAGCGCGGCATCGTCGCGGCTGGATGATCCCCAGCGGTTTCACCCTTATTCTTACGCGGCCAATAATCCGCTGACGCGAGTGGACCCGCTTGGCCTTGAAGACTCATGGCTTCCCTCGTGGGACGACGTGGCGGACGTCGCCACAGCCACGGGAGGCTACTTCGCGGACAAGGCGGAAGCGGCGGTTAATTACGTGAGTGAGAATCCCGGTACAACCGCTGCAGTAGCCGTCGGATCAGTCGTCTTGTTTCCAATCACCGTCACCGCTTCGGCCGTTGGCACAATCTATGGGACGTTCGATACATCAAAACAGGCCACTGAAGACGCGGTCGAGGCTGCAACGGGCGATGACTTTGAGGCGGATGGCGGCTACGACGCATTGAACGCGGACGAACGAAAGGAGAAGACAGGAAAGGCAATTGGCGGGTACTTGGAAGTCGGCATTAGCATCGCTGGCTCCAAAACGCCGGCCAGTCCCAAAGCGGCGGCGGTTCCCAAAGTTCCAAACACGAGTTCAGCAGCTCTGGCCAACACTCAGAAAGTGCCCACCATGGCTTTGGCCGACACGCAGAAGGCAGGTTTGGGACAATTTGCCAAAACTGTTCCCGAGAGCCCAGCCGCGATCGCCGCAGAGAGATCAACACGGTTGGCCGAAGGCGTACGCCATACCCATCGGAACAACTATATCATTCGTACGATGAGAGACCGTGAGAGGTACATCAATGCCCTGAGAGAAGCCGGTAAGAGGGATGAGGCCTCGGATGCGATCGAGCAGATCTTCAACGATGCCGACCGGCTGTACGGTCCCGGTGCGTGGGTTGAGTAGGGGTTGTTGACTTTGACCCACTACCCGGCAGCTAGTTTTCCGAGAAGTAATCCGAAACTGTGGACTGCGGCGGTTCGACGCGGATTCGGCTGCGCGGCGGAATACTGGAATGCCTTGGGCTTTGCTTCGGTGTAGGCAAAGGTGTTATACGTCCGCGCTCCAAGTCGGGCGCGTCCGGGCTTCCTTACACGGTCAGTGACTGGGGTGGAAGAGAATGACGTGACTGAAGGTATAAAGCCGTGAAGAGGAGTAGCGCCCGGGTTCGTCTCACTCTTCAATGAAATCCTTGTTGCTGCTGGCGCTGGTTGCGGGCAATGCGATGGCGGCGCCGCTGGTCCTCCATGTCGCCATCAATGGGAACGACCAGGCGTCGGGTGCAATCACGCGGCGCGCGGGCGATGGGCCGCTGGCCACTATGGAGGCGGCGTTGCGCAAGGCCCGGGCGGCAGGTACGAGGGAGGGCGTGACCATTGTCGTTCACGGCGGCGTCCACCGCCTGACTGAGCCGATTGTTTTCGCACCGGAGGATTCCGGCGCGAGCGCGGATAAGCCGCTCGTCATTGCGGCCTTTGGAAACGAGAAGCCCGTGTTGAGCGGTGGTGTGCGGTTGACAGGCTGGAAAGAGATTCAACCTGGTCTCTGGCAAGCCGATGCCCGTGTGCAACTCGGCACGAATTGGCAGTTCCGGTCGCTGTTCATCAATGGCCGGCGCGCCACGCGGGCGCGCACACCGAATGAAGGCGAGCTGCTGCGCATGGACGGTGCGCGGTTCAACGACAAGCCGTTCCAATTCAAGTTCCGCGCCGGCGACATCAAGCCCGCCTGGGCGGAGGCTGGCGACGTGGAAGTGGTGGCGTACGAAAAGTGGACGGACATCCGCCAATTCATCCGCGACGTAAACACCACGAGCAACGTCGTCACGCTTTCGGGCAACAGCGTCGTGCACACGCGCGAAAGCGAGGCGCGTTACTTTGTTGAGAACGCGCCCGACCCCATTGACGTGCCTGGAGAATGGCGGCTCGACCAGAAGACCGGCCTGGTCACAGCGATGTTCAAGGCGGGCGAGAATCCGAACGCGATGGAGATTGTCGTGCCGCGCTTGCAGGAGTTGGTGCAGTTCAAAGGCGACATCGAAGGAAGG
>JGI10216J12902_103504942_pt1 | contig 14264 bp, 11 predicted proteins | sample KanNatreferecore_FD_12902 | JGI IMG/M metagenome (IMG submission 12902)
AGACACGGCGGCTCGGACGTGACGGGCAGCAGAGGGGCGCGTCGAGCACAGGATGCTCTCGAACCGCCGCTGGTCGAGCTCCATCGCCACGCGTGTGGCGACGATCTCGCCACCGGAGGTCATCAGCCGGTCGACCATGGTGACCACCCGCAGCTTCTTTCTGCTCACGCCAGGGAAGGGCGATCTTCGGTAGGTGTGACGAGCGATCTTCACTGGGTGGCTAGACGGGAGCGGCCGTTCGCGCGCCAAGCGGAGTAGGCGGGTGGTCGCCCGCGGCGAGAACAGGGTACCGCTTGAGCTCCAGACCCGAATGGAACAGGTGTCGCTCGATCTCGCTACGCTGATGGCCCGTGAGCGAGGCCCCCGACAGTTTGGACTCTCGCGTCGAACGCGAACGGGATTTCTTTAATCATTCCCCGGAGACCGCTCGACACCGCGTCTCCAGGTACTACGCCATCACTGGCTCGAGTACCGCTGCGTACGAGGGCTTGCTACGCGAGCTCTCGCCCGGCAGACGCGTGCTCGAGCTCGGATGCGGCGAGGGTACGGCAGCGCTCAGGCTCGCTTCCTGGGGCGCGCACGTGCGCGCGGTCGACATCTCCCCGAGCAGGGTGGAGGCGGCCCAGCGGGCGGCCGCTGCCGAGGCCGTTCCAGGCTCGGTCTCTTTCGAGGTCATGAACGCGGAGAAGCTCGTGTTCGGCGATGACGAGTTCGACTTGGTGTGTGGCCAGGCGATCCTCCACCATCTCGACCTCGAGCGCACCTTCGCCGAGGTGGTCCGGACGCTCAAGCCGGACGGGCGAGCGGTCTTCATCGAGCCGCTCGGCCACAACCCGCTGATCAACCTCTACCGCAGCCTGACCCCGGCCCTCCGTACGCCCGACGAACGCCCACTCGTCGCCCGCGATCTGGAGCTGGCCGGCCGATATTTCGCTGACGCCAGGTTCCAGTTCTTCCACCTGACGTCGTTCGCGGCTGTGCCCTTTGTCCGCTTTGCCTGGTTCCAGACACTTGCCCGCCGCCTCGAGGCGCTCGACTATCGAGTGCTTCGCCGCTTCCCGTCGCTCGGCAAGTACGCATGGCGCGTCGTGCTCGACCTGGCCGCACCGCAACAGGGAGCCCAATTGGATCCTGATCAGGCGTCCCCGACGTCGGCAAGCATCTAGCCCGCGTAGGCGCCGAGCGCCAGACGCTGGCGCACAAAGCCGGCGATGTCGATCTGGGGCATGTACGCGGCATCTCCAACCCCGATCGCAGGCGAGCCCGGGCGCAAGCGGAAGTCGTGTGCCGACAGATCGGCGAACAAGGGGTCGGCGGTGTAGTTCTCGCCGAGCGTGTAGAGCTGGATCGTGCCGTACGTCTCTTTGTAGTCCCCGAACCCGTTGTTGAACCCAAGGTTGTCGCGGACGACATTCGACGTCATCGTTGCCGCGCCCGAGCCGTAGACGGCGTGGGAGTAGTTATCGCCGAGGATGTTGTTGACGACCACTATGCCGCAGCTCGGAAAGTCCTCGGCCCCGTCGTTGAAGATCTGGATCGCGTTACCGGCGGCTTCGCCCCAGCCAGACTGGTAGGCATGATCGATCGTGTTGTTCGTGACGATCGTGTACCAGGCCGACTCGCCGAGCTGGATCGCTTTACCGGTGGCCTGGTCGTAGATCACGTTGTTCGCAATGACGCCGCCAACCGCGCCATGCTGCCGCCCGTCGAGCGGACCGCCGCCGTAGTAGATCGAGTGGGTTCCCTTGCTCGCGTAGGCCTCGTTGCCGGGGAACGCCCCCCCGTTCATGGTGAATGTCGAATTCCAGATCTGGATGTCCTGAGAGTAGGTCTGCGTCTGCCCGAACGTCACCCCGCCCACGTAGACACCCATGACCGTGCTGTTGTGGACGAACAGCCGGCTGAGCTCCACGCTGGCGGAGTTCTCGACCTTGATCCCGTCGCCGTTTGGGTTCGAAATCTCCAGCCCGCGCAGCCTCACGGCTGTTACGTTGAACACGAAGATCGCCGGATAGCCGTAGTACGCTGGCGACGGGTCACCCACGAACACGGGAGTCTCCCCCGGATAGGCGCTGACGGTTACCGGGTTCCTGAAGCTGAATCGGCGATCGCGCAAGACGTGCTCGCCGCCATACTTCCCGCCGCGGACGTAGATTGTCGTGCCCGATGACGCACGGCGAAATGCCCTTTCGAGCGACCGACAAGGGCTGCGAAAGGAGCAGCGGCCGGAATCTGCTCCCTGGGGCGAGACATACAGTCGCCGGCCGACCGAGCGACCCAGCCGCGGCGGCAGCTTCGAGCCAAGCCTCGTCGGCATCGATGCCCGCGGTCCGGTTGCATCGGTTGCGTCGGCAAGACGAACCGCAGACTCGGCGGCTGCGGTTGCGGCGAGGAACGCGGCGGAACCAGCCACCGCGGCGACCAGGCAACGGCGAGGCAACTCCCGAGGCAACCGACGGCTTCGGCGTCGCCGATGCACAAACTCTCCCATTAACGAGCGTCTTTCCAGCCGCAGTATGGTTGCGAGCATAACGAATGCGAGTCTTGGTCATCACGAACCTCTACCCTTCGGAGGCGGCGCCGGCCAAGGGCACATTCGTGAAGGAGCAGGTCGAAGGGCTCCGGCGCGTGGGAGTGGACGTGGACGTGCATTACGTCGATCGTGTCGGCGGGGGACGGCGCGTGTACCGGACGCTCCGCGACTCAATCCGGCGAACGGTAACCGCGAACCGCCCCGACGTCCTCCACGTGATGTATGGAGGGGTGATGGCGGACGTCGTCACGCGCGCCGTCAGCGACGTGCCGGTGGTGGTCACCTTCTACGGCAGCGATCTCCTGGCCGCCCGTGCCAAGACGCGTGGACTCAGGCGTCTGAGCGCCCTCTACGGCGTGTGGGCGTCACACTGGGCGGCGAGGCGCGCGACCGCCGTGATCGTTCAGTCACAAGTGTTGGCGAACGCCCTGCCCGAACGCATCGATCCTTCCCGGATCACGGTCATCCCGGATGGCGTCGACTTTCGCGTCTTCTACCCGCAGGCTCGCCTCAAGTGCCAACGCCGTCTCGGCTGGGAGCCGACCGAAGGGCACATCCTCTTTCCAGCCCACCGGACGCGGCCCGAGAAACAGTACGGTTTGGCGCGAGCGGCGATCGAGCTGCTGGAGCGATCCGGTAAAGGGGTCGAGCTGCACGAGCTCGTCGGCGTTGGCCACGACGAGGTTCCCACATGGCTGAACGCGTCCGACCTGGTCGTGCTCACGTCGACGCACGAGGGCTCGCCCAACGTTGTGAAAGAGGCGCTGGCTTGCGATGTGGCGGTCGTGTCGGTTGACGTCGGCGACGTCCGTGAGCACATCAACGGAATCGACGGTTGCTTCGTGGCGGAGCGGCACCCCTCGGATCTCGCGGAGAAGATGGCTGCAGTCCTCGACCGGGACAGTCGCGTCCGAACACGAGAGCGCGTGAGCCACCTCTCGCTGGAGCGAGTCGCGCTGCGAATTCGCGGCGTGTACGAGTCCGTCGTCGCTCTCCGACGGTAGGTGCGCCCTGCACGCGAGCCCGTCGGCACCCGGAAAACGAGCCGGGCGCAGAGGACGCCAGCTTCCTCCCAGCTCAGGCGGCGACCGGCCGGCGCGGCCGGATCGCGCGAAACGCAAGTTTCCGCGCGAAGGCGAGCCCGTGAGCAGGCACGCTTCGGGTCCCACGACGCCATTCTGCGGCGATACCGGCGACCGTCGCGTCCGGCGCGAGAGCGGCAATCGCCTCGAGCTGCTCGACGTGGAGTCGGTGGTAGAACGGCGTTGCGACGTTCACCACTGGGTGAGGGAAGAGGTCGTAGCGAGACCAATACAGAGGTGTCCGATACCTCGGCAGCCGCCGGCTCAAGCAGGCCGCGCCGTCGCGAAACGCAGCCAGGCACCGATCAACCGCCGCGCCCGCCTCAGGCGCGTGCGCGACGTCGTACAGGCCCCACAGCGCGCTGATCCAACCGTTGAGCACGTGCGCCGGCGGATTTGTTGCGTACTCCTGAAGGACCGGACCGTCCGGCGTTGCCACCACGAGCGGGCTGTTGCGATCGACGAGCGATTGCACCGCGCTCACGGCCGGGTGAACGAGTTCGGGGGCATCGAGGCTCCGCGACGCGCGCACAAGCAGACTCGCGATCTCACCTTGAGCCATCGCCGAGTACCACGGCGCCTCGAGCGGATAGGTGTGAGGAAGCGCGAAGAGGTACGGCACTTTCCCATCCTCCCCCATCGCGGAGACGAGCCAGTCTGTCGCACGAGCGACGACCTCGCGCCAGACCTCGCCAAGCTGCCACGCTCCGAGCGCCAGCTGCACGATCGTCACGGCGTTCGCGGTCCGACGGTCGGCGGTTAGCCTGCGCAGCGCGGCCAAGGCTGTCGCTGGAGAGCCGCCAAGGCTGAGTGGCTTCGGCCGCAGGTCGATGTAGTAGCCCTCGTGCGGATCACCAGGACGGAAGGCGTGGGCGCGAGCACCCCCAGTCCGCTCACCCATCAGGCCCGCTCCGAACTCGGTCACGAGGGCGTGCACCACTAACGCTCAACGCGATCGTGCCTCTGCATGCGGTGAGACGCTACCAGCGTGTCCGGAACGTCTCAGCTCGCGTAGTAGGCTCCTGGCCTACCAGAGCGTGCAATCTCCGCAGATGACGTAGCTGCCGAGCCTGTAGGCGGGGCTGAGGCGGACGTTGCTGGCGCGAGCGTAGCTGACGCTGAGGCCGGTGCCGGCCGAGAGAGCATCAGTCTCGACGACGCGACCCGCGAGCGCGCTGGCCTCGATATCTCTGATCACGATGTTCTTGTTGTGATTACTCCAGAGCTGGACGGCGTTGCCGGCAACCTGCTGGACCGCCTGGAAGGTGATCCGGTTCGCCTTGATCCAGACCTCGCTGTCTTGCAGATTCGCCCCGATCGAGACTGCGGCCCCGGTTGGCTGGTCGTGCACGTTGAGGAGGAAGCGGCCACTGCTGACGGTTGCAGCTCCACCCAGGTATGCGCCATGCAGACCTGTTCCCCTCTCGGCGTGTGGGTCGAGGCTGAGGTTCTGGCCGGCCGCCCAGATCTCGGCGGCGATGTCCAGACCGGTGTTCGGGTAGTAGCTGCCCTGGACCGAGAGGCCGTTGGCAGCGCAGTCGTGGATCTTGACGCCCCACCAACGGATGTTCGTCGGCCCGCCCGGATCCCGCGAGCCGGCCTGGATGCGCACGCAGTCCTCGCCGAGGTTCGTGACCTCGCCACCGTACAAACGCAGGTTGACCCCGTGCAGCCAGATCGCCGGGAGGTTCGAGCCGGCCGGCGCTCCGGTGAACTTCACGCCGCTGTCGAAGTGGATCTCCGCTCCCGGCGACGCCAGCCGCGCTTCGAAGCTCACCTCACCGGCGATCGTCATCGGCTTCACTTCGAGTATGTCGCCAGTCTTGAGCGCCGAGAGCGCTGCCAAGAAGTCACTAGGCGTCGACACCACCTTCGTCGGTACATAGGAAGGTTCAGCGGTGTTCGGCCACGTCGGCGACGACGGGCCGGTGGTCACCGCTGCCGTCGCGCTCGACGTGGCGGCGTTGGAGCCGCTGCTGTTCGAGGCGGTCACTGCTACGCGCAGCGTGGAGCCCACATCAGAGCTCCCGATGAGGTAGCTGCTCGCGGCCGCGCCTGTGATGGCGGTGCACGTGGTGCTGTCGCAGCGCCGCCACTGGTACGCGTAGCTCATCGGAGTCGAGCCTGACCACGTTCCCGGCGAAGCAGTCAGCAACTGACCGGCTTGCGAAGTACCGGAAATCGTCGGGGAGGCCGTGTTCGACGGCGCGGTCGACGTCGACGTCGAGGTTGGGTTGGAGACGTTCACGGCGATCGAAGCGGATGCCTGCGCCGACGACGTGGACGCAGTGACCTTCAGCGTGTGCGCCCCATTCGGCAGGGTCTTCGTGTCGAGGGTCGAGCCGTCCCCGCTGAAGACGTAGGGCGAGTACTTCTCGGTCCACTTGGCGACGCCATCGATGAGGAACACGACCTGGGTCGGCGTGGCCCCGGTCACGTCGGCCTCCCATTTCACGTTTCCGGAGAGAGTCTGACCATTGGCTGGGGAGAGGATCGTCGCCTTCAGCCCGGTGCTGTTCGAGACGTTGACCGTGATCGAGGAGGTTGCGGTCCGCCCACCATTGGCCGGAGACGCCTTCACGGTCAGGGTATGGCTCCCATTCACGAGGCTCGTCGTATCGAGCTGCCCGGTGTCGCCGCCGTAGCCATAAGGGGAAACGAACTCTGTCCACTTGGCGACGCCGTCGATGAGGAACGTCACGCTCTTGGCGCTCCCACCCGAGACTTCTGCGAACCAGGCGACGCTGCCCGAGACTGTTTGCGCGTTGCTCGGCGAGACAGTCGTGACCGTGAAGCCCTTCGTCGAGGCCCCGTTCGCCGGCAGTACCGGCAGCAGGACGACGACGAGCGCTGCAAAGAGGAGGCGGCCGGCTGGCAAGAAGCCTCGCATCGCCTCCCGCATCGGCAGTTGCCGCCGGAGGATTGATCCCTCGTAGGAGCCACGAGACCCCTCGATCGAACTGCCGGCAATCCCTCAGTCGAGGGTTTGCTTCACTCGTTTGGGGGAGGGAAGGTCGGCAGCCGCGGTCGGCGGTCACCCGGGCTGCCTCCATCGAAGCCACAAACGGACGAGCCTGACGGGCCCGGGCCGCCGCTACGCCGCCAGCCCGACTCCACACATGCGCAACACCTCGGCGATCTCGGACGGCGGCCGCTCGAGCCACAAGCGCCGGGACGAAGCCATCCGCTTGAGCACGCGCGCGACGGCTCGAACCCGCTCGCCCAGAGGAGGGTGCACCGTCGGATCTGTCAGTATCGAGTGGTACCGCTGCCAGTAGGCGCGCTTCTGGAGCGCAAAGGCGCGGACGTCGGCGTCAGCACCGTATTCCTCGCCCACAATCCGGTAGACCTCGAGGACGCCCTCGATCATCTTCGCCAGGTCCGTCGATAGAGACCCGGGGCGATCGCGGTGCACGACGAGCAGGCCCGGAGGGCGCACGGCGCGATAGCCGGCGTTGACGATTCGCAGCCAGAGCTCCCATTCTTCGGCGCGCCAGAGACGCTCGTCGAAACCCCCGACGCGGTCGATCGCCGACCGCCGGACCGTCACCGTCGGACAGATGAAGTTGCGGTCGAGGAGGAGGCGGAAAAACGACGGAGGGTCAGCCGGCGGGACTTTGGGCGGACGCTGGTATGCCATCATCGTCGTCCTCCTGATCCTCCCCGTCTCCTGATCGAGAACCCGGGCATCTGTGTAGGCCAGACCCGCCCCCGGGTCGCGCTCCAGGGACGCTGCCATCACTTCGAGGTAGCGAGGAAGCAAGAGATCGTCGCTGTCGAGCATGCTCACGAGTCGTCCCCGGGCGCGCTCGAGGCCGGCGTTCCTGGCGGCGGAGGGCCCGCTGTTGGCCTGTTGGATCAGGTGGACACGCGGATCGCTGAACGAACGAACTAGCTCCTCCGTGTCGTCAGTTGATCCGTCGTCGACGACGATCAGCTCGAAGTCGTTCCGTGATTGGAGAAGGACGGAGCGCATTCCCGTCTCGATCACGGAGCCTGTGTTGTAGGCAGGCATCACGATGCTGAAGGTCGGTTCGGGAGCGATCGACCGGTGTGCCGTCAAGCTGCGGCCTCTTCCTCCCGCTGCCGAACGATCGTCGGGATTGCCGCCATGAGGCCCAGGAGCAGCCAGAGCTGCTTCTCGTACTGCCCGGAGAGGAAGATGTAGGCGACGAGTGTCCCGATCGTGCCGGCGACCAGGCCGCGGGCGAGCAGCTCGCAATTCAGATCTCCGAGCTCCCCGAGCCGGCGGGCGCCGCGCACGGCCGTCGCGACGATGAGACCCAGGATCGCCGTGAAGAGAGCCAATCCGACGCTCCCGAGCTCACTCAGCAAGTTGAGGTAGGTGTTGTGCGTCTCGAGCCGGTAGCGGAGGGCGTAGTTGACGCGAAGCAGGTTGATGTTCCCGGTGGTGTACGAGGGCTCCACCACCTTGTAGTTCCCCAGCCCGACACCGAGCAGAGGCCGGTCGGACGCGATGCGAAGCGCGATGCTCCACTCGTCTGCGCGTCCGCCGCTGCTCTGGGCCGAGACGTTCGTGATCCGCTCCCGGATCCTGCTCGGAGCAATGTCAGCGTAGTACGCCGTCGCGATCGCCGAGACGATGAGGACGGTGGCGATCACCCGCGCTCGGATTGGCCCCGCCAGGACGATCGCTACAGCGAGTGCAACGGCCAGCGCGATGAGCCCTCCGCGCGACCCGGTCCGGACGAACGCGACTGCATACACCCCGACGAAGATCACGAGCGCGAGCCGCAGCCAGGGCTGCCGCGTTACAGCAAGCATGAAGCCGGCGAAGACCATGGCGCCAACGAGCTCGGCGGCAAAGAAGTTCGGGTCGAAAATGCCGCCAAGACGACCTCCCTGTCCATAGCTTCCGCTCGCGAGGCTGTAGGACGCAGTCACAACCGCTCCGACGAGGAACGACCACATCAAGACGCTCAGGTGTCGCGTCGTGCGGACCGCGGAGTACGTGACGAACATGAGGAGGAGGACCTGCACCAGCCGCGTCACGTTGCTGATCACCGCTCCCGCGTCGACCGCCCACATCACCGAGGCAAGGCTCCAGACCAGGAAGGCCAGCACACACGCCGAGAGGCCAGGCCGATCGCGGAAGAGGAAAGGAACGTCCCGAGGCTCCCGCGCGAGCAAGAGCAGCCAGGAGACGATGAGGACGACCCCGACCGGCTTCGCAAGGGTCAGACCTGCGCCAAGCGAGCCCGGGAGATGCTCAGGGAACGTCAGCACGGTGAACATCGCGACCCCGGCGACCAGCCGCCAGAGCGCGATTGCGACCAGCAGGAGTCCCAGGCTGACCCCGATCGCCACCCTCGGCGAAAGCACGGATTCCCGTGCAATTGCAACCGCGACGAAGAGCGCGAGAAGAGGAGCAAGCGACCCGACGCCGCGGAGCGAGAGCCGGTCAGGCGTCACTGATCGATCAGGCGGACTGCTCGATTCGGCACATCGGCTCGACGCACCTCGGCGGGAATCGTCGAGATGTCACGCGAGTAGTCGTATTCGTAACCCGCGTCCGAGCGGCTCGAGCGCTCGCGGGTGGTCATGACGAAGCCCAGCGGCGAGACCCCGCGGCGCGCAAGCAGCTCGCGCAGCTGTGCCAGCTTGTCCCGTCGAGTGTGACCGAGCCTGACGGAGATGAGGACTGCCTCGACGGTGCTTGCCATCGCGAGCGCTTCGGCCACCTCCGGCAGAGGCGGCGAATCGATCACGACGACGTCACATTCCTGCTCGAGCTCTCTGAGGACATCCCTGAAGCGCTCGTCGTTGAGCAAGTGTAGATGGTGAGCCTGCTCTCGATTCGAAAGCACGAGCTGAAGCTGGGGATCGTGCGGCGAGGGCACGATCGCCGTCTTCCCAACCTTTCCTGTCAGGAGCTTGACCAGCCCGTCACGTCCGGCGGTGACGTTGAAGATGCTTCCGATCATCGGTCGATGAAAGTCGCCGTCGACGAGGATGACCCGCATGCCCGCCGACGCGAGTGTGATCGCGAGGTTCACGGCCGTCATCGTCTTGCCGTCGCCCGGCGACGCGCTCGTGACCATGATCGACCGCGGGAAGCCGCCGTCGTTACCGGCGTTCGCAAGCACGGCCCGAAGGGTTCGGTAGCCCTGCCAGGCACGGCTCGGCAGGGTGGCCTTGCCTGTCAGGTATTCGTGGGCGACGCCGCCTGGAAGGCGTGGGATGCGGGCAAGGATCGGGAGTCGATGGACAAGCTTGAGCTCATCCTCGCGGCTGACGCGAGGATTGACGAGCTCGAGCGCGACCGCGAGGCCTCCGGCGAGCAGAAGTGACGCAATCAGGGCGACGACGATGCTCAAAGTCGGGCGTGGCCACACGGGTGCGCCCGGAGGCGTTGCCTCTGCAAGGACCCGCAAGGTGGGATCCGAGGAGCCGGTGTAGCCCTCGAGCTCCGCGATGTTCTGCCGGAGCGCTGCGTACTCGAAGTTCCCCTGCCGATTGTCGACCGGGATCGAGTCGGCACGCTGTCGAAGCTCAGCGATACGAGCCGCAAGCTCCTGCTGGAAGACGGCCGTGCGCTGCTCCACGGCCACCCGGGCGTACGTGTTGGCGGCGAGTGCTGCGCAACCCGGCGACGAGGAGGCCGACGTCACTGACACGATGTCGGCCTGAGAGACCGGCGAGAGCGAGATCGAGGCGCCCTGGCATTCCGCGCCGAGTTGCTGATCCGTCGCCGATTGGTTTTCATGAGAGCGGAGCACCCGGATTGCGGTGACGACGGGAGAGGAGCCATCGAGTGGTTGGCGTAAGACGTGAAAGCCCCGGAAGAGGTTGTTGTTCGAGTCAAATGGGTCGACGAGGACGTCGACGCTCGCCTCGTAGCGCTTCGTGGCGAGCTGCGAGTACAGTGCAGCTCCACCCGTGGCGACGAGCACGATCACGAGGATCAGGACGAGGTGCTGGCGAAATGCCTGGACGTATCGGACAACACCTCGACGGTCTTCGAACGAGATCGGCGGCTCAGTCATGGCTCAGTGCGAAAGCCCGTATCAGCAACTCGGGTGACGGCGTCAGGAATACGGGCCCATCGATTGAAATCCCAGCATACCTCGCATCTCGCATTCGTCCATCTATCGGCTTCGTGAAGCCCGACCTGAAGATCTCGGCGAGCGGCTGGCCTCGACCCTAAAGATTTGCGGGCAGCCGACCGAATGAAGAGGAAGTGCACGGGTTGCTGAAGCTCGTCGTCTTCCGTCGGCTCGCCTGGAAGCTCGCTGACCACGGCATCATGCGCGAGCGCATCGAGGAATCGTTCAAGCGTCGTCTTGTAGTCCGGATCCCGGACGGCGAGCGGGCCAGAACGGTCAGCCTGATCGACGACGCTGCTCTCGACGCGCACGCGCTGTCCAAGGCGAACTCGGCTCGCTAACGCATCGGCTCATCGCTCCTGGTCGCTGCCCATGAGGCCGGTTCTCGCCCCACCGCCTCGAGCTGCTGTCGAACCTGGGCCCAGACCCACGTTCTCGGTCGTCATTGCCGCCTTTCAGGCGGCGACCACCATCGCCGATGCCATCGACTCGGCACTCGACCAGACCGTTCCGGCACTCGAGGTCGTCGTCTGCGACGACGGGTCGACCGACGGCCTCGGCGAGGTCGTCTCCCGGTATGGAGATCGGGTTTCACTGATCCGCCAGGAGAACCGCGGCGAGGGCGCCGCGAAGAACGCGGCAGCGCATGCTGCACGCGGCGAGTTCGTCGCGATTCTCGACGCCGACGACGTCTACCTGCCCGAGCGACTCGAGGCGCTCGGGACGCTGGCGTCGACTCGGCCCGATCTCGACATCCTCACGACCGACGCCTACCTGGAGACCGCCGGAGAGGTGGTCAAGACCTGCTACGGCGACGACTGGAGCTTCGAGGTGGAGGATCAGCGGCGGGCGATCCTCATGCGCAACTTCATCTTCGGACTCGCGGCCGTCCGTCGCACGCGGCTCTTCTCCGTAGGCGGCTTCGATGAGACGCTCCGCTACGCGACCGACTGGGACTGCTGGGTCCGGCTGATCCTGGACGGAGCCACGGCAGGTCTCGTGCAGATGCCGCTTGCACGTTACCGTCTGCACCGGGCGAGTCTGTCGGCACAGCGAGCCGCGCTGTACCGCGGTCGCGCCTCGGTCCTGGCGAAGGCCGAGACCCACCCCGCCCTCAACGCCACCGAGCGCGCTGCCGTCAGGCGAAGCCGCCGCGAGCAAGAAGGGCTTGCCCTGCTGGCTGAGGCGCACCAGGCGCTTCAGGAGCCGAGGCCTGACGCACGCCGGCGTGCACTGGCCGTCGCCACGAGCGCTGACATCCGCACCGGAACTCGGCTCAAGGCCGCTGCTGCGGCGCTTGCTCCTCGAGCGGCGGGACGACTGCTCCTGAACCGGCGCGAGCAGTTCGGGCAACCTGGACCCGCAGGCGTCTGGCTCGAGCCCGAACGTGAAGCCAGCGTTCCCAGCGGACGGGGACCGGCTCACCCGTAAGCACCTTCCACAGGAACGAGACGCGGCTGTCCCAGCTCTTCACGCTGATCCGGCGCAGGCAATACGGATCGGTCCCGGCACCGTTCACGCCGGGTATCGTCGTGAACGCAAGGCGGTAGCCAGCCTCTGCGACCGAGTCGCGGACGCGTTCGTCGAGCTGGCCATAGGGATACGCGAACAGTGCTGGTGGCTGCTCGAGACGCGACTCCAGGTCGCCGCGCGAACCGGCGATCTCACTACGGAGCGCGGCATCGCCGAGCGCCGAGAGCGGCCGATGCGTCCGGCCATGACCTCCGAGCACCACACCGGCGTCCCGCAAGGCGAGCAGCTCTTGCCAGCCGGCGACCGGTCGGCGCCCAAGCCAGTCGGCCACGCGCCCGGCGGCGCCGGTAGGAACGAACAGTTGCGGCAGGTTGGTCGCGTTGCGACGCAGCGGCTCGACGGTGTGGAGGAGTGCATCGTCGATTGTCACGACGTAGCGCCGCCCCTCGAGCGCGTTCGCATCGTCGAAATGGAAGGCGAGGAGCTCCTGCTCGGAAAGCGGGCGGAATCGGAGCAACCGGAGCAGCCGCATCTGCGCGTCGAAGTTGCGCGGCGGCACGTCCAGTCGCTCTTCGCCGATCTGGTGATCGCCCGCGAGGCGGTGGTACAGGACGACTGCGTATCCGCTTGTCAGCCGACGCCACTCACGATCGATCGCCACTGAGCGCACGCCGCGCCAGAACGCCCCGTCCGCGGCCGCGCGAAACAGCAGCGCGCGCCGGATTCGCAGGTGCGGAAGGGCACGGGTGACCGCTGGCGACTGCGAGGCCAGACGCCGGAGGAGGCGCGCCCGAGCGCGCGCAAGGAACCAGCCGCCGATCTGGAGCTCGGGGAGTAGCCCGGGATCGGCGCGGATGACCTCGACGGACGAGCGTCCCCACCACTCGAAGAGATCGAGTGCGACGGCGACGTCGGCGACCTCGCGCGGCTGTCCCCACTCGAGCGGAAAGCCTCGTCGACGAAGCCGGACGGCGATCGCTTCCTTGCGTGCAGGGCCCTCCGGCAGCCCGACGCCTGCTTCGGCCAGCGCAGGAGGCGGCGCGGTCACGTCCATGACGACCGACTCGAGCGGGGCGATGAGCGGCGTGAGACCCCCGAAGAGCTGACGGTCGACCCCGGGCCAGCGCTCCACTGGGGTGCCGACGGCGCCGACGAGGCCGTGCAGGTGCACTGGTTCCAGAGCGGACCGCATCGATTATCGTGCTCGTGAGTCCGTGGCCATGGCCCAGTCAGAGATCATCCAGAGCCTTTGGTTGGGACGAATCTCGACACTGGAACGCCTTTCGATTTCCTCGTTTCTTGCAAACGGTCACGAATATCATCTCTATACCTACAACGATCTCTCTGAGGTTCCACGCGGAACGATTCTGCGAGACGCCAACGAGATCATTCCTCGTCCTCGACATTCCGCGACAGTCGAGGAAGCCATGCGTCGTTTGCCGACTATTTTCGCTACAAGCTGCTTCTCGATCATGGTGGTTGGTGGGCTGATACCGACGTCGTCTGCCTCAAGCCGCTCGACTTTTCGAGAAGCTACGTGTTCTCGGTCGAGCCTGATCAGACGATTGGCAGCGCCGTCATTCGGGTCCCTCAGGGCAGTGAGATCATGTCCAGAGCGTGGGCAGAGTGTCTGCGGCTCGGCACGGTGAACGTGGAATGGGCTGCGGCGGGACCAGCGTTGCTCGGCCGGCTCGTCGATCAGCTCGGCCTCACCGATGCGGCTGAAGACCCTACGTCTTCTGCCCGATCGATTGGCCGGACTGGGCCCATGTGTTGACGCCCGACGCCGAGATCGAGCTGCTCGCCGCGTCCACGACGCTCCACCTCTGGAACGCGATGTGGGATCTGAACCACAGGGATAAGGACGCAACGTACGCGCATGACTGCCTCTACGAGCAACTGAAGCGCCAGTACCTCTGACGCAGAAGCGATCGCTAGGCGGAACCACCACCCTCGTTCTATCCGAGCTCGTTCGGCGCTCCGACGTCGTTGTCAATTCCGCCTCAGCCAGGGCTCGCGCGACACAGCTGCAGCACGCGTATCCGCAGGCTCGCGGCCATCTGGCGGTCGCGATCTTGACCTTGGACCCTCGCGTGATCGTCGACCTCG
>JGI10216J12902_104170412_pt1 | contig 14260 bp, 10 predicted proteins | sample KanNatreferecore_FD_12902 | JGI IMG/M metagenome (IMG submission 12902)
TCGCTCGAGCCGCGGGTGCCGGCAGCGCCAGCGCTCGTCGTCGAGCGCCGCCCAGACCTCCGGCGAAGTGACGCCACGGGTCCGCAGGTAGTCGGCCAGCCAATCGAGGAACCCGAGCCGCGCCGACCGATGCTCCCCCGCCGCGACGCTTCGCGCCGAGGCGGATCCGCTATGCTGGCGGTATCGGCAGCCGCACTGGTCGGACGCGAACACTGGGGTCTCGAGCGCGAGCTTGGCCATGAAGGCCTGGTCCTCGTACATCCCCCGAAACGCCTCCTCGAACCCCCCCACGCGATCGACGACCTCGCGGCGCACCATGGCGCTGCACATGCAGGGTGAGTGGGCCTCACTCCTCAGGAACTGGACCAGGAGCGCCGGCGGTCGGATGATCGAGTTCGGCGCCTGCTCGAGGGGCAGCACGAAGTCCGGCGGGCTGTCCTTCGAGTCCCAGCTGTACCACCACTCGGTTGCGCCATAGACCATCCCGATCTCGGGACGCGCCTCCAGGACGGCGACCTGTCCCTCCAAGGCGTGCGGCAGCCACACATCGTCGGCGTCCAGCCACGCCAGATAGCGACCCCGCGCATTCCGGATCCCGAGGTTGCGCGATGCGCTCATCCCGCGGTTCTGGCGGTTCGGGTGCTCGAGGTAGCGCACCTTCTCCGGGAACCGTTCGACGTACCGCCGCGCGCATGCGGCGCTCCCGTCCGTCGAGCCATCATCCACGAGGAGCAGCTCCCAGGCGTCGTAGCGCTGAGCAAGCACGCTCTCGATTGCCTCTTCGATGAACCGCTCGGCGTCGAGGAAGATCATGATGACCGAAACCAATGGCCGGCTCATTCGAGGTCCCTGGGCCGCGGCGACGCGAGGCTCCCGCTGGCGTGCCGTTCAATGCTGATCGTAGAGGACGAACCTGACGCCGTCGGGGAGCGTCTTCTGGAAATCGCGCGCGAGGGCGCGCCCGCGAGCGAGCCCCTCGGCATCCATCGCGTAGAACGTGACGGTGTTGCCGGCTGGAGTGACCTGGACGGTGCCCAGCCGAAGCTCTCCGATCGGCACCCACCGGCTCGGGAGCACTCCGAACCAGTCATGATAAATCATCGCGAGGTGGACATTGTGCTCTCGTGCCAGCGCGCCCATCCAATTCTGGTTCGTGCCGTCTCTCGCCGCCTGCCGTGCCTCGCGGGAGGCGAGCCCCCCGAAGTCGAGGACGTAGGCATCGTTTCTATAGGAGGTCCAGCCGAGATCGTTGACGGCAACCGGCGCGTGCCAGTACTCCACGATGAACCGATGCATCTGATACTGCTGCTCGTAGATGCCACGCGATGCCAGGGGCGTCGTGGTGAGTATCGCGGCGTAGGGCCACCCGATCGCCAGAGCGCCGATGGATGCGGCAGCCGCGACGCCGGCCACCGGTACGCCGTCGCTCCAGTGAGCGAGCTGCCGTCCGACCAGTAGCAGCAAGGTGAGTAACACAGTGGTCCAGATGTAAACCTCGTACCGCGAGTACGCGCCGTAGGTTCCCACGAGGAGGTGCAGGAGTAGCGCCACGGCGGCCCAGCCAGCAAGCATCCGCTCTTCGCGTTTCCTGCGGGCGTCGACCCCGACCGCTACGAGCAGCGATAGGCCGAGGCCCAGGAGACCTCCTTGGCGGCTCCATACATTGTCCTTCAGGTTGCGTTCGATCGCCTCCACTCCTATGCCCCGCGACATGACGCTCGACTTCAGGAGCACCGAACTCGGAAGCAGGCCCAGGTTCTGTGAGTAGAGGAAGAGCGAGAACCCGACCATGGTTGCGGTCAGGACTCCCGCGCAGACAAGGAGTGTGCGATAATGTCGACGCATCGCGAGGTAGAGCAGCGCAGGTACCGCGAGCGCAAGATTCTCGTAGCGGACCAGTGGGCCGCAGACGATGGCCACCGGCAGACACCACGGTACCCGGCCGGTTTCCTGTTCCCGAATGATGCCGAAAAGGAGAAGGACGCCGAGGAAGACCTGCAGCGAGTGCTCCATTCCAGTGAACACCAAACCAACCACGTTCGTGGCGGGGATAAGCAAGATCACAATAAGGCAGGCAATCGCAAAGCGATTGGGCGTTGCGGACGAGCGGAGCGCTCTCGCCGCGAGCTCGCCGAAGAGGTAGACGGTTCCGAGCGATGCCAGGAGGTTGATCAGCAGCGGCACGTACGCGCCGAATGGGAACCCGGAGAAGGGCACCAGCAGAACGGGCCAGACGATGCTCGAGGACGGGGCCGACAGCTCTTCCAGGTTCACCCCGTAGTGACCGCGCGCGATGTTTTCGGCCAACGCCAGATGGATGTACGCATCGTCGAGGGTGTAGCTGAAGTGGCCCCCGTCGGCGACGAGGATAGCGGCCAGCTCGAATCCAAAGAGGACAAGGAGGAGGAGCAGTGGCACTCGACGCGCGGTCGCCGGGGAGAGACTGAGACCCGGATCGCTGGTCGCGGTGGCGAGGTGCGTCGGTACGCGAAGGCTTGACATTGGGACGGTGGACTCGTGCAATGGGCCTCGAGGTCTGATCGCACCGATCGCGACGCCACCAGTTCCGAGCTTCGGCGCCTACCGGTAGCCACACGCCCGGCGCGACCTTCAGCAGGGCGCCAACCACTTGTCGAAGACCGGGGATGGGAGAACAGAAAGCCAAGGCTAATCTGCCCGGCGGATCAGGGTGCCGCTAGGGATCAGGGGGTCGCTCCCGCACCATGCCGCGATCCCCCTCTCATTGTGAGCTACCTCGAACCCTCGAGGCGGATCATATTGCTGAACCGATCGCCGGGCGCAATCTGGCACCGCCGACGACTGCCCTTGCGGGACCACGCCCCGCGGGCATGGGCGCCTCGCCCTGAACAGTGCCCGGACACGCCGTCGGTTTCGATACTCCCTCGACCCGACGCGATGCTCGGCAACTGTAGGAAGCCCGAATGGCTCTGGTCGTCCCGGCCGCGCTCTATGTCTTTGCCCTCACCTACCTGTACGGGTCCGCTGCCGTCGTCTGCCTCGACAGGCTGCTGGCACGTGAGAATCGCCAGCCGGTACCGCTGTCGCTGGTCAGCATCACGGGCCTGATCGTCCTTGCGGTCATCGCAGGCTATCTCTCGCTGTTCATGCCGATCGCCCTGGCGGCCAATCTTGTCGTGTCGCTCCTCGGCATCGTCTTCCTCGTCCTCACCAGAAGAGACATGGTCCGGCTCGCTCGGGAGCACCTGAACGCTGCCCGAACCGCCAACAGGTCTGCCTTCGCTCTCTTCCTGGTCCTTTGCGTCTTCGTTCTGAGCGAAACGCTCGACCGACCGAAGGTCGGTGATGCGGGGCTGTATCATCTCCAGACGATGAAATGGATCGCGCGCTACGGCGTGGTCCCCGGACTCGGGAATCTCCACGGCATGTACGCCTTGAACTCGATGTGGTATCCGCTGTCTGCCCTGTTCGGATTGACCTTTCTCGGGATCCAGTCGTTGCACATCGTCGATGGCGTTCTTTTCCTGGTCGTCGTCGGGTTCTTCTTGGGCGGCGTGACCGAGATTTCGAGAGGCTCCCGTACCGAAGCGAGCATCGTCAAGGCCGCCTCCATTCCCTTCGTCCTGTTCGCGTACGCTGCCCATGTAGGCTCGCTCTCCACCGATCTCCCGGTGGCCGTGCTCGTCTGGGTCGCGTTCATCGTGTGTCTGGAATATCTCGGCGCCGAGCGCACCTTCCGCTCGCGGACCATCGGCGCCGTACTGGCGGCGCTGATCGCCTACACCTTGACGGTGAAGGTCGCTGCCGCGCCTCTCGCTCTCCTCTACGTGTACCTGCTGTACCTGCACGTTCGCGCCAAGCAGTGGTCGGATGTCTGGCTCCAGCTCGGCATCGGACTGATCATCGTGACCCCCTGGCTGGCCAGAAACGTCGTCCTGTCGGGCTATCTCCTCTATCCGTTCCCGTACATCGACCTCTGGAACGTGGACTGGAAGATTCCGTACCAGCACGTCATCGAGGATATGATGGTCAACCACGGATGGGCGCGGCTTCCGGACTCGCGCTGGCGGGAGTCACTGGATATGCCGCTGTGGGAATGGGTGCCACTGTGGTTTCGGCTCGAGCACGTCTACAAGCTGACGATCGCCATGGCGTTCCTGATCATGCCGGCGCACCTGACCGTGATCGCCCTCCGCGCACGGCGGCAGCGAGGAGCGCTGGGAGTTGTCGATATCCTCTACCTCATCGCGTGCGCGGGCATCGCCTACTGGTTTATCAACGCACCTGACCCGCGGTTTGGCTTTGGCTTCGTGTTTCCTGCCCTGATCATACCGGCCACACCACTGTTCCAGCAGGTGCTGGTGCGTTTCCGCCGGCTGTCCCTGGCATCCATGGTGACCATCCTCGTTCTCTACATCGGCTATAAGACGTACGTGTCGCTGCACGCTCTCCCCAAGAGCATGGCGCTCCTTCGGTCACCGGTCGCCTACCCCATCGAGCCGCTCTGGACCGAGCGTATCGATGGCGTGGTCTTCTATGGTGCCCGGACCGGCTTCTGTTGGGACGCTCCGTTGCCGTGCACGCCCATCCTGAAACCTCAGATACGTCCGCGGGGGAAAAGCCTCGCGAGCGGGTTTCGCATCGCCGAGGGCGATTCAACCCGATGAGGAGAGGGGCGACCAGCACCCTGCGGGTGCCTACCGGAACGCTGTGAGCGGGTGAGCCGACGCCACATACGCACCACAACGAGCCAGTCGCCTGAGCACTCACGGCCGCTCCGACAATACCGCGAGTCCACGCCGCCAAGTGGCCATGCGGCCAAGAATGCGTTCCCGCCGATTGCCGTCACGGGCGCATGCAAGATTGAGTGTTTCCAGGCCGAGCCGCCCTATCAGAACCGTCGCCAGGACGGCGCGCACGCCGGTCGCTCTCGGCGGCGACAGCCGTAGCCGCGCGAAACGCTGCGTGCTGCGGACGAAGTGGCCAAACGCGTCCGCGGCGGCCTGGCTGGTGCTCGCGCCGCCGATGTGGAGGATCGTGGCCACCGGGGCGTAATGGGTCTCCCAGCCGGCCGCTCGCAGCCGAAAGCAAAGATCGATCTCCTCCTGATAGAGGAAATAGGCTTCGTCGAACCCGTCGACGGCCTGAAATGCCTCCCGCCGGATGGCGAGCGCCGCCCCGAGAATCCAATCGACCGGACGGGCGCGCCATTCGTCCCCCAACGACGGCCCGATCCATCTGAGCAGACGACCCTTCCGGCGACGGGGCGAATCGGCGGGCCGTCGCGCCTGGGGTCCTGGCCACCAGTGCGCGTGCAGCAGCAGTGAGGTCGGGGTAGGAAAGGGATGCGCCGACCGCTCGAACGCCCCAGCGGCGTTCACGATCCGCGGCCCCGCCATCGCCACATGAGGGTGCTCGTCGAGGTATCGGGTGAGTGCCCCGACTGCTCCCGGCCGGAGCTCGGTGTCCGCATTCAGCAGCAACACGTAGGGGGTGTCGAGCTCGCGCAGGGCGAGGTTGGCCCCTCCGCCATAGCCGTGATTCTCCTCCTCGGCGCGGACGCGTACGCTCGGGAACTCCCGTCGCACGAGCTCGGCGCTGTCGTCGCGTGAACGGTTGTCCACGACCAGCACCGGGGCGGTGGCCTCCGTGAGCACGGATTGCAGACAGCGGCGCAGCAAGGCCGCGGTATTATAGCTGATGATCGCCACACCCATGCGGGCGTCGCTCACCGCGATCTCCTGAGCCATTCGACAATCCCCGAGAGCTTGCCACGGCGCTCGGGGTACAGCATCTGTTCCGCGAGCCAAGCCGCGAGGGGTCTGGGAGCCGCCGCCATGGCGAGGAACCACACGCCGTACAAGAGTCTCAGGCCCGGCGCCAGGTCCATACGCGACAGGGCTGCGCCGGTGCCTTGAATCGCCAACTGTCTCAGCGTGTCGCCTGGCAACGGATGGCCGCCCGGGTCGAGTTTCCGAGAGACGATCCGTTGGCTGAGAAAGACCAGCGAGCGATAGTCCCGCTCGGCCTTGGGAAAGCCCTCGAGGCCCAGCGACGTGGTGAGCGCCTGCCTGTGGCGATGGGTGGCGTGAATCGTCCGGATCGTCGCGCGCACGCGTTCGAGTTGCAGCGTCGCCACGTAGTGCCGGTTGGCACCGTGTACCCGATAGCTGCCACCGGTCCCCTCAAGCACCTCCGCGGGCCCCAACAAAGGCACCAGGTTCAGGAGAAAGACGTCCGCGAGGATACGGAAGTCCTCTTCCGGCATCGGCAGCACGCGCGCGAGCGCCCAGGCAGCAAACGCATTGCCGCTGGACGGCGGGTAGGGGACATCGTCCGGATGGAGCCGCACAACTTCCCGCAGGTCACCACGGGGAAGCTGGAGGCCGGCAGGAGGAATTACCCCTCCTAGAGGACGGCCCGCTCCATCGATGAGCTCGAGGCGGTAGTGTACCTTGGCGAGGTCTGGCCGCCCGGCGAATGCCGCCGCCACCCGGGCGGCGGTCTCACGGTCGAGCACGTCGTCGGCGTCCAGGAAGATCACGCTGCTGCCGGAGGCGCGTGCAAAACCCGCGTTGAAGGCAGACGCTTGGCCGCCGTTCTCCTTCAGGACTGCGATGATACGGTCGCAGTAGCGCTCGATGACGGCACGCGAGTTGTCTGTCGAACCGTCGTCGACGACGATCACCTCGACTCTCTCGTGCGTCTGCGCCAGGGCGCTCTCGATCGCCTGCGCGACGAAGCGCCCGTAGTTGTAGTTCGTGATCACTATGCTGACAGACGGACCCGCGGCCGGGAACAAAGCTGATCCGAGGTCGACGTGGGACATGCATGGAGATCCTGCGGTGGCTTGCAAACATGTGAACCGCAGGCGGGGACCGCAAGTCGGACCGGGCGATACTGCCGCTGGCGCTGGCTGGTGCCCCCCGGACTTGCCGTGCGCCGCCACCCCTGTGCTTATTAGTCGACAGCGTCACCCCGCGTCCCTCGTCGGAGCCTCTCCTGCGGATCCTCCTGCGGCACCTCGCCATGACCGGTGAACCCCACGGGCACCGGGCTTTGCTACATCCTAGACGCAAGAATCGGCTGCGGGACTACGGACCGAGCGCATGTGGAACCGAGCCGTGACGGGGCAACGCCTGCGCATCCTTCAAGTCAACACGCTCGATACGCACGGGGGGGCGGCGAAGGTGGCCTGGGACCTCTTTCAGGCCTACCGGGGACGCGGGTATGGCTCCTGGCTGGCGGTGGGAGCCAAATTGAGCACGGATCCCGATGTGCTGCTCATTCCCGACCAGAGCAAGACCCAGTCCCGCCCCGGTCACCTCCGCCGGCGAGCACCGCCATGGCTTTCTTCTCTCGCTCGTCTCGTGCGTGAACCAGGCCGGACGTTGGAGCGCTTCTGGGGAATCGAAGACTTCCGCTTCCCGGGAACCTGGCGCCTTCTGCGATTGGCTCGTGAGCTGGACGTTGTTCATTGTCACAACCTGCATGGCCAATATTTCGATCTTCGAGCGCTCCCCCGGTTGAGCCAGGCGCTGCCCGTCATCCTGACGCTCCATGATGCCTGGCTGCTCAGCGGCCATTGCGCCCATTCACTCGGCTGCGAGCGCTGGAGGACGGGATGCGGCGCTTGTCCGGACCTCACGCTGTACCCGAGCGTTCGAAGGGACGCGACGGCGTACAACTGGCGGCGCAAGCAAAGGATCTTCGCAACAAGCCGACTCCACATCGCCACCCCGTGTCGCTGGCTGATGCGCAAGGTGGAAGAATCGATACTCGCGGCTGCAGCCGTGGAGACTCGAGTGATTCCGAACGGGGTCGACCTCTCCATATTCCATCCGGCTGACAAGCGGAGCGCTCGCGCCAGGGTGCGCATCCCACCGGAGACTCGTGTGGTCGTCTTTGCGGCAGAGGCCCTGCGACAAAACGTCTGGAAGGATTATCGCACCGTGCGGGATGCCGTCGGGCTGACGGCTGGGCGCATGAGCGGGGGCGACGTGCTGTTCGTCGCCCTTGGGCAGGCGGGGCCACCGGAGCGCATCGGTTCCGGCGTGGTGCGATTCGAGCCGTATGAGACCGATCCGGGTACCGTCGCCTGTTACTATCAAGCGGCCGACGTCTACGTGCATGGCGCCCGCGCAGACACCTTCCCCAATACGATTCTTGAAGCGCTGGCATGCGGCACGCCGGTGGTCGCCACGGCCGTGGGTGGAATTCCTGAGCAGGTCGAGGACGGCCGCACCGGCTTTCTGGTCTCGCCGGGCGATGCGCACGCAATGGCCGAGCGGATGACGCACCTGTTGTCAGACCCCGACCTGAGCGACCGCATCGGCCACGCGGCCGCGGAAGTCGCTGCCCGCCAATTCGACCTGGCCCGCCAGGCAGACGCCTACCTCGATTGGTACCGCGAGCTCGTTCAGCGACGGCCGGCCGAGCCGGTGGCCATGGGCCACTGATTTGGCCTCCCCGACGCTCGACCAACTCCCTCCGCCCCCACCCGGCAAGACCGGCTGGCCGTGGACCGAGGATAGCGCGCAACTGCCGCCCAGGACGCCCGCTGACACTCCGTGGCCGCGTGTGAGCGTGGTGTCACCGTCGTACAACCAGGGCCGGTTCATCGAGGAAACGATCCGGTCGGTGCTGCTCCAGGGCTATCCGAACCTGGAATACATCGTCCTTGACGGAGGATCTTCTGACGGGAGCCTCGAAATCATCCGCAAATACGAACCGTGGCTCGCGTACTGGGCGAGCGAGCCGGACGGAGGTCAGACTCAGGCCATCAACAAGGGCTGGGCGCGAGCGACGGGTGACCTCCTCGCATACATCAATACGGATGACTGCTATCTGGGCGGCGCGCTCGGCATTGCCGCCCGGGAATTCTGCGCCAAGCCGGATGTGGGGATGGTCTATGGCACCGCGATGCTCGTGGACGAGGCGGGTAACCAGCTGAGAACCTGGGAAGCGCGGCCATTCGAGCTGAGGACGATGCTCATGGAGGGGAACATGGTCCCCCAGCCGGCTGCCTTCTTCTCCAGGAGTGCGCTCGAGGCGGTAGGGCTCCTGAGCGAGGAATGGCATATGATCTTGGACTACGAATTCTGTATCCGGATCGGCATGCGCCTCCCGACGCTCTGCGTCCCGCGGCCCCTTGCCAGGTTTCGGCTCCACGAGCACAGCAAGTCCCGGCTGCGGCTCGACGACACCCTCGGAGAACTCCTCCGCTTCGTCACGACGTTCAGGCCGCCGCAGATGTCAGCGCATGAGTGGGAGGCGCTCAAACGTGTAGTCCTGAGCAGGATCCACTACGAGTTCGCCATGGGCTACGCCGCTCAGCCCGAACCGGAACGCTCTCGAGCGCTCACGCAGCTTGTCGAGAGCGTCCGTCTCTTTCCTTTGTACGCACTGCGTCGACCGCGCACGACGGCCCACATCGCGATACAGGTTCTCGCCGGCCGGCTCCGGCGCTTGCTGGGGACGAGTCGGTGACATGCCGACCCCTCCACCCTTGCCTGGCAGGCTTGCCTTCATCGCCGAACCGCTCGGACCACATACCGGCATCGGTCGCTATGTGCGGACGCTCGAGGCCGGCGTCCGAGCCAGCGGCGTGGACACGGTGCTCGCCGCGCCCACGCCGCCGCGGCTTCCAAACCTCAGCTACCGCCTGCTCGCCCTGCTCGGCCGGGATCTGAAGGCTTTTCTGAGGAATCACCCGCTCTGGCCGCGCTACCCCGCAGCCGACATGTATCATCTGACGAGCCAGCCCCTTGCCCTGTCACTGATCGGGCGCCGGCCGAGGGGCCGTGTCATCGTGACGATCCACGACATCTTCCCCTACCTCCTGCGTGACGATCCACGGTTGGGCTCGTCCAGTGGCACCGACCGGCTGTTGCTCCGTTTGGCCATGGCAGGTCTGCATCGGGCCGATCACCTCATCGCCAACTCGGAGTATACGAAGCGCTGTGTCGTCGAACATCTCGGGATCGCGCCGGACAAGATCGCGGTCACCTATTTGGGCGTCGATCATGACCGCTTCCGACCATCCGCCGTCCCTCCGAGGATCCGCCAGCGCTATGGGGTCCCGGACGGCCGCCGGTACCTGATGTACGTCGGCTCGGAGGACCCCAGGAAGAACCTGGCCACGCTGGTCCGCGCACTGGCGCGGGTGCGGGCCACTCTCCCGAATGTGGAGCTCATCAAGGCCGGTCTTTCGCACTGCGCTGAAGAACGGGAGCGCCTGCTTCAGCTGGCAACCGAGCTCGACGTCCGAGCGGCCATTCATTTCGTCGAGGATATTCCGGAGGAGGACCTGCCGCTGCTGTATAACGTGGCCGAGGTGTACGTGACGACGTCGCCGTACGAGGGGTTCGGGTTGCCCCTGCTGGAGGCTATGGCCTGCGGGACCCCTGTGGTCTATGCCGATGCCGGATCCCTCCCCGAAATCGCGGGAAGCGCGGGCATGGCGGTGTCTCCCTGCACGCCTGAGGTCTTGGCGAGCGCCGTGCTGACGCTGCTGCAGCACAGCGACAGGCAGGGAGCCCTACGAGCGGCTGGCCGGGAGCGGGCCACCGGGTTCACCTGGACGAGCACCATCCAACGCACGCTGACTGTCTACAAAGAGGTGATGCACCGTCCCTGTGCCGGTCAAGGTGTGGTGTCGACCAACTCCGAATAGATCGCCTCGAGCCGCTCCGCATAGGTCGCCCAACTGTGGTGCTCGATGATGAATTCGCGCGCCCGGCGGCCCAGTGCTCGTCGGTGGGCATCGGCCGCCAACAGCTCGAGGGTGGCGGTCGCAATGCCATCGGCATCATGCGCAATCGCGAGCGGAAGCGGTTGCGCGGTCGGCACCAGGCCCTCTGCACCCAACGGTGTCGTGACGACAGGCTTGCCCAGGGCCATCGCCTGCAGCACCTTGAGCCGCATACCGCCGCCCAGTCGCACGGGCGCGAGGACCACGGCGGCTCTCTCCAAGTAGGGCCCAACTGCCGGCACGCGGCCTGTCACGACGACATCGTCCCGGGCGAGCGCCAACACCTCCTGTGGAGGATCGCTGCCGACAATCGCCAGCCTCAGGCCGGGATGTCGGGCGCGTAGCAGCGGCATGATGGCCGTGCCGAGCCAGAGGGCAGCGTCCACGCTGGGAGGGTGCCGGAAGCCGCCTACGAAGACGAGGAGATGGGCATCCTCCCCGCCGGGATCGCATGCCTGCGGGAGCTCGACGCCGAACGGGTTGACGCGCACTCGGCCCGCGAGGTCCGGAGTGACAGTACAGATGGTATCCGCGTCGCGCGACGTGAATACCTGAATACGGTCGAAGCGTCGCCAAACGGCAGGCTGGAATCGCCCCGACCGCCGCCGGTCCACGTTGCGGATCCTCGCCTCTACCCAACCGGCTCTCGGCAGGTGGGCGCTCGGCGGATCCGAGACGCCTCGTACCTCATGGTCGGTGAGTACGGCCGGAATACGAGGGAAGTAGCGATACGCGCCCATTGCGGCCTGATTGTCATGGACGTCGAGCACGTCGAACGCGTGCTCTGCCAGGAGTGCCGCGAGGAGCTGCTGCATCCTGGGCTCCCAAAAGTCCAGTGAGCGGAATGGATACTCACGCCGGAGCCAAGCTGCCGCACGTCGCAGCTGCCGTACAAGTTGACCCATCTGGAGCGAGAGGTCCCCGTTGCCCCCGCCCGCCTGGGACCGCCACACGGCTCGGACATCGAGGCCTGATGCCCGTAGGCGACCGACTGCCTCCCGCTCGGCGGGATCGGGGCCCGCCAGGCTGGCCAGCGTCACCTGGTGCCGCGCTGCGATGGCAGTCAGGTGATGATACATGACGAGGGGCCCGGCATTGATCGCCTCGGGGTACGGCAGCAGCGGCGTCACCATGAGGACCTTCATACCCGCCCCAGCATGGACTCGACACGCTGACGTGATAGCGGCAGCGGGCCCAAGTCACAAGGCACTACGAGCCGGATCGCGCGGGCTCGAGCCGGGCGGCACCGAACATAGGCAACACCATGGGGCCAGCGAGCGCCCATCAGCCTTGCGGGGCGAGCGCGCCATTCACATCTTGGCGGAATTGGGGTCAGAGCCAATCTCCAGCTGCCGTAGCGCGTCAGGGTTCGTGGTGGACCGGTCGCGCCGCAGGCGGCCCCGCCGATCCGAGCGAGCACACCCGACAGCGAGTGCCGCGATCCTCAAGCGCAGCAGCGCAACTGACTGACAGGACCGCTCGCGCCTGCTCAGAGGAAGGCTCATATGAGGGACGCATCGGTCGGCCTGCGTCGCGGCCTGCTCAGCAGCCGGACCGGCGCGCCCATCTGGGCTGCCTCGATCGCGTTGGCTGCTGGATGGGCCACCTACCGGGGGACGCTTCCCGAGTTCGGCCGCCCTCTGCTCGGCCCCTTGATCGAGGGAGCGGCCTGGGCAGGTCTGCTTGCCGGGCTGTGGCTGGTGTATTCTGCACCCGCCCTCACCGGCCCCGAGTCACCCCGGCATCTGCTGCATAAGCTCGGACTATGCCTGCTGCTGGCGATCTTCTCGACGCACCTTTGCAGGCTATTGTCCGCGACACTCGTCGCCCCTGACACCTGGGGCAAGCTCTTCTACATGAAGCGGCTTGCGCCCCCGCTCTTTGTAGGTCTCTGGTGCGCCGCGCTTCTCCCGCGCCAGACACGTGCGCTGGTTTGCGCCGCTCGCGGCCGGCCTGACATCACCCCGCTGCCACACCTCGTTGTGCTGCTCTTCTCCGCTGCCATACTGGTGTCGTGCGCTGATCTCGCCTTTGAATGGAGTGGAAGCTCCGCGGTGGGTACCTGGCTCCAAGGCGAAGTCGTTAGCCGGAATGCCTGGGCCGCGAACGTCCTGATTCTGTTCGGCGCATACGGGGTCGCCTTTGCGCTCGGCTCTCGGGTTTCGACCGCGCTCCTGGTGATCTCGCCGCCCTATGTCGCGTGGTGTCTCGCAACGCTTCTGAAGATCAGGTACATGCACTCTGCCATCCAGCCCCTCGATCTGGTGAGGATACGCGAGTTCCTGCCGTTCGCCCCGGATACCTGGGCCCATGGGGCCTCGCCGCAACACTGGGTGGTTCAGGGCTCTGGATTGGCGCGCTTGGGGTCACACGGCACTTCGAGCGGTGCTCCATCCCGCGCGGCCGCCGCTGGGCTGTCGGCCTGCTCTCTCTGGCACTCGTGTTGGCCTTTCCGTCCGCGTACTTCACGGCAGCACGGCTACCGGGGGTCAATGCACTTCTGGTGTTCGTCCAAGGTCTCGATCGCGACCGGGAATTTCGAGAGATGGCCAGGACGAGCGGCTTCGTGCTGTCGTTCATGTCGGAGCTGCCGGCCATGTTCCCGTCCAGGCCGCCCGATTACTCATCGGCAACCGTAGCGAGCACCCTGCGCAAATACTGCAGACCAGACATGCCGGCGGCACCACGGCACGGGACGGTGAACCTCATCGTTTATCTCGTCGAGTCGTTCATGGATCCCGACGACCTCGGCTTCCACTACAGCTCCGATCCGATTCCCAACGTCCGGGCGCTCCGTCGCGCTCATCTGGGTGGCTATGGAATCGTGCCCGAGGAATTTGGCGGCTCGGCAAGCACGGAGTTCGAGGCGCTCACGGGAATGTCGAGTTCCTTCCTGCCCGAGGGGAGCGTCGCCTACAGACTGTACCTCAAGCACCCCATCCCATCACTTCCAGCCTTGCTCCGACGACTGGGGTACGCGACAACCGCGGTTCAAGCGGATCCCAGGTTCCTGTACGACCGCGAACGCGTCTATCCGCTCCTCGGCTTCGAAAACGTGGTGTGGCTTCACGAAGCGGTCGGCGTCGAACGCGCCCCAGGGGGGTGGTGGGCGTCCGATCAGGCGGTCGTGCAGGCCGTCATCCAGGCGACCCAGCGGGCGCATCCCGCCTTCGTGTTTGCCTTCCCGTCATCCACTCATGGCCCATACAATCGTGGGACCTACAGGGATTCCGACCTGGACGTCCTCGATCTCCCGGTGACGAAAGCGACTACCGAAGTGAAGGAGTATATCAACAGTTTGCGTGTTGCGGATCGGGCGATCGGAAGCCTGGTCGAGTATTTCCGCGGTCGGCCTGACTCCACCATCATCGCCGTCCTCGGGGATCATCTGGCACCACTCTCGGACGAGAACCTGCGGACCTTCTTCGTGCATCTGTCGGGCATGCCGGGCCCCGAGAAGGCCCTCAGGCTTCGCCGAGTGCCGCTGCTGGTATGGGCAAATTTCCCGCTGTCCCACGAGGAGCCGGA
>JGI10216J12902_100426484_pt1 | contig 14258 bp, 17 predicted proteins | sample KanNatreferecore_FD_12902 | JGI IMG/M metagenome (IMG submission 12902)
CGGGACTGCTGCGCCCCTCGCGCCATCCGCCGCTCCCGCTCCGGCCGCGCCCGCCCGCTTTGCACCGCAGCCGGGTGCTGCCGCAGCACCCGCCGCGCCGACGCCCGTCGATCCGAACGTGGCGGCTTTGGCGCAGCTCAAGCAGGAAGCCACCAACCTCGATCGAACCGGCAACGCGCAAGGCATCGCCACCGGCCGACCGGCCGGCTACATGCCGACCGTTCCGGGCAGCTACTCCGAAGATGACGCCCGCAAGATTTGGGCCGCCAACGGCAACAACGCGACCGGCTGGCACCGCAACCCCGACGGATCCTGGTCGCCCGACTCCTCCGTGAACCTCGGCGGATCCGGCGGCGGCTCTTCCAGTGCCTCCGGCAGCACCACGTCTGGCCGCGAGACTGGCTACGGCAAGGAACTCCGCGATCGCATCGACGCGAAGTTCGGCGCCTTCACTCCGAAGAGCGAAGAGGACATCATCAAGGAAGAGATGGACGGGGTACAGGAGCGCCTGAACGCCATCAACTCCGTCTACAACGAGAAGGTCGCCGAAGCCGGGCGCCAGGGCGAGGATCGCCTCGGCCGCACGCGCTCGCTCTCCGTCGCTTCCGGCACGCAGTTCTCCGCACGTGGCGACTCCCAGCAGCAGGCGACGGTCGCTTCCAACCAGAAGGTCGTCGACTCGATCAACGCCGACCGTCTGGCCGAAGTCCAGAACGTGCTGGCCGAAGCGCGCGGCGCGGCCACCAAGCGCATCGAGAGCCAGACCGACCGCTTCATCTCGCTCGCCGAAAACCAGATCTCCGAACTCGCCGGCGCCTACAACCTCTCGTATCAGGAAGCCAACGCGCTGCGCACCGAGATCTATCAGCGCGCCGCTGCCACCGGCTACATCGACGGCCAAGCGACCCTCGACCGCCTGAAGTACCAGTCGGACGTCGAGCAGACGAACAGGCAGCTTGATGCGCAGGTCGCGCAGGCCAAAGCCAGCGGCAAGCAGGTCGTCCAAGGAGACGACGGCACCATCCTCGTCGTCGACAAGGAGACGGGCACGGCCGTCACGATCGGCAAGTACGCCAAACCCGAAAAAGCTACGGGTGGATCCGGCAGCGGATCCGGCTCGTACGCCAACGACAGCTTCTACGACATCCTCATCAGCGACCTGGCGAGCGGACGCATCACGCAGGAACAGCTCGTCGAGACCTACGGCGCCGGCGTGCTCGGCGACATCGACAAGCGCGTGCGCGAGCGCAGCGCTCGCGGTGATGATCCGTGGGCCGTCTCCCCAGCAGACGCCGCGGCCGCCCGCGCCGCCGCCTCTATCCCCGCTTCGGAACGCATCTACGACCCGTCGATCGACCGCGCCCTTCAGGACCGCCTGTACGACCGCGGCACGGGCGCTGAAGCGCAGCTCGACTATCTCGGTCGTACGCCCGGCGGCTTCGTCGCTCCCTACGGATACCTGAACAACGAGAACTCCACCGGCCTCTAATCCGCCCGACCTATGGCGATCCGCCGCGACCCGCAGACTGGGCTGCTCGTATCCACCCCGGATACCACGTCGCTTCCCGCACGGACGCCGGGCGCGAACGCCCGCCCTGTCGCACAACTTCCGGCGAACGCGACGATCGAACCGCGACCGTCGCTTTTCCGTTCCTTCGTGAACGCTCCGCGCGACCTCTTCAAGCAAGCCTTCACCGAAAGCCTGCCCGCGCTCGGTCGCGCCGGCGTCGGCCTCACCAAAGAAGTCGGTCACTTCCTCGCCCGCCCGCTCGTCGCTCCCTTCGCCGGCCTCTCGGAAGACCTGGCGACGCGTGCACGCGGACAGAACCCCTGGAGCGGCGACCCGCGACAGCGCACGCAGCAGACCGGCCTCTCGCGCTACGCCTTCCAGAACACCGCCCCCGAATCGAAGGAGCGCGGCTTCGCCGCCGCCCAACGCGCGGTCGAGGCGGCCAGCTTCCTGCCCGAACTGATGATCCCCGGTGGCGTCCTGTCCCGGAAGGGACTCTCGCTCACGCAGCGCGGCATCCGTAGCGCGGCCGTCGAGACGCCGTTCGGTCTCGGTCTCGGCTACTTGGATGCCCGCCGGCGCGGGCTTGGGCATCGCGAAGCCCTGCCCAGCACCCTCGGCGGCGGCTTGATCGCGGCCGGCACCGCCTTCGGCCTTCCCTTCGCCGGAGCGGGCCTGCGTCGCGTGGTCGGGCCTTTCATCCCCAAGCTCGCCACGGACGCCGCCGCGACCGCCAGGGGCGCTAAAGCGATCGCAGACGACATCGGAGGTGTGCCGCCTCCGCCCCCGCCCCCGCCTCCTGGGGGCGCTGTACAGCGTGCCACGACGCAAACGGTGGTCACGGACGCAGTATCGGCCCTGGAGACGCCCGCAGCCCGTGCAGCGCGAGAAGCCGCCGAAGCCGAGTCCCAGGCTCTCCGCCGCCAGCTCGCGGTCCAGGCTGCCGAAACCACGCCTACGCCCCCCGCCGCGGCCCTGACCCCCGACACACTCCCTGCCGCCCCCCAGCGCGGCGTGATCGCGGAGGAAGCCGCGCAGATCCCGTCCGCTGCCAGCGTCAGCACCCGCGTCGAGTCGCGTGCCGCGCAGGAAGCGGCATCCGCCGTCCCCGCGGCGGCCGTCGACGTTCCTACGCCGAGCGCCACCGCGCTGCCAGACGCGAACGCCATCATCGCCAGGAACCTCGCCGAACGGCGTGCCGCACGTACGGCCGGAACCCCGCAGGGCATCCTCCCGAAAGCGACGGCCTTCATCCGCGATCTCGACAAGAAGATCGGGGACTTCAAGGCGCCTGTCGAGCGCGTGCTCGATGAGGCCGAAGCGAAGATGGGCCTCTCGATCCTGCCGGAGCAGGACTTCCGCGCGCAGGCGCAGCGCGTCTTCCGCTCCCCGACGATCGCCGCGCAGCTCATCAAGGAGACGGACCTCCCGGCCATCATCCGCGAAGCCGAAGCGCTCAACGCCTTCGACGAGCTGGGCGAACTGCTGCTCGCCCGGCGAAATGAGGAACTCAGGACGCTGCGTCCTGAAATCGCACTTGGACGGTCGGCTGCCGACGACCAAGCGATCATCGCCGCGTTGGAGCCGCGCCTGGGCGCCCTCGCCGATCGCGTGAATATCGCGGCGCAGCCCATCCTCGACATCGGCGTGGACTCCGGCCTCGTCGGACGACAGGCCGCGGCTGACCTGAAGCGCCAGTACCCGCGCTACGTGCCGATCGACCGCGTGTTCTCCATCATCGAGGACAACGCCGGCTACAAAGCCGGCGGCGGTTTGGCATCCGTCAGCAGCCAGAAGATCGTCCAGGGTCTTAAAGGCTCCGAACGTGCCCAGCAGAATCCGATCGAGTCGATCGTCGAGCGCTTCGGCGCCGCCGTGCAACAGGCCGAACGCAACAAGGCCGCTCGCACGATGGCTTCCATGCGCAGCCTGCCGGACAACCCGTTCGGCATCGTGCCGCTCCGTACCGCCGAGAAGGTGAAGGAGCGGATGAGCATCTGGAAGGCGTTGAAGGAGAGCAAGCCCTTCAAACTCGCGATGCAGCGCATCCTGCGCTCCGAGAAGAAGGCCATGCGCGACCTGATGGTCGAGCTGCGCCGCCTGAATGTGAAAGGTTTGAAGATCGCCCTGCGGAGGAGTGCGTCGGACGCACCCCGTCCGAAGACGTCCGGCCTCGTCGACATCGAGGCGTTCCTCACGAAGAAGGGCTTGCCGAAGGAGAAGAAGGCGCTGGAGCGCGCCCTGACTTCGATGCGCGCCGGCGCCGCCGACCTGCGCGCCGAACTTGCCGCGCTGAATGCCGAAGGCTACATGCGTGGCCTCGCACGCGAGTCTGTTTCCTTGCCTCCCCGCGCAGGCATGGCCCGCAAGGTCGACGCCTCGCTGGGTCGGAAGGTCAATGAGCCGCTGCTCAACCGCGTGATCGCGAAGATTGAAGCGCGGGATCCGAAGCTCGCCGCGCGTCTGCGCACCATCTCCGACCTGGAGAAGCGCCTCGCCGAAGTGAAGGAAGCGATCCGCACCACCACCAAGAAGGAGACCGAGGAGATGGCGCTGGTCGAGCGGGCGCTGAAGGGACAGAAGCTCAACGTCGAGGACAAGTTCGCGGAGATCCCGGCCACGCTCTCGGACGACGAGACGATCGCTTTCGTGGACTCGCTCATCAAGCTGCCGGACGCGGAGCTGGCTTCCGTGAAGAAGATGATCGCCAACAGGGAGCCGAAGCTCGCGGGCGCCCTCGCGCGCGTGGACGAGCTGAAGACCATGCTCGGTGCCTTGAACGAGGCGCGCGCGGGCATGTTCATGCGCGGCCGCGAGCTGGCCGACGTGCCGGTCCCGGAGGGCAAAAAGAAGTTCTCGGTCATGCGCGACGGCATCCGGGAGGATTACGCCATCGACCCGGAGTTCGCCGACGTCATCTCCAACACGACCCCGATCCAGCTCTCGATCCTGGAGAAGACGATGGCGGCGCCGACCCGCGTCTTCAAGATCGGTACGACCGGCCCGCTCCGGCCCGTCTTCGCGCTCTTCAACATGATCCTCGACCAAGCCACGGGTTTCTTCAACTCGCGGCATTTCATGCAGACGTCGGTCAACCCCTTCACCTTCGTGCAGGCCGCCTTCGAGACGCTCGGTCACGGCAAACTCTTCCAGGAAGCCGTGCGCGAGGGCGCCATCACGACCTCCTACGCCCTGCTGCGCGACCAGGCCGCCTTCAACATCAGCCGCGCCCGCGCCGGCGCCGGCCTCGGAGCGAAGATCCGCCACCTGGTCCGGCATCCGTCGGATCTCCTGAAGCTGCCAGCCGAGATGGTCGAAGGCTTCATCGGACGCTCGGAAGAACTCCGCCGCATGCAGGAATACATCGGCACCAAGAAGGCGCTCACCAAGACCGGCATGTCGCCCGAACGCGTGCGGATCATGGCCGCCGAGGAGACACGCAACGTCACGGCCAACTTCTTCAACCGCGGTGAGTGGGGGCGCACGATCGGCGCCGTCTTCCCGTACCTCCGTTCGAGCATCAACGGCATCCGGGCCTTCCAGCGTTCCTGGCGGCTGAACCCGACCGGCATGGCCGCCAAGATCGGCGCCTTCGCGCTCATGCCGATGGCCGTCGTGACCGCCTGGAACCTCAAGGATCCGAAGCGTAAGGCCGCCTACGACGACATCCCCGACTACGAGAAGGCCAACAACATCATCATCTTGCCGGAGAACCCGACGAAGGGCGCTGACGGTCGGTGGAACGCCATCAAGATCCCGTTCCACCATGAGATCATCGCGCTCATGGGGCCGGTGCGCCGCATGTTCGAGGCCGCGCACGGACTCGACCCTCTGGAGTTCTCCGACTTCGCCGACGGTCTCATCGGCGGTCTGACCGCGGTCGACGTCAGCACGAAGAAGGGCGAGCGCCTCCGCACTGCCGCCTCCGTCTTCACCCCCCAGGTCATCAAACCGGCGCTGGAGTCCTACACCAACAAGAACTTCTTTACCGGCGCCCCGATCGTCTCGGCCAAGCTCGCCGACCTGGAGCCGTCGCTGCAAGTGAAGCCGAACACGTCCGGCATCGCACGCCTCATCGCCGGACAGATCGACGCTTCACCTCTCAAGGTGGAAGCCTGGCTCCGCAGCACCTTCGGCAGCGGCACCGACCAGATCATCAACACGTTCGATCGTTTCGGAGTGACGGAAACCATCCAAAGGCTCCCGTTCATCAAGAAGGTCGACATCCCTCCTGGCACGGTCGGCGGCCGCACCTTCAAGGGCGCTGTCGAGAACCGCCTCTTCAGCGCCGCCGCCGGCGCCTCGGACGCCGGACTCTACGAGCGGGCCGGCGAGCTGCGGATGGAGGGGCGCAGTGCCACCTACCGCGCGAAGCAGGATGCGGCGGCACAGGCCGCACGCATCGTGAAGCTGCCCCAGCGCGAGCAGAATGCGGCGCTGGCGAGCCTGCGCCGCCAGGATCCGAAGCTCTATGACAAGGTGAAGGACGAGCTGAAGGATCTGAAGCTCGGTCTCACCGCCGACGAGAGCGCCATCAAGAGCCTCGGCGTCGAGGACGGCACGCGCGCGCGCCTGATCCTTGAACAAGAGGAGGGCATGTCGCCGGCGGAGATCGCCGCCTACGAAGCCAACCTCGTGCGCAAGAAGATCCTGACGAAAGCCGTGAAGAAGCAGTTGGCCGAACAGCGGCGGAAGGGTGGTGGGAAGGGCGTAGCCCTTCCTCCCCGCCCTTCAGGTGGTACGCCCCTTCAGTTCCAGCGCGCGCCGCGCGTCACACTGCCGCCGAGATAGAAAAAACCGTCCTTTACAGGACGGTCTTTTCTTTGTCGCACTGAACGCAGTTGGCCGGGTCGTAATAGGGTAGATCGCCGTTCTTGTGGCTCAGGTAGCGATGCCCGTCACAATACGGCTTCTCCTCGCCGGCGCCGCACTGACACGAGTTCTTCGAGCTGCCGCACTTCGAGCACTGGGCGGGATTTTCCATCATACTGATTTCAGAATATCCATCTCATTCTCGATCGTGTCCTGCTGCGCAGCGAGCTTCTGCCACCACGCTTCGAGCGCCTTGAGGCGCCGAGCCACGGACATCTCCTTGAACGTCTTGGGATCGGATTTATATTTCTTCTCCCAAACCTTTTTCTCGACGACCTCCGCGACCCAGCCCGGCAGATCTCGATGGATCAGATACCATCGCTCGTGCCCGGCCTCGACGCGCCACTTCCCTTCCTCCCAAATCGTAGGGCGCGGCATGTCACTTCTTGGCCCTCACCACGCGGTCATCGCCGACCACGTAGTCGTCCTTCTCCATCTTCCGCGCCTTCAGTTCCTCGGTCACGTCGAGCAGCTCCTTCACGATCGGGCCGAGACCGGGCTTCAGGATCGCGCGGATGACCGCGCCCCACCACTGGTAGAGCCTGTGCGTAAGGTACTTCATCGCTTCTTCTTCTTGGGTGACTTAATCTTCGGCGGCTTGGGGTTGATCTCGCTCATGCGGCCGCACGCCTTGCAACGGATCTGGCCGAGCTTGTTGTCGATCATCAGCCCGTCGACCTCGCCGCAGTGCTTGCAGCAGACGAGCGGGTGGCCGCCCTGCGTGCGGACGGCGATCATGTTGATGAACGTCATCGCTTCTTCTTCCTGAACTCCACCTCCGCCGGCGCCTTGCCGGACTCGACCAGGCGCTTCGCCTTCTCGACGATTTTCGTGAGCACGCTCGGATCCTTCTCGGCGACGTCGAACTTCTCGACCATCTCCGAGATCTTCGTGATGGCCCACTCCAGATCGACGATCTTGCAGTTCGCCGCGAAGCGGTCCATGACGTGCACCACGAGGTCGGGGATATCCTTGCGTCCCGTGCGCGTGCAGTACGTGGCACACGCCTTTGAGACGAGCTGTCGCTGCTGGTGCACAGCCATCTGGATCGCGCTCATTCTCTTCGGCATATCAGGCGGGGTTCGCTTTCATATACTCGTCCCAAACGATGTGCTGGACGATCTCTTCCGGCGTCGTCTCTCCGTCCCGCGACGCCGCTTCCAGCCACTCCATCGTCTCGTCCTCGATCTCGATCGTGATGCGTGCCATAGATATATTTCCTGTTCAGTATATCACTTGCTTTCAAGTTCGCGGAGGCGGTCGAGGATGTCTTCACAGGCTGACTCGTACCCCATAGCTTGGTCTACTCCCGCGTGTATAGGGGTAGTTTTTTCTAGCTGCTCTTCCACCACCCCTATCGCCTTCCCCAGCATCTCCTTAGCGGCGAGGGAGCGTTCCTTGGCGAGCCTTTCCTCGAACCCTGCGATATCGTAGCCACAAGCACAGCAGTAGTCCTGTTCCGTAGGGTGAGCTTCTTGCGGTTCAGGACCGAACTCGCGCTCCTCAAATCCTGGTCGTTCGTCAGGTTCCCCCTTCTCCCCCTCGTTCGTGGGGGCGGGGGAATAGCAGAAACACCCTTTGTGGGTTTTCCCCCTGTCGGGACATTTTGACTTGCATGGTTCCTTCCCCGACGGGGGCTGGCAGGAGCAGGGCAAGACGATTTCCTTGTCGTCGGTCTTGTAGTAGAGGTCGATGGTTGGGTCGCCTCCGCACGCCTCGCAGATTTTGGAGGGTTGGGTCATGATTTTGAGTATTCGTCGAGGCTGTGCTTGTCACCACGCGACCACGCAAGGGCGTGCTGACCGCACATCGAGAAACCTCTGATGATGTATTGAGCCTCGTTTGGTTGCCCGTCCCTCTCGCAGAGGCAGATAGCGCATTTCATACCTTCCCCTTGATACGCTCGCTGGCGGCGCGGCAAGCGTTCAGCAGTTCCGTCTGTGTCTGTTTGCCGATGCCGTACTCGAACGTGGATGAGTTCTCCAAGGCGCGAATGACGCTCTCCGCACCCTCCTCCCTCGCGGATTGGAGGGCGAGGGCGATAGCATCAATAATATCCCGTTCCCACTTCATCAATGGGTACTTTCCTGGAAGGGTGATGGCCTTACGGTACACTTCCTCCGCCTGTTTGATGGTGTCGGGGGTGGGGTTCATAGCACGAGCTTCTTATAGATCCTATCGACCGCCTCGACGTCACCCGCGACTCGGTGCGCCACGAGATCCGTCATGTCGATGCCCAGCTTCGTGCACACGTGCTTCAGGTTGAACTTCAGCCCGAACGCCTTGACGTCGAGCACGCGGTTGGCGTGCTGCTCGTGCGTCTCGTACCAGTAGCGGGGAGCTTTCAGCTCCCGCGCTTTGAAGAGCGCGGCGGTGTCGACCACGAGACCGGCGTCAATCGCTTCGACGACCTGATGAACGGGATGCGGGCGCGAGAGACCGGCCTCGACCATCCAGTTCACGAGGTCGCGCTTCAATAGGATGTTGTCGAAGCGGAGCAGGTTGTGACCGACGAGAGGCAGCCCTTTCACCATCTCGCAGAACTCCGCATAGACGACGGCCGGGTCGACGCCTTCGCTGAACCTGATCTCCTCTGTGATGCCGTGAACGGCAGCAGCTTCAGGTTTCGAGGGCACGTCGCCCTTCAAGATCCAGCTCTTGAATACGGACGTGCCATCCTTCTCGACGACCTTCACGCCAAGTTCAACGATCTGGTCAATGGAGAGATCGAGGCCGCTGCTTTCGGTGTCGTACACAGCATACCGGCGAGGATACATCATACGTCGTTGAGTCGAGCGAACCGCCCGAAATACTTTTTAGCCGCTCGGTCGTAGGCACGCGCCGCAGCGATCTTGGTCTTGAACAATCCGAGGTAAATCGCCTTTCGTTTCGGATGGATCGTGGCGACCCACATCTTCCTGTTCCTGCTGACGCCCTTATAGCCACTCGTGTTGTTCTTCCTAAGACCGAGATTGCAACCGTTCTCGCCGCGCGTACACAGGCGGATGTTCGAGCGGCGGTTGTCGAGCGTGTTGCCGTTCTTGTGATCGACCTCCTGATCCTTCTTCGCACCGAGAAGCTCCCGGTGCATACGGATCTTGCGGCCCTTTCTGCCGGGTTCCAACCTGATCGCGTAGCCGTGGCCGTGTTTCGGCAGCCTGCTAAAGATCCACTTGTGGCGGCGTACGCGCGGATAATCCTTGTCGCTCACGAGAGCGACGCGGCCGTGCGTGAGTTGGATCTTCTTCATGTCAGAAGTCGCGCACCATCCAGCCCTGCTCCCCATAGAACTTACGGCGCAGCCGCGCTTGGTTCTTCAGGATGCCGTTGCCGGAGTCCGCGATGTCAATGATTAAGGGATCCGCCTTGCCCTCGAAGAGACGCAGGATGCGGCCAGCGGATTGCTCCGCGAGCACGTCGCTCTTGAGGTCGCCGGCGATGATGAGGGTGTCGAGCGCCGGGATGTCGACGCCGGTGGAGAGGAGGGAGAAGGTGCCGAGCAGACAGTTGAAGCTCGACGGATCCGCACGGAAGCGGTCGAGGGCCGTCCGCCGATCGTCACGCTTCGAGTCGGAAGCGATCGTGAAGGTGCCACCGAGGGGGGAGAGCAGGCGGTGCAGCTCCTCGTAGTGCGCCACGCGCTTCGTGAGGATCAGCACCTTCCGCCCGACGAACATCTCGTCGGCGGCGATGTTCCGGATCATCCAGTTGCGGTTGCCGTCGGCGACCTGTTCGTCGATGATCTCGGCGTACTCCAACCCTTCCAGGCGGCCGGGATACGGGGTGATGTGCACGGTCGGTGCCTTCCGCGGCATCTTCCCGTCGTAGAGCACCGGGCCGTACAGGAACTCCAGCGCGCCGCCCTGCCCGTCCGTCCGGCGGTTGGTGCCGGTGAAGCCGTAGCGATGACGGGCGCGGAAGAACTCGATGACCTTCCGCGTCTTCGCCGGCACCGTCAGGTGGCACTCGTCGACGATCACGCAGCCGAACTCGTCGGGCCGGATCGCTCCCTGCGCGATCCTTTTCTGAAGGGTCTGCACGGTCGCGATCGTGATGTCCTTGATGACGCAGCGTCCTGCCTGGATCACTCCTGCTTGAACGCCGAGGAAGGTGCGGGCGTCGGCGACGAACTGGGTAAGGAGGTCGAGCTTTGGAACGATGATGAGGGTGCGCTGGTTGAGGAGCCGCGCGACTTCAAGTGCAAGAGCGCTCTTTCCCCAACCCGTATCGCATCGCACAACTCCACTGCCTCCTGAAGCCACTGTTCCTGGCACGCCAACTTGGTAGGGCCGTAGCTCGATAGGTCGGCATCGGTCAAGTTCAGCGCTTCGTACAACGCGGCGATCGTCCTGCCGAACTTCACATTCAACCCGTCCAAGATAAGCGGCAAGGCGTCCTTCGCATCCTCGTCCGAAAGAGAGTCGATCAGTTGCTTTGTCGTACGCATAGTATTTGATGAACTCGGAGACGTGCGGCGCGAAGCGCAGCCGCGGGTTGATCTTCAGGAGTTTGTGGTACGAAGGATTTTTGATCGACAACGCGGTACGTATCGCGCGTTTCAATTCCATCGGCGCTCCTTCAATATGGATTTGGCCGTCGATCGTCACCTTCATATCTGGTCCGGCGTGGTGGTGTCCCACGGATTTAGTCGGCTGAAGTCGGAGTTGGGGGAGAAGCTGCCGAAGCAGATGAAGCGCGAGATCTCCTTCTTCTTGATGCGTCGGTCGATGCCCTTGAAGCGCAGGTATCTGTTGTCGGGAGTCCGCTCGATGAACTGCGCCGTGAAGCGCTGGCCGTTCCGTAGCTCGACGCGCACCCACTTGCCGCGGTAGGTGCGCGTATGGATCTTACTGGTCTTGCTCATCTTCGTCTTCGATATCATCGCCTTCGAGTCCGAACGGCAGGATCTCGGCGTCAGCCCACGTCACCTGCTTCGGAGAGAACTTCTTGTCGCGGATCTGGCGGATGGCCCAGCGGGTCTTCTCCTCGGCCGCGTCCACGAGCGCCTGCGGCACGATGTAGATGCCGACCTTGATGAGACCGGCTTCGACGTAGCTGGCGACCACGTTCGCGCAGATGATCCTCTCCTTCGGGATCTTGAGTTGTTCGGCGAGGAGCCGCTGATAAAGGTAGAACTGCATGTCGTAGCCCATCTCCATCACGTTCCAGAGCCACTTGCGGGCGGAGTCCTGCTTGATGGGCGACGTGACCTTGAGGTCGATCAGGCGCACCGTGGCGATGTTCCCGTTCACGTCGCGGTCTATCTCGATGCGGTCGGCCAGTCCGCAGACAGGCATGCCTTCGAGCATGCCTTCGAGCACCACCTGCATCTCCGCCTTGTCGATGTTGTCCTGCCACGCGGGATGCTTGGCGAGGTGAGCGACGATCTCCATCGCCTCGTCGTGGTAGCGGCTCTCGATCAGCAGCCGGTCATCCATCGAGGACTGCGCCTCGTAGAGCACGGGGTCGTCCTTCTTCAGCACCTTCTTCTGGATCTCGGTGGCACCGCGCGTCAGGATGTCGTCGACGAGCGCGCCACGCTTGACCGGCCCCGTGACGTGGAACTGCACGGCAGGATCCCGATCGACGTGGCGGCGCTTGTAGAAGGCAGGGTCGCGGAAATAATCCTTGATCTTCGAGACCGAGAGGTGCGGCTTCTTGGGGTCGTAGTAGTTCTCTTTCGTGAGGCGGAACTTGGGTGCCGTCATACGGGGCACAGCTTGTTCGCCCGTTCGACGAGCACGTCGAGCTTGGCGTTGAACTCGACCTTCACGTCATGGAAGACGCTCTCGGAGAGGTCGGCCACACGCATCCGCGCGCGGGCGAGGCGCTCGAAGATGAGTTTCGGGAAGTCTTCCGGCGCAGTACCGGCCTCGATGCGGTCAAGCATCTGCGGAATGCGCTCCAGGTGGCGACGGATCGGGCCGGTGGTGGCCGGCATGTTATGGGGAGAGAAGCCCGCGGCGCGGCGCTCCTCCTTCGTCTCCTTGAGGCACTTGGCGCACATCGACTTGAACTTCATGGCGCCGCCCTTCTTGTTGCCGGTCTTCTGCGCGGGCTGCGCGGTGCAGCGGACGCACATGGGCTTCGGCTGCCCAGCTTGGATGGTAGGCATGTCAGGGGTTGATGAGTTTCTTGAGGCGGGCGATCCTGATGGTCCACCGGCACGCCTTCTCGATCACCTCCATCGTACGGTTGCCGAAGTGCAGGTAGTAGTTCGAGTAGTGCGGCAGGTTCGAGTCGCGCCGGCGAAGGTCGGTGGAACGCGGGGCGCGGCCGTGCTTCGCGGCGAAGAGTTTGACGGCGCGGAGCAGGCTGTCCTTCGAGTGCATGGCGCGCGCTTGGTTCGCCTTGGCATGCGCCTCGCGCCGCTTCGCTTTCGAGAAGGCGTCCTTCTCGGCGACCAGTTTCGCGTCGATGCCCCAAGCAGCGAGCGCGTTCGCATAGCTGCCGAAGCGCGGGTAGATCAGGGAGTAGAGCGAGGAGTCCTGGTTCAGCTCCTTCGTGGTGGGCAGGCGACCGAGCTTCTCGGAGAGCTTCAGCACGCGCGTCTTGAGCTGGAGGTCGCACGAGCCGACCTTGTTCTGCATCTGCACGTTCCGCTTCGTGCCCTTGCCGAACTTTCCCTTCTTGATGCGCTCCTTGTTGCCCGCGGCCAGGTTCTTCTTGATCGCCGCGCGCTTCGCCGGCGTCAGGTTCACCCAGGTGCGGGCGCGTGATTCCGAAACCTTCGGCGAGCACAGCGGCGTGCCGCGATTGACACCGATCGAGGTGCGGAACTTGAGGGCGCTGAACTTCTTGTGGGCCGTGCGCACGTGCAGGAGGACGTTCTCGTAGAGTCCGCCGCAGAGGTGGCACTGTATCTTGCCGGACGCCTGATGCTGGAGCACGACACCCATGAAGCCGTGCCCTCCTTTGTATGGCATGAAGGGCGGCTCTCCTTTATAGAGTGGGATGAAGCCGGAGTCGACGATCTTTTGGATTTGGTTTTCCATATGATGATGGTGTTGATCGAAATGTGGGGCACGGCGTGGGTCGCGCCCCATCATCTCATTATTTCTTCTTGGCCTTCGCGCGCTTACGGGCGGCGTAGCAGGAAGGGCACGACGGATCGTCGCAGTTCGGCAGGGACATCTTGCCCACGAGCGCGGCGAGTGGGTCGGTGTCTTTCATCCACATCCTATGCGAAGCGAACGAGAGGGCGGTGATGGCCGCCAGGGTGCGGTCCTTGCGGACGATCGAGTTGCCGCCCCAGTTGCACGCGGCGTGCAGCGGATCCTTCTTCTCCTCTTCAGTGTGCTCGCACGGGCCGAGGTTCCTGTACGTCACGATGATGTCGGAGAGCTTGTCGAACTTCATCACGACCTTGCCGGTCTCCTCGTCACGGACGGTGAAGGTGAACTTCCTGTCCTTCGGGCCGGTCGCCTTCGCCGTCGCGCGGCGGACCTTCTTCAGTTTCTTCGGCGGCATACTACGGGCGGCGGCGGGCCATCTTCTTAGGGGGCAGCTTCTTGGCGGCGGTCTTCTTGTTGGCCTTGTTCCAGGGTTTCGTCTTGGCGCTCATGTGTTTGATTGAATGATTGAATGGTGTCGACGAGGCGGTGTCCGGCGAGGACGGCGCGGAGGTTTTCCAGGAGGACTTTGAGTCCCCTTGGATGTGTCGGCAGGTGCTTGTCGGCCCAGGCGAGGAAGATGAAGGCCGCTGCCGACGTCTCTTCCATGCGCCCGGACTCGCCATCGACTTTCGTGACGCGGTGCAACTTGCCGTCCGCGACGATGCCATCGCCGATCTTGATGGGCGGATTGCATCGCCAGTCGTAATAGACGGATCCCTGCCACTCCCGGCGCCGGAAACCGGCGCGCGGGATGTGGAGGG
>JGI10216J12902_106310348_pt1 | contig 14258 bp, 8 predicted proteins | sample KanNatreferecore_FD_12902 | JGI IMG/M metagenome (IMG submission 12902)
TCGTGTGGCGGGCGATCCCGGAATGGCCCGCCTGTTCTTCGGCGAGGGAGGCGAGCCGCCGAAAGAAGGGGAGGTCCACCGCAACCCGGACCTGGCGTCGGTGCTGCAGACCCTCGCGGACCGCGGCTCAGCGGACTCCTTCTACCGCGGCGACATCGCCGCGCGGATCGCCGAGGGGTTCCGCAAGAACGCCGGACTGGTGACGGAGGCGGATCTGAAGGTCTACCAGGCCCGCGAGATGCCGCCGCTCCGGGTGAAATGGCGCGGGCACACCGTCTGCACGGCCCCGCTGACGGCCGGGGGCGCAACCGTGGTCCAGGTCCTCCACGCCCTGGCCGCGCTCGAATGGGAGAAGCTCGACTCCGGATCGCCGCAGTCGACGCACGCCCTCCTGGAAGCGCTGCGCGCCGGCTGGCACGACCGCCTGACACTGCTCGGCGACCCGGAGAAGGGGCACGTCCCCCTGGAGCGCCTCCTCTCCCGGCGATACGCGGAGGAGACCGCCGCCAAAGTCCAGAAGGCCGTCCAATCGCGGAAGCCGCTCCCGGGCGACGGGGTGATGCGGCCGGATAACGGGACCGTCCACCTCAGCGCCGTCGACTCCCGCGGGATGATGGCCGCGCTCACGCTGACGCACGGCAACGCCTTCGGAGCACAGGTGGCCGTTGACGGCCTTGGACTGGTGCTGGGTCACGGCATGTCCCGGTTCGATCCCAGGCCGGGCCGGCCGAACTCCGTTGGCCCACGCAAGCAGCCGCTGACCAACATGTGCCCGACGGTCCTGTTGAAGGACGGCGTGCCGGTCGCCGCCCTGGGCGGCGCGGGAGCGCGACGGATCGTCACGTCGCTGGTTCAGGTGCTCGCACAGCTCGTCGGCCGGGGGCTCTCGCTGGAGGACGCGCTCGCGGCGCCCCGCCTGCACACGGAGGGGGACCTGAACGTCACCGCGGACGCCAAACTGCCGGACGCCTCGCTTGCGTACCTGACGGAGATGGGTTACAGCGTCCGCCGTGGCGCCGCGGGCGCACTAGTTAGCGCGCTATCGACATCCACCAAGTAGCACATGAGAGCACTCCGATGAGCACCGTAAAAGACGAAGTCCGCCGCATCCTGGAGAATCTGCCTGACGACACAACCTACGAGGACGTGCAGTACCACATCTACATCCGCCAGAAGGTTGAGGCGGGGCTTAGAGACCTGGCGGAAGGTCGCGTGGTGGGCGAGGACGAGGTCGACCGGCGGCTGACGAGATGGCTCGAAGGGTAGCGTGGACTGAAACGGCGACCGTCGACCTCGAGGACCTCGCGGACTACCATCGCGCGCGACTCGCCGAGGTACGCCAAAGCACTCGTTCGGGAGATGCTGGCGGCAGCCAAGTCCCTCGCGAGCTTCGCGGAGCGCGGTCGCGTAGTCCCGGAACTCGGCAATCCCGACATCCGTGAGTTGATCGTTCGCAGCTATCGCCTGATCTATACCGTGGGCGCTGCCGACGTAACGGTGCTCGGGCTCATCCACGGCGCTCGAGATCTGCCGAGTCTGTGGGAAAGGGAAGGCCGGCACACGTTCGCGCAGGAATGAGCGGTGGCTTAGCGTGCGATCCCTAGCACGTGCTTGATGACCACCCAGATGAAGCTGAACCAGTCGCGCTGAAGCACGATCCGCGAGACCCCGTGGCGGCGCTTGTATTCGTGGCTGGAGACGTTGACCACGCGGCAGCGCTTCTGCAGCGCCTTCATCACCATCTCTTCTTCGATGGCGAAGCGGTTCTCCCGCAGGCCCAGCGCCAGGCCCACGTCCCGGCGGATGGCGCGGAAGCCGTTCTGGACGTCCGTCAGGCGGACGTTCCACCGGTAGTTGATCATCATCGTGATGATCTCCGATCCGATGAGGCGCGTGAACTTGAATAGGTCGCCGTGCAGCTCGTCGCTGCCGCCGGTCATACGGCAGCCCACGACCATGTCCGCCTCACCGCGCTGGAGCGGCGCAACCAGTTTGGGGATGTCGGATTCTTCGTGGGAGCCGTCGGCGTCGATGAAGACCACCACGTCCGTGTTTGCGATCTCCAGCGCATAACGCAGCGCCGCGCCCTTGCCCTTTGCCGGGTCGAGCTCCACGCGGGCGCCCGCGGCCTGCGCCACCTCCCGGGTCTCGTCCGTGGAGTGGCCGTCGACCACCAGCGCTTCATCGCAGTAGGGGAGGACCGCCCGGACGATGTCGCCGATGGTGGCGGCCTCGTTCAGGGTGGGGATGGCGACCGTGACGGTCAGCTTTTCCGGGGCGGGATCGTCGGGCACGAGTTCGTTTCGAGGGCGACGATGTGGACGGGCACGATTACGAGCTGGGCGCCTAACGCACGTAGGTGGGGTTCAGTACGGTAACCAGCTCCACCAGGCACAGCACGTTGAGCCCCACCATCGCGAACACCAGCAGGACTGCGCACGGGAACTGCGCGCGGCGCGGGATAAGGGTATCCCAGCCGGCGCCCAGGAGGGCGCCGGCTCCGAAGACGGCGGGCATCAGATAGCGGCCGCCCTGGTAGAAACCCATGTGCATGAAGGTGGCGATGTACCAGGTGTGGAGCCAGTTCAGGACGAACGCGAGTCCCATCGTCCCCAGCGGTGTGACGCGGAACACCGGCCACCGCCCGGACCGCGGGCTCTCGCGCCACCACGCAGCCGCGTATCTCACTAGGCCGGCGACCGCCGCGGTGACAAGGGCCGCGAGGACGGCGTAGACGGCCGGCCGGTACTGTTCGGAGATCCAGTCGATCTGGCTCCAGAAGCTCTGGAAGAGCCCTTCCGTGGACCGCCAGCCGTAGTGGACCACCGCACCGGTGGTGTACACCTCGATGGGCGACATCGGCATCCGGTTCAGCAGGTTCCGCGGCCGCAGCATGTCCATGGGCCCGAAGTCCAGGGGCACCGGCTGTCCGTAGAGCAGGTAGTTGCGGAGGTACCACCACGTTCCCAGCGCGAGCAGCAGTCCGTAACCGATCGCCAGGTCGCGAAGATACTCCTTGCGCCGGGTCGGGTCCGCGGCGGCGCGGAAGTGGAGCGCGACGGCCCACAGCGGCGAGAGGGTGAGCCCGGTGGCCTTGGTGTTCACGAACGCGGCCATGATCAAGCCCGCGATTACCGCGCTCTTTACCGAGGGCGGCTCGTGCCAGGTCCGCACCAGGTGCCAGAGGAACAGCGCTCCCAGCAGCACCGCGAGCGAGTCGTTGTTCATCACGCTCGCCTCGAGCTGGAACAGCGGGAGCAGTGCCACCACCCCCAGGGCGGCGGCGCCGGCGAACGGGCGGTCGGGAAAGACCCTCCGCAGCGTCCCGGTGAACAGGATGAGCGCGGCCAGCAGAAGCAGCGGGGAGAGGTGCTTGATCGCGCGCATCGCTCCCTGGTCGCCCAGACCGCGGGTCGCCAGGTAGATCGGGCTCGCCAGGAGGTAATACAGCGGCGGGTGAAGGGTGTGCGCGCCGTCCTCCTCGTTCGGGCCTACCTTGAGCGGCAGACGCCCTTTCTCGGCCAGGCGCTTCACGTAATTGAAATGGCGCGGCTCGTCCGGCCCGAACCCCGGCTGGACCACCCACACGTACCCATACGCCAGGAGGAGAAAGAGGACGAGAACCGCTGTCCGCAGGCTAACCCACCGGGGCTCGTTCCAGGCCGCCCGCTCAACCTCAGGGAGGGCGAGGCTCCCGCCGAGCTGGACTCGTTCCGAAGGGAAGGTCATGGGGCGGCAATCCGGCGGCCTGCAGAGGGGTCACGCTCGGTTCCCATTCGGGGTGCCGCGCGAGGGGTCCTCCGGACTACCGGGCGGCGGCGGGTTCTTCGGCCTGCGAATCCGCCCATGAGAGCTCGCCCCGGGCCATCTCCAGGTCGTACTCGGAGTCGTTGCCCAGGCGCGCTTCCAACTCGTCTACCCCCGCGTAGACGACGGCCTCATACCAGCCGTCGAAGTGACGCCGGGCCGCAGCGACGAGTGCGGGCGTTTCTCCCATCACGTCCGAGACGCGTAGGCTCTCCCCGGAGGCCTGTCGCCGGCGGATCTCATCCAGCACCTGATCTCCGTCCCAAGAACGGTGCCGGCGGATCTCGTCATAGTCCAGGCCGGCGGCCTCCAGAGCATGGTGCCAGCTGCCGAACCGGTTGGCGCGGACCGCCGCCGCCGCGAGGGGCGGGTCCATCTCCAGGGCGACGTGCCGCCAGGAGAGGTCCCGTCCCTCCTCGTGGTACGTGCGGATCTGCTCGACGATCCGCTCCCGCGTCCAGACCTGGTACTTACGGATCTTCTCGTAATCCAGGCCGGCAAACTCGATGGCGCTCTTCCAAGACCCGAAATACCGGGACGCCGCCCGCAGCAGGCGCAGGTGGTTCTTCTGGACCTCCCCGTAGCTGAGGGGCTGCCGGGAGGCATATAGCCGGAGTATCTCCAGCGCGATCTCGTCCTTGCTCCAGCGCGTCGTCATCATTCCATGCAGCTCGCGATCCTAAGGATTGTTACCGTTTTGGCGCCCGACGCGCCGAATTATAGGTCCCCGGCTGACCCGCCGTCAAACTCCTACGCCGTTTCGTCGGCGGGGCCTCCCAGCCCCGGCGCCTCACCAGGATATACTTAGCCGGCTGCTGATGCGCCGCGCCGGGGAGGGGACCTTGCCGCTCTTTATCGCCGGGATGGTACGTGACCGAGGCCTTGCGGACCGGGTGGTCACCGCGCTGCTGGACGCGGGGGTTCCCAGTGGGGAGATCTCCCTGTGCGTCCGCGAAGAGGCGGAGGAGGACGTGATGGAGCGGGATGAGCTGTCCCCGGAGGACAACCGCTTCGTGCCGCTGGCGGTGCACTCCGGCTGGGAGCGGCTCGGCTGGCTGCACGGAGCCCGGCCGGCCTACCGGGACGTGATCGCGCCCGATGTGCAGATGGTGATCCTCACCGCCGGCCCGCTCGCCATCGCGATCGGTGGAGCGCAGGTCGGCGCCACCGGTGGGGGAGTGGTTGGATCGATGACGAATTTCGGCTTCACCCACGAGACCGCGCGCGAGTGGTATGGCCGCGTCGTCGACGGCGCTGCCTGGCTGATGGTGCGGACCTCCGAGTCGGATGCCGCCCCCGTCCGGCAGGTGTTCGAGCGGTTCCGCCCGGAGCTGCGCGCGGAATCACTCCGGCACTGGTAGGCGCCGCGGCCTCCTCGCCCCGCAAGGGCAAGGATGCCTGCAAGAAGCCGCAACACTTTCTCCGCACACGCCGTCTAACTGGCGGCCTGCTCCAGGTGCGCGTGTCCCCGGCCACCCTCCCGGAGCGCAGTTCCCGGGCAGGTCAGCGCCTACGGACGCGCCTTGCCCCGCGGCTCCCTCCACACGTGTGCGGCATTCTAATCAATGTGTGGAGGAATCCCGGTCCATAGCGATCAAACTTTACGGGACGGGTTTGCGGCGCTCGCCGCGCCCGCTGAAAGCGACCGCCTGTCCGGCTGCAACGGAGGCGCCAGCCTTGCAGAAAAGTCGGGGGCGAAGCAGGAACCAGGCAATCTTCCATTTAACCTAGGAGCGACCTAGCTGCGCCGCTTTCGCACGCCTCCCCGAGGCGGGACCGAGGGCGAAGCCATCAACCAGGCCGACGTCGCTCCGTTTTAGCTGGGCTTAGCTTTTACTAAAGGACACACGCATGAGTGCTCTGGATAGTGGGAGGAAAAGGCAGCACTGGGCGGCGAGCCTGCTGCTGGCTGCGGTAATCGTCGCCGGCGCCGCCGGCGCCCTGGTCAGCCGCAACGCGGACGCGCAGGTCCCGGTGCTTCCGGGCGAATACGACCAGGATTCGGTCCTCGTGACGTTCCACGACAACGCGCCTCGCACGGCGCGGGTCAACGCGGTCGCCCGTCAGGGGCTTCGCGCGAACGTCAACCTTCCCAGCCCCTACTTCACCGAGCTCATCATTCCTCCGGCGGCGCTGGCGAACGGCGCCACCGTCAGTAGCGTCGTCGCGAACCTCAAGAACGACCCGGCGGTCCGCATCGTGGAGCCGAACTACATCCGCAAGCCGGCCGCCGTTCCGAACGATCCGCGCTTCGGGGAGCTTTATGGGCTGCGCAACACGGGGCAGGGCGGCGGCCTCATCGGCGCCGACATCAAGGCAACGCAGGCGTGGGACGTGACCACCGGCAGCGACACGGTCATCGTGGCGGTGAACGATACCGGCGTCGACTACAACCACGAGGACCTGAAGGACAACATCCTCAAGAACGCCGCCGGCGCCGTGGTGGGTTTTGACTTCATGGACAACGACGCGGACCCGAACGACCCCGATCCGGTGTCCAGCGGGGGCGGTCACGGAACGCACTGCGCAGGCACCATCGGCGCGCGGGGCAATAACGCGATCGGGATCACCGGCGTTTGCCAGCGGGTCAAGATCATGCCCGTCAGGGTGCTTGCCGCCACCGGCGGGACGCTGGCAGCGGTCATCTCCGGCATGGACTTCGCCGTGCAGAATGGCGCGAAAATCGTCAGCTGCTCCTACGGCGCGGGTGGGCCCGGCTCAGCGCAAGAGTTTGCCTCGATCCTGAGGGCCCGCGCGGCGGGCGTTCTGGTGGTGGCGGCGGCGGGCAACGGCGGGTCGGACGGCATCGGGGACGATAATGACGCGGTCCCCCACTTTCCTTCGAGCTACCGGCTGCAGGCGGACAACGTGATTGCGGTGGCCGCGAGCAACAACCGCGACGCGCTGACGGGGTTCACCAACTTCGGCAAGACCAGCGTGGACGTCGCGGCGCCCGGAGACAACACGCTAAGCACCATTCCAGGCAACGCCTACGACTTCAAGTCCGGCACTTCGATGGCGACGCCTCACGTCTCTGGGGCGCTGGCGTTGATCCTGTCCCTGAACCCGACGCTCCGCTATTTGGAGCTGAAGCAGCGCCTGCTGAACGCCGTCGACCTCATTCCGGCGTTCAACGGGAAGATGGTGACGCCGGGACGGATCAACGTCCGCGCCGCCATGCAGCTCCTCCGGGTGAAGGCGCCGAACGGCGGAAACACCTTTGTCACGGGGCGGCCAACCACGATCACGTGGACCAGCGAGGGCTTCACTCCGAGCCACACGGTGCGCCTCGACCTCTCCCGCGACGGCGGGGCGACCTTCGAGACGATCGCCGACAACGTCTCCGATACCGGTTCGTTCGCGTGGACGCCTACCGGGCCGGAGACCACGCGGGCGCGTATCCGCATCGTCTCCAAGTCATCCGCGACGGTCTCCGACCTCAGCGACGCGGACTTCCGGCTCGTCAGCGGGTCGCTCACGGTAACGGCGCCAAACGGCGGCGAAAGTCTCCGCACCTTCGAGCCGGTGGACATCACCTGGAGCTCGCAGGGCTTTGCCACCAACGCCTCACAGGTGCGGATCGAGCTCTCTCGCGACGGCGGTACCACGTGGGAGACGGTGTTCACCAGCACCATCAACGACGGCTCTCAAACCTGGCTCGTCACCGGACCCGCCACGGACCGGGCGCGGTTCCGGGTCAGCACTCTCGGGGCGCCGGGCTTCTCCGACGAGAGCGACGCCGACATCGAGATCCGGGACATCGGAATCGTGCTGAACTTCCCCAACGGGGGAGAGGTCTTCGTCTCCGGGGAGCCGATCGACATCCTTTGGAGCTCCGTGGGGTTCAGCGGGAACGTGAAGATCGAGTACAGCACCAACGGCGGCATCGATTGGGAGACGATCTTCCCTGACACCCCGAACGACGGCCTGCAGACCTGGGGCCAACGCGCGGTTCCGACACGGTTGGGCCGCATCCGGGTGACGGCCCTCGAGGATCCCGCGCTCACTGACGTCAGCGACGGCTTCTTCACCATCGAGTCGCCCGGTATTCAGGTGATCTCGCCGGTGCGCACGAGGACGGCCTTGATCGGGACCGAGGAGGCCATCGACTGGGTGACGACGGGAGTCGGCTTCACCACCGATATGAACGTGGAACTTTCCCGCGACGGCGGCACCACGTTCGAACCCATCGAGATCCGCACCGACAACGATGGAAACGTCGTCTGGAACGTGACCGGGCCCGCTACTCCCTCCGCCGTGGTTCGCGTCCGCCTCTCGGATGACGCCACCGTCTTCGGGGTCTCCCCGGTGTTCTCCATCGCTTCCGCATCGCTGTTCGTGGTGAACCCCAACGGCGGCGAGAAGCTGAGCCTCGGCGATCAGCAGACGCTGCGCTGGAGCGGGACCTCGGTGGGACACGGCACCGTCACCATCGAGCTCTCCCGGAACAACGGCAGGAGCTTCGAGACGCTGTTCAACGGCGTTCCCAACAACGGGTCGATTGCCTGGGGCGTGAGTGGAAAGACCACGAACAAGGCGAGGATCCGGATCACGTGGGACGACGACGGCAGCGTCGACGACGAGAGTGACCGGCCTTTCAGCATCAAGAAGGCACCTAAAGGCAAGAAGGGCCGGTAGCCGCCGGACACCACTAATCTCCTCAAACGGTCCCCGCGGGATGGGCGTCGGCCCACGCTCATCCCGCTCTTACTACGCCAGGATTTGATCTGAGCTGCGGGTCCAAAGGATCGACTTATGCGTCCCTTATACTTACTGGCTGTCCTCATCCTCAACGTTCTTCTGGGCGTCTTTTGCCTGGCAGGTCATCCGGCATCGGCGCAGGGCGCGAGCCGCGGTTACCTCTCCGTCGCCCGCTACCCCGGGGCGGTGACGGCGGTCCAGGAAGACATGGGCGCCGTTTTGCAGCGGACGAATCCCGCCGACCTCACGCCAGCCGCGGTGCAGGCCGGCGCTGCAAAGCTCGACGAACGGATCCGGCAGTCGGCGGCGGCGCGCGGAGTTCAGATCCCCACCAAGCCGGTTCTGGAAGGAAGCGCCCGGGCCGGCAGCTCCCTGGCGCCCCCGCAAAGGAGCGCTCCGGAGGGCACGAAGCCCTGGTACGTCCTCAAGGCGCAGGAAGAGTACCTCCGCTGGCGCGCGGCGCATCCTAAGGGCGAAGCCCGGCAGCCCGCGGCCCGGCAGCCCGCCGGCGGTTCACAGCGGCAGCCAAGGTCCCCCGGGTCACCGCCGAAGAACGCGCCGACCGCGCCCGCGGAGCTGCAGTTCGATACCATCGCCGACACCAACACTTCGGCCGCGGACGGCCCGCTCGCCGCGGGCCCGACCAATCTGGTGACGGCCGCGAATGGGTCCAACGGCGCGCTAGCGGTCTTCGACCTCACCGGCGCGAACGTCCTCAACACGACCCTGAGGGCCTTCTTCCAGCCGGTGGTCCGCGCGGGGGCGTTCGGGTTCCTCCACTCGCGGGCGAGCTTCGATCCGCTGGCCGGGCCGGCCGGCGACCCCGACCGCGGCCGCTTCATCCTGATGGCGCTGGAGATCGATTCGGGCATCACGGACACCTCGATCCTACTCGCGGTCTCGCAAACGTCCGACGCATCGGGCGCCTGGAACAAGTACCGTTTCGACGCAAACCGGCCCAACGGCGCCGGTGGGCTCTTCCCCGACGGCGCCGAGCGCCCGTGGCTGGGCTACGACTCGGCCGCCATTTACGTCACGTTCGACTGGTCGCAGTTCCCCGGCAACTACGACGAGTTTGGGATCACCGGCAACCGGTTGATGACCTTCAACAAGACGACAGCGGCCGCCGGCGGCGCGCTGACCCCGGTGCTCATCGACGACATCCTCCAGCCCGCGCCCAACAACTCCGTGCTCGCAAACGGGCTGCGGCCGGCGGAGTCGCTCGGCAACTACTCCTCCACCACCGGAGTGATGGTAGCGACCACGCGGTCCAGCCCCAGCCTTTTCCAGGGCGCCATCGGGGTCGGGCTTTACCGGGTGACGGATCCCCTCGGCCTTCTCGGCCCGCCCGTAGTCACCACCGCCGGCCTGAAAACGCCCAGCTTCTTCTTCGGGCAGGACGCGCCACAGGCGGGGTCCGTCTTCGGCATCACCACGCCGTTCGACACCCAGCTTCAAAAGACGGTGATCCGCAACGGCATCGTCTGGACATGCCTCGGCGCCGCGCCGGTGTTCTTCGGCAAGAGCCAGGTCACGTTCATTAAGATCGACCCGTCGGGCCCCGGGCGCATCGCGGACCTTAAGACGATCGGCCACGCCAGCCGCCACTATTACTACCCGGCGATCGTTCCGGACGACCGCGGCAACGCGGTGGCGGTCTTTGGTGGGTCGGACCCCAACACCTTTACGACCATCTTCCACGCTCGCTTCAACGGGACCACGAACACGTTTGAGCAAGAGACGGTCACCAAGGCTTCGACGGCGTCCTACGCGTTTTTCGGATGGGGCCGCTACTTCGACGCCAGCCCCGACGTGAGCGGCACGCGGGTATGGGTCCACGGGATGTACGCCAGCAGCGCTTTTACCTGGCAGCTCCACGCCGCGAAGGTGCGCTCCGTCAGCCTCTCGGTGGTAGCCCCCAACGGTGAAGAGACGTTCCTGGTAGGGGACAACGTCAACATCCAGTGGACGCCCGGCGCGGCGGACCTGCTGGGGGTCAACATCGACGTCTCGCGGGATGGGGGCCTCACCTACCCCGAATCGATCGCGGTGGGGACTCCGGACACCGGCAGCTTTACCTGGACGGTGACCGGTCCACTCACGGAGACCGCAAAGATCCGCGTCACCGCGGTCTCGCTCGCCTCCATCACGGACACCAGCGACGACAACTTCCGCATCGTCGACGGCTTCCGTACCCAGGTTTGCACCACGGGCCCGCCGGTCGTCATTCCCGACAACTTCCGTGACGACCGCGACTGGGTCGAGCTCTCGCTCGTGATGCCCGTGGAGCAGATCATCAAGGGTATCGACGTGGGCGTCGACATCACCCACGGGTTCGTGGGCGACCTGCAGATCTTCCTGGTTCCGCCCACCGTGACCGACGCGGTGCCGGCGTTCAACCAGATGATCATGCTGCAGGACACCACCCGCGAGCGCCAGATCGACCTGAACACGACTTTCCCGGCGCCCACGCGCCCGGCGCAGACCCTGCATACCCTCTTCGGCACCCGCTCCACGTCTAAAGACCCGATCACCGGCGTGCAGCGGCCCTGGAGGCTGCGGATCCGCGACCTCGAGTCCGGCGACGTCGGGCAGATTAACAAGTTCTGCCTCACCATCTACGGGCCGGGCGCGGGACAGTTCGCCATCACCTTTCCGAACGGCGGCGAGCGCTTCGCCACCGGCACGGTGCAGAACATCACCTGGACGGAGCAGTTCGTCACCGGCGACGTGAAGGTCGAGTACTCGCTGGACGGCGGTACGACGTTCATCCCGATCGGCACCGTCCCGGCGGGGACCCTGACGATCCCGTGGACGGTCCCCAACGTCACGTCCAACACCGCCCGCATCAAGGTCTCGTCGGTGGCGGAGCCCACGGCCTTCGACATCAGCGACGCCAACTTCCGGATCGTGGACCCGTTCCTGACGGTGCTGAGTCCGAACGGCGGTGAGCTGGTGCCCACGGGCAAGGTGTTCAACATCACCTGGGACGACGAGCCGCGCGTGGGCACGGTCCGGATCGAGCTCAGCCTGGACAACGGCTCGACGTTCAATCCCATCGCCCTGAACGCACCCGACACCGGGACCTTCGCCTGGACGCCGATGATCGGTCAGGAGACCAACCAGGCGTTGATCCGCATCGTCTCGAACCCGGGTTCCGGCGCGCCGCGGAACGACACCAGCAACGCGGTCTTCACCATCCTGACGCCGGCGATCCAAGTGACCGCCCCCAACGGCGGGGAGCTGTGGTACACGGGCACCCAGCGGACGATCACCTGGCTCAGCCTGGGGGTGGTCGGCAACGTGAAGATCGAGCTGTTCCGCAACGGCGCCTGGGAGACGCTGCTGGCGGATACGGACAACGACGGCACCGAGACGATCACCGTGACCGAGCCGGCGGCGACGGACGCCCGCGTGCGGGTGACGCTGCTGAGCGACTCGACCTTCACGGACACCAGCGACGCTCCATTCGAGATCCGGAGCATGTCGATCACGGTGCTGAACCCGAACGGCGGCGAGGTGATCGGGACGGGCTTCCCGTACACGATCAACTGGACCTCCGACGGCGTACCCGGCAACGTCAACATCGAGCTGAGCCGCAACGACGGAATGTCGTTCACCACCATCGCCGCGAACGTTCCGAACAACGGCTCGTTCACCACGAGCTTCCTCGCGGGAGCCACGGACCTGGCAGTGGTGCGGATCCAGGCGGTGGGCTTCGACGCCTTCGACGTAAGCGACTCCGTCTTCTCGCTCATCGATCCGGGGATCACCATCCTCGCGGCGAACGGTGGGGAAGAGCTTCGCGTCGGCCTTCCGTTCACGATCCTTTGGACCTCCGCCGGCATCCCGGCAACCAACGTGAACATCGAGCTCAGCCGCAACGGCGGCGCTACGTGGACACCGCTCTTCACGAACATCCCGAACGACGGGTCCGAGACCTGGACGGTGACCCCCGGAGATACTACCGAGGGCCTGTTCCGCATCACCGTCTCGACCAACCCCGGCGTTTCGGACACGAGCGACAGCGCGTTCAACATCGTCACGCCGAAGCTGACCGTTCTGGCGCCGAACGGCGGCGAGCAGTGGGTGACCGGCACCTCGCAGGTCATCCGGTGGCTGCCCGTCGGGTTCGACGGGAACGTCAACATCGAGCTCACCCGGAACGGCGGGACCACGTTCGAGACGCTGTTCACCAACGTGGAGAACTCCGGCCAGATCAACTGGACGGTGACCGATCCCGGCTCCGGCAACGCGCGGGTCCGCATCACGCCGATCAGCCGGCCGGACCTGGTGGACGAGAGCGACGGCCCCTTCACCATCGTGGCGCCGTCGATCACGCTGGGCACTCCGAACGGCGGCGAGCAGTGGCTCATCGGCACCACCCAGAACATCACCTGGGTGAGCGAGGGCGTCCCGAGCACCGCCAACCTGGACGTCGAAGTCTCCCGTGACGGCGGCTCTACGTGGTCGTTCCTGATGACCACAGTGAACGACGGCTCCGAAGCGTGGGCGGTGACCGGAGACCCCAGCACCAACGCGCTGATCCGCCTGACCTGGACGGACCGCCGGACGATCTTCGACCAGAGCGACCTCGCGTTCACCATCGCGACGCCGACGCTGATCGTCACGGCGCCCGCGAACGGGACCAGGTGGAGGATCGGCTCTCGCCAGACTATCAGTTGGACGGGTACGGTGCTGCAGTCCGGCGGCGGGACGGTCGACATCCTGCTCTCGCGGGACGGCGGGAACACCTACAAGACGATCATCACCGACACCGCCAACGACGGCAGCGCTGCCTGGCTCGTGACGGGCCCCACAACTCGGAAGGCCAAGGTCCGCGTGATCTGGAGGCCGCTGCCAAGCGTGCGCGGCCAGAGCGGCGGGCTGTTCCGGATCCTCCGGTAACGCGCCGAGTCTGATCGAAAAGGGTCTGATCTCTCGCCTGGGAGGTCAGGCCCTTATCACGTACGACCCATGCTGCGGCGGGGCGCGCGCGAGGGATTGGAATTCCAATCCCTCGTAGTCCCCCGAACTCCGCGCTATAGTGAGAGTTCGGCTTGTGCCGGCGGCGCGACCACGGCCGCCTCTGCGTCACGAAGCATCGCCGCGAAGTCCTGCTCCGTAAGCACCGGGATGCCCAGCTTCTTCGCCTTGTCCAGCTTGCTCCCCGCCTTCTCGCCCGCGACCACGTGCGTGGTGCTTTTCGAAACGCTGCTGCCGGCGGAGCCGCCCAGTTGCCGGACGTTCTCCTCCGCCTCGGCACGGCCCATCGTTTCGAGCGAGCCCGTGAAGACGAAGCTGAGGCCGGTGAACGCGCCCGAGCGGCTCTGCGGCGCGGCCGACGGCTCCGGAACCACGCCCGCCTCCCGCAGCTTCGCCAGCATCGCCGCGGTCTGCTCCTGGCGGAAGTAGCGGTAAACACTCTCCGCGATCTGCGGTCCGACGCCGGGGACGGTGCTTAGCTCCTCCAGAGAGGCTTCGGACAGCCGGTCCAGCGAGCCGAACGCCTCGGTCAGGAGCCGCGCGACCGTTTCGCCGACGTGCCGGATGCCGAGCGCGAACACCAGGCGGGGTAGGGGACGGCCCTTGCTGTTCTCGATGGCGTTCAGCAGGTTCTGGGCGCTTCTCTCGGCCAGCCGCTCCAGGCTCACTACCTGTTCCAAGGTTAGGGAGTACAGGTCCCCAGGGTCACTCACGAAGCCGCGGTCGATCAATTGGTCGATCTGCGCCGGGCCGAGGCCTTCCAC